>OGEG01000164.1_pt1 | contig 82207 bp, 61 predicted proteins | sample 1570621 | NCBI WGS metagenome assembly OGEG01 (sample SAMEA2582130, study PRJEB24529) | metagenome | biome: Human gut stool | place: China | collected 2011 | reverse complement strand
CTGCGCCGTGCCGCCCTGAAGGACTGGTTTGCCCTCCACCGCGTCCGGCTGTCCGGCCTGAAGCCTACAGCCCTCCCTTGAAATGCTTGGTCTCTTCGTGTACCGTGCCCTCGTGCTTTAAGTATTTGTTGGTCGTATGGATGTCGCTGTGACGCGCCTGGTCGCGGGCGATGACGATGCCCTCAGCATTGGCCAAGTCGCGGATGCCGGTATCTTTCAGGCTGTAGAACTGGTAGTGGTCGGTAAAGTGCAGGGCATCCCGCACTTTATTGAAATATTTCCGGTACGCATCCGGGTTCGCCCGCTTGCGTGCCGGTTTGAATCCCCTCCCGAAAAGGTAGTATTCTCCGTCGGTATCGAACACATGCAGTGTAGCCATCAGGCGGACGACCGCATCATTCAGCCCTACCGTGCCCTCCCTCCGGTTTTTCGTGAATTCTGAAGAAAGGTGTACTTTCTGTCCGGCCACATCGATGTCCTTTACCTTCAGGTGTGAAATCTCATCCGGACGGATAAAGGTATAATAGGCGAACATACACAACAACAGGAAATGGGGGTTCTTCTCTTCAAGATAGGTTTTGAGCTTTGCCAAGTCATCGGACGTAAGGGCAGAGCGGTATTTCGGTTCCGTGGTTAGCTTCTTGATGGCATCGCAAGGGTTGGCCGTGATGTATCCTTTTTCAATCATCCAGTTGCAGAAAGTGGCTATGCAGCCTTTGTAATTGTTGCGGGTACGTGGTGAAGCTTCCCGATCGATGAGGATGTAATCCAAGAAGTCGGAGATGAACACGGTGTCTATCTGGTAGGCATAGTAGATGGGCATGGCCCGGTTCTCGTTGTATGCCCTCAGCATTTCCAACCTTTTGGTATAATCGTTATAGGTGTTGTATTTCAAAGTTCCGGCCTTGTACAGTTTGTCCAGATACTTGAAATAATAATCGAACACGTCTGCAATTTTTGTGTACTGCCGCGAGTTGGCACCTTCCGTCCAAGGTGTCCATCCGGTACGCAGTTTCCCTTGCAGGGCCGCGATAAGTTCGGCTGCCCGTGCCTTACGGTCGGCTTTTTTGGGTATGGCATCCAACATGTATTTTTTTCGTTTCAGCCGTTGTTCCAACGGGTCGTATGCCAAGAAATCAATGTACCAGTTTTTTCCAGTGTGGAGTTTGGGGAGCGTATAAGAAATGATGCTCGCGAGGCTTGTCGTTTTTTTGTAGGCTATAGCCATTTTTTTTAACGTGCTTACAAGACCTGTGAGCACGTTAAAAGGTTCAACAATCATTTTTTCTCGTCCGGGTTTTGTCCGACCGATTTTGTTTAAATGTCTGTAACGTTCTATTGATTAGCTTGTTACATTAGTGGAGCTGGAGGGAATCGAACCCTCGTCCAAACAGGGAAACCATACGCTTTCTACACGCTTATCCCGGCCTTCGGTTTTCGTGCGCAAACAAGACCCGAGCCACCCATTTACGCCTTATCCTTTAAGATTTCACCGTCCGTGCAAGGCCGCGGACGACTATCTCCGATTTAGCTGCACCACTTTTCCGGAATGCTTCGGAGCCACAGCTTCCGAGTGATGTCTCGTTTCAGCACCTGGTGCCGAAATAAAGGTAATCTACTATACTTCGATCACGCAGCGAGAGCGTAGTTGTTTTCGCCAGATAAATTCTTGGTAACTGAGATTATAGAGGAAATCACCGACCCTCTGCGTGCTTACGTACCATTCCATCCTGCTGTCAAATCCATGTCAACCCCGGATGTTTGAAATGCAAAGATAAGGCTTTCTTTTGAATAAAGGTATAAACAGAGTGTTATTTTTGATTCTATTCTTTATTTTTTATACACGGTCATGCCTTTATTTGTGAGAGAAAAAAAAATATCGTTATTTTGCAATAATTTCACTCTTATAGAGTTTTATACTTAGATAAATTAGATTTAATGAATTGGAAAATGAGTCAGATGTCTGTCAATATGGAGATTTGTGATGGAATGAATTTGGTAGAACGGGCCATTAAAAAAGGCCTTGATACCATATTTGCTTTATTGGGTTTAGGCATATTATCTCCAGTTTTTTTGTTAGTTTATATTTTATTAAAAAAACAAGGAGATGGACCTGTCTTGTTTAGACAGGAACGAATAGGGTACAAAGGAAAACCTTTTTATATATTGAAATTTCGAACAATGAGAATTGATTCAGAGAAAGACGGGAAACCTTGTTTGGCAAAAAAAGGAGATGAACGATTGACTCCTGTGGGTAAATTCTTGCGTGAACATCATTTGGATGAACTACCTCAATTATGGAATGTTTTTCGGGGAGATATGGCGTTTGTGGGGCCTCGTCCTGAGCGACGTTATTTTATTGATTTGATTAGAAAAGAAAATCCTGATTACGATTATATTTATTTGATGCGGCCTGGATTGACCTCTATGGCTACTTTATACAATGGATATACGGATTCGATGCAAAAAATGTTGATTCGTTTGCAGATGGATTTGGAATATTTACAACAACGTTCGTTGTTTTTAGATGTGAAGATTGTTTTAACTACTATTGTCTTTATTTTGAAAGGAAAGAAATTCTGATGTATATGGCAAGGAGAATATTGCTGGCATGTTTGGCGTGTTTTTGGTTTCAATTTATTTTTTCCCAGTCCATGTCGGACGATCAGGTCGTACGTTATGTCATGGAACAGCAAGAGAAGGGGAAAGACCAACAGTATATTGTTTCCCAATTGCTTCAAAAGGGTGTGACGGTAGACCAGTTGCGGCGTATCCGGAACAAATATGAAGCAGAACAAAAACAGCCCGGAGCCTTGGATTTGACGGGGACGACGCAAGCTAAAAGCGGTACTTCTCGTTTGAGGACCAACAAAGAAAAGACACTGGATGAACGCCAGAAACGGAATGGTTATATGATTCGTTCGCAACGTGAAATAAAGGATGGAGAGGATAAAACGCTGAGAAGCCAACAACTCAACGAAGAGATAGGGTTTATGGATATAGACTCGTTGATTTATTATCGTAATTATTTCAAGGAAGACGACCGTCAGGTGTTCGGGCGCAATATCTTTAATAATGAAATGTTGACTTTCGAACCGAGCATGAATATACCGACTCCGGCAAACTATCGCCTGGGAGCCGGTGATGCTGTAATTATAGACGTCTGGGGGGCTTCACAGACTACTTTCGAGGGGACGGTGTCGCCCGACGGAACGGTGACAATAGAGGGAGTCGGGCCTTTGACATTAGCCGGAATGACCGTGAAGGAAGCCAATGACTATGTAAAAAAGCAGTTAGGACGTTTTTATTCTAATTCGAATATTACCCTGACTGTCGGAGAAACTCGTTCGATACAGGTGCAAGTGATGGGTGAGGTGATGGTGCCCGGAACTTACACATTGAGTGCGCTTTCGTCGGCTTTCAATGCTTTATATGCAGCCGGGGGAATTAGCGAGATCGGAACACTTCGCGATATAAAAGTGTTCCGTCAGGGACGTGTGGTTTCAACCATCGACGTCTATGATTACATCCTGAACGGAAATACAAAGGGCGATATCCGTTTGGCGGATAACGATGTGATTGTGGTAGGGCCGTACGAATGCTTGGTGAATATACGAGGTAAGGTGAAACGTCCTATGTTTTATGAAATGAAAGAAGACGAAAGCGTTTCCCGTATTTTGGATTATGCCGGAGGATTTGCCGGGGACGCTTATACGGATAATGTGCGGCTGATACGTAAAAGCGGACGTGAGTATTCCGTGTACACGGTGGGTGAGTTCGAGATGAATGGTTTCCTGTTGAAAGACGGAGATTCTTTGTATGTCGATTCGATTATTCCCCGTTTTTCCAATATGGCAGAAATACGCGGGGCTGTGTTCCATCCCGGACAATATCAGATGGACGGGAGTATCAAGACAGTACGTCAGTTGATTAAAGCGGCCGATGGGTTGCGTGAAGATGCTTTCCTTAAACGGGCTGTAATGCACCGTCAAAAGGAAGACCTGACGATGGAAGCTTTGTCTGTGGATGTGGAAGGCATCATGGACGGGACGGTAGCCGATATTCCTTTGCGTAAGAATGATATTTTGTTTATCCCGAGTTCGTTGGATATGAAAGGGGAGCGTACGTTGACGATTGACGGCGAGGTTAACTTCCCCGGAGTATACCAGTATGCGGACAATACGACGATAGAAGACCTTGTGCTTCAGGCCGGGGGACTTACGGAAGCAGCTTCCATGGCAAAAGTCGATGTGTTCCGCCGAATTAAGAATCCGGATGCGGTGACCGATGATGAGAAACTGTCTGAGACCTATAGCTTTTCTCTCCGTGACGGTTTGGTGATGGGCGACGGCCAAGACTTTCATCTCCAGCCATACGATGAGGTGTTTGTGCGTAAAAGTCCGGCTTATTCGGAACAGCGCAATGTAAAGATAAGTGGTGCCGTGAATTTCTCCGGAAATTATGCTATGGATAACAAAGATTATCGTTTGAGTGACTTGGTAAAAGCAGCCGGAGGTCTGTCTTCTTTGGCTTATGCAAAAGGAGCTCGTTTGCAACGTACGTTGACAGAGGAAGAAAAGAAACAACGTGAAAGCGCACTGAAAGCTTCACAAATACAAATATATGAGGAAAGTTTACGGTCAGAAAAAACTTTCGATATGGCTCGTGCAGATTCTATCATGAATTTGAAACTGGATTTAGGCGACACTTATCCGGTAGCTATTAATTTGGAAAAAGCTATGCAGAATCCAGGTAGTCTGGATGATGTGCGTTTGCGTGAAGGCGATGAGTTGGTAGTGCCTCAATTCTCGAATACGGTGAAGATTAGTGGAGAGGTGATGTATCCGATTTCCATTAATTATGAGAAAGGCAAGTCGCTTAGTTATTACATTAAACGTGCTGGAGGTTATGCCGATCGTGCACACAAATCTCGTGTATATACTATTTATATGAATGGTTCTGTGGAACAGTTAGGACGTCGTTCGAGTAGATCTATTCAGCCGGGTTGCGAAATTGTGGTACCTACTAAACCTCAACGTAACAAGATGACACCTCAGGAAATGATGACTATTGGAACCTCTACGGCTTCAATAGCTACGATGATAGCAACATTAGTGAATATACTTAAATAATGTATTATGGACCCCAAAAAGGAACCTCAGCCAATAGATTTGGTAGAAATAGTTCAAGTATTATTTAAACGGAAATTATTTATTGCTAGGATATGTGGTATTGTGTCAGTTGTGGCTGTGATATATGTATGTAGTATACCACGTGGTTATAATGCAACTGTGACCTTGGCACCAGAAATATCGTCTGGAACATCTTTGTCAGGTAATATCGGTTCATTAGCTAGTATGGTTGGATTGAACTTGGGTAGTAGTATGAATGGAGATGCCCTTTATCCTGAAATTTATCCTGATGTATTGAATTCCACAGATTTCTTAGTGTCATTGTTTGATGTAAAAGTTCAAACTGTAGACGGAGAAATAAAGACTACGTTGTATGATTATTTGGCTTTCCACCAAATCCTTCCGTGGTGGAGCGCTGGTTTTTCTTATATCAATACTTTTGTTAAAAGCATTTTTCCAAAGAAAGAAGAGCAAATCAATTCAGAGGGAACTGATTCTTTTTGGTTGACGAAAGACGAATCCAATATCTGTAAGATGATTTCAGGAAGTATCTCTTGCTCTGTAGACAAGAAGACAAGTGTTATCACAATTGGTTTTACGGCACAGGATGCTTTAGTGGCGGCAACAATGACAGATTCTGTGAAACAAAGATTACAGGATTTTATTATAGAGTATAAGACAAGTAAAGCACGCAATGATCTTGTTTATTTTGAGAAAATGCTTAAGGAAAGTCAAAAGGATTACGAAGCAGCTCAACGTGTGTACTCTGAATATTGTGATACGCATAAGGGAACAGTATTACAGTCTTATATGTCTCAGCAAGATTTCTTAGAGAATCAGTTGCAATTGTCGTATACTTCCTATAGCCAGTGGGTTCAGCAAGTTCAAATCGCTAAAGCCAAACTACAGGAGAAAACTCCATCTTTTACGGTCGTAAATTCTGTGACAGTGCCTTTGCGTCCTTCCTCTCCTAAACGTATGTTAATTGTTGTGGGTTGTGTATTCTTTGCTTTTTTATGTTCATCTTTATATGTATATGGAAGGGAACAGATGTTAAGGAAAAAAGAATTGAAGATGCCGGAATAAAATGATTTTCATAATATTTTTCCTATTTTGTCTTATAATGTCAGTGGCTTTTATAGAAGAAAGACTCGATTCTTCTATTAAGTTGCTTTTATTGATTTTAGTAGGAGGGGGAATGGCTCTCGTGGCAGGATTTCGGCCGAGTGATATAGACCATGATTATTCAAATTATGTGAATCTCTATAACAGTAGTTATGATATTACAACAGAGATATCGTTTGTCTTGTTGTCTTATTTGGTCTATTATGTGTTTGATAATGTTGTCTTCTTATTTCTGATTTATGCTATATTGGCATTGTCACTTCAGATACTATCCATAAGAAGATTGACCGATTTATGTTTTCTGTCTCTTTTGGTTTATTTGAGTAATTATTATTTGCTTCATGGTATGAATCAGATAAGAGTCGGGGTTGCGTCTGGCTTCTTTTTATTTGCACTTCAATATTTGAGGACAGGAGACCGATTTAGGTATTTGTTATGTATTTTTTGTGCAACTTGTTTTCATTATACTGCCGGAATTCTTGTGTGTTTTGTTTTTTTTTCCAATGAGATTTTTAAGAAGTGGCAATATATATTTTATGCATCAATCATTCCTTTTTGCTATCTGATATATTTTTTGAAGATGGATTTTTTATTAATGCTTCCTATTCCTTATATAGAGGAAAAAATGGAGATTTATCGTTCTTTACAGGAGCAAGGATTATGGGATGAAATAAATGTTTTTAATTTAGTCTTTTTAGTAAAAATAGCTATCACTTATTTTTTGCTTTGGAAGTGTGAGTTGATTGCTCGTTTTAATCCGTTTGTGGTTATCTTTCTGAAAGTAGAGATTTTGTCTTTGGCTGCGTTTATACTTTTTTATAATCTGCCTGTTTTTGCATTTCGTTTGAGTGAGTTGTTGGGAGTGGTAGAAGTGATACTATTTCCTCTTTTATATTATACTATTAAACCGGATTATGCCTCGAAAGCAATTGTCGGTGTAATTGCTTTAGTGTTCTTGTTTATCGGGGTTTTCTATAATCAAGTCATATACATTTAAATCTGGTGCTTTTTGTCTGTGCGGTATGTTTCTAAAGGTTTGGAATTGGTTTTTCTTGAAATCAGATGTTGATAATCAACACTTTTTCGTAACTTTGCCAAAAAAAGCAGGAAAAATGGAAGGTGGCAGAGGGTGCTAGGATGAAAGGTATATGTACTTGTGTGTAGCTTCCTTAATGATTATTTATGGATACTAAAAAAGAGGCTCAGAATAGTAAACGCATCGCCAAAAACACATTGATGCTTTATATACGCACATTCTTTATCATGATTGTGAATTTATACACTTCTAGGGTAACATTGGATGCCCTTGGGGTGGATGATTTTGGAATCTATAATATAATCGGTGGCGTAGTGATAATGTTTTCAATCATATCAGCTTCATTGTCTAATGCTATTACAAGATATTTGACTTTTGAAATAGGCAATCATAATAAGGCGAAATTGGGGCTTGTTTTTTCTACAAGTGTCAATATACAATTTCTTCTTTCGTTTTTGGTCGTACTTTTGACAGAATTATTAGGGGGGTGGTTTTTGTTTAATCGGATGCAAATTCCTCTAGGACGTTTGAATGTGGCTTTTTGGGTATTGCAATTCTCATTGTTGACTTTTGTTGTTCAGTTGATAAGTTTGCCTTATAACGCTATTATAATAGCTCACGAGAGAATGAATGTTTTTGCCTATGTGGGTATTATTGAGGCTCTACTCAGATTGTCTGCTGCATATGCCATTGTAATTTCATCGTTTGATAAGCTTTTTGTCTATGCCTTATTGGTTGCATTGTCTGCAATAATAGTGAGGGTTATATACGGTTGTTATTGTTCTAAGCATTTTACGGAATGCAAATACCGTTTTGGCATAGACAAAAAATTGCTGAAAGAAATGTTTGGTTTTGCCGGATGGAATTTTCTCGGTACAGGAGCATATATACTCAATACCCAGGGAGTTAATATTGTATCTAATGTGTTTTTCGGGGTCGTTGTCAATGCTGCGAGGGGAATTGCTGGGCAGGCGGAGAATGGGGTTAAGCAGTTTATAGGAAACTTTACCACGGCTTTGAATCCTCAAATTATAAAGACCTATGCGGAGAATGATCTTGTAACGTGTTTTAAGATTGTGAGGCAGGGGGCGAAATATTCATATATTCTAATGTTATTCTTTTTTATCCCATTTGTGCTTGAGGCTGATTTTGTGCTTGGAGTTTGGTTGAAGGAGGTACCGGAATATGCTGTGTTATTTTGGCAATTGGCTATGTTGGGGGTGTTAGTAGATTTGCCAGGGGCACCATTGACGACGCTTGCGCAGGCCACAGGAAATATAAAGAGATTTTATATTTATGTCGGTGGGTTAGGATGCGCTGTACTTCCCGTAAGTTATGGATTATTTGAACTTGGATTTCCGCCTGTTGCTGCATACATTGCTTATGTTGTAGTTTATACCTATCTGGTTTATGTACGCCTCTTTTTATTGAAAAGGCAGATAGGTTTTCCTATACGTCTATTTGTGGTACAGGTTGTAGGAAGGATATTTATAGTGACAATTGTTTCGTTCGTTCTGCCTCTTGTTTTGGCTAATACTCTTCAGGCGGGAGGAGAGCGGTTTATATATGTTTTTGTCTCTAGCTGTATATCGGTTTGTGTTTCAACTTGGATTATTGGAATGGGCAATAGCGAACGAAAAAAGGTAATTTCATTCGTCAAAAATAAATATGTTTTATGGATAGGAAAATAAAAATAGCATTAGTGACTTGGTTGGGAACAGGTAATTTTGGTACAAGTTTGCAATCTTATGCTCTACATAAAAAGTTGGAGGATTTAGGCTATGACGTATGTTTCCTGCATCCATTTGTTTTTATGAATGGGACTTCTTTTTCTTTTTTCCGATGGTTACTGTATCAGATCAGGACGTTGAAGAGAATATTCCATACTCGTACTGTTAAACAGCGAAAATTGGATGTTTTTAATAAAGAGAATTATAATCATAGGATTGTTCATAATTTATCTGATTTCCGCTGTTTGTTGTCAGAAGTAGATGTTTTTATGACGGGAAGTGATCAAATATGGAATTGTTGTCATCGTTTTGATCCTTTTATGTTTTTAGATTTTGTAGGGAGGGGGAAGCGGGTTGCTTATGCTTCAAGTATAGGGACAAATTGTGTGCCCAAAGAATATGAAGATCGGGTGAAAGAATTATTGTTCTCATTCCTGCATATTGGAGTCAGGGAAGGGTATACGGCTCGATATCTTTCATCTTTATTGGGGAAGAATGTTTCACGGGTTTTGGATCCTACTTTTTTACTTTCATCTCAACAGTGGTTGGATTTTTCCAGGAAAGCTGACATCCCTTTTCGACTTCCATCAAAATATATTCTATGTTACTTTGTGGGGAATAGAAAAGAATACTTGTCTCAAGTTGTAAAAGTACAAAAAACATTGGGTATACGAGACATTATTCTTTTGCCGTCTTTGGAGAGTGGGAGTTTGGATTTGTATCATGCAATGGTGGATGAAAATGCAGGACCTTATGAGTTTGTACGGTATGTGGTGGAAGCTACGGTTGTATGTACAGATTCATTTCATGCTTGTGCCTTATCTGTTAATTTATCAAAGGACTTTGTGGTGTTTAAAAGATTTGAAGATACGGATCAAGTTTCTCAGAATGGTAGGATTCACGATTTTCTTGATTTGTTCGGGCTTACGGGACGACTATATAATGATACGGGTATGGAATGGGCTGAGTCTATAAATTATGACTTGGTACAAGGTTTTTTGCAAAAGGAGCGGAAAAATTCTATGGATTATCTTATTCATTCAATAGAGAAATAATATGGCACGTTGGAAAAAATATCTCAAAAGGTTAGGGCACTTTATTATCGGCGGACTTCCTGTCCATCATGTGACCGTAGTTACTTTATCTCCAAACGAACTTCTTGAGGGACGTTGTGCTTTGATTACAGGAGGTGCAAGTGGTATTGGATTAGCTATAACAGAGGCTTTTCTGCAGGCTGGGGCATATGTGGTCATGACAGGTCGTGATGAAAATAAACTGAAAAAGTGCTTTGAGGAATTGGGTGGAAGGTTTCCCAATAGGGTTTATTTTTATCGTATGGATAATTTGGATGTAAGCTCTTTTGAAAACAGTCTAAAAAAGATACTCACTTTGTTACCAGGAAAAAGGATAGATATACTAGTGAATAATGCCGGTGTGGAAAGTACGGCTATGCCCCATGTAACGGAAAGTGATTTTGATAAAGTTGTTGATACGAATTTGAAAGGAACATTTTTTTTATCTCAGTTGTTTGGGAAATTTATGGTTGATAATAAAATAGAAGGAAATATTCTGAATATCTCATCTTCTTCTAGCCTCAGACCGGCTAATTCTCCTTATATTTTGAGTAAATGGGGAATAAGGGCACTTACTATGGGATTGGCTAAATCTTTGGCACCTCATGGGGTTGTGGTGAACAGTATCGCACCAGGACCTACGCAAACATCTATGTCGAATTTAAATGACGATTCAGACATTACATTGGTTTCTAGTCCTATCGGGCGTTATGTCAGACCTGAAGAAGTGGCACAGATGGCTGTGGTCTTAGTGAGTGGGATGGGGAGAACGGTTATCGGAGATACTGTTTTTATGACCGGGGGGATGGGGAATCTTACAGTAGATGATTATAGTCGACGTTATTCTTTTGAATAATGTGGAATGAAAAAAAGTATAAGAAATATGGAAACTTATTATTCTAGTGAAAAGGGAATACAGATACTTGTCAAGTTGTTAAAAGCTCATCATATAAAGAAGGTGGTGACTTCTCCTGGGGGGACTAATATGATGTTGAATGCTTCATTGATGTATGATGGAGGATTTGAAATGTATTCTTCGGTGGACGAAAGATCGGCTGCTTATATGGCTTGCGGAATGGCAGAGGAGAGTGGTGAACCAGTTGTGCTTACATGTACTGGCGCCACGGCGGCTCGTAATTATATGCCGGGATTAACAGAAGCCTTTTATAGGAAGTTACCTGTGTTGGTAATCACAGGCACACAGGACTTGAGACGGTTAGGAAATTTGTACGACCAAGTTACGGATCGTAGTGTACATGCCAAAGACATTCTGACTTTTAGTACTTATATTTCGTCAGTACGTGATACGAAAGATGCGGAGAATGCGGCATTGCGCATCAATCAGGCGATTTCGGCTTTGACACTTCATGGCGGAGGGCCGGCTCATGTGAATTTGGAAACTACATATAGCCGGGACTTGTCGGTTAAGCAATTACCGGATGTTAAAGTTATCAGAAGAATTGATTATGATGGAGATTTCCCTCCCTTGCCTCAGGGTAAGATTGCTATATTTATTGGGTCGCATCGTGCGTTCACAGCAAGAGAAACGGGTTTGATTGATGTTTTTTGTGAAAATAACAATGCTGTGTGTTTTTGTGATCATACAAGTGGTTATAAGGGGAATTTTAGGCAGGTGGATGCTTTATTGACAGTACAAAATGCACCATGTTTACAGGATATTCGTTTGATGATACATTTGGGAGAAGTTTCTGGTGATCATTTTAATATGGGGGTAAAGGCACAAGAAGTGTGGCGCGTGAATAGGGATGGACAATTGCGGGACAGGTATGGTAAGCTTACTTATTTGTTCGATATGGACGAATCCCATTTCTTTGAGAAGTATGGCCAAAAGCGAAATGTTGGCAAGGATACACTTTCTTTTTTGAAGTTATGTAGAAATGATTATGTCAGATATTATGCGAAGATTCCAGATTTGCCATTTTCAAATATATGGATGGCTAAACAGTTATCTTGCAGACTTCCTGAGGGCTGTGCCATACATTTCGGTATTCTGACTTCTTTAAGATCATGGGATTTTTTTGAGATTCCAAAGTCTGTGAATTCTGCATGCAATGTGGGAGGTTTCGGCACGGACGGGACTCTTTCCTCTCTTTTGGGGGCAGCTTTGGTTCATCCCGATAAGTTGTATTTCGGAGTTTTGGGAGACTTGGCCTTTTTTTATGACATGAATGCTTTAGGCAACCGACATTGGGGGAAAAATATCAGAGTTTTATTGGTAAATAACGGTAAAGGTTGTGAGTTTACTCATTATCTGAATCCTGGTCATATATTTAAGGAGGGTGTGAATCCATATATTGCGGCTGCTGGACATTATGGCAATCAGTCGCGTACGTTAATAAGGGATTATGCTAAAAATCTTGGTATAAATTATTTATCAGCTTCTTCTAAAGAGGACTTTTTAGAAAATATGGGAACTTTTCTATCTGCTGGATTTAATAAGTCGTGTATTTTTGAGGTATTTACGCGTGATATAGACGAGAATGAGGCTTTACGTTTGATTACAAGTACCGGATTGGTTGGAGATGTCAAGCAAGTTTTGAAAGAAAAAGTAGGGAATGTAATCGGAGAAAAAGGAATGGAGTTTGTAAAACGTATATTGAAATGATTTGTTATGTCTGAAGAAAATAGTGTAGATATTGTTGTTTGGATGACAATAATAGAACCAAGTAAAAAGGGGAGATGAAAAAGGTATTGGTTTTAATGTCTACTTATAATGGACAAATGTATTTGAAGGAGCAACTGGTTTCGATCTATGCCCAAAAAGGAGTAGATTGTACTTTGTTGGTACGCGACGATGGTTCTTCGGATTGCACAAAACAGATATTAACAGAAGAGGAAAAGAACGGAAACTTACGATGGTACGAAGGGATGAATGTAGGGCCGGCTCGGAGTTTTTGGGATTTGTTGTTAAACGCTCCCGAATACGAGTGGTACGCCTTTTCGGATCAAGACGATGTGTGGCATGAAGATAAGTTGAAGGTTGCATTAGAACAATTTGGAGATTGTGTGGATAGACCAGCTTTGTATTTCGGTCAAACCCAGTTGGTTGATGAAAATTTGTGTCCGATGGAGTGTGTAAAGATTCATCCTTTGTTGACTTACGGTGAAGCGCTCATGTATCAGTTTGTAGGAGGATGTACGATAGTATTCAACAATAAACTTAGAAATGAGTTGCTGAAATATACTCCTCGATATATGAGAATGCACGATGTATGGATTTATGATGTAGCAATGGCATTGGGAGCATTGGTTCGTTTTGATGATATACCTCATATTCTATATCGTCAACATTCTCGAAATGCGGTTGGGCAGGTGAACTCTTCATTATTTCGGTGGAAAGAAAGGATAGGGAGATTACGGAAAAATGAAAGAATACGTTCAGCTATTGCTAAAGAATTATGGAATGGTTATGCAGAATTGATGCCGGAAGAACACAAGAAGTTAACGTTTAAAGTAATAAACTATAAAAAATGTTTCAACAAATTTTCTTTGATTTGTGGACATGATCTTGATTGTGCAAACCGTTTTGTGTCCATTTTGGGGAGATTGTCTATTCTTTTAAACTTATTTTGAAAACTCAAATCATGAAATATCCTGTAATTTCTGTCGTTACTATATGTTATAATAGTGTGAATACTTTGGAGGAAACGATAAAGAGTGTGGTGGAACAGAAGTATCCATATATAGATTATGTGATTATAGATGGAGGCTCAACAGATGGGACTTTGGACATTATAAAACAGTATAAAGGACATTTAGGCTATTTCTGTTCTGAGCCGGACAATGGCATAAGCGATGCGTTTAACAAAGGTATTCTTCATGCAAAGGGTGATTTGATTGTGATTATTAATAGTGATGATATTTTGTTGCCTAATGCGTTGGAGGAGGTCGTAAAGTGTTATGAGGCAGGTGTGGATATTTATAGGGGGAACGTGATTATACGTAACAAGGATACAGGCTTTACCGGACGTGACATTCCGTCTATGGAATTTCCGCTAATGCCTTTTTTTGTGAATGTAGACCATCAAGGCACTTTTGTGACGGCTGCCGCTTATCGCCGTTGGGGAGGATACGATGTGAAGTTCCGTTATATGATGGATCATGATTTTCTGGCACGGGCTTATCAGGGTGGGGCGCGTTTCAAATACGTTCCGGCAGATTTGGCCGAGTTTAGGTTGGGTGGAGTTTCAGTTGCTCCTATATCTGCAAAGAGATATGACATTGAGCACATTGTATTGAATAACGGTGGAGGAAGATGGTTAGCCAAGTTTTGTTATTTTTATTTTTGGGCTTTTGATTGCGTAAAAAGATTAATTATTTGTATCTTTGGCATAGATATGCTGAAACGCATGCATTATGCCAAAACAAATAAAGGGTAAGTGTGCTTTTTTATTGAATGATTGAGTATGAAAGTTTATTTTATAAACCCGCCTTTTAAGGCAGAATATGGTAAGTTCTCAAGGGAATCCAGAAGTCCGGCAGTAACAAAAAGTGGTGCTTTGTATTATCCGTTATGGTTGATATATGCCGCTGCTTATGTACAGAAGAACGGTCATGAAGTATATTTTTTGGATGCGCCGGCAAAACCTTTAAATGAGGATGAAACGTTAGCTTTGCTTGCCGATAAAGCAGATGACCACACTTTGTTTGTTTTAGATACTAGTACTCCTTCCATAAAAAGTGATGTGAATTTTGCAGAACATATCAAACAAATCTATCCGCATGCCTATCTTGTTTTGGTTGGGACTCACCCGTCGGCATGTGCAGAAGAGACATTGGGCTATTCTAAGGCTGTGGATGCTGTAGCGATAGGGGAATATGATGAGACTATAAAAGAACTGGCCAATGCTATTGAGAATCGGAGGGAACTTATGCAAGTAAGAGGACTGTGTTTAAGGCGGGAAGAAACTTTTATACGCACAGGAATCATGCCTTCTATAAAGAATTTGGATGATATTCCGTTTGCTTCTGCTTTTATTAAGGATAACCTGAATGAGAGGGATTATTTTTTTGCGGCAGCTACTTATCCATCTATTCAGATTTTTACAGGGAGGGGATGTCCGTTTCATTGCAATTTTTGTGTGTATCCACAGACTATGCATGGGCATATCTTCCGGGCACGTTCTGCAGAGAATGTCGTGGATGAATTTGAGTATATTGCAGAGAACTTTCCAGACGTGAAAGAAGTCGTAATAGAGGATGATACTTTTACGGTTAATAAAAAGCGGGTTTTGGAAATCTGTAATTTATTGGTAATCAAGGGAATCAATAAACGTTTGAAGTGGCTTTGCAATGCACGGGTAAATTTGGACTATGAAACCATGTGTGCGATGAAAAAGGCAGGCTGTCGATTGATTATTCCGGGAATTGAGTCCGGAAGCCAACAGATATTAGACAATATCAAAAAGGGGACAAAGGTAGAACAATTTTATCGGTATGTCTCTGATGCAAAAAGGGCTGGTTTGCTTATTCATGCTTGTTACATGGTAGGTAATTGTGGGGAAACTAAAGAAACAATGAACGAGACTTTAAAGTTAGCTTTAAAATTGAATACAGATACGGCACAGTTTTTCCCTTTAATACCTTATCCTGGAACAGAGGCATATACGTGGGCTAAATCAAATGGTTATATAGAGTTGGACTATGCAAAATATTGTTTAGCCGACGGTACTCATAACACAGTACTTTCTTTGCCGGGGCTTTCGTCACAAGATATGGTAGATTTTTGTAACGAGGCGCGTAAGAAATATTATTTGCGCTTTAGTTATATCCTTCATAGATTGAGGGTCGGGTTGGCGAATCCTTCTGATTTGAAGAGGTCTATAAAAGCATTTGGGAAGTTAAAACATTACTTGTTTTCTAAATGACGTGTCTATGGCGATGGATATGGTATCTGTAATCATGCCGGTTTATAATTCCGGACGTTTTATAGAAGATTCTATACTTTCTGTGATTTCACAGACTTATTCGTGTTGGGAATTGATTGTCGTGGATGATGGTTCAACAGACAATTCCAAAGATATTGTAGAACAATATGTAAAAAAAGACTCCCGTATACATCTGTTGCAGAACTATAAGCCTTTAGGGATTCCTGCAATTCCGAGGAATATAGGAATACAGCAGGCTAAGGGGCGCTTCATCGCTTTTTTAGATAGTGATGATATTTGGTTCCCTACTAAATTGGAGCAACAGGTCAGGTTGTTTAATCATAAAAAAACGGCTATTGTTTTTTCTAATTATGAAAAAATGAATGAAGAAGGGCTGCGGGCAGGTCGGATTATAAAAGCACCGGATACGGCTTCTTATGAATGTTTACTTAAAGGAAATGTAATTGGTAACTTGACAGGTATTTATGATGTTGCGAAAGTAGGGAAAGTGTTGTTCAGGCCTATTCATCATGAAGACTACGCTTTATGGTTGTCTATTTTAAAGAAAGGGTTTATAGCTCGTAATACGAATACGGTAACAGCTTTATACCGTGTACGGAAAGCTTCCGTGTCTTCACGGAAGTTTACAGTGCTCTCCTGGCAATGGAATATTTATATGAATGTGGAAAAAATAGGGATTATAAAGTCTGCATATTATTATATTAATTATGCATGTAGGGCTTTGCATAAGAAATTAATTTGATTTCTTATGCAAAGCTTGTGGGTTGGGAAATAGGATTTTTCGCAAGTCAGTAAGATAGGGGAAATGTCGTTGGATAATCTGGTTTATTCCTGTTGCGGCTAATAGGGCAATGGAAGTTACAGTTAAGGTGAGGATGTACGAGGTATCGGGAGCGAGCAGCGAAGTGATGCTGCCGAATAAAGCTGGCATTGTCCCGGAAAAGAAATAAAATATGAGGGAGTTTTTTCCGATGTATTCCAACCATTTTGCCTGAGGGAGCAGGTGTGAGAGGGCGATGATACAAATAATGCTGCATAGGATGGTCAGATACTTCCATAAATACATGCAGATGTCTGATGTTGTTCCTTGGGGATGTGCAGGATTCGTAATCATGACATAGGAAAGGTACACAAAAGCGGCTATTCCGAAAACATAGGGTTTTGATACCAATTTGTTAATTCGTGATTCGTATCTCAAATATACGCCTCCCAAACTCATCAATAAGGTAGAAACCATTCCCGTTTGATAGTACCAAGGAAAAGGGGAGGGAAAGATACTGCGGAGGTATATTCCCAAAAGGGACAAGAAGGTGCATGCGCTTACATAGAACACCATATGGTTGCGTTGGCTCAATAATAAAGTTGCCAATAAGATTTGCGCGATGGATAAAGCGGAAGTAAACCAATAACTGGTTCCACCCCATACGTCATGAAGGTATTGTCCGAAAGATAAGAGTTTTCCATGGAATATCATTTTGGGGATGTAGATCAAGGTTGAAAAGATGAGAGTGGGGATGATCAACCTGAAAGTCACATTAGCAATCATCTTATGGTATTCGTTTTTGGAGAAACAAACCGTTTCCGGAATTTTCATGTATTTTTTGAAAAGCAGATAGCCGCTGATAAAAAAGAAAGCGTTGACATAAAATGGTGTCAGAGCATAACCGTATGAAAAACCTGCATCTCCATAGTAGAATTCACTATGGAGCAAGTAAACGGAAATCATGCAGAGTGTACGGGCGGTATTGACCCATTTGATGTTTTTGTTTTGCATCCTTTTAAATTCATGCCTGTTTAATAAGTTTCTTTATTTTCATCTTCACCTCCCAAGGTAGGGCTTGTACAATGAATTGTACGGAATTATAAAAAGTATATTTTAAAGAAGATTTCAAAGTATAGCTTATTTTTAATTTACCGGTCACTTCCATGAGTGCGTGGCATATTTGCACGCGGTCATGACCTGAAAGATATTCTTCCGATGGTATTTCGGATAGTTTTTTTATTATGGCTATTATATGTCCGTTTTCGTGGCGGGTTACGGTTATGTCTGCGTGTGCACCAAGTAAACCTTGAATGATAGACCTTTCCGTTTTGTTCCAGATGACGAGTTTGCCATTCTCTTCGTCAATGTTAAACTGGTGAAAACCTTTATATTGTTCCGTTTCAGCTTCGTTAGGATGATGGTTGAGATATAATATACCCCCGGTCTTTAGTGTGGAAAAGGCTTCCTGTATGCCTTTTATGGGCATGGCAGAATGGTCGAGTGCATTTTGGATGATGATCAGGTCTGCGTCGTGACGGGGAAAGAAATCCGACAAGCATTCCACCATGCCGAATTCTATGTCCGGCAGGTTACGGTGGTGTCTTTTCTTAATGTCATTGAACACATCCGCCAATGGGTCTACGTAATGGAGGTCGAGTTCCGTTTTAGTACCGTTAATCTCTATATAGTTACCGGTAGCATAGCTTAATCCGCATCCCACATCCAAAACTTTAGGTTTGCAGGAAGTACAGGACGAGAGAAAACGGTTTGCGTCAAAACATTCCAAATCGATGATTCCGCCATAGTTTGACCATTGCATCATTCCGTTGAAAGTCTGTTTCCAACGATACACATTGTTCCAAAAAGCCTTTTCATAAGGGATTCCGTCAATCCATTGGCTTATGGCCTTTATATATTTTTCCATGTCCGGCTTTGAATAAATATGCCTTTCCCCTCGTGGTGAAAGGAAAGGCATCAAGTTCATGAAATATTCTCTTATTTCGCATAACTTACCGAGCGGGTTTCGCGGATGACCGTGATCTTCACCTGTCCCGGGTAGGTCATTTCATCTTGGATTTTCTTGGCTATCTCTCCGCTCAGGCTTTCCGTCTGCTTGTCGTCTATCTTGTCTGCACCTACGATGACGCGTAACTCACGGCCGGCTTGGATGGCGTAGGTTTTCGTTACGCCCGGATAGCTCATGGCTATGTTCTCCAAATCGTTCAGTCGCTTGATGTAGGCTTCCACGATTTCGCGACGTGCTCCCGGACGCGCTCCACTGATGGCGTCGCACACTTGTACGATGGGAGCGAGCAATGAAGTCATTTCCATTTCGTCATGGTGAGCCCCGATAGCATTGCAGATATCCGGTTTCTCTTTATATTTCTCGGCCAATTTGGCACCGTAGATGGCGTGTGGCAATTCCGGTTCCTCGTCGGGTACCTTGCCGATGTCGTGCAACAGACCAGCACGCTTGGCTTTTTTCGGATTCAGTCCCAGCTCCGAAGCCATTACGGCACAGAGATTAGCTGTTTCACGGGCATGCTGTAACAGGTTCTGTCCGTAGCTGCTGCGATATTTCATCTTGCCTACGATGCGTACCAGTTCCGGATGCAGGCCGTGAATACCCAAATCGATGGCCGTACGTTTTCCCGTTTCGATGATTTCTTCTTCCACTTGCTTGGTCACTTTGGCTACCACTTCTTCGATACGTGCCGGATGGATACGTCCGTCGGCTACGAGCTGATGCAGAGCCAAGCGGCAGATTTCCCGACGTACGGGGTCGAATGCCGAAATGACGATGGCTTCGGGAGTGTCGTCCACGACTATTTCCACGCCCGTGGCAGCCTCCAATGCACGGATGTTGCGTCCTTCACGGCCGATGATACGTCCTTTTACTTCGTCGTTGTCGATATGGAATACGGTCACGCTGTTTTCAATGGCCGTTTCCGTTGCTACGCGCTGTATGCTTTGTATGACGATGCGTTTGGCTTCCTTGTTGGCTGTCAATTTGGCTTCATCCATGATTTCATTGATGTAGCTTGCCGCGTTGGTCTTGGCTTCGTCTTTCAGGGATTCTACCAAGCGTTCGCGTGCTTCGTCGGCACTCAGCCCGCTGATGGCTTCCAGTTTTTCGCGTTCTTTGGCTTCCAGTTCCTTCAACTCTTCTTCGCGACGCGCCAATCCCTGCTGTTGGTTTTCCAGCCGTTTACGGTCGGTTTCTATTTCTCCCTTTTTGCGGTTCAGGTCGTCCTGACGTTGGTTCAGGCTCAGTTCGCGTTGTTTCAGGCGGTTTTCGTGCTGCTGTATTTGTTGGTTGCGTTGCTGCACTTCCTTTTCCAGTTCCGACTTCTTGTTCAGGAACTTTTCTTTCACTTCGAGCAGTTTTTTCTCTTTGATGACTTCGGCTTCTTTGCTCGCTTCTTCGATAATTTGCCGATATTTACCCGTTGCCACATAGCGGAATAAAGCGAATCCCGCTATACATCCGACGATAAGGCAAGCTACGGAGATTATAAATACCATATCTTTTTTGTTTATAATGAATAATATAAAAAATCACGCACCGCTCACCCCGTCCGCATGGCGCGGAGAAAGAGAAACAGTGCGTGTGGTTTTTCCTGTAGAATGAATGTTTTTATTGTGCTTCCGTCCCTAAGGTTTCATCCAAAGTGTCCAACATGCGTTTCATGCTGTCAACGAATGGCTGTGTATCGTTGCGGAATTCGTTTTTTTTCAACGAGAGCGCAATGCTCAACGCCGCCATGCACAAATAAATTTCATTGCCCTGATCCGGATACTGGGCTGCGTAGCTGTTGTATCTTTGGTTGATCAGCTTTTCGGCTGCCCGATAGGCTTCCTCGTCTTCCCGCCGTATGGTGATGGACAGAGGTTGCTGCCCCAATCTCAGGGTTATGGTAAAGTCCTCGCTTACTTCCATGATGTTTTACACATTTAAAAGTGCGATACACTTGTCTACTTCACGCACTAACTTTGATAATCTCGACTTAGCGTTTTTCATGTCTTCGCTACTGATGTCGATCATCTTGGCCGTTTTTAAGTTGGCATAATCTGTTTGCAGGCGGTCGATTTGCGAATGTAGCGCGGCGATGGTGGCATCTTTTTCTTCCATGGTGCGCGACAACGCGGCATAACGGTCTTTCAAGGCTTTGTATTCCAGCGTCACCTGAGTGACACGAGCCTCTAATGTCCGTAATAATGCATCTTCTTCTGCTGTCATTTTTGCCTTCTCGTTACAAAATTAAGAAAAAACGTTTAACGTCCCAAGCGTTTTTTATTTTTTCTCGTCCACGTCTTTGGGTTTAGGCTCTTTCTTGGCCAAAAGGACGATGCGGTGGACATATTCGGTCATCCACGCTTCGCTGTAGCCTAAACGCATTTGATATTGACGGATGTTGACGCAAGTGCGTCGTACGTTGTCGTCGCGCCAGTCGTTTTTGGTCATGATCTGGTGTATGGTTTTGGCTGTCATACCCCGCAGTGCCTTGTGGAACATCGAAGGCATGCGGAACTTCCATTGCATCAGGTTACCCATGAGCATCATCAGGTCTTGGCTGAATCCCTGGAACATGAGCAGATAGTTCTTGATGTCGTTCACATTGCGGCAGTTGCGTTTGATGCTGGCATCTATTTCTTTGAAAAAGTTATCTTCCATCCCGTAGACGTCCATCAGCATGGTGCGGCAACGTTTCCTCTCGCCGATGCCCAGCTTGTTGTTTACTGTGGGGACATGCAGCGTTTGTTTAAAGATGCGCAGGTCCGGTAGTACGGCCAGATTGCTGATTCCCATTTGCATGGCCATTACGGCTTGGTAATATACACGGATGAGGGTCATGAAGTCCTCCATTCCTCCCACTCGTGCGGTCTCTTCTTGGGGTGCTTTGCCCAATAATTTTGCTATTATACCCATTGTATTTTCTCTTATTCGGTTAAATTCAGGGTACAAAGATAGTGAAAGGTGAGCGCAGAGACAAGCGAAAACGCAGTTTTCTGACTATGCCATGTATAGGCAAGGGACATAAAAACGGCGGGAATGCAATGTCGGTGGGGGATTGAGCCACCCTTGCATTCCCGCCGGTCAAAATGAAAAAGAGAAATCAGTTTATTCCTGCTCGAAAACCTCCTCACTCAGGCGCATGAGGTATTGTCCGTATTGGTTCTTCAGCATAGGCTGAGCCACTTCACGCAATTTCTCCGCGCTGATCCAACCCTGACGGTAGGCGATACCTTCCAGACAGGCCACTTTCAGCCCTTGCCGCTTCTCGATGACTTCGATGAAAGTAGAGGCTTCGGAGAGGCTGTCGTGCGTGCCGGTATCCAACCAAGCGAATCCCCTCCCGAGGGTTTTTACTTTCAGTTTCCTTTCATTCAGGTAAACTTGGTTCACCGTGGTGATTTCCAGTTCGCCCCGGGCCGACGGTTTGATGTGCGCTGCTACGTCCACCACACTGTTGGGATAGAAATACAAGCCCACCACGGCGTAGTTGCTCTTCGGAGAAGCCGGTTTTTCCTCTATGCTCAGACAGTTGCCGGCCTTGTCGAATTCGGCCACACCATAGCGTTCCGGGTCGTTCACCCAATAACCGAATACGGTAGCTTTTTCCTCTCGTTCGGCATGAGCCACAGCTTCGCGCAGCATGCCGGTGAATCCGGCTCCATGGAAAATATTGTCACCCAATACCAGGCAGACGCTGTCGCTTCCGATGAATTCGCGTCCGATGAGGAAAGCCTGAGCCAGTCCGTCGGGAGAGGGCTGTTCTGCATATTCGAAGCGTACGCCGAAATCGCTACCGTCTCCCAACAGCCGACGGAATCCCGGCAGATCGTGAGGCGTGGATATGATTAATATGTCGCGGATGCCGGCCAACATCAAGACCGATACGGGATAATAAATCATCGGTTTGTCGAAAATGGGAAGCATTTGTTTGCTTACGCCTTTTGTGATGGGGTAGAGACGTGTGCCCGACCCGCCGGCCAATACGATACCTTTCATAATATTATATGTATATGTGATTAATAAGCATTTTCCTCATTGTGCCTCAGCATGTTCAGGAGCGTGCGCCACATGATGCGGAGGTCGAGCCCGAAACTCCAGTTTTCCACGTACCAGATGTCGGCCTTCACGCGGTTCTCCATCTGGTCCAGTGTCTTCGTCTCGCCGCGGAAGCCCTGCACCTGTGCCCATCCCGTGATGCCGGGTTTTACCAGATGGCGCACCATGTAACGGCGGATCAGGCGCGAGTATTCCTGCGTATGGAGCAGCATGTGTGGGCGCGGCCCTACGAGGCTCATGTCGCCTTTAAACACGTTGATGAATTGCGGCAACTCGTCGATGTTGGTTTTACGCATCAGGTTGCCGAATTTGAATTTGCGCGGGTCGTTCTTGGTGGCTTGTATGCGGTCGCTGTCTTTGTTGACGTGCATGCTTCTGAACTTCAGGCAATAGAACTCTTTTCCGTCCAGTCCGTTCCGCTTTTGTTTAAAGAGAATCGGCCCCGGACTTTGTATTTTGATGATGATACCTGCAATGAGGTACACAATCGGAAATACGGTGAGCAGAAATAGCCCGGATGTCAAAATATCGAAAAGTCGTTTGACCCCGCGGTTCACCGGGTCTTGCAGCGGCTCGTTTCGTACGCTCAGCAGCATGGTACTGCCTAAATGCGACAATTCCATGCGTTTGGTCAGGAACTCCATGAATACGGGCAGGGCGTAGAAACGAATCATGTGGTCTTCACAATAACGGAATATCTCGTCCGTTTCTGCCGTATAGTCTGTGTCGGGCACCATGTATAAGTCTGTCACCTCCTGGTGTTGACGCAAGTAACTCATCACCATCCGCCGGTCTCCCAGATTTTTCAGTTGCATGTCTTCCGGCAGTTCTTTACGGGTGAAGATGCCTAAAATCTTGAATCCAAGACTATGGTCGTTCAGCGTATGGTAAATATCCTCTAAATTCCACGGATGTCCCACTAATATGACGTAGCGTTGGTTATGCCCTTTCGAACGGCTGTGTTTCAGGATATTGTGCACGATAGTTCGCTCCGCATACAGCAGGCAGAAGAAAAAAGAGGCCCCCATGAGCAATTCTTCGCCGGCCACGTTCATCCGCCGTATCAGACTGATAGCTGCTATCATGAACAGGGTTTGCAGACATACGGTATAAACCGAGCGTCCCAGAATGTCGTTGCCGTAAACCATACGTTTCAGGAATACGGGCGGAGCTATATAAAAGGTAGGGAATATCGTCAGAGCACCGATGAGCAATTCCGTTTTCAGGGCGTATGGAAAGCTGAAAGCCAGTGCGAAACTGTGGGTCAACGCAAAGGCAAACCAATAACTGACCATCAGCAATATAATATCGTTGCAGATGATGGCGGATTTTACAATGCCGGATTCTTCCAGATTCTTAATTTTCATATTTTATCTCTTCGAAAGGTTGGTTACGTGACTGCGAATGTATATATTTTTAGGGAATCCTACAATAATATATTGTTTTTAAATTGATTGAAAATTAAAAAAGCCCGAAATAAAGAACTATTTCGTTTATTTATTTGGAATGTATGTCAAAGATTTCTAATTTTGTGGCTTGAATGGAAATAATCAGAGAATAATTAGGAATAATATGCCCAACAAAACTTTTCAAACAAACGATGCTGTAGAAGAACAAGGTTCCGATTTTAATTATCGTGAGATATTGGATGCGGTCATTTTGCATTGGCATTGGTTTGCCATATCCATTGTCGGTTGTCTTTTTATTGCTTTTTTATATTTAAGGTATAAGGCTCCGGTTTATTCAACTGGAGCTGAGGTTTTGATTAAGGAAGAAGATCCCTATAAAAGCAGGATGCAAGGGAGTGCCTTGGCCGACTTTTCGCAATTGGGAATCCTGACGAACAGTAATGGTTTCGACAATGAAGTGGAAATCTTGAGCAGCAAGACGTTGGCCCGGAGAGCCGTGACCAACCTGAAGCTTTATGTCCGTTATGCGTTCGACGGTACGGTGCGTGATGAGGAGCTTTACCGTACGTCTCCCATTTTGGCCGATATGTCTTCGGTGGACTTGGATACGCTGTCCATGCCGGTGTTTTTGGAAATCAAACCCTTGCAGGAGGGGGGATATCATATAGAAGGCGAGGCGTTGGAAGAGCGTTTTGAAGCCGATGTCAAGACGCTTCCGGTGAGGGTGAAGACCTTGTCCGGATGGGTGTCTTTGCGGCCTAATCCCGATCCGACCTGTGTGTTCGACGACCGTGCCTTGCGGATTTACATTTATCGTCCGACGATTATGGCGGAGGCTTTTCTGGAGGCTACTTCCATTGAACCTATCAGCAAGATGACGACGATAGCCCGTATCACGAAGAACGATACGCAACGTCAGCGGGCGGAAGATTATATGAACGAGTTGATTCGCGTGTATAATGAAGATGCCAACGAGGTGAAGAATGAGGTGGCTCTCAAGACGGAAGCCTTTGTCAACAAACGTATCAAGATTATCGATGCGGAACTGGGTACGACCGAGTCGGATTTGGAAATGTACAAAAAAAGGAACCAGTTGGTAGATTTGATGTCGGATGCCGAGGCTGCTTATAAAGGTATAGAGAATTATCAGACGCAGCAGATTGAGTTGCAGACGCAGATGCTTCTGGTGAAATCGTTAAAGGAATATGTTGAAAATCCGACCAATTATATGGAGGTCATTCCGGCGAATCTCGGACTGACCGACCAGGGGCTGAATAGCATTATCGCAGAGTATAATGCTAAGGTGGTAGACCGTAAACGCTTGCTGAAAACGGCACCGGAATCTTCGCCCGTAGTGGTCTCGGCTACGAATGCCATTGCTTCCCTTTATCCGGGCATACGTCATTCTCTTTCTACTGTGTATGACAATTTGCGGGTACAGAAACGCAATGTGGACGAACAGTATGATTTGTTCGTCGGACGACTTTCCAATGCACCGACGCAAGAGCGCGTGCTTTCCGATATAGGCCGTCAGCAGTCTGTGAAAGCGGCACTTTATCAGATTTTGTTGCAGAAGCGCGAGGAGAACGCCATTTCTTTGGCCTCCACCGTGGACAAGGCTCAGGTTATCGATGCTCCGGAAAGCACTATCCGTCCTATTTCGCCGAAAAAGAAGCTGGTAGCGCTTATCGCCTTGGTGATGGGGGTAGCCATTCCGGCCGGACTGATATACGTGCTGAACTTGTTGCGCTATCGCATCGAAGGGCGTAATGATATTGAAAAGCTGACCGACTTGGCGGTCTTGAGCGATATTTTCGTAGCCGGAGAATTGAAAGACGGAAAACGGGCGATTGTCGTACGGGAGAATACCAATGATATAATGGAAGAAACGTTCCGCAGTCTGCGTACCAATTTGGGCTTTGTCATGGAGAAGAGCGAAAAGGTGCTTTTATGTACGTCGGTGATACCCGGTGAAGGAAAAACTTTCGTGTCAACCAATCTGGCCATGAGTATGGCTTTGATGGGGCGTAAAGTCTTGGTGGTCGGGTTGGATATCCGTAAGCCGCGATTGGCCAAGTTGTTCGGTTTGGTCACAGGACATCATGGGTTGACGACTTATTTGGCCGGGGAAGACAGTTCTGACGAATTTTTGCGTGAACAGGTATTCAATTCCGGCATGCATGCCAATCTGGATGTATTGCCTGCGGGTTTGATTCCGCCTAATCCCGGTGAACTGATTACTTCGGAACGTTTGGACGATGCTTTTGCACGTTTCCGTGAATGGTATGACATGGTGATTGTCGATACTCCGCCTGTCGGTCTGGTGAGCGATACCTTATTATTAGGGCGTCTGGCCGATGCCACTCTTATTGTGTGCCGGTGTGATTATTCGCTCAAACGTAATTTTAATATCGTGAATACGATTCATCAGGAAGGAAAATTGCCGAAGATGAACCTCGTGCTTAACGGGGTGGACTTGCAACAGCGCAAGTATGGTTATTACTACGGTTACGGTAATTATGGCCGCTACGGGCGCTACGGTTCTTACGGTAGCTATGGCGGTTATGGTAATTACGGAGGCTACGGTAAGGAGACGCACACCGGTAAGTCGAAGTCCCGGCACGGAAACAGTCGTTACCTCCGTGAGGACCATTTCGATGATAAGGATTGATACCTTTATATATATAGGGCATGGAAAGAAAAAGAGATGGAGGTCAGAACCACCATCTCTTTTTCTTCTTTTGTGTTACGGGCTGGTCTTCTTCCCATTCTTCCTGTAACAGTTGCGCCATACTTTTCTTTTCTTTAATCATCCGGTAGATGGTACCCCAATCCGGAAGTCCTCCCACGTTACGGTCGTCGATGAACAGGTCGGCTTTCAGCTTGCGGCTGTAATGACGGTTTTTGTCGGTGTCCTCTTCCGGAAAGTCCTTGTTTACGGCATAAAACTCTACTCCTCTCTGGCGGCACCATTCCACGGCCTCATCCAGCAAGCGCCCTTCCCGTACGCTCCATAAGATGAGTTGGTGGCGGTCTTCGATGAGCTTTTTCAATGTTTCTACAGCAAAAGGAATCTCACGTCCGATTTCAGGATAACGGTGTTCCACGATAGTTCCGTCGAAGTCTACGGCTATAATCATATTCGTCAAATTAAATTGTTTTTGCAGGCAAAGATAGTTCTTTTTAAAGGTAAAACGAAAAAAAGTCCCTTTTCTTTGTGCTTTTTCAGTCCTTCGTTCGTAATCTGCATAAAGACTCAAAGAAAGACTATACATTAATCTTTAAAAACGTAGAAAAATGAAGAACCGAATCCTTGCAGCTATGGCATTGTGCTGCGCTACTTCTTCAACGATGCCTCTGTGGGCCGCCGAGTATGACGACCCTACGATTGTGACGGTAGAACCCAATCTTGCAACCGACGGGACCGGAGGGGGAAAGTATTATATCTATCATGTGGCTACCCGAAAGTTTATTGCTGCCGGTAATGCTTCCGGTACGCAATTGAGCGTAGATTCCATCGGGCAGGAAATAACCATGGCTTACGGGGAAGAACGTCCTCCGTTATTGGTACAGAAACCGAAGGTGCCGGGTAAAGGTTGGATTTTCAACATGCTGAACGGGCCGTCCAACGGGAACCGGTTTCATGAGATTTATGTGACCGGTACCGGGAGCGCATACGTGGATTGCGGATCGGACGGCCATACTCTGTGGCAAATCAAAAAGCAGGAAAATGGTTATTATGCGATAAAGATTGTGGATCAGGATCCCGATTTCGGGACGGTTTCCGGGAATGAGATGACGGTGAACGGCGTGTGGGGGGTAAATCCCGGCAGCACGGTGGTGTATCCTTTTGCCGATAAGGATCAGGGCGGTTTCGAGAAAGTAGAGACCGATTGGGCTTTTGTTACTCCCGAAGCTTATTTTGTATATCAGGCTAAAAAGGCTTTGCAGGCCCAGTTGGAGTTTGCAGACGAGAACGGTTATACGGATGTGGCAAATTATGTGGCGCTTTACGAAAAAACAGACGCCACGGCTGAGGAGTTGGAGAGTGCTGCGGATGAACTGCAACAGGCTGTGACCGATCGGTTGGGGGCCGGAGCCTCGGAAGAGCAGCCCAAATTTACCGATTTGCTGGCCAATCCTTCGTTTGATGCAGACAACAGCGGTTGGATTGAGGATGGCGGTTCTCCTACGTTAGGACACCAGAAGAATGACATATATCAGGACCCGGACGATGAATCTGTGGTAATGGATCAGTTTTGTGAGAAGTGGACAAAACCTGGAGGGACCAGTGCCATACATCTTTATCAGAAATTCGGAAACATGCCCTCCGGCCGTTACCGTTTGTCGGCAGTGACTCTGGGTTACAATCAAAGTAATTTGAACGATATCCCCCGAGGGTTATATCTCTTTGCCGATGCGTCGAAATATGACGAGAAGTTCAGAGCTGAGGCGCATACGGTGAAATTTTATGGCATAAAGAATGGTACACCGGGTGGTGCCGACGTGCCGACACCGCGTAAGGTCGTATTGGAGTTTTATTCCCGCGGCGGTGATTTGACGCTTGGTTTTATGACCGAAAACACCAATTGCAACTGGTTTGGTATAGATAATGTGAAGCTCGAATATATGGGTAGCGAAGGAGGATTGGCTGCCGAATTGGCTCGCACGGTAAAAAGTGCAGAGGCTTATTTACAGGAACAGATAGGAGCCAATGCGCACTTCTCGGCATCGGGCAAGGCGAAGTATGAAGAAGTCTTGGCCTATGCCAAAGAAGCTGCCGGCAATGCCGGACTGACAGATGACGATTGGGCTGCCGCAATCCGGATGGTGAATGCCCGAAAGGATTCCTTGGCTGTGGATATTGCTACTTATAAAAAACTGAACGACGTGGTGATTCCGGCGTTGGAAAACAAACTTACCGACAGTCCTTACAGTGAGGTAGGCTTGCCTTCTTATGAGGATTACTTGGACAAACTCTACCGTGCCTATGACGATGGTTCGATGGCTCCGGCGGAGATAGACGGAGCCGAGGCATACGCCGAAAAGCTGTTTAAGCAAGATGTGGCCGACATGATGGAGAGTGGGGCTACTGACAATGTGACAGGGCTGTTGGTCAACTCGAGCTTTGCAAAGAGCAATGACGGATGGACCAAGACGGGAAACGGCGACTTTAAGAACGAAGGTACGGAAATGACCGAAGTCTGGAATGGCCGGGATTGGGAAGTTTATCAGGACATGACCGGTTTGCCCGAAGGGTTCTATAAAATCACCATGCAAGGCTTCTATAGCCCGAGTTCTCCGACCACGTCCGTATGGCATGGGGCTTGGGGGCTTGAAGGAGACGAAGTGAATAAGGTGAAGGCTTCCGTATTCGGGAATGAAGCCTCTGCCTTACTCCATCATATCGCCGATTTCCCGCGTAACGAAAAAATGACAGAAGGAGGTTGGGAGCAGGTGACCGGTACGGCCGATGATAACCTGAATGGCAAATGGCTTCCCACCGATAAAGCTTCATCCCAAGCCTTTTTTAAAGAAAATGCGGAGAATTATCTCAATACCGTCAGTTGCTATGTAGGCGAGGACGGCAAGCTCCGTGTGGGAGTGAAGTTGGCCGGTGTGACCATCAATGAATCATGGGTGACGATGGATAACTTCCAGGTGCTTTATTTGGGATTGGACAATCAGGAAGGTGCAGTGGCAGCCTTACAGGCTAAAATCAATGAAGCCAGACAGGTGGGAGCTGACGGGAGCCTGATACCGTTGGACGTGCAGGAGCTTTTGCAGACTTCTGTTTTGGAAGCGGAAGAAGTTATAAAAGGTGAGATTTCCGGTCAGTTGTTCAAAGAAACCATGGCCTCGTTGTCAGCCGCTATAGAACAAGGCCATACATCCATCGAACTCTTGAATAAAATAGACCGTCAAGTGACCCGGTATGATCAGGAATATAATGATGGGGTTTACGATTCGTATGACCAGGATGATGTAGACGCGCTTTTGAATATTGTTTATGAAGTTATGGATTTCATCGACGGCGGTTCATTCGAGAGTGTGGGGCAGATTGAGCAATACATTGCAGATATGAACAATGCTTACGGCAAGATGAAACAGAGTGCCATCGACTTCTCTGCAGCTTCCAAGGACGAACCTTTAGATGTGACCGAGCTGTTGGAGAATCCGTCGTTCCAGCAAGAAGATGAAGAAGGGAACGTGGTGTTCAATTATGATGGTTGGGAGGTAGAGTCGGATGCAGAAGTTGCTACGGCAGCCGATTCGGTCTTTGAGTTTTTCAATTCCACGAAAGCTGATATCCATCAGGGCTTGTATAATATGAAGCAGGGGTATTATCGCATTCGTCTCAAAGGGTGTTATCGTAATGGAGATAATATTCAGGCTGCGACGGCTCATAGGGACGGAACGGAGAATTTACTGGCTTATGTTTATGCTAAAACGGAAAGTGCAGAATTTAAAGACGTTCTTCCAAGTTTCATGGAATGCGTGCATGATGGTTTGCTTTCTCCTAATGATGCTGTATTGCCAGATTCTTTATTCCCCGGTTCCGAACGTACATACCATTGTGTGGCCAATGACCGGTTGGGTATGCGTGCAGCCATGACATGGGGATATTACGATGCGGATAAATCTTTTTATGTGAAAGAAGGAGAATCGGTGTACATTGGTGTACGCAAGGATGAAGGTGTAGCAGCAGACTGGGTCTGCATCGACGACTTCTCCCTTGAATATCTGGGTGACGGTGATGACAATAGACCGGACGATTTCGTGGACAATATTGATGGAGTATTTGTCGGTGGTGAAACGGCTACAGTGGTTGCTTCCGCATGGTACACCATCAACGGTGTGCGTGTAGCCGAACCGAAGCAGCGCGGCATTTATATCCGTCGGGACAAACTGAGCGACGGAACGGTGAAGGCCGTGAAGGTTATGGTGAGATAGTTTATCATGAGACTTTCTATTTGTGTCCCTACACAGTTTTGGGCTGTGTGGGGACACAAAACTGTTAAAAAATGGAGTTTTTCTGCTTTTTTCTTCTTGAATTATTTTTTTAATAAAATACTTCTTGTAATTTTGCTGCCATAATAAATCCTAATAGAAGGACTAATACATTATATTAACTTAATTTTCAAGAAGCATGAAAAACAGATTACTTGCTTTGATGGCGCTTTGCGGCGCGACTTCATCTACAATGCCTTTGTGGGCATCCGAGAATTGGCCGGATCCGACCTTGTCTTTCGTTGATCCTAATTTGACCCAAGACGAAACGGGCGGTGGTGTGTATTATATCTATCACGTAGCTACCCAAAAGTTCATGGTGAATGGAAATTATAAGGATACTTGGGGAACAGAACTTGTCGTGGGTGACGAAGGGCAGGAAGTAACTTTGAGTTACGGTGAAGATTACGAGTTGGCTCGTCGTCCCGAGAGCGATCCGGACAGGACTACAGCCAAAGGATGGCGTCTGAGTATGATGAATGCACCTTCGAATGGTGGTTATCATGAACTTTTCATCCGCGAGGCTTCCATGGTTATTTGTGTGGATCATAATAAGCAGGGGCATATTTTATGGAAAATCACGAAACAAGATGATGGCAATTACCGTATCAAGATTTTGGATGAAGACACCAAGTTCGGTGTGAATGCCAGCGGTGGATTGTATAAGAATGCTTATATGGGCGTGAACGAGGGTGAAACGGGTGTGAATCCTGTGCTCGATACGAATATGGCCGGATTTGAGAACGGACAACTGGACTGGAAGTTCGTGACACCGGAGGCTTATAACGTATATAAGGCTAAGAAAAAGTTACAGGAGCAGTTGGATGCCGCCGATGTGGCAGGTTTCGATAAAATTGCCGATTATGCGGCACTCTATAATAGAACGGATGCTACAGCGGAAGAAGTAGAGCAAGCTGTAGAGGACTTGAAACTGGACATCTTGGAATTTAAATACAGTTCGGCTACGCCTGGCAAACCGATAGAGGTGACAGAACTGATTTCCCAACCTTCATTTAACGAAAGTACGGATGGATGGGTGACTAAGAGAGAGGGGTCGAGCGGTAATTTCACTCGTAAGGCGGGTGATAAGATGATAGCCAGTGACGGCAAGGAGTGTGAAAACTTCTTTGAGTATTGGATTCCGTCTGCAGAAGGTAACCAACCGAATTGGTCCATCACTCAGGAGTTGAAGGATTTGCCGGATGGCAAGTATCGTTTAGGGGCTTATATCATGACCAATGTATTGGCACAAGGCGATGTGACAGGCCCTAAAGGTCGTTTCCTGATGGCTAAGACGTTGGCGGGCGAAGTGCGTAAGGAAGCGGATGTGCCGGCTATTGAGGACCCGAATCACTCGAACGGTTATTTTGCTCCCTATACATTAGAGTTTTCTGTTATCGGCGGGACGGCTACGATTGGAATGGTCGTAGAAAACGCAAACTCTAACTGGACAGCCGTAGATAACTTTACCTTGCAATATTTGGGAAAGGCCGATGCCGCTACGGTTCGTAGTATGTTGGAGCAAAACATAAAGGATGCGGAAGCCAAATATGCGGAATATACAGGAGCTAATGAACGTTTCAGTGTGTCCGGCCAGCAAAAATACGAAGAGACCATAAAGGCAGCCCAGGATGCGGTGGCCAATGAACAGTTGGATGACGAGACTTTGATGGGATTCATTACTATGGTTCAGCTTCGCATGGACTCCTTAGCTATGGATATTTCTGCATATAAGACTTTGGCACAAAAATCTGCAGAATTGGAAGAAGCTTATGCTGGGACTGAGTACGAGGAAGTGGGACTGCCTTTGTATGAGGATTATTTGGATTTATTAGCTGACGGGCTTGCGCAACGCACGTTCAATCCCAACGAAGTGGACAGCATCCAGCCACGTGCAGACCGGATTCTGAAACAGGCCGTGTTGGAGTCTTTGCAGTCGGAAGATGGCTTGCGTACAGTGACGGGCTTGTTCACCAACATGGATTTCTCGAATGGTACTAATGGATGGACATTGACGGGAAAAGGTGACTTGAAACATGATAATACAGGGGTGGCCGAACTTTGGAATGCTAAAGGAGGCGACGGTGAAGTGTCGCAAGAACTGAACGGCTTGCCTTCAGGCTCTTATAAGATTACGATGCAGGGCTTTTATTCCCCGAGTTCGAACAATTCCAACTCTTGGCAGCAGTCTTGGGGACAGGAAGGTGATACCGCGAATGACATCTTGGGGTCACTGTTCGCCAACGATGCATCAGTGAAGCTTCATCACGTGATGGACTATCCTTTGACGGAAGAAGAAAAGGGTACGGCCGAGCGTTACGAACAAATCACCTTTACGGACGACCCGCAATACAAGGATAAGTGGTTGGTTCGTCTCAAACCGGCGGTAGCGGAAACGTTTACGAAGTTCCCGGATCGGTATGTCAACGAGGTGGTTTGCTACGTGGGCGAGGATGGTAAGCTTCGGCTGGGTATCAAAACAGCTACGGCTTCTGTCGATTGGACCGGTACATGGACGGTTTTTGATAAGTTTGAAGTAGAGTATTTGGGAGCTGAAGACATGACCGGCGCCGAGACTTCTATCAATGCTTTGATAGCAACAGCTACGGACATGGTGAATAAAGAGGTTCTCACTACACAAGAAGCCAAGGACGGCCTGAATGCAGCCATCGAATCGGCAAACAAGGCTGTGTCTGAAGGTTTGACGTTGGAAGTGTACAATGAGCAAGTGGCAGGCTTGAATGCGGCTATCAAGGCCGGTCAGGAAGCCATTGATGCGGCTACCGCGTTGGAGAAGAGAAACGACAACCATAATGACAAGCTGACTTCTGTAGGTGAAGAAAGTTATGATGCTTATGTTGATACGGACGGTTTTGCGGAACTTGAAAAGGTAGTTTTGGAAATCGAAGGAAAGATAAGCGGTGAGGGCATCTTTGCTTCCATGGAAGAAATCGACGACTATAATGCCAAGATTAACAAGGCTTATACCAAGATGGTGAGTGGGGTCATTGATTTCTCTACCGCGTCTAAGGATGCGCCAGTGGACGCCACAGGTCTGATTATCACCCCGGGTTTCCAAACGCGTACTTTTAACGAAACTACGCAGGTATGGGAAGATGCTTCATCATCGGATGGTTGGACGGCTACCGGTGGTGCGGCTACGAGTGGATTGAATTATGAAATCTTTAATGATACTGCTGGAATCCACCAGAAGCTCTACAACATGCCTGCCGGTTACTACCGTTTGGTTTACAATGGCTTCTACCGTGCGGGAGATATTACTCCTGCGGCTTTGTCTCGTCGTGAAGGTGTGGAGCCTTTGAACGCCCAAGTCTATTTGGACGGCAATGAATCCAAGTGGAACAAAAAACTGGTTTCCATCTTCGAGAACTTAAGTGAATATAAATACACGACAGACGACAAGGCCGTGGCAGATACGTTGTTGACCCCAGAAGATGAAGGTATGTTATATCATTTTATTATTAATGGTGTGAGTGGGGCGAAAATAGTTTTTGAAGAAGGTAAATACGAGGGCGACTTCAGTTTCCGTGTAGAAGAGGGTGAAGAACCGGTATTAGGCGTACGTAAGACAGGCAAGATTACGAATGACTGGACTTGCTTCGACAACTTCAAGCTGTTGTACTACGGAGACGGTGATGCCAACAAGCCGGACGACATCGACGATGCTTTGGATACAAATATTGACGAAGTCGTAACTGATGGTAAGGCAACGGTGGTAAGTTCCGCATGGTACACCATCAACGGTGTACGTGTAGCCGAACCGAAGCAGCGTGGCATCTACATCCGTCAGGATAAGATGAGCGACGGCACGACCCAATCCGTGAAAGTAATGGTGCGTTGAACCACCGTTATGATATATCAATAAAAATAGGTTCATAGATTAGATTGGAAGGGAGGACGAAGTGATTTCGTCCTCCCTTTTCCGTATCTATCGGCAGCGGTAGCCGTTTTGTGATGAATGAATGTCATCCTTCACCGTAATATTGTGTGAGACAATGTATTATGGTGAAAGCTGACTTTTTTGTTGTGGAGCTATGGTGAAGGCTTTTGGAATGCCCTTTCACCGTAAGTGTCTGTTTTGCAGCGTGTATGAAGGATGCGAACCCATTTCTCTTTTTTCTCTTTGTAGGGCGTGGGAAAAGCGCAAGGTGAAAAGCGTGTTCCTTTCTCATCTGGAATCCATGGGCTGAGAGTGGACTCCTGTCATCAGAGGACTATAAATTATTTGGCAGAGGAAAGAAAATCATTCGGCTGAAGATGAAAAATCGTTTGGCTGAGAACGGAAAATCATTTGGCGCAGACTTTTTTTGTTGCTTTCCGCAAAGAAGGGGGACTGTCCGCCAGGCGCGGCCCCCTATTTCCCGGCGTAATGGTATCTCATGGAAAGCACATACACCCTCACCACCTCTTCGTCGACCGAATAAACGATACGGTGCTCCGAATTGATGCGGCGCGACCAGTATCCGGCCAATTCATATTTTAATGGTTCAGGTTTGCCTATGCCGGTGTATGGATGTTCGGCAATGTCTTTAAGTAAAGCGGTTATTTTGTTCATTATGGCTTTGTTCCCGGACTTCTTCCAATATTCCCTGTCTTTTTCCGCTTGTCCCAGAAATATTATTTCCATAATTCATCAATATTTACGGCCGTCCCTTTACCTTCTTTGATTTCTTTCGCTCCTTTCCTGATGGCGTCCATCATGGCCGGAGATTTCATGATATATTCGGTCTCTTTGATGGAGTTGTATTCGTCCAAAGACATGACAACCACGCTCTCATTGCCCGGACGGTGTACCAACAGCGGCTCGCTGTCATTGATTACCCCGTCAAGGTAATGTTTCAGGTTGTTCCTCAGTTCAGAATAATTTGCAGTCCTCATAACCTTATGTTTTTTATCGTTTGCACAAAGATAAGTACTTATTCTCGTACTTGCAAGCGTCTTCCCTTATATTTTATGGATGTTTTGTCAAGCAGAAAGGCTTGCCATTGGGGTAAAGAATAACTTGTTTGCGTTAAAAAACGGCTGATTTTGATTTTTTTTCTTTCGGATTATTCTTTTTATTGAATACTTATTGTACCTTTACGCCCATAAAAATCCTATTAAAAGCGAAACATTATATTAGTATTAACTTAATTTTCAAGGAACATGAAAAACAGTTTACTTGCAGTGATGGCACTCTGTGGTGCAACTTCGTCTACTTTGCCTTTGTGGGCAGCAGAGTGGGAAAATCCTATTCCGAATTTTGTAGAACCTAATTTGGATACAGACGGAACCGGAGGGGGCGTGTATTATATTTACCATGTGGCTACCCAGAAGTTTATAACGTGCGGCGATTATAATCATAATTGGGGGACAGAGGTAATTGTGGCTGACGAGGGAAAGCAGTTGGATTTGACCTATGATACCGATTATGAATTGAGTAACCGTCCCGAAACCGATAAGGAGTATTCCAATGCCAAGGGGTGGCGTTTCACCATGTGGGACGGGAAAAGTAATACCGGTCGCCACGAACTTTATTATAGCCCGACGGACAATGCGTTTTGCGTAGACCATAACAAACAGGGACATATGTTGTGGGAGATTCGTCCGGTGGGTGATGGAAATTATCGGATTAAGATAAGCGATAACGACCCGACTTACGGATTGAATTCTGAGCATGCGGCAGAATATGTAGGTTTGGTGGATGAGACCCGTACCGGAGTGGACGCCTTTATCAATCCGGAAACAGCCGGTAATGAAAAAGCCCAGTTGGATTGGAGGTTTGTGACTCCGGAAGCTTACGAAGTTCTCTTGGCAAAGCGTGTGCTGAAAAAGTGGTTGGAGAGTGCCGATGAGGCCGGATATACGGAGTATGGCGAATATGACAAAGTGTATCAGAATGCAGCCGCTACTTTGGAGGAAGTGGAAGCGGCTTCGGCAGGATTGAAAAAGGCTGTGTTCGACTTTAAGTTCTCGGGGGCTTCGGAAGAACATCCGGCTGATGTGACCGACGTGATAGAGAATCCTGCTTTCGACAATGGGGAAAATGGATGGACTTTGCAGCGCGATGCCATCAGCGGGCAGGATAATTTTGGGGTACAGTCTTCTTCTCAAACTACTTCCGACGGAACAGAGTTCAAAGGTTTCTTTGAGCGTTGGACGGCCACCAATCCGCAAACGAGTTGGTCTATTACGCAAGAAATCAATGATATTCCGGACGGGCGTTACCGGTTGAGTGCGTATATCCTGACGAATGTGAAGGAGGAAAACGGTGGCCCGAAAGGACGCTACCTCTATGCAAAGTCGAAGGGGGGCGAAGTGAAATTGCAGGCTACCGTGCCGTCGCCCGACGGAGGAGGTTATGCTGCGCCCTATACGCTTGAGTTTTCTGTCATAGGCGGTTCCGCCACGGTGGGTTTAAAAGTGGAAAACCCTAATTCAGAGTGGACGGGCGTGGACAATTTCAAATTGGAGTATTTGGGAGAGACCGGTGCCATGACCATGCAGGATTATCTGAAAGAGCATATCGGAGATGCAGAAAAGACTTACGGGGCATACAAGGAAGCCAACAAAAAAATGAGCAAGAAAGGAGAGGACGGTTATTTGACGCTTATCCAGCATGCCAAGGAAGTGGCTGCGGACGCGAGCGTGGACATTGAGACCGTGTCGGCTTTGATTGAGACTTTGCAGAAGCAGATGGACGAAATGGCCAAAGACGTGGCTGCGTATGATAAACTGGCTCAGTTGCTTACTGAGGCTGAAACTAAATATTGGGCACCTCCCTATGAAGATGCGGAGTGGCCTACCTTGGAGGACTATATTGACAATACGCTTAAGGTGGAGCAGGGGGATTGCAGTTTCGATCCGGCTTTGATAGACAGTGTCCAACCGCGTATGGATCGCTATTACATGGAGGACTTCAGGGCTGCCGCTTTAAGAGGAGAAATCGAAGACTTCACGCCTTTGTTGGTCAATGCAAACTTCGATGGTAATGCCAACGGTTGGCAAGGTGGAGCCGGATATGGAGAAAATACGGGTGAGATGTATGACAAACAGACGTTTGATGTCTATCAGGAAATAGAGGGCTTGCCCGAAGGGTCTTATGAAGTCTCCGTACAAGGATTTCAGAGGCCTACGTGGCATGATGCGTGTCAGACAGCTTGGGGCACGGAGGCAAAAGAAGCGACGGTCATGGCATATGCTTACGGAAATGATGGCTCTGTTAAACTTCACCATTGTTACGATTATGTATATGACCAAGAGATGGCAGAAGTGGGCTGGAATCAGGATGTACAGTTGACTTTGCCTAACGACCCGGAACGGAATGGTAAGTATGGCTTAAATAACCTGACCAGTGTGCATAATGCTTTTGCGTTGGGTGATTTTGATAATAAATTTGTTTGTTATGTGAAGTCTGATGGAAAGTTGCGCGTGGGAGTGCGGATGACAGAAGACAATGCACTTTCGGGAGATTGGACTGCTTTCGACAATTTCAGGTTGAAATATTTGGGTGCGGAGGATATGACCGGAGCGGTTTCAGCGTTGGAGGCCCGGATAGCCGATGCAAAAGTGCTGTTTGATGATAAGGAAACGCTTACTACCCAGGCGGCGAAAGATGCCTTGCAGAAAGCCATTACCGATGCTACTGCGGCTTTGGAGACGGAATTGACTCAGGAGTCGTATGCCGTTAATTCGGAAGCGTTGAATGCAGCTATCGAACTTGAGACCGAATCACGTGCGGCGGCAACCAAATTAGAGGCGACGGCTACCGGTCATGACAACAAGTTCAATGGCACAGAGGGTGTTGAGGGATATGATAAATATATCGGTACGGACGAATACGATGTTTTGTTGGAACTTGTGTCGGATGAAGTGTTGTTGGCCATTGACGAACGTTCGCTTGTCGATTTGGCACAGATTGAAAGTTTCATGCAGCGTATGAACGAGGCTTATTGCAAGATGGTGGCCACACAAGTGGATTTCAGTGGGGCTTCGAAAGACACCCCGGTTGATGTCACGGGCATGATTACCAATCCGAGCTTTGAGGAAATGGATGCCGACACGCAGGAGAAAGCAAGCTCTGATACCGGATGGGAATGTAACAAGGTGGATGGTAATAAGTTGAAGGCTGAGGATTTGGTTTACGAAATGTTCAATATCGGTGATGTCAAACTTTACCAGACCGTATATGCTTTGCCTAAGGGATATTATCGCCTTACTTACAATGGCTTCTATCGTGGCGGGGATGTCGTGCCTGCGGCTTTGACGCGTCGTGACAGCACGGAAGAGGTGCTGAATGCGAAGGTTTACGTTGAAACGGCTTCCGAAAAGTTGTCTGTCCCATTGGCTTCCATCTTTGATCATGTGACGCTTTACAGCTATGACAGTGGTGATATTGTTTTGGCTGACTCTTTATTCCCGGATATGCGCGATATGATGTATCATACCGTTGTAAACGGTAAGGTGGGTGCCCGCAAGGCTTTTGAGGACAATGCTTACGAGGGTGCATTCAGCTTTGAGGTGAAGGAAGATGGAGAAGGTGTAACCATCGGAGTTGAAAAGGATGCAGTCATTACCAATGATTGGACATGCTTCGATAATTTCCACCTTTATTATTTAGGTGCCGGTGAAGCCAACCGTCCCGATGACATTCCGAATGGCGTAGAAGATGCAGTTGCCGACGGTAAGGCTACGGTGGTAAGTTCTGCATGGTACACTATCAACGGTGTGCGTGTAGCCGAACCGAAGCAGCGCGGCATCTACATCCGTCAGGATAAGATGAGCGACGGCACGACCCAATCCGTGAAAGTAATGGTGCGTTGAACCACCGTTATGATATATCAATAAAAATAGGTTCATAGATTAGATTGGAGGGGAGGACGAAGTGATTTCGTTCTCCCTTCTCTATTTGTCGTGTTTATGTTAAAAATAGAGGCTTATCTTCTTTTTTTCATCCGGATTATTTTTTAGATTGAGTATTTATTGTAAATTTGCCCCTTATAAGAAATCCTATTAAAAAGCAAAATATTAGTATTAACTTAATTTCTGTAAGAAAATGAAAAACAGATTACTTGCCTTGGTAGCTTTGTGTGGCGCTACGTCGTCTACATTACCTTTATGGGCAGCCGATTGGGCTGATCCGGAACTGACGTTCGTAAAACCGGATTTGGATGGAATCAAGGGCGGACAGAAAGAAGTGTATTACATCTATCACGTAGCCAGTGAGAAATTCATGTCCAATGGAGCGGATTATAACACTACCTTTATCGTTTCGAATACGGGACAGGAAGTGACGTTGAGTTATGGACCCGATTATGAGTTGATTACTCATTCGAAAGAGGCCAACGATTATTCGGCAGCCAAATCCTATCGTTTGTCTTTGATGAACGCGCCGAGTAACGGTGGTTTCCATGAAGTGTTTTTGGATCCCGGTATAAAATGTTACGTGGATCATAACAAACAAGGACATATCTTGTGGGACATCCTACCACAGGATAACGGTCTTTATCGTATTCGGGTGAATGCGGATGACCCTCTTTACGGTATCAATTCCGGTAATCCAGCTTATACCAATACGTGGATTGGAGTAACTCCGAATACAGATGGAGGCTGGAATGAGATTATCAATCCTTTGATTGTGCCCGGAACAAGCGGTTATGAAAAAGCTGAGTTCGATTGGAAGTTCGTAGAGCCGGAAGTGTACGAAGTATATGCAGCTAAAAAGAATGTGTTGAAGCCGCAATTGGAAGCTGCCGATGAGGCCGGCTATACGAATTATGCGAAGTACAAGGAGTTGTATGAAAGTGCCACTGCTACGGTAGAACAAATAGAAGATGCGGCTGAAGAGCTGAAAGATGCAGTGTTGGAATTCAAGTATAGTTCTGCTTCCGAAGCATCTCCCGCCGATTTGACGGCTATGATTACGAATGCATCGTTTAGTGACGGCTCCAATGGATGGACTTCTTGGAGAGCTAACAATGCCAATAATTTTGGCGTGATAACCAAGAACCAAGGTGAGATCGGCACGTCCGATGGGTTCGACTTCCGCACGATGTTTGAAAGATGGGTAGCCACTCCTCCTACGGGAGATTATTACATCGAGCAAGAGTTGGGCGATTTGCCTGACGGAAAATACCGTTTGCAGGCTTATATCATGTCGCAGATGCAAGCAGATGCTATGGCGAAGGAAGGTTCCGGCTTATTCTTGTATGCTAAAACGATGCTCGGCGAGACTAAGAAAGAGGCTGATGTACCGTCACCGGACGGCACTCCTTATGCAGCCCCTTATACCGTAGACTTTTCTGTTATCGGTGGGACGGCCACTGTGGGTATGCGTTCCGACGAGAGTACGGTAGGTTGGTCTGGCGTTGGTTATTTCACGTTGAAATATATGGGTAAAGCCGGTGCCATTACGATGCGTGATGCGCTGAACCAGAATATTAAGGAGGCTGAACAACAATATAATGAAGAAATAAAACTTAAGAAACATAGCCAAGCCGGTCAAAAGAAATATGAGGATATGATAGCCTTGGCTAAGGATGCAGCGGCTAATAGCGCGGTTGAAGACGATTCTTTACAGTCAATTATTAGCTCTTTGCAACTTCGTATGGATAGTCTGGCTTTGGATGTTGCCGCTTATGAGACGTTGACAACAAAGACAAATGACTTGTCTGTAGCGTGGGATGAATCCGTATATGCAGACCAAGAGTTTCTTGAGTATGAGACGTACTTGGCAGACTTGGAAGAAGCTTATAGCGAAGGTACTTTTGACCCGGCGGAAGTAGACAGCATTCAGCCCCGTGCCGACCGGATTTGGAAAGCTTGTATTTTGGATGCCTTGGAGCAAGGCGGCACGGATAATGTGACCGGTTTGTTGACGAATCCGAACTTTACAGGTAATACCAATGGATGGACTTATCAGAAGTTGGGCGGACCGAACAACGACGGTTTGAAATATGGAAACAACGTGGCCGAATGTTACGAGCAGGCTTTCGATGTATATCAGGAAGTCAATGGCTTACCTTCGGGAACCTATGAAATCAGTGTGCAGGGATTCTATCGTCCGGCGGGAAATGCCACTTGGTCGGCTGCTTGGGGCGTTGAAGGAGATGCTACTAACGACGTGTTGGCTTATGTGTACGGAAATGACGGCATGTCCAAGCTTCCGCATGTGGCAGATTGTCTGCAAGATGAAAATATAGGTGAAGATTGTGCGCAGTTGACAGCCGGAGGTGCGGACTTGGAAGGCAAATATGTCTGCAACGGTAAGAAGAGCGCTGAGCTGATCATGGCCGATGCTACAAATTATCTGGCCAAGGTAAAATGTTATGTGGGTGAAGATGGAAAACTCCGTTTCGGTGTGAAAGTTCCGACGGCTCCGGAGTCTTTGACCGCATATTGGACATTGTTTGATAATTTCCAAGTGACTTATCTGGGTGCAGATGATATGACCGGTGCGAAGTCTGCTATGGAGGCTTTGATTGGAAACGCGCAAGATATGTTGAATAAGGAAGCGTTGACCACTCAAGAAGCTAAGGATGGTTTGAATAAAGCAATCGAGGCGGCTACGGCTGTTGTGGATAATCTGACTCCTGAAACTTATAAGGAACATAGTGAGGCTTTGAATGCGGCAGTGGAAGCTGGCCAGGAAGCTATCGATGCAGCTACCGCATTGGAAACGAAAAAAGACAATCATGCGGATAAGTTGGGTTCTACGGGAGAAGGTAGTTATGAAGACTACGCCAATACAGAGGGTTATGGAGAACTTGATGATGTAGTATTGGAAATAGACGAAAAGATAAACAGTGACGGTATCTTTGCTTCTATGGAAGAAATCGACGACTATAATGTCAAGCTTGACAAGGCTTACACTAAGATGATGAGTGGTAAGGTTAATTTCTCTGAAGCAAGTAAGGATAAGCCGGTAGATGCTACAAGTTTGATTATGTGCCCGAGCTTCCAAAGCAAGAAGTTCAATACAGAGAAGAATGAATGGGAGGATGTGCGTGCTGCAGACGGTTGGGTTAATGCAAGTATCGAGGACGGACCTTCCAGCAAGGTGACCAGTGCATTTAATTACGAAATGTTCAATGACAGCAGTGAAATCCATCAGACGCTTTACAACATGCCTGCCGGTTACTACCGTGTGCTTTACAACGGGTTCTATCGTGCAGGAGATATGTTACCTGCGGCTTTGACCCGTCGCGACAGTACGGAGGAAGTATTGAATGCTGAAGTTTATTTGGAAGGGAAAGAATCCAAGTGGACTAACAAGTTGGCTTCTATCTTTGATAATGTACAGGAATATAAATATGATTCCTCTGATGCCGTATTGGCAGATTCTTTATTCCCGGATATGCCTGAACTGTTGTACCACTGTATTGTCAATCAGGTTGCCGGTGCAAAACTTGCTTTTGAAGACAACAAGTATGAAGGTGACTTCAGCTTCCGTGTAGAAGAGGGTGAGGAGCCGGTATTGGGCGTACGTAAGATCGGTAAGATTACGAACGACTGGACTTGCTTCGACAACTTCAAGCTGTTGTACTACGGAGACGGTGATGCTAACATGCCAGATGATTTCGTATCTTCAGTGGAAGAGGCAGTTGCCGACGGCAAGGCTACGGTGGTAAGTTCCGCATGGTACACTATCAACGGTGTGCGTGTGGCTGAACCGAAGCAGCGCGGCATCTACATCCGTCAGGATAAGATGAGCGACGGCACGACCCAATCCGTGAAAGTAATGGTGCGTTGAACCACCGTTATGATATATCAATAAAAATAGGTTCATAGATTAGATTGGAAGGGAGGACGAAGTGATTTCGTCTTCCCTTTTTTGTCATTCAGGCTGCGCGTTACATCGCCGATCCGCCGATAGCGCCAAGGATGGCACTGGCCACGGCAATGATTACATTAAGCAAGGTGTTCCAAACAGTTTTGTTCATAGGCATTGATGTTTTAAAAGTTAAATTACTGAGGGGCAGTCCGTCCCCATATAGAGCGACCAACCTTCTTTTATCTGGCTCATAATGGGCTTCACCCCACATTCCACCCGGCTCATAGCCGCTACCAACGGTGCCATGTGCGAAGGGTCGTACGGGTTGAGGCATTTGTCCGGCGGGAAGCCGGTCAGCACACATACTTTCCGGACGTAGTTTTCCGTGTCGTTACCGTCCTCGGGCGGTGCCCATCGGGCAATGATGTCGCGGACCGTGCGTAAACCATATTTATGGCAATAGGTGCGCAACACGATGAAGGCCGCGCGGTAGCCCCAGGGCATGCTCCTGAACGTAAAGAACTCCGGGTCGGGCTGTCGTTCGGCCAGTCCTTGTCACAGGTCTGCCGTGCGTCGGATATTGAGAGGGTTGCAGTTGCGCAACCCTCTTTGCTTGTTCAGCTTTTCCATTTCCTTCCGGAATTAGATGTCGCCTTCTTCCTCGCTGTCCTCCTCTTCAGGCAAGAAGTCCACCCGTTCGAGCGTGAAAGCCTTGTTGTCGAGCGACATGGCTTTTTTGAGCTTGGTGTTGGGCGTGAAGCAGACGCGGAGCTTGGTGATGTAGGCCGGGTCATATTTTTCGGCCGTGTCGCTACCCAATCCGTTGGCCACGGTATGGAAACTGCCGATGTCGCCCAGATGGACACGTTTGCCTTCCTGCAGGGCATAGATGATTTGTTCCTGCAAGGCCGACAGAACGGCCAAACAGTCGTGCCGCGTGACGGTACAGGTACCGCTGATGCGTGTGGCAATCTCCTCGATTCCGATTTTGGAGAGGTTGACGATGAAACCGTAATAGTTGCCCGGTGCTTCCGGGTTGCGCGGGTCTTTGCGTTCGATGACTTTGTAGTTCATAATGTTTTTGTTTTTAAAAGTTTGTTTTTTGATTTTGTAACTCTCTTGTCGTCCGGATGACAATGCAAAGGTATGTCGGCCCGGCGGAAGGGGTGTGCATTATTGCACATTCGTGCACGTTTCTGCCGTTTTCTGCGCAAAAATGTGCATTTCTGCCTGTTTTATAGTGGCTTTCCTCTTTCGTTACCTACATGTTGCGGTTCGAGTCGTACGGCCATTCGCGGAAATCGTCGTCCGTCTCTTCCGGCTTGCCGAGGATGTCGATGACCATTTCGTATTGCCGGGGCGTGAAGCTCCGTTGCCTGATGCCGAAGTGCAGTGCCGTGAGGCGTGCCCACAGGTCGCGTTCGGCCCGTAATACTTTGAACAGCCTCCGTCGTGCGTTCCGTTCGGTGGAGTCGGGAAAATACAAAGTTGCCAGTCTCGTCACGTCGTACAAATTCTTTTTCATAATACATTTCTATTTGTTAGTTAATAAAATGGTTATAAAATCCGGCCTGGGAGGCCGGATGTATTTCATGTTTCCGGTTAATGTGGCACTTGCCCGTACGCAGGGCTGAATTTTAAATATTCCTTTTTATTTGCTTGTGTTGTATGAATTTCGTAATTTTGGACGATTTTTTACGGATGGGATATGGAAAATAAATTGTTCCGTTTTACGGATATATTCAAGGAAACCTTGTGGGGAGGACACCGTATACTCCCGTTCAAGGGGTTGAAAGCCGATGAACGGCTGATAGGTGAGAGTTGGGAACTGTCCGGCATTCCGGGCAATGAATCGGTTGTGGCAGGCGGTGCGTACGACGGGATGACCCTTACGCAGTTGGCCGAGAAGGGCGGAAGCGCTTTGTTGGGCGAGGAGAACTTCAAACGTTTCGGTACACGTTTTCCCTTGCTTATCAAATTTATCGATGCGGCCCAGCCCCTTTCCGTGCAGGTGCATCCGGATGACGAGTTGGCGCAGCGTCGCCACGGCTGTCCGGGCAAGACGGAGATGTGGTATGTGGTGGACGGAGCACCGGGAGCTTATCTGTTGGATGGGTTCAGCCGGCAGGTGACAGCGGACGAATATGCGGCGCGCGTGGCCGACCAGACTCTGCCCGAAGTGCTCCGGCGTTATGACGTGCGTCCGGGCGACGTATATTATTTGCCGGCCGGGCGGGTACATAGTATCGGTACGGGTTGTTTTATCTGCGAGATACAGCAAAGCAGCGACGTGACCTATCGGATTTATGATTTCGGACGAGTAGACAGCGAAGGGCGGCCGCGCCAGCTCCATGTGGAAGAAGCCAAGGAGGCGATAGACTACACCGTGACGGAGCCGGAGACGCGTCGCGAAATAGAGGCCAATGTGCCGGCCGAACTGGTAAGGAGTCCGTTTTTCACGACCAGTGCTTACCGGTTGACCGAGCCGATGACGTGCGATTACGCCGATTTGGACAGTTTTGTCATTTTGATTTGTACGAAAGGAGCTTGCCGGGTGTCCTGCGGTGAAGAAGAAGTGAAGCTCACTGCCGGGCATACGCTTTTGGTGTCGGCCGAAGCGGAGAATGTGACGCTTGTGCCTGAAGGCGAGGCTACGATATTGGAATCATACGTGTAATTCAAAACCATTTCTATCTTATATGAATAAAATCAGCATGAAAATTTTCACAGTGTGGGCCGTGGCCGCCATGTGGTTCGCCACATCTTGTACCTCTTATAAGACCGTACCTTATATGATCAACAGTGCGGAGGTCGACCTCGATTCGAGTGCCGTACTTTATGAGGCGCGTGTCATGCCTAAGGACGAACTGACTATCACGGTGAATTGTCCGGAAGACGCCGAAGCGGTCATCCCTTTTAACCTGACGGCTACACCGGCTGTGGGACAGGGACGTGGGACGTTGACCTCGCAGCCTACTTTGCAGACTTTTCTGGTGACGAACGAAGGTACCATCAACTATCCGGTTCTCGGCACATTGAAAGTGGGAGGGATGACGGTGAACCAGGTGGAAGACTTGATTGCTTCCAAAATCGAGGGTACTTATCTGAAGACCCGGCCGGTGGTGACGGTACGTTTGAGCAATTATAAGATCTCGGTGTTGGGCGAAGTGACCAGCCCGGGTACTTACACCGTGCCTTCCGAGAAGGTTTCGATTTACGGGGCTTTGGCCTTGGCTAAGGATATGACCGTTTACGGACGTCGCGACAATGTGAAACTCATCCGTGAGGACGCTACGGGAAAGAAGACGATTCACGAGTTGGACCTGAACGATGCCAATATCATCAAGTCGCCATATTTTTACTTGCAGCAGAACGACGTGCTGTACGTGACGCCCAACAAGACGAAGGCCAAGAACTCAGATATCGGTTCGAGCACGAGCTATTGGGTAAGCTCTATCAGTATCCTGGTGTCTATCGCTTCGTTGGTGACCAATATTTTGCGATAGCCTTACGTAGGGATAAAATCCGGACACCCTAAAGTCCGTTTTTTAATCGGTGCAGAACCGTAAATCAATCTGCGCCAAACGGAAAATCGTTCGCCTGAGATTGATTTTCCGTTTGGCGCAGATTGATTTTTCTTTTTAAGCAGGTTGCTTACCTGTTTGTTATCAGGCATTTCCATTTCTTGTTTTTTTTGATTTTTCGTATGCTGGTACTTGATTTTTTTATAACTTTGCAGCATTCACACTAAACACTATAACATTATTTGAATTATCATGAGAAAAGTAGCATTGATTACCGGTATTACGGGTCAGGACGGTTCCTATCTGGCCGAGTTTTTGGTTGAAAAAGGATATGAGGTGCATGGTATCATGCGCCGTTCCTCTTCTTTCAATACCGCACGTATCGAGCATTTGTATTTGGACGAATGGGTGCGCGACATGAAGAAGAGCCGTCTGGTGAACCTGCATTGGGGCGACATGACGGACAGCAGTTCGCTGATTCGGATTATCAGCGACATCCATCCCACGGAAATCTATAACCTGGCTGCACAGAGCCACGTGAAAGTGTCGTTCGACGTGCCGGAATACACGGCCGAGGCTGATGCCGTGGGCACGCTCCGCCTCTTGGAGGCCGTGCGTATCTGCGGGTTGGAGAAGACTTGCCGCATTTATCAGGCTTCCACGTCCGAACTGTTCGGCAAGGTGCAGGAAGTGCCGCAACGGGAGACCACGCCTTTCTATCCGCGTTCGCCCTACGGCGTGGCCAAGCAATACGGTTTCTGGATAACGAAAAACTATCGTGAGAGCTACGGCATGTTTGCCGTGAACGGAATCTTGTTCAATCACGAGAGCGAACGCCGTGGCGAGACTTTCGTGACGCGTAAGATTACGTTGGCGGCCGCCCGTATCGTACAGGGTTTCCAGGACAAACTGTATTTGGGTAATCTGGATGCGCGCCGCGACTGGGGGTATGCCAAAGATTATGTGGAGTGCATGTGGCTGATTTTGCAGCATGAGACGCCGGAAGATTTCGTCATCGCCACGGGCGAAATGCACACTGTGCGCGAGTTCTGTACGCTGGCGTTCCAGAACTTGGGCGTGGAACTGAAGTGGGAAGGCAGCGGCGTGGACGAAAAAGGTATCGACGCGGCTACGGGCAATGTGCTCGTGGAAGTCGATCCGAAATATTTCCGTCCGTGCGAGGTGGAACAGCTCCTCGGCGACCCGACGAAGGCCAAGACCCTTTTGGGCTGGAATCCCACGAAGACGACATTTCCCGAACTGGTGCGCATCATGGTGGAGCATGACATGAAATTCGTGAAGAAACTGCACCTGAAAGCCCAGTTGGATAAAGAATAAGACGGCTATGTTGGATAAGAATGCTAAGATATATGTGGCGGGACATCACGGATTGGTGGGTTCCGCCATTTGGAATAACCTGATGCAGCGGGGGTACACGAATCTGGTAGGCCGTTCGCACCGGGAATTGGATTTGTTGGACGGCGCGGCTGTGAAGGCTTTTTTCGACGAAGAACAGCCGGACGCCGTGGTGTTGGCTGCCGCCCACGTGGGAGGCATCATGGCCAATTTGCAGTATCGTGCGGATTTCATCTACCAGAACTTGCAGATACAGCAGAACGTCATCGGCGAGAGTTTCCGCCACGGGGTGAAGAAGTTGCTCTTTTTGGGCAGCACGTGCATTTATCCGCGCGAGGCTCCGCAGCCGATGAAAGAAGAGGTGTTGCTCACGTCTCCGTTGGAATATACCAACGAGCCGTATGCCATCGCCAAGATAGCGGGGCTGAAGATGTGCGAGAGTTTCAACCTGCAATACGGTACGAACTACATCGCCGTGATGCCGACAAACCTTTACGGGCCGAACGACAATTTCCATTTGGAGAACAGCCATGTGTTACCGGCCATGATTCGTAAGATTCATTTGGCCAAGTGCCTGAACGAAGGGGACTGGGAGGCTGTGCGCAAGGATATCGGTCTGCGTCCCGTGAGCGTGGTGTGCGATGGTGTGAAGCGGGTGGTGGACGCCGCTTCTGCCGAAGCGGACATCCTCGACGTGCTGGCGCATTACGGCATCACGCCGGAGGCCGTGACGTTGTGGGGTACCGGCAAACCGTTGCGCGAGTTCCTTTGGAGCGAAGAGATGGCGGATGCCAGCGTGCACGTGCTGTTGAACGTGGATTTCAAGGACACGTATGCGCCGGGCGAACGGGACATCCGCAACTGCCACATCAACGTGGGGACGGGCAAGGAACTGACCATCCGAGAAGTGGCTGAGAAGATTATGGCTGAAATCGGTTTCAAGGGTGAATTGCGTTGGGATGCCTCCAAACCGGACGGTACGATGCGCAAGCTGACGGACGTGACGAAGCTCCACCGTCTCGGTTGGCACCACACGGTGGAGATAGACGAAGGGGTGCACCGTTTGTATGAATGGTATCTGAAAGGCATCTGTATCAATCATCAGGGACACTAATATATATAATAAGGTATAGGATATGAAAAAGTTGTTGTCGCTTCCGCCGAATTTGGTGGCATGCTTCCATGAGATAGAGCGGGCCGACCGGAAAGAGTGGTTTTGTACGTCGGATCCCATCGGGCATAAGTTAGGTTCGGGGGGAGGAACGGCATGGCTGTTGCAGGCCTGCAAGGCGTCCGAGACGGACGAAGGAGAAACATTTGCGGCGTGGCTGTCGCGTGAGAAACGCATCCTGCTGCATGCCGGAGGGCAGAGCCGGCGTTTGCCGGCCTACGCGCCTTCGGGGAAAATACTGACTCCGGTACCGGTGTTCCGGTGGAAGCGGGGACAACGCTTGGACCAGAATCTGTTGTCGCTGCAATTACCCCTTTACGAGCAGATTATGGAGCGTGCGCCGCAGTCGTTGCATACGTTGATAGCCAGTGGCGACGTGTATATCCGTACCGACCGGCCTTTGCAGGACATCCCCGAGGCCGACGTGGTGTGCTACGGGCTGTGGGTAGACCCGAGCCTGGCTCAAAACCATGGGGTATTCGTATCGGACCGCCGGTCGCCGGAGAAGTTGGCTTTCATGTTGCAGAAACCCAGTGTGGCCGAGTTGGGCGCACTGATGAGCAAGCATTTGTTCCTGATGGACATCGGGATTTGGTTGCTGAGCGACCGGGCGGTAGAACTGATGGTGAAGCGTTCTTATCGTGACGGCCGGTTGTCTTTTTACGACATGTACTCTGAGTTCGGCCTGGCATTGGGCGACCGTCCTACGCTGGACGATCCGGAACTGAACAGCCTGACGGTGGCCATCTTGCCTTTGGAAGGCGGGAACTTTTACCATTACGGGACGAGCCGTGAGATGATTTCTTCCACGCTGGCCGTGCAGAACATCGTGACGGATCAACGGGAAATCATGCACCGTAAGGCTAAACCCCATCCGGCCATGTTCGTGCAGAATGCCGAAGTGGAAGTGAAGTTGGAGGCCGCGAACTCGGAACTTTGGATAGAGAACAGCTTCGTGGGGCGCGACTGGACATTGGCGTGCCGCAACATCATTACGGGGGTGCCTGAAAACCGTTGGCCGCTGAAGTTGGCCGATGGTTTGTGCATCGACGTGGTGCCGGTAGGCGAGGAGGCTTTTGCCGCCCGTCCTTACGGTTTTAACGATGCCTTCAAGGGTAGCCTGTCGGATGGGGCGGTCTTGTATCAGGGCATGCCCGTGACGGAGTGGCTGGCCGGGCACGGCCTGAAACCGGAAGACATAGAAGAAAACCATGATTTGCAGGCGGCCCGTTTGTTTCCTTTGTGCGACAATGTGGAGGATTTGGGACGGGCGATGCGTTGGATGACCACCGAACCGGAACTGGAAGAAGGACGGAAGGTATGGCGGTCGGCCCGTAAGATGTCGGCCGACGAACTGTCGGCGTATGCCAATCTGCATCGCCTGACGTGCCAACGTGAGGTGTTCCGGACGAGGAATCTGCCTTTGTTGGCTGCCCATTATGAGCGCAGCGTGTTCTATCAGTTAAATCTGGACGAAGTGGCTCGCGGTTATGCCGCCGGGAGCTTGCCTTTGCCGGATGTGTTGTCGGAGAGTGCCGACGGACTGACGCGCATCAGCGATGCGATGTTCCGTGCCCGTGTGGCTGACTTGAAAGGTGAAGACGGACGGAAATATGAAGAACAGGCTTTCGGATTGATGCGCAAGATGCTGACCGGCACGGCCTGTGCGGTCCGGCAGTCGCCCCGTTTATCGGTTTATGCAGACCAGATCGTGTGGGGGCGCAGTCCGGTGCGTATCGACTTGGCCGGAGGATGGACGGACACGCCGCCCTACAGCCTGATGGAGGGCGGGAACGTGGTGAACCTCTCCATCGAACTGAACGGGCAACCCCCGTTGCAGGTGTACGTGAAGCCTTGCCGGGAACGCCATATCGTGATGCGTTCCATTGATTTGGGCGCGATGGAGGTGGTGCGTACGTATGACGAACTTGCGGCCTTCAATAAGGTAGGCTCTCCTTTTTCCATTCCGAAAGCGGCGTTGGTGTTGGCCGGTTTCCACCCGGATTTCAGTGCGGAAGTCCATGCGTCGTTAGAGGCGCAGTTGGAGGCTTTCGGGGCGGGTATCGAGATTACATTGCTGTCTGCCATACCGGCCGGTTCCGGACTCGGGACAAGTTCTATTCTGGCTTCTACCGTGTTGGGAGCCGTCAATGACTTCTGCGGGCTGGGATGGGACCGTTATGAAACGGGCAACCGTACGCTTGTGTTGGAACAGTTGCTGACTACGGGTGGAGGTTGGCAAGACCAATACGGCGGTATCTTGCAGGGCGTGAAATTGCTTCAGACCCAACCGGGGGCTTGTCAACAGCCTTTGGTGCGCTGGTTGCCCGACTACGTGTTTACCGCACCTGAGTACCGAAAATGCCATTTGTTGTATTATACCGGCATTACACGTACGGCCAAAAACATCCTGGCGGAAATCGTGAAAGGGATGTTCCTGAACGAGACCGGCCGTTTGGAGTTGTTGGGCCGGATGAAGACACATGCCTTGGATATGTACGATGCCATACAGCGGAACAGTTTTGAGGAGACCGGTCGTTTGGTCAGGAGGTCATGGATGCAGAATTGCCGTTTGGACGCGGGGACGAATCCTGCGGCTGTCCGTGCGATTATTGAGAAAATAGACGACCTGTGCCTGGGGTATAAACTGCCCGGTGCGGGGGGCGGCGGTTTCCTTTACATGATGGCCAAGGACGAAGAGGCGGCGGCCCGTATCCGGAAAATCTTAGTACAGGAGGCGGTGAACGACCGTGCCCGTTTTGTAGAGATGAGTTTGTCGGAAAAAGGGTTGGAAGTGAGCCGTAGCTAAGGTTTACCCTTTCTTTCTTGCCGATAGAAAAACGTGCGCCCCCGGAAACTGCAAAGGTTTCCGGGGGCGTATGTCTTCGTGGACAGGACGGCGGATTACCGGTCCCTGTACATGTTTTCGTAATACTTCTGGTAGTCTCCGCTCGTCACGTTGTCCATCCATTCCTGATTGTCGAGATACCAACGGACGGTTTTCTCGATGCCTTCTTCGAATTGCAGGCTGGGTTCCCAGCCCAATTCGTCTTTCAGTTTGGTGGAGTCGATGGCGTAGCGTAAGTCGTGTCCCTTGCGGTCGGTCACGTAAGTAATCAGGTCGAGCGAATAGCCTTCCGGGTGGCCGAGCAACCGGTCTACCGTACGGATGACGACTTTGATGATGTCAATGTTCTTCCATTCGTTGAAGCCGCCGATGTTGTACGTCTCTGCCACCTTGCCCTTGTGGAAGATTACGTCGATGGCACGGGCGTGGTCGATGACGTAAAGCCAGTCGCGCACATTTTCCCCTTTGCCGTAGACCGGGAGGGGCTTGCGGTGGCGGATATTGTTGATGAACAGCGGAATCAACTTTTCCGGGAATTGGTAAGGACCGTAGTTGTTGGAACAGTTGGTTACGATGGTCGGCATGCCGTAGGTGTCGTGGAAAGCACGGACGAAGTGGTCGCTGCTGGCTTTGGAAGCGGAGTAGGGACTGTGCGGGTTATATTTCGTGGTTTCCAGAAAGAAAGCCTCGCCGTATGCCAAGTGATGTTCCGAAGATGAGGCCGTAGTGGTGAAGGGCGGTTCGATGCCTTCGGGATGCGTCAGTTCCAATGCCCCGTACACTTCGTCGGTCGAAATGTGGTAGAAGCGTTTACCCTCGTAGCCTTCCGGCAGGGATTCCCAATACTCTTTGGCCGCTTGGAGCAGGCTGAGCGTTCCCATGACGTTGGTACGTGCGAAAGTGAAAGGGTCTTTGATGCTCCGGTCCACGTGGCTTTCGGCGGCCAGATGGATGATGCCGTCCACATGGTATTGCCGGATGAGTTCGCTCATCTTGTCGAAATCGCAAATGTCCGCTTTGACGAAAGTATAGTTCGGCCGGTCTTCGATGTCTTTCAGATTGGCCAGGTTTCCGGCGTAGGTCAGCTTGTCCAGATTGATAATATGGTAGTCCGGATATTGGTTGACGAAAAGGCGTACCACGTGGCTGCCGATGAAACCGGCTCCTCCGGTAATGATGATATTTCTTTTAAAATCCATGATGTGCTGCATTATTGATATAAGTTTTCTGAATAATCAAACAACCATTCGGCATCTTTCAGGCGAGGATGATGCTTGTCCTTTTCCGACAGGATGATTTTGTCGGAAGGAATGCGCCAGTTGATGTCGAGGTCTGGGTCGTCCCATGCCAGTGCCCCTTCGCTTTGCGGGGCATAAAAGTTGTCGCATTTATATTGGAAAATAACTTCCGGCGTGAGCACGCTGAAGCCGTGGGCAAAACCGCGGGGGATAAAGAACTGGCGATGGTTTTCTTCTGTCAGTTCTACGGCTACGTGCTGGCCGAACGTGGGCGAGCTTTTGCGGATATCCACGGCCACATCCAATACGGCACCTTTGATGACGCGTACCAGCTTGCTTTGTGCGTATGGCGGTTTTTGAAAATGAAGACCGCGCAGTACGCCGTAACTGCTCTTACTTTCATTGTCTTGTACGAAATGTACGGTGCGGACTAACCGGTCGAAATCCCGTTGTGAGAAAGATTCGAAAAAATAGCCTCTTGCATCGTTGAACAACCGAGGTTCGATAATCACTACGCCTTCGATGGCGGTTTGAATGACTTCCATAATAAATAGTAAACTTTATTGTATGCAAAGATAGTTTTTTTTATCGAAAGGTAGCGGACTTTAGGATAAAATCGTATATTTGCAAGGATGAAAAATATTTAAATGATTACATCATGGAGACTTGTCATTGGGTTTTGGTCGGTTGGTTGATTTTTGACTTGCTGGTGTTTATATGGGCATGGTGGGATAATTTGTATTATTCGCACGATATGAAAAATAAGTTCAAACGTCTGAAAGAGACGTTGACCGAAGAATAGAATGATATGCAGGCAGGATATAAGTTTCTCGTGAGGATGCTGTGCGGGCTGTGTCTGGTCGGAGGATTTGCAGCCTGTCAGAAAGTGGATTTACCTTCGGAAGAGGGGGAGGATACGGAACAACCCGGGCAAACGGGCGATAAGCCGGGGAATGAAGGCCATGAACCGGGAGGGGCAGACGAACCGGAAGACGAGGTTCCTCTGCCGCCTGAGTATGAGGGGGCCTGGACGGTAGCCGGGATATTATCGGAGTATGAAGGGGTAGACTTGGATACGGATTATGAGGAAATGGTCGTGGGGTATATCGTAGGGGCGTGTGACCGTACGCTGAAGAATGCCCTGTTTACGATTGACGAGATACGGGCTGCCGACGTAAACTCGAACATTCTGATTGCGGATTCGAAAGATGAAAGGGATGCTTCGCGTTGCATGCCGGTAGAGCTTAAAAAGGGTACGGATGTGCGGGAAGAAGCCAATCTTGTGGATAATCCGGAGGTCTTGGGGCGTCGGATAGGTTTGTTGGGATTGGTGAAGACTTATTTCAAAGTGGTCGGACTGAAAAACGTAGCTTATCATGAGTGGCTGACGAATAGCGGGGACGTGGAAGAGCCGGATCCGGAACCCGAAGAACCGGAGGAGCCAGAAGAACCCGAAGAACCCGAAGAACCGGAACCTACTCCCGACCCAGATCCGGAACCGGGACCGATTCAGAAAGATACGATAATTATAGACTCACAGCCGGGACATATAGAAGGTGGTCGGTCGATTGGACATAAATGATAACACCATGGAAGTCAGATGTTTTTTATATAGTTGTATTCTCCTGTTGGGTTTAGGAGGAGAAGTCGTTTCAGCACAAACCTTCAGGCGTATAAAGAATGTTCGTGAACTGGAGGACGGTGCGCATTATGTATTGGCCGGATATTGTGCGGCACATCCAGACTCGTTGTACGTGATGGCATCGCAGGATAAAACCGGTACGGGGAAGAAAAACCGCGCTGCACGCAAGCTTGCATTGGACAGAAACGGTAGAATCCATATCAATGACGGCGGAACGGCTATTTTTGAATTGTCGGTAGAAGGGAAGGCTTATGCGTTTCGTGATATAGTTTTGGATGCATGGTTGGCGTACTCGACAGGAAGTGTAAGCGGCTCTTCATCGACTGGTTTGTACACATTGACGGATAAAGAATTAAAGGACGCTTCGACATCTACGAAGAAATGGTATAAGACTTTCGAAGTGGGTGATTATTTCGTATCCGGAGGTAAAACGGCTTTATTGACGAAGCAGGCAATCAATACTTCAACAAAGGCTGCGCAGTTCCATTTGGCATTGGATGGATATGGGCCGAATTTTAAATTGTATTGGCGAGCGGATTATGGTGATTCCTTATTTATCTATAAGGAGGTGCAATCACCAACATTGGAAAGAAGGGAAGACGGCGACTGGACTTTCAAAGGAGACTGGCTGGCTGATTCTTTGTTTGCATTGGATTATGCTCAAGCCCGACGGATAGATTTTACCGAAATAGCCCTACCACAAGGGAAAAGTATGGTGGGCGACGGGAAGATGCCCAAAGGATATGTCTGGACCTACGTGCGTAAGGGAGAGGCCGGACGTTTGCCGGAAGGATGGTCCAACGTAGTTGAAATCGACCGGAAGGATGAGGGTATACAAGGAAATGCTGTGACTCGGATGGTGGGGTGTGACAGTTGTACCTTAGGACCTAAATATACCTTCACGGTACCGGAAGAAACGGGAATCGTGTGGTACAGGAAGGCGGAGAATGATGGAGGGTGGCTGACTGTAGGTTTGCCGTATGCCGTGAAGAAAGTGGCATGGGAAGATGCAGATGGGGAAACCATAACGTCGGAACGCCTTTGTTTTGAAGAGATAACCGGTGACGGAGCCGTATTCCGGGAAATGGAAGCCGATGAGGCTTGGCAAGCCGGAATGCCGTATCTTTGGAGACCTTCGGAACCTCGTGAATCCGTAGTCTGCTTTTATGGAGAGGACACGGTCGTGCAACCTCAGGAGAGTGACGTAGAAACAACGGACGGTTTTTATGCCGTGTTCGGTCGGTATGATATTAAAGATGACGGGAAGACCGTATTTCTGTTGGATGACAGCGGTACACGTTTTGTGCGGGCGGCTGCTGGAAGCTGGGTGGCACCCGGTAGAGGGTATTTGGTGTATACCGGAACCACTTTTCACTCTGTGCGTTTGATTGAAAATGAGTTGCCTGCCGGGGCGGAGGGGATAGAGACTCGGGTGGGCGGCTGCCTTTTGCCGGTTTATGGAACGGATGGCATAAAGAGGGGAGAGATTTGTCCCGGTGGACATATTCCGGAGGAATGGCCTGAAGGCATGTATATCACTCCGTTCGGGAAAATGATAAAGAAGTAGGGACTTCCGGTTATTATTTACTGAACAGTTCGAAGGTAATTTTATATCCGAAGCCGATTTGTTTGAAGTTTTCCAGAGAGAGGAACAGTCCCATGTCGAACACGAAGGTCCCGATACCGTAACCCAATTCGAAATAAGGCCCTAAATGGTCCATGGTGAGCATGTTGAGGTATAAACGTTCGTTTTGTACATGGTTGGTATATTTGATAAGATGGCGTAGCACAAGAAACGGGGCTTCGTAAGAGATGTGTCCTCTGACGTAGTAGGGAGATGCGTTATACCATCGGCCGTTTAAAGCTTGGAATACTCCTCCGATTTCGTCGTTCCATCCTTCGGGGAGGTTACTTTTGCGGAAGTTGACGAAATCTACGAAATAAGTTTCTTCCTGATTGGTGAACAGTCCCATTCCGATACGGTAATACAGGTTGGAGAGGAGGCCCGTACGGATGTGGTGTTGCATGTCGAATTCAATGCGTTCATAAACGCCTGTACTTTTGAATATGTTCCTGAGTCCACGCTCGTAATCCACGATGAAAGTCGGGAAACGGGACTTCAGGTTGATTTTCTGCCGGCCGTTCATGTAATAGTATTGGCCGGGAGTCCATTCCACCCGAATGCGCGGTGCGAAACTGTTATACTGCGGCCGTATGTTGGCCTGTAAGCCTTCTGCCACGTTTTCCGGAAGTTCCACCTGTCGGAAACTTTCTTCAGGATGCTCGGCCGGTGTACGGCGATGGAACATGAATCCCAGTCCTACGGACAGGCCGTTGGTGATTTCGAGGTGGTTGCTGATTTCAAAATTCAAGTCTTTGAAAAGGTCCAGGTTCAGTTTGTCGAAGTCGATGATGCTGTCCGACGGAATCTTTTTGAGTTCATCGATAATGCGGCTGTTCCCGATGCGGTTGCCGTTTCCGACGTTGACTTTTACCGTTCCCATGTGTTCCGGCCAATATTGGTATTCGGCACCTACATTCCAATAAAATTCGTTGTGAGTGAAGTTATATCCTAAGCGTGTCCCGACGTGAAGGGATTGGCTGTTTCGGAATGTGGTGTTGAATTTCAAATCTTGCCGGTAGGCGATGCCGGTCGTTTTGCTGTAACTGAACATCAGCGGATTGATGAAGGGAGAGTTTTGCAACGTGGCATTGTTGCTTAGTTTCCAGTCGCTATCGGTCAGGAAGAAGTCGCCCACCGAGCCCCAGATGTTTTTCTTGAAAGGCTGGGTCGTTTCTTTCTGTATGTATTTCATGGAATCCATCCGTGCCTTGTACCTTTTATATATATACAGTTCGGAGTTGTCCAAAGGAGTGGGCCGCAGAGAGTCGAAACGGGCAAAGTCCTTTGTATAGGCCTGACGGTCGCATTGTAGGGAAAAAGATGCGGTGAGGTTGTAGTTCGGTTTGGAAATGCTGTCTTCCGGTGTGTTGCGACGGTGATGTATTTCCTTATAAGTCAGGCTGGATTCGTAATATCCTTCCATGATATTGAAAGCAAAGGCAAACGATGCGTTGATGTCGTTTTTCACCGGCAGATATTCCGTGTCGGTACCGATGTCTCCCATGGTGATGCGGCAATCGAAAAGCAACAAATCGGCTTGTCCTTTGAATGAAATCTCGCGTACGCTCCATACTCCTTCCGTAATCGTCATTCTTCCGTCCAATAACTGGAAGCTTTTGTTACGGGGGATAAAACGAATGTGGTATTCGATGCGTTGTTGCCGGTCGCACGACACGGAGTCGATGGCGTAGCGGTAGTATTTATTGCTGTTGGGAGCCAAAGGGGAGAGCAGGCGTTGTCCCATCAGGTAAGGGGCATAGATATTGACGTTGAAATAATCCGTAATGCCCGGTATTTCACGAGCCTCGCCCAACGTGCCGGTATAAGCCTTGATTTTCTGGTCGTATATGTTGGGAGCGGTGTAGTGCAGGTCGCTGTATGTCTCTACGATAAAACGGTTGGCGTCTTTCGGAGTTCTGAACAATCCCGGAATGAAACGGAATCCCCGGTTTTTCTTGATGATATCGAGTTGGGCTTTGATGTATAACTCTGCGCGGTATTCGTGGATGAAGTCCATATATTGTGAAGCGGCATGGTGCATCCGGCTGATAATGGAGTCGGCGGCTTCCAAGCGCGCTTGCATCACCAGAGGAAAGGACAGCATGCATCCCCACAATATATATCGTATGAAACTCACGTTTATCGGTTTTCAAAGTGATACTGGCAAAGATAATAATAAAAATGGATATTGTGTATCGCTGTTTTTTCTTAATTTTGTGCCCAAATTCACATACACGATATTTATGGGCGGTTTTTTCGGCGTCATCTCAAAGACGCAGTGCGTGGCCGATTTGTTTTACGGCACAGATTATAATTCTCATTTAGGTACGCGGCGTGGCGGATTGGCCACTTATAGTAAAGAGCATGGTTTCATCCGCTCGATACATAATTTGGAGAGTACTTATTTCCGGACGAAGTTTGAGGACGAGTTAGGGCAGTTTAAAGGGAACGCCGGTGTCGGTATCATCAGTGATACGGATGCACAGCCTTTGTTGATGAATTCGCATTTGGGGCGTTTTGCGATCGTGACGGTAGCGAAAATCAATAATGCGGAAGACTTGGCCGCAAAGCTTCTGGAGCAGGGCATGCATTTCTCGGAGTTCAGCTCGGGTAAGATTAATCCTACTGAACTGATAGCTTTGCTTATCAACCAAGGACAGACTTTCGTGGAAGGCATCGAACACATGTATAAGGAAATCAAAGGGTCTTGTTCCTTGTTGTTGCTGACGGAAGATGGCATTATAGCCGCAAGAGACAGTTGGGGGCGCACGCCGGTCGTAGTCGGTAAGAAAGAAGGAGCATATGCCGTAACCGGGGAGTCTACGGCATTTCCCAATCTGGATTACGAGACCGTGTATTACCTTGGTCCCGGCGAGATTGTCCGGTTGCAGGCCGAGGGGATGGAGTGTTTGCACCGTCCGCACAAGCGCATGCAAGTCTGTTCCTTCCTTTGGGTGTATTACGGTTTCCCCACTTCCTGCTATGAGGGTAAGAACGTGGAAGAGTTCCGTTTTGCCTGTGGCAAGAAGATGGGAGAGCGAGACCGGGCGGAAGTGGATTGTGCCTGTGGTATACCGGATTCCGGTATTGGTATGGCTTTGGGGTATGCGGCAGGAAAGGGAGTACCCTATCAGCGTGCCATCTCCAAGTACACTCCTACATGGCCCCGGAGCTTCACGCCGAGCAATCAGGAGATGCGTTCCTTGGTGGCCAAGATGAAACTGATAGCCAACCGCGACATGCTGAAAGACAAGCGTGTGCTTTTCTGCGATGATTCCATCGTGAGGGGGACACAACTGCGCGACAATACGAAAATCTTATTCGACTATGGAGCCAAAGAGGTGCACATGCGTATCGCTTGCCCTCCGTTGATTTACGGTTGCCCGTTTATCAATTTCACGTCGTCGAAAAGCGATATGGAGTTGATTACGCGTCGGCTGATCAAGGAGTTCGAGGGGGATGAGAACAAGAACTTGGAGAAATACGCGCAGACGGGGTCGCCGGAATACCAACGTATGGTGGATACGATAGCCGAACGCCTGAACCTCTCCTCCTTGAAGTTCAACACGCTGGAAGACCTTATAGAAGCCATCGGCTTGCCTAAATGTCAGGTATGTACGCATTGTTTCGACGGGAGCAGCCGCTTTACCTTGGAAGAGGATAATACGGATGAATAGCGTCCCGGGATAAGGCTGTCCGGAGTTCCTTATTGTCAAAATGTTAAAGCACCCCCTGCGAGAATGCGTCATTCCGGTTCCGGGCCGGATGTGGCCGTAAATAAACGATTCTCGCAGGGGGTGCTTGTTTGCTTTTTGTCATTCTGTCCGGGCTTTCGGCTTGCATCCTGCACGCGTCCGGGGCGTGTCCGGCGCATGTGGACGGGGAGGCGCAAGTACCGTGCGGCGTTTTCCTGTCATCCTGACCTGTGGATTTTGACATCAAAAACACTTCAAATAGAGAACAAATAACTGTCCCAAACTTGTTTTCGCCTTATTTCCAAACAGCTTTTGCGCCGATGTGCGGAAAATCCCACCATGCCTACTGGAGAAAAAAAGTGTTTTTTCAAGAGATTGAAAAATTTTTCTCATGTGAACGGTGAGCGTTTGGACTGAAGAGAAGTTAAAATTATGCTCGTCTTTTTAAAATAGTATTAACAAAATAGCGAAAAAATTTCTAAAAGCCTTTTTATTTTCGACATCCATTTTCCCAAACGTCAGTCGGGAACTTTCGTTTTGATAACGGAAAGAGGAATTTTTATCTCCAAGTGTCAAGTCGTGCTTTCGGTCCGTAAGAACGCGATGAGAAAAAGAGGTTTCTGTTTGGATAATCTCATACAAAAAATTATCTTTGCGGAGAAGAATGTATTCTGTCACAGAATCATGAAAACAGGGAAGATATGGAATTAACGTACAAATCATTCATCCGTACGGGACGGAGCATGTTGTTGTGGCTCTGCTTTTTGTTGGGCTGTGCCTTTTCCTCCGCATCGTACGGGCAAACTTCAAGGGCACTCTACGTGGGGCAGTCTACCTTTCTGGTGGCACCAGACCCACCCGGGAACGCCGCCCTGAGCCAAACGGCATGGGGGTGTTCGCATCGTGCCGTGTCGTGTCGGCAAGACGGGGTTTACGGGGCAGAAGTGACCGTGAATGAATACTTCGAGGGCATCGCGCAGGTGCAGTGCGACTACTATTATTATTGGTATGACCTTAACGGTTACATGCATACGAACCACGCCACCACGTATTTCAACATCACTTGCCGCCCTGTGACCCTTCGGTTACAACCCACGGAGATGGAGCTGAATACGGGGGAGGGCGCACAGCTTTCCTATACGCTCAGTCCTTCTACTGTCAGTCCGTCGCCCAGGGTCAGGATGATTTCGCGTAACACGACAGTGGCCACGGTAAGTTCCGGAGGCTATGTGCGTGCCGTGGGGCCGGGCGTGACCTACATCGACGTGGAAAACAGTGCCGGCCCGGGTGCTTCGTGTAAGGTCACCGTAGTGCGGATAGACCCGACTTCGGTGGAGATACCTTCTTCGCTTTCAGCCTACGTGGACGAGGGACAGGACGTGAAGGCACAGCTTTATCCCTCTAATGCCACGGCTACACTTTCGTGGTATTCGGAGAACACATCCATCGCCACGGTGAGCGGCGGACGGCTTACGGGCCGGGGTGAGGGCACGACGTATATTTACGTCAAGACCGACAAAGGGTTGGTTTCCAACCGTTGCCGCGTGGATGTGGCCTACCGTACGCCTTCATCGGTGGCAGTTTCGCCCTCCACCTTGCGTTTGCCCATCGGGCAAGAGTCCGTCCTGCAGGCCGTGGTCAGCCCCTCGAATGCCAAATACACCCTTTCCTGGTCGTCCGACCGGGCAGAGGTGGCGAGCGTGTCGTCCGACGGCCGGGTCACGGCACATGCGGCGGGTACGGCCTGTATCCGGGCGACGACCGACAACGGGCGCGTAGGGCAATGCACGATCACCGTGCCGCCCGACCCTGAAAGCATCGCCTTGCCCGGGCGCGTGTCCATGATGTATGGCAAGAGCCGCAAACTCCGCTATTCGTTGACTCCAACGGATGCTTACGTGTCGCTCACTTGGGCTTCTTCCAATCCGGCCGTGGCTTCTGTCTCTGCGAATGGTGAAGTAACGGCACGTATGCCGGGGGAGGCGGAAATTACCCTACGCACCCACAACGGAAGGGAAGCCGTGTGCCGGGTGGAGGTGGAGCGACCCATATACCAGTTTAATGTATGGATGGCCGATGGCGGCAAGTTGTCCTACGATTTGGCCGAGCACCCTGTGCTGACCTATGCCGACGGCGCGTTGCGCGTCGCCACGCGCCGCGAACAGGTGGAACTGGACACGGCGGACGTGCATAAGTTCACGTTCGAGGACCTGACGCAGGAGCGCATGCCCGAGTCCATCGTCCTGCCGGAGGCTTTGGAATTGCCTTACAAGCAGGATGCCGTGTTGGAAGTGCAGTTGCTACCTGCCGCTTATGACATCGAGACGGTCTTGACTTGGAGTTCTTCCGCATCTGATATCGTGCGTGTGGACGGCAACGGGCGCGTGGAAGCCGTGGGCGTGGGCGAAGCCCTCGTCAGCGTGGAAGCGTCGAACGGTACGAAGGCCGCCTGCCGTGTGACGGTGCCTGAACCGGATTACCACCTTTTCGTGTGGCGTTACGACGGCACGTACGATGCCTTTGCCTTCAAGGAGCATCCCGTGGTGACTTGCACGGGCGACGTGGTGCGCATTACCACTCGTGACGGGCAAGTAGAATATGCCGAGAAGGACGTGCACAAATACACCTTCTCCGATACCGACGAACCTTCGGCGACAGCCGTCCGGCCCGTGGCGGGCGATGCCTCTCCGGTGGCGCAACGGATGGAGCGTGAGGAGCAGGAGGTGCGCATGTACGGCCACACTCCGGGCAGCGTGCTCCGTGTCTATGGTGCCGACGGCCGCTTGTATGCGGAACGCCGCGCCTCGGCAGACGGTATCATCACCTTCAGCCTCTCCGGCCTGCCCGCCGGGCTGTATGTATTCCAGACAAAAAACATAACTTATAAAATCATCAAGCAATGAAACGGAACAAAATCTTTTCCCTTTTGGCCGCGCTGTTGGGGCTTGCCGTCGGCCTGCCTGCCATGGGGCAGGGCGTCATCGTCTATAAGAAGGACGGCACGTTCCAAAAGTTCCCTTACGAGCAAGTGGACAGCATCGTGACGTACAATTACGACGACCCCGACCCGGTGATGCCGGGCGGCGCAGGAGAGTACACTGTGAACGGGGTCACGTTCAAGATGGTGGCCGTCAAGGGTGGCACGTTCACCATGGGGGCTACGAGCGAACAGAGTAACCCGAGTAGTGACGAAAAACCAGTGCATACGGTGACGCTCAGCGACTTTGCTATCGGTGAGACCGAAGTGACGCAGGAACTCTGGCAGGCCGTGATGGGAACGAATCCCTCTTATTTTATCGGCAACCTGCAACGCCCCGTGGAGCAAGTGTCGTGGAACGACTGCCAGACGTTTATAGAGAAACTGAACGAACTGACGGGCATGCAGTTCTCCCTGCCCACCGAGGCGCAATGGGAATATGCCGCCCGGGGTGGGGCTTCTTCCCAAGGCTACCAATACAGTGGAAGCAACACCTTGGCCGATGTGGCCTGGTACACCAGCAATTCCTCGAGCACGACGCATCCTGTCAAGTCTAAGCAAGCCAATGAATTAGGATTGTATGACATGAGCGGCAATGTGGTAGAGTGGTGTCAGGATTGGTACGGAAGCTATTCTTCTTCCTCGCAGACCGACCCTACAGGCTTTACCTCTGGCTCCTACCGTGTGCTTCGTGGGGGTGGGTGGATCTACTCAGCCAGAAACTGCCGTGTGGCTAACCGCGACTACGACACTCCTTCGAACCGGTACTACTACAACGGCTTGCGCCTCGCCCTTTCCAGTTCTTACTAAAAAGAGATAAATGAATTTTCATGGGTGGGGCTGCGGAAGGAGGCGACGTTGAGGAGCCACCATAGCAAGCCCCACCCATGAAAATTTAGGTGGAGAAGGCGTAGAAAGAAATGCCGCCCGGAAGAAACATTTAGTAGCCGGATGGCGAACGATGTTTCTTTTTTAGTGCGGTGTCAGTCGGCCACATATATTTTATGCATCGTGCTTTGTCGGCCTTTGACGACGTATCCCACGTAGACGCCAGGTGCGAGTCCTGTTTTCTCCTTGCTTTGCTTTCCGCCCGTTTCCCATACTTTCGTGCCGTTGCTGTTGTAGAGGGACAGGCGGTCGAACGCGCCTTCCACCCGGACTTTCCCTTCTGAAACGGTAAATTCAACGCCGGTGTTACCTTCAACCGCCGTGACGGCTGATGCCAAGTTACCGTAACCGATGGTTTCGAGCCAAGCGGCCGAAAGCGGGTGGCAGTTTGAGGTTTGTGCAGAACGTATCCACAAGCTCGGGGACAAGAACAGGCCACCCGGGATGAGCCTCCGAGCATCTTGCTCCACGCCGTTGATGCCGGTACTCGAGCTGGACACGATGAGGCCGATGTGCTTGCCTGCCATCTGGCTGCCGTGGTGGAACAGGAATGTTTGCAGGGGGGCGGCCATGTTCGACCACCAAAGCGGTGCGCCGATGATGACAGTGTCATACTCGGAAAGGTTTACCGTGACGGGCTTGATGGAAGGATATGAGGTGGCATCGTCCGGGTTGTTCCGGATGGCCTGTATCAGCGCGCTGCCTGCGGCAAACCCGTTGGCGGCATAGTCTATGCCTTCCTCAGCCGGTTCGATGCGGAGGAGGTCTGCACCGGTTTGCTTTTGCAAGTCGGTGCAGATGGTATGCGTGTTGTTGGTGAAACTGTAATATACAATCAGTGTTTTCGCGTGGGTGAGTGCGGCGGACAGCAGCACCATACCTGTCAATAACAGCTTTTTCATGTCTTTGGGGTTTTCAGCGGGCTTATTTCAGTTTGGCATATTCTTTTCCGTCCACGGGTTCCAACCATTCGTTGCTGCTATCCTCGCCGGGAACTTCGATGGCAAGATGGGAGAACCAACTGTCGGGCGCAGCTCCGTGCCAATGTTTTACGCCGGCAGGGATGTGGACGGCATCGCCGGGCAGGAGTTCCACCGGGTCCTTGCCCCATTCCTGATAATAACCGCGTCCTCCCACACAGATGAGGGTTTGTCCGCCGCCTTTGGAGGCCTTATGTATGTGCCAGTTGTTGCGGCAGCCCGGTTCGAAGGTCACATTGACCACGGGAACACCGTCCTTCACGATAGAGGCAAGATAGCTTTGGCCCGTGAAATACCGGGCGTATGCGTCGTTGGGTTGTCCCACCGGGAAGAAGATGGTTTGTGCATAGGCTTCGACCGAACCTGCGGCCACGCTTTCGGCATTCCCGTCCCATACCTCTTTTGCCATGCGGAACGCAGCCCATGCCTTGGGCCATCCGGCGTAGAATGCGGCATGGGTGAGGATTTCAGCCATCTCTGTCCGGGTCACCCCGTTCTTTTTGGCCGATTCGAGATGGTACTTGAAAGAGGAATCGGTCAGCCCCTGAGACATGAGGGACACCACCGTGACGATGGAACGGTCGCGGAGCGAAAGCAAGTCGTTGCGGCTCCATACTTCCCCGAAGAGGATGTCGTCGTTCAGGTGTGCGAACTCGGGGGCGAACTCTCCGAGCGCGTCACGTCCGGCGGTCTGTTGAATTTTTACTTGTGATTTTGCCATGATGGGAAAAATTAAAGTCAGTGATAGGATGAATAAAGTCTTTCTGGTTCTCATGATGATATGTTTTGGGGTTAGACATTTCACGTTCACTTCCACGACGGGGCTACGCCGTATGCCTCCTTATATATTTTAGAGAAGTGCGACAGGTTTTTGAATCCCACATCGAAACAAGCTTCCGTCACTTTTTTCTTTCCGGATAGTATCAAGTCGCGGGCGGCTTCCAGACGGCGTTTGATAATCCACTTTTGCGGAGTCAGGTCGCTGACCTTGGCAAAGTCCCGTTTGAAAGTGGCCAGGCTGCGCCCCGTGTAGCTTGCGATTTCGTTCATGGAGAGGTCGAGCATGTAGTTTTCGTTCAGGTAATCGAGGATGTCTATCTTCCACGGTTCCACGAAATCGAACAGGGACGCATAAAGGTTCCGGTCGGTGTGGAGCAATACGTATACCCCCTCGGTCATTTTCAGTTTCAGCATGTCTTCGGAGGGTTTCTCTCCGGCTTCGAAATAAGGAATGACCGATTCGAACAGTGAACGGATGTCCGGGCGGTCGGAGGGGAGGACGCGAAGGCTTGTCTTGTCGCGCTTGGCATCTCCTGGTATGAGCCGGTTGTCGAGCGACCGATAGAAATCCCTTAGGAAAGGCCGGGAGAACTTCAGCACGATGGAGCGGTACGGTTTTCCGTTTTCCACCTTCTTGTGCAGCCACATCCGGTTGTCGCGCCGCATGAAAGCACATTCACCCGGATGCAAGACGGTTTTCTTCCCCCGTTCCTCTATTTCCAGTTCGCCGGAACATAGATAAATGAGCGTGTGTTCCCTGTTCTCGTGGGCGCATCCCCGGTCGTCGTTGAAGTAACATGCGATAAGTATGTTCGAGCAGTCAAAAACTTCCAAATGTTCCATATCGTCAGCCTTTTGTTGGTGCAAATATAGTGCATTGTACGGGGATGGTGTTTGTTGTAAGGCTCAAATTTTCAAAAATACTTTCTTATAGCGCAATCATGAACGACGAACCCAGTGTGAGCATGTTCATGTATTCCCCGCTGTTTTTACTATGCGACGGAAGTAAATCATAGTCGAGGAAAAAGCGGATTCCATAATGTGCCTTGGCCTTGAACGTCAGCGAAACCCCGCTTCCGAAACTGAAACCGTTTCTTGCGGTGACCGGACGGTCGGCCAGTTGCAATAACGGATAATGCACATAACCTCCCAAAAGTTTGCTGCCAATCATCCATCGTGAAGAAAGGGGATAGGAAAAATAACTTCCTCCGTAGAAAGAAATCACGTCGAACGTATTATTCTCAGCCCGGTCGGTGTTGACTATTATCGACGTGTTGGACACGGTGAACCGTCCGCCGGCACCTATGTACGGATTGAAGAAATAGGCTCCTTCCACGCCGGCCGTACTGCCGGATGACGTGCTGAACTCCGTTTGTTCGTCGATGTCGTAACCGCTCAACGGGATGTTTAATCCGAGGTACAGGCTCAGGAATGAAGGTTTGTCCATCCGGCTGAAAACCTCTTCGTTGGCCAAACGGTTGATTCCCCTTTCCTTGAAAATCAAGTCTGCCAGATAATAACCCAGTTCGGTGGAGAGTATGCCGATGCCTGCGCCGGTCAAGACATCACTCAGCCAATGCTTGTTGTTGGCCATTCGCATGAGTCCCGTCGCGGTGGCCACGCTGTATGCTCCGATGCCGATCCACGGGCTTTTATGTCCGTATTCTTTATTGAGCATGGTGGCAGTCATAAATGCCGTGGCGGTATGTCCGGAAGGAAACGAATGCCGGTTCGAACCATCCGGACGCTCTACGTTTGTGGTCTGTTTCAAGGTGTTTACCGTAGCTCCCATCAGTAGTGCGGAAAAGGCATCGGAAACGAGCAGCCTGCCCCATGAACTGCGACTTTGTACGCCTGAAGCTTTCAGGCCGAGCATGGCTACTGCCGGAGCATACTGCATATAGTCATCCAAGTGTCGGTTGAATCGGGGCAAGTATTCGTTGCGCAGGTTCCGGAAATGGTCGTCTTCTCCCTTTACAATCAAACCGCCGACAACTAACGGTACTCCGATATACGTCATCTGGTATAGGCGGGAAGAGGAGAACTTGTCAAGTCTTTGACCAAAGTTTTTTGCCATAGGAACAGGCAAACCGCCTTCTTTTCCCACCTTTATACTGTCTGACGGGTTTTGGGCCGATGAAAACGTGAGGTGGCAGATGCCGACAATACATAATGCGATTCTTTTCATGCTGTCATGATCTTCTGGATTAGGACAGCAAAGATACCGGATGACTTTGTCGAAATTTTGAAGATTTACGGGAACCTTACCGCAAATCTATGTTTTCCTTCGGAATAGGCATATGAAATGTTCCAACCGTGGTAATCGCATACGGCTTTGACGATGGACAGTCCGAGGCCGTTGCCTTTTACCCTTTCCGACGGACGGTAGAAGCGGCTGAAAATCAGTTTCTCGTCCAGGGCGGTTTCGTCGGATGTGTTCATCACGACCAATTGTTTGCCGGACAGGACTATGCTTATTTCCCCTTCAGGCCTATTGTGGCGTACGGCATTCACTATGAGGTTGTTTATCATGCTCTCCAATAGGGTGCGGTTGGCTTTTACCGATAGGGGGCTTGCCGGAAAATCCTTGTTCAGGACCAGTCCTTCGGATAGGCATTCGAGATAAGGCAAAAGTTCTTTTATCACCGTTACGACATCTATGGATTCCGTCCGGTCGAACTGGTTGTTCTCCATCTTGGCCAACAATAGCAAGTTGCGGTTCAGGCGCGACAGTCGGATATTCATTTGGTATAAATCCTGTATGATAGTGGCTTGGCGTTCGGTGATTTCCGGTTGTTGGAGCAGCAGGTCGAGCTTGCTTTGGAATACGGCCAACGGGGTTTGCAATTCATGCGAGGCATTTTCGGTGAATTCCTTTTGCAACCGGTAGCTGTGGATACTGTCTGTCATCAGCCTTTCCAAGGTCTTGTTGAGCCTGTTGAATTCTTTTACGTTGCTTTTCGGCAGGGCAGGGTACGTCCCGTTTTCCAGTTTGAAGTGCTCTATCGCTTCCAGTGTCTTGTCGAACGGTTGCCATAGGCGACCGGAAATGAAGCGCAGCATCAATACGATGGCTGTGCCTAATACGATGGTGATGAGGGCAAACTGTATCATGATGCCGTGCAGGATGTCTTCTTCGAGGTCGAGGCTCGGTATAGGCTTCCCTACCTGTACGGCTTCGATGATGTCGATCATGTCTTCGGCATAAAAACTTTTGGTCAACCCGTAAAACAGAGGGGTGGCCAGTAAAAGCAGTATCACCACACAAATGATGAATTGTGCAAGCGACTTGTACATCAAGCTTCTTTCTTTCATGGCTCTGCCCATTTATATCCCGTCCCATACACATTTTTGATGCAGTCCTTGCAACCGGCGGACGCAAGTTTGGCTTTCAGGTTTTTGATGTGTGTATAGACGAAGTCGTGGTTATCCATCATGTCGGCCATATCGCCGCTGAGATGTTCGGCCATGGCGCTCTTCGATATGACTCGGTTTTTGTTGCCGATGAGAAACAGCAGCAGTTCATATTCCGATTTGGTAAGTTCCACCGGAGTGTCGCCCACAGCGGCCGACTTGTTCAATAAGTTGATGCAGACACCGTTGCTCTCCAATATGTTATTGGCCGAGAACGTTTTGCGGCGGATAATGGCATAGATGCGCATGCTCAATTCCGGCAAATGGAAAGGTTTGGCCAGATAATCGTCTGCGCCTATTTCCAGACCTTTCACCTTGTCGTCGAGCGAATCTTTTGCCGATACGATGATTACGCCCACCGGATTGCGCTGTTTCCGGATTTCGTGCAAGAGGTCGAGTCCGTTACCGCCCGGCAGCATAAGGTCGAGCAAGATACAGTCATACTCATACAGGTTTACTTTCATCTGGGCATCGGTATACGTGAAGGCCTGTTCGCACAAATATTTCTCACCGCTGAGGTAGGCCACGATGCTGTCCGAAAGCTTTCGTTCGTCTTCTATAATCAGGATTTTCATTAGGTTTCTTATTTTATTAGCATTATAATACTGCCGCCCGTAATCAGTAATGCACCGAGAATCACCCGTGGGTTGACCGGTTCTTTCAGGAGCAGGAAAGATAAGAGAATGGTGATGACCACGCTCAGCTTGTCTATCGGTGCCACACGTGACACGTCGCCTACTTGCAAAGCCTTGAAATAGAACAGCCAGGACAATCCCGTAGCAATTCCGGACAAGACGAGGAACAGCCATGTATGTGCACTCACCTCTTTTATATGAGAGGTCTGGTCTTCGCAAAAAACAATGCCCCAAGTGAGGAACAGAATCACGGTGGTACGTATGGCCGTGGCCAGATCCGAATGGATGTCTTTTACTCCGATTTTGGCAAGAATGGCTGTCAGTGCAGCGAAGAGAGCCGACAGCAGTGCATAGTATTTCCACATAAGAGTTTCTTATTTGTTGCAAAATTAGTTATTTGTCAGCGTATTGTTCCTTCTTTTTATAAATTAACAACATCATACCGGGCAGTACCAACAGAAGTAAGGGTAATCCGACAACGAACCCGCCAATGACCGCTACTGCCAGCGGCTGTTGCATCTGTGCGCCCAGCCCGAAGCCCAAAGCCAAAGGCATCAGGGCGAGCACGGCACCGATGGCTGTCATCAGTTTGGGGCGGATGCGTAGGGCTATGGCATAATCCACGGCTTCTGAGACTGTCCCGCCTGTGTGCCGGTTCATTTTGTATTGCCATACGGTGAAGATGGCATTCTCGGCTATGATGCCTACCACCATGATGATGCCCGTGTAACTGCTGACGTTGAGCGGGATGTCCGTCAACCATAATGCCAACAGGCAACCGCAGATGCCGAGCACGGAGATGAACAGTATGGCAAGCGAGATACGCCATTCGCGGAAAAGGAACATCAGGACGGCAAACACTAATAATACGGCAAGCGAGAGTATCATCAGGAGCTCGTGGAATGACTGCTGTTGTTCGGAATAGGCTCCACCGTAAGAAATGCTGTAGCCCGACGGTAAATGAAGTTGGGTACCGAGTGCGGATTGCAGGTCGGCTACGGCACTGCCCAAATCGCGGTTTTCCAACCGTGCCGTCAGCGTTATGTTACTCTTCAAGTCTTCTCGCCGTTGTTCTATTTCGCCTGGGATGACACGTACGTCGCAGAAAAAGCCGAGCGGACGGGTGCTACCGTCGGGCAGGAAGATGGGTTGCTGTTCCAACCGTTCGGGGGAGTTGTCTTTGAAATCCGTAAAGCGGAGCAGGATGCGGCGCATTTGTTCGCCGTCCTGCACAGAGCCTATTTGCAATCCGCCTGTCATGGCGGCCTGGGTCGGGTTCGGTTCTATCATGTTGGCCGGTTGGCAAAGGGGAATCCCACCCGTATGGGCCGTAAGCTGTTCCTGAAAGTCGGTCGGGGTGATGCCGAATTGCGAAAGCCGGTCTTGCCGCGGACTGAAGAGCAATGAAGCGCCGGCCGGAATCAGCCCGTTGTCTATATCCACGATTCCCGGTACGGTTTTCATGATATGCTCGGCTTTTGCCGCTATGCTTTGCAGCGTTTCGTAATCGTTCCCGAAAATCTTCACCTCGATGGGTTGCGCGGTACTCATCAAATCGCCAAGCAGGTCGGAGATACGTTGTCCGAAACCGATGGTCATCAACGGCACGGCTTGGGAAATCTGCCGCCGTAGGTCGCTGATGACTTCAGGAGTATTGGCCTTGCGGTTGGTCTTCAGTTGAATCAGATAGTCCCCGAAATTCGAGGGGCGCGTCTTGAACGACATGCCGAGGGCCGTGCGGCGCGAATAGGTCTGCACGTCTGGATGTGCCATGATAATGCGTTCCATTTGGCGGCAAAGCCGGTCGGTTTCTTCAATGTCCGTTCCGGTCGGCGAGTGATAGTCGAGCACGATCGTACCCTCGTCCAGGTCGGGCAAGAAACCGGAGGTAAGCTGAGAAGATGCAAACCAGCCTCCCAAGCTTAAAAGCAGGACGAATCCGGCGGCAATTAGTGGTTTGCGGTAAACCACGGTCAGGAAACGTACTTTACGGACAGAGTTCTCTTCGAGAGACTTCACGTCCAGGTTTTTCGGGCGCAACGGTTGCTTGTATCCGATGGCGAGGTGGAGCACAGGCAGGAGCAGCCATGTCACGAGGAATGAAGCCACGAGTGTAAGTTGCATCGTGTCGGACAATTCCTTGAAGAAGCTGCCGGCCAGTCCGCTCATCAGGCGGAAGGGAAAATGGATGACAATCGTCGATAGGGAAGAGGCCACCATGGCTGGGAAAAGGTTGTGGATGGCGTGGCGTACGACGGTGAAACGGTCTTCGCCGGGACGTTCTTCATGTTCCCGATATATCTGTTCGATGATGACAATGGCATCGTCGATGATGAGACCTATTGAGGCCGCCATCGCACCGAGCGACATGACGTTGACGGTGATGCCGGCCAGATAGCAAAGCAGGATACTGAAAGCCACGGTGACGGGAATCGTCAGCATGACCGCCAGGCTCGACCTCCACGAACGAAGGAAGAGTATCATTACGATGATGGCCAGGAACAAGCCTTCGTAGATGGTCTTTAATACGCTGTGTATGCTGTCGCCTACAAAAGCACTTTGGTTATAGTAAGGTTTGAGTTCATACCCCTCGGGTAATTGCTTCCTTATTTCGTCGGCTTTGGTTTCCACTTGCCGGGCGAAGTCTATCAGGTTCACGCCCGGTTGTTTGACCAGGTCTACCAGCACGGCATCGTTGCCGTCGGCATTGATTTTCAGAAATTCTTGTTGTTCCTGTATCTCGACAGTCGCAATGTCGCATAGCCGTATCGTCCGTTTGCCGTCGTTGCGGATGATGACTTGGCGCAAGTCTTCGATGTCGTTGAAGCGCGTATCGGTGAGGGTGAGGTATAATCGGTCGTAACCCGCTACGTTGCCGTTCCCCAATACGTAATTGGTTTGTGAAAAGGCCGTTTTAATCTGTGCCGGAGTGATACCCAGTGCTGTCATCTTCGAAGCGTCGGGTTTCACGACAAATTCCTTCGCCTTTCCGCCACGTACGACGACATTACTGATGCCGGTTACTTGGGAGAACATCGGACGGACCATAAGGTTGCCCACATCGCGCAGAGCCATGCGGCTGTGCGTCTTGCTTTCCAGTGTGAAACCGTAGACCGGAAACAACGACTGGTTCATGGCTTCGGTAGAGATGACCGTACCATCGGGCAAGAAACCTTTAATTTCATTGATACGGCTTTCCAACTGGGTCTTTAAGGCATAAATGTCCAAACCCCATTTGAAATAAACGTCTATCACACAACTGCCCCGGCTGGTGCTGCTTTTGACTACAGTCGTGCCTTGTACTTTTTTTACCGCACTTTCAAGCGGTTTGGTGACGGTAATCATCATACGGTCTACGGGCTGTTGTCCGGCATCGGCTATCACGGTGATGCGTGGAAACAATACTTCCGGGAACAAATTGGTCTGCATCTGCATGTAGCACCACGTTCCGGCAAGGAACAACAACAGTCCGACGAATAGGATTGGACGACTGTATAACTGATGAAAGCTTCTTTTCTGAATGGGATTCATAACGCGCCCTCCTTTTCTGCCACAGTCACCCTATCCCCGTCTTCCAGACCATAACCGCCCGTGAGGATGATACGGTCTTGAAGTGACAGTACGTCTGATTTGATTTCGATTTCCGAAGCGTCGCTGTTGCCGATCTTTACCGGGATTTTAACAGCCGTACTGTCATCGGACAATTTCATGACCCAATATTCGGTCAGGGGCTCGTCGCTCTGTACGGCACTTTTGGGAAGTATCATCCCTTTGCCGGATGATGACCCGTCTATAGTGAATATGGCTTTGACGTTCATGCCCTCGGGTAGAAAAGGTGTGCGGGCAGCACGGGCAATGACGCGTTCGGACTGCGATGCCGTGTTCATCGTACCCAATGGGCTTTCTATGTTGGCATCCAGCCGGGTACCGTCGGGCAATTCCAGCGTACATTTGTTCCCGTGGCACACATGCCGTTGTTGTTCGTAGGGGACATTGATTTCGAAAACGAGGCTTTTGAGTTCGGCCACAGTACAGAGTGTGGTGCCTTCGGTGACATAGCTTCCGGTCTGTTGCAGCACGTCGAGTACAATACCGTTGCATTGGGCTTTCAGGGGGATGGCGGCTGTACCTCCGTCGTTTAATGCGTGTTGCTCCTTGCTCTCGAGTTGGTAGAGGGTTTGTCCGGCTTTTACAATAGTCCCAGGTTGTACGAGGACATTCGTGACGAATGCCGGTATCGGAGTGCTGACAACTGATTTGTTCAGGTATGCCGTGGTGGCCGACAAGATTATTTCCTTTTCGATTCTGCCGAAAGTCACGTGGGTCAACGTGACTTCAGTCCGGGATTTTTCTTCTTGTACGTCCGATGCGCTTTTTTGTCCGCATCCGCTAAGACCCAAAAGTAGCGATAATGACACAATAGAATATTTCATGATTATGATGATTTGATATTACCAATTCCAATAATTATAAGCGGCTATGACCAATTGCCGGTTCGTCCGAAGCAGGAGCCGGTCTCTCTCCGTTTGTATCTTGTTTCGAAGTACTGTGATGTAATCCAATACGGAAACCTGCCCGATGTTCAGTTCTTTGCCGTAATCGGACAAAATGGTTTCATACTCGGCAATCTGGTTTTCCAGAGTTCTTTCCCTTTGGTCGTATCGGTGCAGTTCGGATAAGCATTGCTTTATCCTCATGTTTCTTTGGTATTCGGAGTTTTCCTTGTAGGTCCGAATGCTTCCTTGTTGCCACAGTGCCTGACGCTCTTTCCAACGTTTTTGTTTGCCGTCGAAGATTGTCCATGAGAATGTCAGTCCGGCACTCCATCCGAAATGCCGATACCATCCGGCAAAGTCGCCTACCTGCAATCCTCCGTTTATGAACAAATCCAATTTGGGCTTGTATTGCAGGTTGAAAGAACGCAGGGAAAGGGATATGTTCAGACTGTCTAACCGGTATTGTTCGGTGAAGAGGCTGGATTTGTCGTTCACCGGCCATCGTATGGGTAATTGAAGTACCGGCAAGTCTACGTCGGTAGTATCGGCGATGCCGCAAAGCAGGTTCAGGTCCATCAGATGCGTGTGGTAAGCTTGGCGGAAGGCTGTGAGCAATTCCATGTTGGCCTCCCGTTCAATGGCAAGTAAATTCAGGTCTGATTGCTTGGAAAATCCGTTCTCAACCAATTTCCGGACGATATGGGTTTGGCGCTCGATGACCGCCGAGACAGAGTCTGTATAGTCAATTTGTGCTTTGTCGAGCAGACAGAGCAAATACTGTTCCGTGACGGAACGTTCGAGTTGGTGCTCTTCCATGCGGGTGCGGTTGCGTGCCATGTCTGTGTTGAGTTTTGCTTGTCCTTGTGCCACCTTGTATGAAGTCTTGCCCAAAAGAGGTTGTGTCCAAGTTAATACGGTGTGAAAAGAACCACTGCTCTCGCCCAAATCATAACCGTAGTAATCAGTGGCAGACCGTGCATTCCATTTGAATTCGGCATGCCCGCCATCTTTCGAGACGACTGGTACAAACAAATAATCGCCATTTAGTTCCAAACGTGAGTGTGTGTACATGGCTTTCAGGCGTTCCAATTCAGCTTGCTCTATTTCTGATTGGTTCCGGAAGTCTGCTATCAGGGGACTGTTTGCCTTGGCTGTCTCCATATAATAATGTATAGAGAGGTCGTTTTTTCCTTGTCCGTAAAAATGCAGACCGATAATGTTCAATGAGAAAAACAATAATAGTCGATTCATATTTATTTGTTTTTTGCGGCAAAAATAGAATATGAATTTGTGGAAATTTAGGAGAAATGGGACATGGAAGCTTTTGGGCATTAGTTTTATTGCTTGTTTCAACTTTATGTGTCCGCTTCCTCATGGCGAGATGAACTTCTGGACAAAGTGATTTGAGCCTTGTAACAAAGTCTCTGTGGGACTTCCTTTTTACCTTTGCCAATGGAACATTAAAATACGGAAATTATGGAAACGATGAAGAGAAAGGTCGTGATGGTAACGGGGGGGGCGGCAGCCGGAATCGGTCTGGCCTAGGCCAAGGCGTTTGCCAAAGTAAGAGCTACCATACCCCTCAACGTCCGATGGTGGAAATCACCGACGAGGAGTTCGACCGTATCGTGGCGGTATTTGAAAGGCGTAATCCGTACCCTGATGGCGGAAGAACTGATTCAGCGTAATCCGCATATAGAAGCAGAACTGTTGTGTGACATTCGTGCCGAGCGGCTCGGTAGGCCCGAAGAAATAGCCAATGCCGTGTTGTGGCTTTGCTCGCCGCAGGTCGGTTTCGTGGATGGTCATGCCGGTGGGAGGCACATTCTCTATTCATTAAATTATCAAAACATAAAACGATGGAAACAAACGAAAAAATGAATATCAGTCGCCGGGGATTTCTCAAGACGGCGGCTCTCGTGGGTGCGGCACTGGCTGTTCAGCCTACAATCAACAAGGTCAAGGCGGCGAATGCCGCAGCCGGTGGAGAGAAAGCCCTGAAAAAGAAAGGTATGCAATACCGCACGCTCGGCACAGGGAAAGCTGCGATGGAAGTGTCGGCTCTCGGTTTCGGGGTAATGGGCATGACTTACAACCGCAGCCAGCATCCCGACAAGGTACAGTGCATAAGGCTTGTTCACGAGGCTATTGACCGGGGTGTGACATTATTCGACACGGCGATTGTCTACGGGCCTCTAAATAACGAGGAACTTGCAGGCGAGGCATTGGCTCCGTATAAAGGACGTGTGAACGTGACCACCAAATTCGGACACGAAGTTGTCAATGGCAAGACGACGGGCAGGCAGGACAGTCGTCCTGAAACCATCCGCCGCTATTGTGAAGGTTCGTTGAAACGCCTTGGTGTGGATAGCCTTGCTCTTTTCTATCAGCACCGCTTTGATCCGAATGTGCCGGTGGAAGACGTGGCGGGAACGATAGCGGACTTGATAAAAGAAGGTAAGGTGCAGCGTTGGGGGATGTGCGAAGTTGCTCCTGAAACCATCCGAAAGGCGCATGCTGTCTGTCCGCTTACCGCTATACAGAGCGAATACCACTTGATGCACCGTCTGGTGGAAGAAAACGGAGTATTGGATGTTTGTCGCGAGTTGGGTATCGGCTTCGTGCCTTATAGTCCACTGAACCGGGGCTTCTTGGGCGGCAATATCAATGAATACACGCAGTTCGACCCTAATAATGATAATCGCCAGACGCTTCCGCGTTTCCAACCGGAGGCCATACGGATGAATACCTGTATTGTGAACGCGCTGCAAGCTTTTGGCCGTACGCGGGGGATGACTTCGGCGCAGGTGGCATTAGGTTGGTTGTTGCAGAAAGCTCCGTGGATTGTTCCCATTCCGGGGACGACGAAGCTCTCGCATCTGGAGGAGAATCTGCGTACACTCGACTTTTCCTTATTAGCAGACGAATGGAAACAGTTGGAAGATGAAGTGGCAAAGATCCCTGTCGTGGGCAACCGCTACAATGCAGAACAACAGAGACAGGTCGGGTATTAATTCTAAATCAAAACTATGGATCGCAGGAACTTTTTGAAAGCGGCATCGGGATTCACCCTTCTTGCCGCAGGAACAGCTACAGGGGTATCCCGCATATTTGCCGGTACGCCCTTATCTTCATCGGGAAAAGAACTGCCGGACAAGGAAATGACGGGTAATAATAGTAAGATGGAATATCGTAAACTCGGTGGGCTTGACGTGTCTGCTATTGGTCTGGGGTGTTTGCCGATGGTGGGTTACTATGGCGGCAAGTACGACAAAAACGAAATGATAGCTCTGATTCGTAGGGCATACGACCAAGGGGTGACTTTTTTTGATACAGCGGAAGTCTATGGGCCTTACATAGGTGAGGAGTGGGTAGGCGAAGCTGTCGCTCCGTTCCGAAAGAAAGCGAAGATAGGAACAAAATTCGGTTTCGGCGTCGAGGAGAAACAGCCCACTGCACTCAACAGTCGTCCCGACCATATCCGCCGGGCGGTGGAAGGTTCCCTGAAACGATTGCGTACCGACTATATCGACCTGTTGTACCAACACCGCGTCGACCCGAAGGTTCCGATAGAGGAGGTAGCCGGTACGGTGAAAGACTTGATGCGGGAAGGAAAGGTACTGCATTGGGGATTGTCCGAAGCAAGTGCTCGTTCCGTTCGTCGTGCACATGCCGTCTGTCCGCTTTCTGCCGTGCAGAGCGAGTATGCCATTTGGTGGCGCGAGCCGGAAACGAAAATCTTTCCGACACTTGAAGAATTGGGCATAGGTTTCGTGCCTTACTGCCCGTTGGGACGTGCGTTTTTGACTGGAACAATCAACGAAAATAGTCGTTTTGGGAAAGGCGACCGACGGTGGAACCTGCCGCAATTCCAGCCGGAAGCTTTGAAACACAACATGCCGCTCGTGGCACTTGTCCGTAAGTGGGCAGAACGCAAAGGAGTAACGCCTGCACAGTTTGCCCTTGTCTGGATGTTGCCGCGTAAGGCATGGATAGCCCCGATACCGGGTACGACCCGTCCGGTACACTTGGACGATTTCTTGGGTGCCGCCAATGTGCGTCTCACGCCCTACGAAATGGAGGAGTTCGACAAAGCGTATACGCAAATCGAACTTATGGGGCATCGTGCCGACCCATTCACCGAAAGTCAAATAGATAAATAAATCCGTTTATGAAAAAGTTATTATTGATTCCGTTTCTGCTGTTTACTTCCTTTGTGACGGCTGTTTGCGGAGATGATGGTAAGGAATCGTTTTTACTGAAACAGCCCGAAATGCCCGAACTGTCGGGTGGCAAAGATGATGACACTCCAGGCATGTCTGATGGGGCTGAATTGAAAGTGAATATTACGGTCGGCAGCCGCACAGTTGCCGCCACAATGGAAAACAATGCCGCTGCACGGGACTTGCTTTCGCGCTTGCCATTGGAGGTGACATTGAATGACTTTAACAAAACAACCGAGAAAATCTTCTATCTAAATCCTGCGTTAACCCTCGACGGCGTGCCGCGCGGCTGTGCTCCCGTACCTGGCGATATTACGATTTATGCGCCGTGGGGCAACGTGGCGATTTTCTGTAAGGAATGGCCGTATAGCGATGACTTGGTTAAAATAGGACATATTGATGGGAAAGGAATCAATGTTTTGAATGTTGGTGGAGATATGCGGGTGAAAATAGAAAAGCCATGGTACGAAAGATAATATATGTATCCTGCTGCTTTCGGGAAAGATACCATACCGTTTGTCAGCTCAAGAGGAGACAAACAACCATCATGATATGGGGAAAGAAAAATATATGAAATCTGTAGGCGCTCTATCTCAAACCAATGACGATAGTTGCGGCTGAAGTTGAAGGAAAAGCGAACCGGATTATCGTGGGGTGTACGAACATTATCGGCTATGGTTTCGTAAGCATGAACAAAAGATACTTGAGTCTCGTTTTTTTTATATATATATTTACAAGATGAAGAAGATTATGAAAGAGAAGAATCAAATAGTGTCTGATGAGGTGTTAAGTAGGGAGTTCCTCAGTCAGTTCAAAACAGAAGTTGATGTGAGCAAGTTTCTTAAGCAGTTGCATGCCCAAGTATTGGAAAAAACGCTCGAGGGTGAGATGGATGTCCATTTGGGCTATGAGAGGAATTCTGTGGCAGGAAACAACACCCTAAATTCTCGGAATGGCAGTTATCCTAAGAAAATCCAAACCGAACACGGAGAAGTTGTCATTTCTATTCCCCGTGATCGTAACGGCCAGTTTGAGCCGATAGCAGTGCCCAAACATGAAAGCCGTGGACTTTCGATTGAAAAGCTTGTTATCTCCTTATATGCCAAAGGAATGAGCGTCTCCGACATAGAGGAAGAGATGCGTGAGATTTATGAAATAGAACTCTCTACATCTGCTATTTCTATTATTACGAACAAAGTAAATCAGGCAGCACAAGAATGGCAGAACCGTCTACTTGATTTCGTTTATCTGATAGTTTGGATGGACGGTATCGTTTTCAAAGTACGGGATAACGGCAAGATCATAAACAAAACCGTTTATTTCTGTGTCAGTCTGAAACAGAATGGTTTGAAATAGGTTCTTGGCATGTGAGTAGGTAAGTCTGAAAGTTCTTCTTTCTGGATGGGTGTCCTGACCGATTTGAAAGCCCGTGGAGTACAGGATATACTGATTACTTGTACCGACAATCTGAATGGATTTACGGATACCATCCGCACCGTATTTCCTCTATCTTCCATTCAAATCTGTGTGGTACATCAGCTCAGGAACTCCTGTAAATATATCGTTTATAAGGACAAGAAAGAGTTTACGGCAGATATGAAGAATATTTCTAATACACCCAATAAAAAGGTTGCTGTTACGGAACTTGACAATGAGGAAAAGAAATGGGGAAGAAAGTATCCTTACGCCATACTCTCATGGAGAAACAACTGGGATGATCTGACTGTTTTCTTCCAGTTTCCACTGGAAATCAGAAAAATAATCTATACCATAAATCTTATTGAAAACCTGAACGGGAAAATCCAGTTCAGGTAAAACCAGTCTTGGATTCTCCTGTCTTGGGAAAACCTGAACAGGAAAACCCCGCACAATTAAATACTAAAGAATCAAGTAAAGATAAATCAAAAAAAGATTTATCAAGTACGGAAGGATCAAATCCTATCCAATCAAGCCCCCAAACCCCCGCAGGGGGCAGCCGGACCGGACAGGACTGGATGCGGGAGAGAGAGAACTATCGGGAACTGATTTTGGAGAATATCGAGTATGACTATCTATGCCCAGATGACCGGCTGGATCGGGATATGCTGAATGAATTGGTGGAGCTCATGGTGGATACCGTCTGTTCCCGCAGGGAGACGATCCGCATTGCCGGGGACGACTATCCGGCGGAGGTGGTCAAATCCCGGTTCCTGAAGCTGAACAGTTCCCACATCGAGTATGTGCTGGACCGTATGCGGGAGAACACCACCTATGTCCGCAATATCAAGAAATATCTGCTGGCTGCCCTGTATAACGCCCCGGCCACCATCGACAGCTACTATGCGTCCCTGGTGAACCACGACCTCTACGGCAGCGGAGAAAGGAGATGATAGGTCATGCAGGAAGAAGTCACCCAGCGCACCGTTGCCCTCTGTGTGGAGGCCACCAAGCTCTCCGCCGGGATGCTGCAACAGGCCATGAAAAAAGTGCTGGACGAGATGCAGAAAGGAGTGACCGGCCACAAGACCAAGCTGCACCACGGAAAGCAGACCCTCCGGCAGCTTATGAAGCACAACACCGGCGTTTCCAACATCGAGATCACCGACCAGAACATCCGGGCCTTTTCCGCCACCGCCAAGAAGTACGGCATTGACTTCGCGCTGAAAAAGGACACCAGCGGCGATATACCCCGCTACCTGGTGTT
>OGEG01000149.1_pt1 | contig 87809 bp, 71 predicted proteins | sample 1570621 | NCBI WGS metagenome assembly OGEG01 (sample SAMEA2582130, study PRJEB24529) | metagenome | biome: Human gut stool | place: China | collected 2011 | reverse complement strand
TTTGTTCATTTTCCAGTTTCCTGCAACAATGTTTTTTCTCATTTTGTTTTTTATTTATTAAAAGGGTTAATGTATTTTTGATTTATAATTTGTGATTTATGACTGTGGAAGCTCTTGCTTATCACTCATCACTCCATCGCCAATCACTTTATTTTTCGCTCTCCTTCTTTCCCTGCGCTTCACAACCAGAATGTCCACACCAATAACCATCAGCAACGGAATGATAAACCACAAAAGAACGTAACCAATCGTGCGCAAATCACTTTCTTTTTTCTGCTGACCGAGTTCCAGCTTATCCAAGCTATCCGTCAACACGTATTCATCCGGCAAACTGTCATCACTCCACTTATTCAGGATAACGCCATCCTTTATCAGCATCAGTCCGGGATTGGACCGGATAATGGTCTTCAAGGTGATGTCGTCCATCTGGCAGAAAGGATATTCCGCTCCGGTCTTGTCACGCCACAATTCTATTTGTTCCTCCGGTGAAGAAGTCAGGGCATAAAATCCATAACCATGTTCCACACTATAATCATAGATCTCGTTAATAAGGTCTATATTGCTATCGTCAGCTCTTTCAATACGATGAGCTACCAACAAGAATGTATATCCCTTATCTGATAAAATGCTATCGGTCAGATCCTCTCCGGTTTCCAGACTCACTATAGAGAAGTCATGAATCGGAGGCTCGTATCCTTTTTCCTTCAACACTGTACGTGTTTCAACAAACGTCCATGTGCTGTCCGGGTAGTTATCCAGTGTAAACTCCTGCTTTTTTCCGTCTTTCTCCAGAATAAACTTGCTCTCAAACACACTTGGTTTTGCTCCTTCGGGTATCTCCATGCCTTCTTTGATATTCTTTCCGATCTTGTAAGGACGGAAATCCAGAATAGGCAGATTGTCCAGGCAATAGAATGAAAGCACAAACACGAAAAAGAATGTATACATGGAAACCATCCATGCCATTTTCGCCGTAATAAAGCGGATGATTTGTTTTCCACCTTTGAAGACAGATACGGCTGCAATAAACAATACTACATTCTTGCCAAACGTTTCCCAGTTTGTCAATACCCATGCATCACCGAAACAGCCGCAATCAGACACCGGATTCACTAATGCCAGATAGAGTGTCAGCGGTGTCATCACAATCATCAGCAACAACGCCATGGTTGTAGCAAACCTCCGCTTTATCCCTAGAAACAAGAAAACACCTACCGAAAACTCCAATGCAGACAATACGATGGCAAACAGTAACTGCAAATATGTAGGAAACCATGCGGCCATTCCGAAAGCCGTCAGATAATCCTGAATCTTATAAAAAGAGCCTAACGGATCGACTGCCTTCACAAAGCCGGAAAAGATGAATACCACCGCCAGTAAAAAGCGGGAAACATTCACCCAACTCTTCCAGATTATATGTTTCTGCTTAGTCTCCAAATTCAATCTTAATCAAACCGAATACGGAATAATTAATCATGTCCATATAATTAGCATCCACTCCTTCCGAAACCAAAGTCTGTCCCGACAGGCTTTCAATCTGTTTCGTACGGTAGATTTTCATCAATATCAGATCAGTATATGAACTGACACGCATGCTACGCCATGCCTCATCGTAATCATGATTCTTGGCAAGCATCAGATCCAATGAAGTTTTAGCATATTTGTCATACAACGCCATTGCTTCTTCATTCGTGATATCGGCTGATTCCGCATATCCCAGTTCCAGCTGTATCAATCCGACAATGCCATAGTTGACTATCGCAATGAACTCGGAACGTATTCCTTCGTCCACCAACGTCACTCCTTTGGTTTCAATACTCCTGATACGATTGGCTTTAATGAATATCTGGTCAGTCACGGAAGCCGGACGGAGAATACGCCATGCCGGACCGTAATCATGTAGTTTCTTGGAGAACAAATCACGACAGATGGCAATGACATGCTCAAATTGTTGTTTGGTATCTTTCATTTCCTTACAAATTGGTTGCAAAGGTAGGAATAATTAAAGAAAAAAGAAAAGAGGGCACTCTAAATTATATTAAAGTGCCCTCTCCTTTATGGGTTTATTGATATCTTACGAACAACGCAATACCTGTCCCGGACGTAAGATTGTTTTCCGTGTAATACGATTCAACTGACAAAGCTTGTCAATAGATACTCCCTGACGCGATGCAATCTTAGATAATGTATCGCCACTCTTCACTTTATAGAACAAACCTTCACCGGAAGCCATGCTGCGAGCAGTTCCTTTTGAAGTCTTGGTCTTAGTGAAAGTATAATGATCAGCAACAACGTCTTGCTTTTCAAAGTCGAACATCAAAGCGGGGTCGATAGGAATTCCCAGGAAGCGGGTTTCAAAGTGAAGATGCGAACCGGTAGAACGTCCGGTATTGCCACCTAAAGCGATGGGTTCTCCGGCTTTAACCAATTGATTAATTTCTACGATCTGTTTGGACAAGTGTCCGTAAACTGTCTCCAGTCCATTGTCATGACGAATAACGATATACTTGCCATATCCACGGCGTCCCTGATTCTTTACTACGCGTACTTTACCATCGAAAGCTGCTCGAATCGTATCACCGATGAATACTTTAACATCCAAGCCATAGTGCATTCTGCGTCTTCTGGGGCGATAACCGAATACATCGGTAATCTTCGTATGTGTGGTAGGCATGCAGAAACCTGTCAGATCCACTTTATAGCTTTCAGGAACGATAGCATCGCCGTAAGCTTGTACATACTCATTGTTCCAAGTCGGATATAGGCTTAGACCTGGATAAGCAGATTGTTCAGCACGTATCTGTTTCTGTAAAGCCAACGAGTCAACGCTCTTTAGTTTCCTGTCGATGGGGGCTTGTCGGGCAATCAAATCCTGAGAAAAAGAATTCAGGCTGACCATTGCCGTCGCAGCTATCAAAATCGTTTTAATGCAATTGAAATTCATTCCGTTTCGCCATTTTTTTTAAAAATTCTCCCAAAGGTAGTATTTCTTCTCTAAATGGAAAGGCTGTTCTTAACTATTTTTTCGGAAAGGGACTAAAAGACATAGAATAAAACAGCTTCTAACTACCTGTATATCGGAAAGATAAGAGCCAATATGTTTTACAACATAAAAATGTAAATAAAGTGTATGTTTAACCGTTATTCAACTAATGGAAGCCCAGTTAACGTTAGTTTTCCGAAGTGCTTTTAGCTGGCGCCACAGGATTTCATTCTCCGGACGGATGCCAATAGGATCAGCATCCACCACTTCTTCGGCAATGTTGCGCACATATTGCAGCAGTTGTCCATCGCGCGCTATATCGGCAATCTTCAGATCGAAGGCAATACCGCTTTGCTGTGTACCTTCCAAATCACCGGGACCGCGGAGCTTCAGATCAGCTTCGGCAATTTCAAAGCCGTCATTTGTCCGCACCATAATTTCCAGACGCTTGCGGGTTTCCTCGACCAACTTGTATCCGGTCACTAAAATACAATAAGACTGTTCTGCTCCACGACCTACACGACCACGCAACTGATGGAGTTGCGACAAACCGAAGCGCTCTGCATTCTCAATAATCATCACGGAAGCATTCGGTACATTTACGCCTACCTCAATCACAGTAGTCGCTACCATTATCTGTGCTTCGCCCGAAACAAAAAGCTGCATCTGTGCATCTTTCTCTGCCGCTTTCATCTTGCCATGCACTTTGCAGACTTTACAATCCGGGAATTCCTCACAAATATGAAGGTAGCCTTCTTCCAGGTTCTTCAAGTCGATTTTCTCACTTTCCTTAATCAAAGGATATACAATATATACCTGTCTGCCCTCTGCAATCTGTCTATGAACGGATTGGTACAAGCTCACACGGTGCGCATCATATTTATGAATGGTCACAATAGGTTTACGTCCCGGCGGCAGTTCATCAATGACGGAGACATCGAGATCACCGTATAATGTCATGGCCAGCGTACGCGGAATAGGGGTAGCTGTCATGACTAGCACATGGGGGGGCTGTGCATTCTTAGTCCATAAACGTGCGCGTTGTGCCACACCGAAACGGTGCTGTTCATCTATCACGACCAGCCCCAGTGAAGAGAAATTCACGGTATCTTCTATCACGGCATGCGTACCGATCAATATTCGTACATCTCCTGTTAACAGACCGGTGAGAATGGCTTCCCGCTTTTTTCCTTTCACAGAACCGGTCAGTAATTCCACACGTATATCCATTCCGTACAATAACTCGCGGATTGTTTCAAAATGCTGGTTAGCCAGGATTTCAGTAGGCGCCATCATACAAGCCTGATACCCGTTATCCAACGCCATCAGCATACTCATCAGTGCCACCAGCGTTTTTCCACTACCTACATCCCCCTGCAACAGACGGTTCATTTGTTTACCGCTACCCACATCCCGGCGTATTTCTTTCAGTACACGCTTCTGGGCACCTGTCAGTTCGAAAGGCAGATTCTTGGCATAGAAAGTATTGAATATCTCTCCTACCGTTTCAAATACATATCCACGATATTTCCGTTGCCTATCTTTGGCATAGCGGAGAATATTCAACTGTACATAAAAAAGTTCTTCAAACTTCAAGCGATATTGCGCTTTACGAAGCAGTTCCGGATTTGCCGGAAAATGAATATTCATCAAGGCTTCCGTCAGCGGCATCAAATGATGCTCTGTCAATATAGCGGGAGAAAGCGTTTCGGGCAGCGGTTCGCGGAGTTGCTGCACTACGGCACTCATCATCTTCTCAATTGCATGAGAATTGAGGGAACTCCGCTTCATTTTCTCCGTTGTATTATAATAAGGTTGCAATCCCATTGTCGAGAGCTTCAGTTCCGAAGCATTATCGATATCCGGATGAGCAATGTTGATCCGTCCGTTGAAGACGCTGGGTTTACCAAATACAATATATTCCTGATGTACCTTATACTTACCGACGAGAAATTTAATTCCCTGAAACCAGACTAAATCCACAATCCCCGTACCATCCGAGAAATGGGCAATCAGACGGCGCTGCCTGCCTTCTCCAATCGTCTCAAAGCCCAGGATTTCACCTTTCAGCTGAATATAAGGCATCGTACCGTCTATCTCATGGATATAATAGATACGGCTACGGTCTACATATTTATAGGGGAAATAATACAATAAGTCGTGAAGGGAATAGATATTCAATTCCTTATTGAGCACTGAGGCACGTTGCGGCCCTACACCCGACAGGTATTTTATGTCACGAGAAGCTAAATCAAACATGAATCCAACAAAGCAGCGGCTATTTTCAAATCAAAGGGAGTCGTAATTTTAATGTTTTCCCGATTACCTGCCGCGAGGTATACAGATACTCCCATCGCTTCCACTACCGAAGCATCGTCCGTAAAGAAAGAAGTATAAGGTTGTTCATAGGCCTGTTTCAGTAAATCGGCATCAAACACCTGGGGAGTCTGTACCAATTTATACTCATCCCGGCTGACGGTCACGCTTTCTTCTCCTTTGAGATGACGTACAGTCTCTACCACATCTATCACGGGAATCACCGCTTTTTTTTCGGCAGCCAATTCATAACAACGGGCTATGACTTCCCGGGAAACAAACGGGCGTACCCCATCATGGACACCAACCAATCCCGGAGTAGTAACATAAGCCAATCCATTCTTTACCGAATGGAAGCGGGTTTCACCTCCGTCCGCCACTGTATGCGGCAAAGAAAAAGAATGCTCCGCACATAGCTCTGTCCAATAAGACTGCTGGCTATGCGGGAGCACTAATATTATATGTATCTCCGGATTGTAGGCATAAAAGGCTTCCAAAGTACGCATCAAGACAGGTTTTCCACCTATAGGCAGAAACTGTTTGGGAAGTTCGCCTCCCATGCGCAACCCCTTACCACCGGCAACTATCAGAGCATACTGAACCATAAATCAATTAACGCACATTGCCTCTTTCAGTTCCTGTACCTTCTCTTTTCCGAGCATCATATCTACAACCGTCAGAGCAAATTCCATCGCAGCACCCGGTCCTTTTCCGGTAATGATGTTACCGTCTCTTTCCACCGGAGCACCTGTACATTCAGCACCTTCCAAGTATTGTTCGAAGCCGGGATAGCAAGTTGCCTTGCGGCCTTTCAGCAAGCCAAGCTTACCCAATATCATAGGAGCGGCACAAATGGCAGCAATCGGTTTATTCTTTTCAGCAAAATCCAAGACCAGTTTCCGAAGTTCCGGGCACTTCTCCAAAGTAGCAGCTCCGGGCATTCCACCGGGTAAAAGAACTAAATCTGCGTCATAGAAATCACAGTTCACTACATTCTTATCGCAAAGCACCGGTACATCATGTGCACCTGTTACTATCTCATCGGGAGTCACCGTTATCATTTCCACGTTCAGCCCTGCACGTCTCATTACATCCACAGAGGTGAAAGCTTCCACTTCTTCAAATCCGTCTGCAAAAAAAACATAAACTGTACCCATAATTGTTCTCCTTATTATTTTAGTTTAAAGTAATATGTTATCGTTCCTGTCTGGTTATTCAAACCGCTTACAGCATTGAAACGCGCTTTCTTAGCAGCATCTTCAGCCGCCTTCCGCAAGGCAGAATTTATAGTATTGGTCTTCCTGTCAATACTGGTAGCAATAACATGTCCTGCCGGATTTACAGTAATGGAAACCACCACAATCCCTTCATCCTGCACATTATATGCCGGACGCGGCAAACCTCCTTGTCCTATAGAACGTCCGCCGAGGTCAAAAGTTCCGTAACCTCCCGTTCCGCTCGACGCACCTTCCGGCGCATTTCCGGTGGGACTTCCCTGGATACCTGCTCCCTCAGTCGTACCTTTGCTTCCCATTTGTGCTCCTTTTCCGAAGGCACCTGCCACCCTCTTACGGGCAGCCTCTTCCGCTTCCCTGCGTTCCCGTTCGGCTTTAGCTTCCGCCAACTTCCGGGCTTCTTCCGCTTTCTCGGCTTCCGTTTTCTCCGGTTTTTCCGGCTTCTTCTTTACTTCTTCCTTTTTAGGTTTCGCTTTGGGCTTGATAACAACGGTTTCTTCATCCTCCTGGGTAAGCATCTCCTGCTCTACCGTCTCCTGCACTTTAGGGGCAACAGTCTCAGGCATCACATCCACTTTCACCAGGGAGGGATCAGCACTTCCAAATGCATTGGGCACCTCACCCAGCATTACCGGCATACCGTCTTCATCCTGCTGCTCCGGCAAAGCGAAGCCAACCAGTATCAACAGGAGAATGAACGCTACATGTACCAGCAGCGCACCTACCATTCCTATATATTTGCCTTTCTTCTTCGGATCCACCATTGCCATTTACTATTTAACCATTTACAATGTACAATTTACCCATCGTACATTTATTTCCCTTCAGGCGGGCGTGTAGCCAACACCATCTTGAACTTATTCTCATTGGCAATATTCAGCACTTTCACGATTTCCCTGTAAGGCACAGCTTCATCAGCATAAAGCGCCACATACATTTCCGGTTCTTTCGCAGCGCACGATTGCAGGAAAGGAGTCAATTCTTCCAAAGAAATCGCCTGCTCCTTATCATTTCCAAACGCCGCGTAAAAATTCAGGTCCTTATCGATAACAACCCGCGTCAAGGGCTTAGCCGACGTCTGCTGTTTTCCCTGCGGAAGCAACACCTTGATAGCGTTCGGCGAAACAACCGTAGACGTGATCATAAAGAAAATCAGCAACAGGAAGATGACGTCCGTCATGGATGCCATACTGAAATTGGGCGATATTTTAGCTCTACGTTGTAGCACGCTTATTTAATTATTAATTACTAATTATCAATTACTTAGGAAGCGGGTTCATTCAAGAGGTCCATGAATGCCATGGTTTTAGCCTCCATCTTATTCACCACGCCGTCTACCAGAGTCACGAGGTAGTTATAGGCAAACATCGCAATAATACCCACGATCAAACCACCTACCGTAGTGATCATAGCCTCGTAGATACCGCCCGAAAGCAATGTAATATCGATGTTGTTACCCGCATTGGCCATTTCGTAGAAAGCACGCACCATACCGGTCACCGTACCGAGGAAACCAATCATCGGCGCACCTCCGGAGATGGTTGCCATAATCGTCAATCCTTTCTCCAGTTTCGCTACCTCAATGTTTCCCACATTCTCAATGGCAGCCTGCACATCATTCACCGGACGTCCCAAACGGCTGATACCTTTCTCTATCATACGGGCAGCCGGAGTATTTACGCTGCGGCAATAAGCTATGGCAGCTTTTATTTCTCCATCCAGGATATAATCCTTTATTTTATCCATGAACATCGGGTCCTCTTTGCCGGCTTTCCTGATCACATAGTTGCGTTCGAACAAGATGTAGAAACAAAGGATGGACAGCAATCCAAGAACGATCATAATCCAACCACCCTTGACAGCCATGCTCCATAAGTTCATCTCTTCAGGACCAGCTACCGGAGTTAATACCGGATTGGCGCCCGCAATAGAATCGGTCAGCGCCGGAGCCACTTGGGCTAATAACAACATTGCATTCATCAACGAAGACAGTTTTTATATTCCTGAATGGTACGTTCCAATCCCAGATACAGAGCATCGCTTATCAGCGAGTGTCCGATAGAGACTTCATCCATCCATGGAATGTTTTGATATAAATAATTCAGATTCACCAAACTCAGGTCATGTCCGGCATTCAAACCCAGCCCCAGACTACGTGCCACTTTAGCGGCTTCTACAAAAGGAGCAACGGCGGCTTCCTTATTCTGCGGATAAGCGGTCGCATAGGGTTCGGTATAGAGTTCCACCCGGTCGGCACCAGCTTTGGCAGCATACTCTATCATCTCCGCATCCGTCGATACAAATACGGAAGTACGGATGCCTGCATCATTAAATGTATCGAGCACTTCAGTCAGAAATTCCAGATTCTGCTTGGTATCCCAACCAGCATTAGAAGTCAGCTGAGTCGGACTATCCGGAACCAGAGTCACCTGATGCGGCTTCACTTTCAATACCAGATCAATAAATTCGGGGGCAGGATATCCTTCGATATTAAATTCAGTACGAAGCAACGGGCGAAGATCATACACATCCCTCTGGCGTATATGACGTTCATCAGGGCGTGGATGTACGGTAATTCCTTCCGCACCAAAGCTTTCACAATCCAGTGCTACTTTCACCACATTAGGGACATCCCCTCCACGCGCATTACGCAACGTCGCAATCTTGTTTATGTTTACACTTAATCTAGTCATAATTCGGATCATAGTTTGCCGCAAATGTACAAATAATAGCGATACATTGGCAGCGTTCTGAGAAAAAAACACCATATTTGCATTTCATTAAGAAAGTACAGACGATGAAATTTGCCATATTTGGAAATACTTACCAAGCAAAAAAATCAACACATGCGGAAACTTTATTCCGCTTGTTGGAGCGGCGTAATGCCCAGCTTTGCATTTGCAGGGAGTTCTATAACTTCCTGACTTCCGACCTGCACATGACTATCGCTTCCGCCGAACTCTTCGATGGAGACGATTTTACAGCAGATATGGTCATCAGTATCGGGGGCGACGGTACGTTCCTGAAAGCAGCCAGCCGGGTAGGCAAAAAGAATATCCCCATTCTGGGTATCAATACCGGCCGCCTCGGTTTCCTGGCAGACATTTCTCCGGAAGAGATGGAAGAGACTTTCGATGAGATTTATAATAACCACTACAAGGTGGAAGAACGTAGCGTGTTGCAATTATATTGTGATGACAAAAAATTGATGGAATCGCCTTATGCACTCAATGAAATTGCTGTATTGAAACGCGATAGTTCTTCAATGATCAGCATTCATACTGCTATCAACGGTGCCCATCTCACCACTTATCAGGCTGACGGATTAGTGGTATCCACCCCTACCGGTTCCACGGCTTATTCGCTGAGTGTCGGTGGTCCGGTTATCGTGCCCCATAGCAAAACGATTGCTATCACTCCGGTGGCTCCGCATAGTCTGAATGTCCGACCTATCGTTATTTGTGATGATTGGGAAATCACTCTTGACGTAGAAAGCCGTAGCCACAGTTTCCTGGTTGCCATCGACGGTCGTAGTGAATCCTGCAAAGAAACAACCCGTCTGCGAATCTCACGGGCTGATTACAGCATTAAGGTAATCAAGCGCTTCAATCATGTGTTCTTTGATACGCTTCGCAATAAATTGATGTGGGGGGCGGATGTAAGATAAATATCATTATCAGACTACTTCTGAGATTGAATATATAGCAAAATTAAGGGGTTGATTCTTGATGGAATCAACCCCTATTAATTTATTTATGAAAAAGGTTTTCCCAATTAGAGAGCACCTACTTCTTTCAATGCAGCGTTAGTTCCGTGAACAGCCTTAGCGCTGGCAGCAAATTTTTCTTTTTCGTCAGCAGTCAGTTCCAATGCAACGATTTTTTCAATACCGTTTTTGCCCAGGATAACGGGAACACCGATACAAAGATCAGATTCACCATATTCACCTTCCAGCAATACAGAGCAAGGAATCATCTTCTTCTGGTTGTGGATAATAGACTCAACTACATAAGCTCCTGCTGCACCCGGTGCATACCATGCAGAAGTACCCAGCAACTTAGTCAGAGTTGCACCACCTACCATAGTAGAAGCAACAACTTCGTTCAATTTTTCTTCGCTCAACAGAGTGCTAACCGGCTGTCCTTTGTATGTAGCCAAGCGAGCCAAAGGAATCATAGTTGTATCACCATGACCACCGATTACCATACCTTCTACTTCGTTTGCATTGCAACCCAAAGCCTGAGACAGGAAGTATTTGAAACGAGAGCTATCCAAAGCACCCCCCATACCGATAACACGGTTCTTAGGAAGACCCAGAGATTTCAATGCCAGATAAGTCATTGTATCCATCGGATTAGAAATAACTACAAGAATAGCGTTGGGAGAATATTTCAATGCATTTTCAGCAACTGTTTTCACGATACCGGCATTTACACCGATCAACTCTTCACGAGTCATACCCGGCTTACGGGGAATACCTGATGTGATAACGATAACGTCAGAATTGGCAGTCTTCTCATAGTCATTGGTACAGCCTACAATGGTGGTATCAAAACCCAACAATTGAGCAGTCTGCATCATATCCATTGCCTTACCTTCTGAAACGCCTTCTTTAACATCCAGCATTACCACTTCGTCAGCCACTTCATTAAAGGCTAACACATTAGCGCATGTAGCACCTACGTTACCTGCACCTACTACGGTTACTTTTGACATAATCTTCAATTTTTTGTTTATATGTGTAATAAAGTTGCGACAAAAGTACAACGACATTCGTAATTAAGGAAATTTTTCCGTAATAATTTTAGTTAAATACTCTATCCGATGTGCAACATCTTAAAGGCAGGCAAAACCAACGACATAAAAAACGTAGCCAATGCCACCCTTCCCATCAATCAAAAGTTTCACAGTTTGCCCTTGTTTTAAAGCCTCAGCCACTCCGGTAAAAAAGTCATTGGATACCGTTATTTTTCGCATGCTCCGAAAATAGTTTCACAAGAAAGACGAGCCGCCGCCGCATCAGGAAGACAAGACAGATGATAAACCGGTACGGTTGAAAGTAGTTTACTCAAAGTCCCACTGATAGAGTCATACAATGCATCATCATAGGCAAAACAAGGAGGACATGAAGGGTGTAAAGCTCCATAACCCTGAGCTACATTTAGCCGTTCCATTTTATTAAACGGAGCTTGCGACAATCGTACACAGGCTGCTAACGGATAACTCTCACTCTTATAACAAGGTGTCTTTCCACTCCATGGGCTACCATATACCCATGGTTTCCCGTCTATGATGCGAAGAATAGGACTATCATCATTCAGCAGAACAGCCCCATCTATGTTTTCGCGCCACAAACGGGTGTGCGTACTTTTTCCTGTACCACTCTCTCCCAGAAAGAGCACAGCTTTACCTTGATAGCAAATGGTACTGGTATGAATAGCCACTGTTCCGAGAGGAACCGCAGCCACTCCATACGCAATCCAGCAGGCAAAGCGTAGTAATATAGAAGCAAAGTTACCCGTAAAATAAGTAATACGGGCATCTTGTGTCATCCACATACTCAATGGTTTAACATCCGGGAAGGTCATATCAAAAACATACCCGTCGGTATAACGTCCAAAACGGCTGACAATGCCGTCTATTTCACTACGATAGTACACTTGTTCAAACGCCGGCGCCTGGTTGTGAGTTGCTATAAACCGGCAAAGCGGTTCGCTACCGGATTTAGTTTTAAAGACCGAAAAGCCGGGTAATGCTTCTATCCTTTGTACCAATCTATCCCCTTCCACGCGGATACAATGTCCGGCTATTAAATAATCCTGTTCCATTTCTTTTATTCCTTATTGTTATATATTATATCACATGTGTCCAGATCGAATATTCGGTCACAAAAGGACAACGAGCTTTCACGGTGGGCTATGACAATTAATGTCAGTTCACGATGCTGTCGTGAAAGCATTTCTAAAGCATGATTGATTTCCTGTTCCGTCTTGTTATCCAGAGCAGAAGTGGCTTCATCAAAGAACAGTACTTCAGCTTCCTTGTAAAGTACCCGTGCAATACCAATTCTTTGTTTCTGACCACCGGACAATCGGCTGCCATATTCACCCAACGGGGTGTCCAATCCTTGTGGCAATTCATCTGCCCATTCCTTCAGTTGCACTTGTTCCAGAACCTGCATCACCTTTGTAAGGTCAACTTGCGATTGCCCAAGTGCTATATTATTAGCAAGCGTCCCTTCAATAATAAATATCTCCTGCGGTACATATCCCACCAGTTTATGCCACTCACTTCGATTGGCAGAGGTCAGCTTCCTACCATCTATAAGTATCTCACCGGATGTAGGTGGGAAGAACCCAAGCATCAGGTTAAAGAGAGTCGATTTTCCCGAACCGCTTGCTCCGCGTATACCGATACGTTCACCACGACTGACAACCAGATCTAAACCACTGAAAAGTGTATGTCCATCGGGAAATGCGAACTCCAACCCGCGCAATTCAAGGGTATGCTTGAAATCAAAAGGAAGCTCACTTGACAGGCTTTCTTGTAGTTCATCGTTCACAACAGCTATGCCTTCTTCCACCACTGTTATAGTATGCGAAGCATTTTGAAGTGTCACCCAACTGTTCAACACGGCTCTCACGGCAGGTATCAGCCTGAAAGCTGCTACCGCAAACACGCCACTTACCAATCCCAGGTCACCACTTCCGGTGCCAATCAATAAAGCCAATCCGGCCACTACAGCTACTTCCGAGAGGAAAGACGGAAAAAGCTGGTACACTTCCATTCGTAGACGATTGTGAACAATAAACTCCATTCCCTGGTCGAAAGAAGCAAGCGAGGTATGGAAGGCCCGGGCAATTTCCAATTCTGCATATCCGCGGTAAGCTTCCACCACCGTGCGGCTCTGCTTGCGACGTGCTGCCAATTCTTCCATGCCATAACGGCGCAGGCGTCTCCGTACCAGACCCACATACAGACCGACCAGAGGCAGAAAAGACGCACAAAGCAAAAATCCGGCAAGCGGTTCCCAGACGACAAGCGCCGTCACCATCAGCAGCACCAGCACTGCCTCTCCCGCCATGCGAAAGACCGGAGCCAATACACATGAACTGAACATATAGCAAACATAGTTTACTTCATGCCCCAGTTGTACACTGCTCTTCCCTTTCAGGAAAAGCAATCCGCGATGGTAATAATTGGCAAACATCCGTCTGCTGAATTCCCGGTATATCTCCAATTGGTAACGACTTTGTACACGTGCCAAGAATACCACCAAGGCATTCTTCAACAATACAAACAGCAACACAGCACCACACAATGCCAGCATCATGCCCCGTCCGCCATCTTGTTTTACCACTACCAGCAATATCGGTATCAGTGCTGCAACTCCTGCAAAATCAAGGATAGCGCGCAACAATACCGAGAAAGCCACCCATATACCCCGCTTGCGTTGCCCCTCAGGTAACAACTGAATTATTTCTTTAATCATCAGCTACCATTTGATTATATTCGTCTTCCGATGTCTTTCTTTTTCTTCGTATATCTCTTAAAAAGCCTTCCACAAAGTCTTTCGCAAACAAAATCCAGCTAATGCTTCCTGCGCCTGCCAAAAAGATACATCCCGCAAGGATTACTATTTTTCGGGGTTTCGAGGGACTAAGTGGAACCTGTACAGGCTGGATTACTGCATAGACGGGAGTCTCTTTCTCTACCTTTGCTTTAGCGATTTGTACTTGTTGTTCCGTCTGATTGTAGGTAGCTTGAGCCAGATCCATTTCATTCCGTAACCTCGCCTGCTCGGCACGCGAAGTCAGTTTTACCAGTCCCTGATTGCCATCTGCATATCGGGTATATCTTTTCTGAGCTTCATAATATAGACTCTGTGCCTCTTTGCGAAGCTTTTCCGCATATTCCAACAATCGACGTGCCTTACTTGTCCTATATTCTGTTATGTATTCCTTCAGTCGTGCCCGCACGTTATCAGCCACCGTAGCTGCAACCAGCGGATCCTGCATGGTCACAAATATTTTTATGGTCTTTTTCTTTTTGTCCACCTCAATATTAATTCTGGAAGAAATGACCCCAGCCATACCTGCCTCCTCACGGGTTAGCCAAAAAGGGTCTATTTTAGTCTTTGTTTTTTCTCTGTTTTCGTCCGATATATCCTTGAACAGAGAAATTGTCCAGCCTATCAGCTTGGATGGTGCCAATGTAATGACACTCCACCATGGTCTCTTCTGACGTTCTTTCAGGTATCGGGAAAGAGGCATTATAGTGCTGTCTTTCTGCTCATGTACTTTAATATCAAAAAGCTGAATAAGAAACGGTGTTGAACTGACAATAGAAGGATATAAGGACGGATAAATAGCATCCCGTTCAGTAGCAGAAGAAGAAGAAGAAGAACTTATATCTATATCTGCCATATCAGCCAATGCGCTTATACCCGAAGAGGAACTTCTACGATAACCTTCCGGGGCAATAAGTGTATTTGCCGTATATTCCTTAGGAATGCTGAAAACCATAATTATTCCCAGAATAGCTCCGATACAGCAGGCCTTAAGTAACAGTTTTCGGAAGTTGAAAATTTTCTTGATTATTCCCAGTAGATCTACCTCCTGCCCTTGAGAGAACAGTTCCACATTTTCCGTATTTATAGTACTATTATTCATTATAGAATCATGTATATAAAAAATATCGTCAATAGTCTATAGAGTTTTCCAGACATAAATATTCGAGGATATTATCTTTTACCATACAAATTAAGAAACCCGTCATTGATACATTTAGTCAATGACGGGTAGCTTATTGATTATTCGATAATATATCGAAAGAGTTTCAATTTAATTCCAACTTACTTCACCCCAGTGGAATGCACTAGTATTACCATCACCGGAAGCAAATGTACCAGAACTAGGTAGCGACAATGAGCTCCAGAAATTACCACCAACTAAAATAGTACCCTTATTCTCGATTTCTGCACTTGTCTTGCATTTATCTGTAAGAGTAGTAGTCGTAAAATCAACTTCATATACTCCCATAGCATTCTCTGTCGGAAGTTTTACTCTCACATCTTTTGCAACAGATAGTTTACCAACTTTCACCTTCGTTACAGGATCAGCATAAATAGTAGCATCTGTATTAAATGTCAGCTCTGCATATTGGCTATTCGTCAAAATAACTTCATCTGTTCCAGCATCTGCTACAACATATTTAACAGCAGGACTTGCTACTTCACATTTACCTTTCAGATAAACTTTGTTGAATTTATCACCAGATTGCGCGTCTATTTTACTCACAGAAGATGGAACAGCGAATGAAATATATCCCTTCTTAGCAACTGTAGTTACACTTACGTCACTATTACGTGCATTCAAGAAAATTTCTCCCATATTGGCCGTATTAGTTGTAGTATAGTCAGAACTAGCATCATCCGTATTGGTAGTAATATAAGTAGTAGAATTGGGCTCTGCATATATGCTACCGACATTATTAATAGTATTGCTACCTTCATTACAATACAAATCACCATAGTTGTTGATAGTTGCCGTACTTTCATTGTTCAGTACAGAAGAAGCGGCATCACCAGTCTTAACTAAAATAACTGAAGACTTATAATTGTTAATTATTCCCTTATTAGCAAACGTTTCCATTACATTGATTATGCCTTTTCCTTCAGCAGTAATAGTAGCGCCTGATGTTGTTTGCTTACCATTATTAATAATATTGCTATTAGCAGTGGCTCCTTTTATATTAATGATACCAAAGTTATTGATCGTTGCAGCGGATGCATCCGTAACTGTATTTTCTGTATTACCCTTAATGTTCCAAGTACCATTATTTGTGACAATACCATTATTGATTACATCTGCCGTTGTTGTCAACGCTTTTTCTTCATCAATAGAAATAACTCCAAGATTAGTAATAGTACCAATAGAGATGCTGGCTCCTACATTAACAGTACCCTTATTTACAAGGCCAGTATAAACATAAGAGAGATTTTCATTAGCTGCTTCTGCAAATGTCAATGTAGTATTTGCAGTGACTGTTATATTCTTTGTTGCAGGAATATTTATATCTGAATTGACCACAGCATAGCCCGCCGTTAAAGTAGCCCCTTCTTCAAAAGTAATGTCATGCAAATCAAGCGGAGCAGCTGCATCACTAGTACCCTCAATATTCATTGGCGTACTAAATATTAATTGAACATTCGGTTTTGCATTTTTTACCTCAGTTAATGCATCCATCACAGCTTTATTGATAATCGTCTGATGATTAGCATCGCCAATAACATTAATTTCTACATCACCATCTGTTTGAATAGCATTGATCGCAGCAATCAGGTCAGCAGTTTTCAAAACAACAGTACCATCTGTTTCAGTAGCAGCTACCGAGTTTTCAATGAGATTAGCTTCTTTTATAGACAACTTCTCTGTAACAGCACTAGCTGATTTTGTAATATTAGCCAAGTTTACACGATGACCGCGTCTCAACCAAAAATCAGCATCTACTGCCTGCTCGTTTTCAGGTGTAGGATTCTTAATTTCTTTTTTATAGATTCCCTTGTTTGTATACACATACAGTGTCAAGCTCTTATATTTATCTGCAGGTAACAGCATAATGCTCTTAAATTCATTATTGATTACAGGCATTGCTGTCGCATTTTCGTCATGACTAATACAATCCAGAGCTAAGAATGTTGCTTGGTCATTTGCTACGCCTTGAGCTTCTACAATTGAAGAAAAATCACTCTCAAGAGTTGCTGCATTATACGCACCTACATTAGACATTTCCTGAGCTGCTTCTAAAATTACCTCATTAGCAGTTTTATCGGCACCTACTAAAGTTGTGCTCCTTACATCAGCTACCTTCAATTTCGTATTATCAATCTTTCCCTTGAGGATAAATTGAGTTGGACTACCTCCAGCACTCTTTGCTGCCACAACAATCTTTTGCACTTCTGTAACATCCAAACTTGCATCAAAAGCCAAATCAATTACAGCACGAGTATTGATAGATGGTGTTTGAACAGAAAAAGCTAAATCCTCTCCTTCATATCCATCCAACTGAACTATCGGTGATACAAAGAAATCCACGCCTGTTGCCGTAGAAGCTGTTGAAGTTGCATCGCCTTCCTGAATTTGCTTAAATGAATAGGTGATAGCATCTCTTTGAGTTGTCATATCACTACTATATTGTGTATAGAACACCCAAGAACCAATAGCAGTCGTTCCCTTAGTTACAAACTTACCTGATGTTTCGTCATAATAGAATTTATTATTCCCAACATGACCAGCTTTTATTGACCATAGAGTCTGCCCATCTACAATAACAGCACCTAATTCATCAGTACTATTGTATCCAACAGCATCATTATCACCTACAACCAAACGGGTATTTACGCCTTTCTCTAAAGTCAAATTCACTGTAGGGCGCCCTTTTAACACATTGCTTGTTTGTTCAGCCACGAATTCCTCATTCTGGCAAGAAGCAAACAAACCCACTAAACTTAAAGAAGCTAAGATATACCTTGTTTTCATCTTAATTATTTGATTAATAAAACATTTAGTTATTAGTTCTAGTTACCATTCAGGTATTTCAGGCTTTTCAGGCGATGCTGCAAATCCCAATTCTACTTCTACCTCTAAAACCTCCACTTCTGGGGCTTCATACTTCATTTCCTTTTCTACTTTCATAATCATAAAATTTAAATTGTTAGTAATATTAAAAATCTCTTCATTATTAACTGGTAATATGCATCTCTGGCTATCAAAAGAATCAAGTCATCCTTGGTAATAGCCTTGCAAATCTTTCTATAAAAAGACGAGCAAACCGCTTTTTCAGCCTGCAAAGTAAGAAACAAATTTCCTAAATATATTTTTAGTGTATTTCGTTGAATATCTGGATACTAATAATAAGTAAGAGGAGAAAATAGGGAAGGAATAGAATTTCCGGGAAATAGTATTAAACGATGTATAGGTTTAGTAATTAAGTAGTTGTGCCATTGATAGTTAATGGCAGTCCAAACTATTTATATATATTGGCACTTTATTCTGGCACCATATTATATAGCAATATAATATGGTAACATGCTTATTATCAAAACATAACGAGGTGGCCAAACGAGAAAACCCCTATTGCTACAAATGGAGTTAGCACCATTATCAGACACCGGCAATAAAAATCTTATTTACAGCTAAGTAAATAATTCCTTCGGTGACTCTTGGAGAGAAGACTCTCGATAATAATCAACTAACGCATGAAGGGAACCAAACCGTACCTGGACCGAGTCAAGTCCATACCAAATCCGTACTTGCTCCGTATAAAAGTACCTCTACATGGAGCTGGTACGGACTTGACATGGACTTGGTACGGAGCAAGACATACACATGTATGTGTAAAAGGGCACTCTTTTTCTTAAGACTCTAAGCTAGGATAGCTTTTTCTTTTTTCAGTAACCGGACGAAATCAGTCATCAGTTCTTTACTCGATGCTCTCATATAGCGCTGAAATGCTTGGAAAGAACGATGTCCGGAAAGCGACATCACGTAGTTAATCGGATAGCCACGTTTATAAAGATTGGTCACACAACTTCTTCTGGCCGTATGGAAGCTTATCAATTCGTATTTCGGAATTGTCACGATGGTAGTTTCTCCACCACGGTACTCCTTACGGCTAACAGCCTCATTAATACCGCATCGCGCAGCAAGAACCTTAATGATTTTGTTGGCCTTCACCTTATCTATAACCGGAAAGCCAATCTGCTGATAGTGTTCAATCAGTGGCGCTATTTCCTTCAATATCGGAATTTCAACCAGCTCTTTCGTCTTTTTCTGGTAGAGCGATATTACTCCCTTCCGTACGGTTGCTTTATTCAACTGCTGTATATCACTAATCCTTAATGCTGTATAACAGGCAATAATAAAAGCATCCCTTACCTCACGCTCCTGGTCACTCTCTGTCTTTGCCAAAGAAAGCTTCTGGATCTCCTTCTCTTGCAGATAAATCTGTTCACTCGAATCAGCAGGCAGTGTAGTCTGAACTTTCAAGAAATAGTTGTTGGTTGTCATCTCGCTGTCATAAGCACGATGCAACAGATTCTTGATTACTTTCAGCGTATTGATGATTGTATTCTGAGTATAATGCTTTCCGGTTTTCCCATAACTGTACCCGTAAAGGTAGTTGGTGAAATCCACAAAGAACTTTTTATTGAAGTCGTCGAACGAACCGATCGGCACTTTCCGTTGCTTGTCGTAATCTTCCAGACGCCCTAAAGCAGTGAGGTAGGTAGCCTTGGTACTTTCGATGCCACGTTTCCCTTTGCGATTTACATTCTTTTCATACTCGCCAACCAATCTTCTCAGACAAGCAATAGGATTTTGCAAAAGTTGTTCCTTCTGCAGGTTTTTATCAACGATTTGCCGGACAACAGCAGCCGACAAGTACTCGCCTTTCATAGCGAGTTGTTCGTCCATTTCGCATAAAGACGTTACTAAATTATCAATTTGTTCATTAATATATTTCAACCGAAGCCTCTCCCGTATGTTCAAGCCTCCATTCTGATAGCATCGATATGTTTCATGGTTCCAATACTGTGGCTCTACACGGAGTTTGGTATAAACCCTGATTCTCCGTTTATTGATAGTTGTCACAAGCATTATTTGCGTCAGTTTATTCTTTTCACTGACCTGCTTTAGATTGAATCTAATTTTCATTTCTTTTTCTTCCTTTCAGTTTAGTGGTAATTGTTCCATAATTATCAAGATTATAGTGATATATAAACAAAGAGTGCCCATCTTATTTTCAATAAGAATATATAAGAAAGCTATAAAAAAGTTTGTATTTATGCATTTTCGTTGAAAAGCATAAAAAAAAAGCTTTATTTTGTTTGCAGATGTCAATAAAATATCTACCTTTGGCTCGCAAAAGCGTGTAGAATAGAGATGTGTTTTCACGATAAAGGAGAATTTGCCATATTTTTACCCGAAAAGATAAAAAAATAACGAATTCTTTTGAATTTAGGAAATTTGTTTTTGGTGTTTTCTCATGATACATAGAGCTTAAGAGGTCTATATCACGCCTATTCGGTAAGAGAATTTCTCTTCAATGTTAACCTCAGGTATATATACAAAGAATGCATCTGCTATTTTCAATACAAAAAAGAGTGTACCAAAACAGAATAATCTAATTTATCTGATTATAATACTATCTCATTATATGCAATGAGTTATAGCAAACTATTAATATTTCTCCGGCAAATGTAACAGGAAAGAACTATCCTATGATTCCACAGTTACTTAAAGCATCCACCCACTTTTGGGTATCAACTAAGGCTTGATCTTTGGATATGCCGTAATGATTCATTAATACCTCTGCAGCATCTTCCAAAGAAAATTCTCTTCCTTGCAATTCTTTCCAAAGAAGCAGTGCTGTATTATTAAGTGAAATTACTTTAGTCATATCAGACTGGGACTTTCCTTGCTCGACGATCAGGTTCTCACCTGCAATCTCCCGAACTTTATAATTCTCTTTAATTTTCATAGTGACAAACGTTAAATTAGTGTTTCAAGAAATGCAAAGGTAAACATTCTCTTGAAAATTATATACTATAATATAAAAAAAGAGTCTATAACAGATTTAATTGTTTTTTATCAGTGATTATCTTCCATCTATTAAGGTGGCAATCTTTCTTTATGCGAGTATTAATTCGTCCCCTTATAGCGGGACGCAATGTTCCTTATAAGGGAACGCAATGTTCTCCATAAGGGGACGCAATGTTCTCCATAAGGGGACGAATTAATATTCGCTAATTCAGCGCCAAGTTATTACGAGGAAGGGAGGTGGTATAGCTACATGGCTTCACTGAGTGTGTTCGATGGTTCTTTGTAAATGCATTTCTTGTTGTTAGTGCCTAAAAATGGTGTCATTACTATTAAAAAAGTGAGTTTCTTGTCATTTATAAAATCCGTTTCTTATTGAAAATAAGAGAATTACTATCGTGTGCTCTTATTCTATAAGGTGCAAGAAAGAGGTGTCAATATATGCAGAGGACTAAAATAAGATGTTTTCTACTAAATATGTAATAAGCTGTGTGCTAATATATTGATTCATTCTTTTTGATTATAAAAAATTCTTTTCTTTTATTTTAAAAGGTTTCTCCTAAGTACATAACAGTCAGATAATCAATAAAATATCACTCAAATATATTTAGGAAATTTGTTTCTTACTTTGCAGGCTGAAAGGAGCTTTTACTGAGCTTTTTTATAGAAATATTTGCAGGATTGTAAGAACGGTCTTGATTCTTTTAATAGTAAAAGAGGTGCATTACTAGTTAATAATGAAGATACATTTTAATATTACTAACAATTTAAATTTTATGATTATGAAAGTAGAAAAGGAAATGAAGTATGAAGCTCCGGAAGTGGAAGTTCTGGAGGTGGTTGTAGAATTGGGATTCGCTGCAAGTGTTCCTGCTGGTGGTACTACGGATGAGCCTATGTAGCCAAGCTTAAGATTAGAATAGTAAATTAATAAACTAAAAAGATTCAAAAAGATGAAAACAAAATTCTTGTTTACGATGTGCGCTGCTACTTTATTCGTTGCTTGTACCAATGAAGAGTTTATTAGTGCACCGGAAAATAACTTTGCGGATAGAGCGAAGGTAAACGTGATGTTGGGAGCTGATATGGGAGAATACACTATTGGTGATGCTTCTACTAGAACTGTTTGGGAAAGTGGAAAATACAAATGGGAAGCCTCTGATGTATTAGGGGCATGTATGGTTGATGCGAAAGTAGAAGGCACTCCGGAATACAATAATATTGTTACTAATTACCCTTTCACTCCAGTGGAAACAATTACCACTCCCGTAGAGTCTGCTAACTTCAAGACAAATACTGCTGTATATGAGGGCACTTATGTTTTCTATCATGGATATCAAACAGATATGACCAAGGGGAGAAAGATTACTGTCAACTTTCCTGTCTCACAAGAACTCAATGCAGAAAAACCTTATGCACACTTAACTGCTAATAACTTCTTTGTGTCTCCACTCATTAAGATTAAAGGAGGTATTGCTTACGAAGCCAATAATACAATTCCTGTACAATTTACTTCTTTGTATTCAGGTTTTGCTCCAACATTAAAAAACACCAGTAGTGAAGAAGTTAAGGTTTCTAAGATTGAGGTTTATTCTGCAGCTGGATTTAAACTGGGTGGGGATATTAATACCGTAACAAGTATATTTGGTAGTGTTGTTGTATCTGATAATGCGGACCTAAAAAATGTAATTGGAGAGAAAGTCGAAACCATGAGAAGTGCTGATATTGATCTCTATGAAACTGCCATAACGGCAGCTAACAATATGGTGTCAATTACATTGCCTGATATGGTTATCGCTGCCGGTGCATCTCAAGAAATTCGTATGTTGTTCCCCGCAGGCTCATACAACCAAAATGATTTGACAATGAAAGTATATACCAACCAAGGGGTATTTGAAACAAAGGCAAATCCTGGAAATTCTGCTGTTAAATTCAATAGAGATGTGTTCAAAACCAATACTTATGAAATGAGTACATTTGAATATCCTGCAGAATTCAAGATTTTCAGCAAGAAAGATTGGGAATACGCAGTGAAATTTATCCAAGGCAATGCATATTACACAAACCATGCTGCTACATTTGCTTTACAAGCAGACGTCACGTTAACCGAAACAACCGATATTCCTGCATTCTCTATTTATGTGGATGCCAATAGCCACAAGTTAATCCTTGAGAAAGAAGATGCTGAATTTAAATTAGCTCAAGATTCATATGTCGGAGCATTGGAAGTTGCAGCAGGAACGACATTGAACCTGGATGGAAAATCATTTATTGAGAGTTTGACTAATGAGGGTACGGTAACCGTTTCGGGAATGGTAAGTAGCAAAGCAAGCGTTTCCGACTATGCTACTTGGAAAGGTACACCTAAAAACTACGGTATCTCTACACTTGTCAACAATGGTGTAATAGTGGTTAATGGTAAATTAGAATTAGGAGAAGTTACTCCAGATCTTGCTGCCAAATCCGAAATTATAAATAATGGTACTTTGGCTATCGTGAATAATGTAACTAATAGTGGTAAGATAACCAATAATAATCTGCTGACTGTTGCGGATAGTAAAGCACTTGAGAATGTTAAAGATATCGTTTTAGGGGAGAACTGTAAAGTTCAGTGTTTAGGCACCGCTGCATCAATCATCACTAATAATAATGCAGCAGCCATAATCACTTTAGCAGCTGTAAAGGATGTATTTGTAGATAATGCAGGTCATGCTACTACTACGGCTTTGATTGCTAACACTCAGGGTGTTACCAGTGTAGCCATCACTGCAGCTTCTAGCTTGGATGCATTAAAAGATATCAACGAAGTAAACAGTGCTACTATCAGTGGAAGCTGGAATAAAGCTGCAATAGATAAAGTAGACGCAGCTACCACCATCACAAACCTGATTATGGAAGATGCTACTATTGACTTGAATGGTGTTGCTGCTGGTTTTACAAATATTACAAATATTATTGTAAATGGTACTAGTGCCATCAACAACTCATCTGTTACAGCACAACAACTGGCAACAGCTACTGTCAATCTTACTATTGCTGAAGAAGCTACATTGTCTGTTGCTAAAAATGTTAAGTTCGGAAAAATAGATGCTACAACAGTTGCTACGATAAGCGTCTTGGGTAAGCTGGTGAATTCCGGCACTATTTTAGGAGATGTTACTGTAGGAGCCTCTGACAATACTTCCGCTACCATTACTAACAATGAAGATGCAATATTGACAGCAGGTAATGCAATAAGTGACGTTAATGTAACAATGACTTCAATAGACAACTATGGTAAGATTCTAAATGAAGGCAAACTATACGCCACAAAAGTTGATAATAAGGTTGTTGGGGTTTCAGTATTCCAAGGTAATATAACCGCTGTTACAGCTACAGTTACAGAAGCTGGATTTTAAGTCTATCTTTTTATCCAATCTTAATATAGAAAAGACGGAGGGGCATTGCTTCTCCGTTTTTCTTCTCAATATTTCAGTCTCTAAGTGTCTGCAAAAAAAGAATTGTTGATACGAATAAATACAAGAATCTCTTTTTTAATATTCATTGTCTATGCAAATGAATCGTAACATTTCAAACGATGAAAACAAAATACTGCGTTCCGGAAAAGCGGAAATGGATTGGCGGATATTGTACAGAAAAGTGTGGATATCCAGAAAATTGTTTCTGATGACTTGTGGCATTGGAGCCGTTATCGGGATAATTATAGGTATTAGTATCCCAAAGGAATATACAGCTAAGATTCTTATAGCTCCAGAAAATGCCCGTAAAAGTTCGTCTTTGGGTATAAATGCACTGGTTGCCATGACGGATGTCAATGTAAACTCTTCTACTGCTGATAGGGATGCCATATATCCATCCCTATATCCTATCATTGTTAATTCTACCCCATTTCTTATTCGGCTTTTTGAGGTAAAAGTACACGAACAAAAAGATACTGCTGCAATAACTCTTGCCCAATATGTAAAGGAACGGCAGAAAACACCGTGGTGGAATGCTGTTGCTTCAGCACCGTTCAGATTAATGAACCGACTCCTGTCTTTATTCAGGAGCGCACCGAAAGAGGAAGGAAAAAAGAAAAATACAAAAACAGATATCTTCCGATTGACTCGTGAAGAGATAGGTATAGCCGGTGCTATTGCTTCCAGAATAGCTGTCGAGATAGACCAAAAAAAAAGAGTGGTGACCATATCTGTCACCATGCAGAATCCGCTGGTTGCTGCCACTGTAGTAGATACAGTGCAAGCATGCCTGCAAGAGTATGTCACAGAATACAGAACAAGCAAGGCACGTAGGATTTTGAACTATACTGAACAACTTCGTAATGAAGCGCAAACAAAATACCATGAAGCGCAAATTCAATATGCTAACTATGCAGATGTCAACCAAAAGTTAGTGATACAGACTTCTCGCGCAGAATTGATCCGATTACAGAATGAAATGAATCTGGCTCATTCCACTTACAATCAAATGGAACAGCAAGTCCTCGTTGCCAAAGCTAAAGTGGAAAAAGTTACTCCTATAAATGCCATCATTCAACCAGCACAGGTTCCTCTTAACTCCTCAAAACCCAATAAAGTGCTGATTTTTATAGGATGTATTCTTTTATTTGGTGGAGGAAGTGTCGCATGGATTCTATTCGTAAAGGATTTCATGAGAAACATGAAAAAGGATAGTTTGTATACGGATGAAAGCCAATGATTAAAGAAATAATTCAATTGCTACCTGAAAGGCAACGCAAACGAAGCATTTGGGTGGCTTTTTCGGTATTGCTGCGTGCTATCCTTGATTTTGCCGGAGTAGCGGCACTGATACCTATATTGCTGGTAGTGGTAAAGCAGGATGGCGGACGGGGAAGGATGCTGACGTTGTGTGGTGCCGTATTGCTATTTGTTTTATTGAAGAATGCTTTGGTTACGCTCCTGGCACGTGTACAAAGCAATTATCAACTGGAAATCTACCGTGAATTCAGCAGACGGATGTTTGCCAATTACTATCATCGCGGACTGCTTTTCCTGAAAAGGAAGAGTAGCGTACAACTGGGACACGAGGTAAACTATGTTTGTTATACATTCAGTTTGTGTGTGCTGGCTCCGGTCTTTCGTATGGCGGGAGAAGCAGTGCTGGTACTGTTGATGGTATCGGCTCTTGTCGTCTGGGAACCGCTTGCCGGACTTTTGCTTTGTGCTTCCTTTATTCCTCTGGCCGCTCTGTATGTGGGTTTGGTACGGAAGCGTCTGCGCCGTTACGGCATGGAGGAATTGGAAGCACGCCGCAAGCAGAGCCGCACAGTGGTGGAGGCTTTCCGGGGATATGCGGAATTGGAAATTGCACAAGCCTTTCATACTTCGCTTACTTCTTTTGACCAAGGTCTGGAATTTATTGTCCGTAACCGTCTGCGCACAGAAGTGTACCAACTTTTTCCGTCCTTCCTCTCGGAAGTGGCGGTGGTAGTGGGACTGGCATTGCTGATTGGTACGGGAAGCGGTGACCTGGGATTGGTGAGTGGTGTATTTGCAGTAGCTGCTTTCAGACTGATTCCTGCCGTAAGAAGCCTGTTGAACAGTTGGGTGACACTACAGAACGCTTCGCATACCATAGCGGTGGTGGAAGAAGGCATCAACAATGAAGCACAGCAAGATGTGCAAGGCGGTCGGCGGCAGGAAGAGGGTGCATCGGAAGGTACATCGTTTACATTTAAGTATACACTTGAATTACGCGGACTCGGTTTCGCTTTCCCCGACGGAGACATGTTGTTCAATGGTTTAAATCTAAATATTAGTTGCGGTGAACGTATCGGAATACGGGGAGCAAGTGGAACTGGCAAATCAACCCTCTTTAACCTGATGCTCGGCTTCTTCCCACCTACTTCCGGCGAGATACTTATAGATGGCAGGAAACTGACTTCTACTAACCGAAGTGAGTGGCATAAACTGGTGGGGTACGTACCGCAGGAAATATTTATAATAGAAGGTACACTCGCTGATAACATTGCACTTGGGCAATCGCAAGTTGACCTTACAAAGGTGATGCAGGTTCTGGAGCAAGTGCAACTGAAGGAATGGGTAGATGAATTACCACAAGGATTGGACACCCCGTTAGGTGAATATGGTAGTCGGCTGTCCGGTGGTCAAAAACAAAGAATTGGTATTGCACGGGCACTTTACAAGGAAGCTGAAGTCTTGTTCTTTGATGAAGCCACTTCCGCTTTGGATAATAAGACGGAACAGGAAATTAATCATGCTCTGGAAACACTCTCCTTGCGTCACCGTGAACTGACATTGGTTGTCATAGCCCACCGTGAAAGCTCACTGGCTTTCTGCGACCGGATATTCGATCTGGATACATGCGATATAGTATATAACAATAAGGAATAAAAGAAATGGAACAGGATTATTTGATAGCCGGACATCGTATCCGGGTGGAAGGGAATGGATTGGTTGCGGCAATAGGTGCATTGACAGGATTCACCCCATTTAAGGTGGAGGCAGACGATGAGCCTCTTTGTCACTTTGTAGAATCTAACGCAGATACACCTTTCTTTAAAAAAATGTTATACACGAATGAAATAGATGGCATTGTCAGCCACTTCGGCCAATATCGCAATGGCTTTCTCTTTGTAATGCTGCCTCCTGAAGGTGGAACACTTGAGCTTTGGCTGAGCGAAGATAAGCAGGTGGTGAATTTCAAGGGAAATTATAACCTGCGGCTGCTTCGATTTGCATGCTGGATTGCCTATGGAGTGGCAACAGCACCTTTTAAAACGGTAGCAATTCATACCAGTACTATTGTATGCCAGAGTAAGGCGATTCTCTTTTTGGGAGAGAGTGGTACGGGTAAGAGTACTCACACCCGTTTGTGGCGCGAAAACATACAAGGCGCTGTTCTGCTGAATGATGACAGTCCTATTCTTCGCATCATAGACGGAGAACCATGGATATATGGTAGTCCATGGAGTGGAAAAACACCTTGTTACAAAAATGAAAGTTATCCGTTGGCGGCTTGCGTACGCTTATCTCAGGCTCCATTTAACCAGATTAAGAAACTCAGTGTGGTTCAAGGATACGGCGCGTTGCATCCTTCGTGTCCGCCTGACTTTGCTTACAGCGATGAATTGTATGATTACATCAGTGATACTTTGAGTTCCCTGCTTTCTGCGGTACCGGTTTATCATCTGGCTTGTCTGCCTGATGCTGATGCTGCGCACCTTTCTCATGATACGATCTTCGGAGTATGTGGTAAATAACGGTGTCCGATTGTAACTATTTCAAGGTCTTCGTGGAATTTGCAATCATTTTTATTACCTTTGCTTTGTGCAATATTAAAAGCAGGCAGTTATGAAAGCATTACCTTATGGAATATCGGACTTTCCCCGCATTATGCGGAAAAACTATTATTATGTGGACAAGAGCCGTTATATCGAAATGATAGAGCGCCAGCCGTCCTATCTGTTCCTCATACGTCCGCGACGGTTCGGTAAGTCACTGTTTCTGGCCATGTTGGAAACGTATTATAGTATTGATTATGCGGATAGTTTTGAAGAGATATTCGGAGAATTGTATATAGGCAAGCATCCTACGGAAGAGCACAACAAGTACATGGTTTTGCGATTCAACTTCTCTGCAATCAGTTCGAAGTTGGAGGATGTGGAGCGTTCGTTCTGCGAGTATTGCTGCATGGTAATGAAGAATTTCATCCTGAAATACGAGCACCTGTTGGGCAGTGATATTTGGAAGGTTGTCAATCCTGATGAGACCAATCCGAGACAGATGTTGTCTGCTCTTAAGGAATACGTCAGCCGTACGAACTGCCCGCGCATTTACCTGTTGATTGACGAATATGATAACTTTACCAATACCATCCTTTCTTCTTATGGGCAGGAGCGTTATCGGGAAAAGACACATGGTGAGGGTTTTATCCGTGGTTTCTTCAACAATATTAAAGATTCCACTTCCAATGCCGGTGCTGCCGTGGAGCGTCTTTTCATCACGGGAGTGAGTCCCATTACGATGGATGACGTGACGAGCGGTTTCAATATCGGCACGAATATCAGTATGATGCCGCAATTTAATGACATCATCGGTTTCAGCGAAGATGAAGTACGGGAGATGATTACCTATTACAAAGATGAAAACGCACTTCCGGCAGATGTTACGGTGGACGAGTTGGTGGAACTGATGAAGCCGTGGTATGATAATTACTGCTTCTCTTCCCGCAAATTGGAAGAACGGATGTTCAATTCGGACATGACACTTTATTTCCTGAATAGTTATCTGCAACAGCAATTACCCCCAGAGACAATGGTTGACAACAATATCCGTACGGATTACAGTAAGCTCCGTCATCTGATACGGATAGATAAGACATTCGGTGTGAACGCTTCCGTCATCCAGCAGATTGTAACGGAAGGTAGCATCACAGCACAGATCTCCACTTCTTTTCCGGCTGAAAAGTTGACTGATACGGAGAACTTCAAAAGCCTGCTGTTCTATTTTGGAATGCTATCCATACAAGGTACCGATTTTGGTAGTGCCATTCTTGGTATTCCGAACCTGACTGTACGCGAACAGCTCTATACTTATCTGGTAGAAGCTTATCGCGAAGCAAAAATGTTTGATCTGGACCTTTCTTCTTTTTCCGGCCTGGTGAAAGGAATGGCTCTTCGTGGCGAATGGGAGGCCGTCTTCCGTTTCTTTGCCCGCGAATTGGAACGTCAAAGTGCCATTCGCGAGTTCATAGACGGAGAGGCCCATATCAAAGGCTTTCTGTTGGCTTATTTAGGACTGACGCAGGGATATGTTCTTTTTCCCGAACACGAATCTTCCAAAGGTTATGCCGATTTCTACATGATGCCGGATTTACTGCATCAACCCGATATTGCCTATAGCTATATTGTAGAAGTGAAATATGCCAAACGTGATGCTTCGGAGGGAGAGATTGCTTCCTTGAAGAAGGAAGCCGCTGAACAGCTGGTGCGTTATGCAGCGGACGAAAAGGTGCTTCGCACCAAAGGTGGGACGAAACTGGAACTCATCACGCTGGTGTTCAAGGGCTGGGAACTGATTATTGCAGAAAAAATGTGATATTGTTATTGAGTCATCATTCCATAAGGGAGCGGGCATAGAATCCGCTCCTTTTTTTGCTTAATACATTTAGGGTTTCTCAGGACATGTGTCAGGTAGAAAACATGAGGTTATTGAGCGGTTGATTGTAAGCTTCTTTTTTGTTACTGGTGTCTGATAATGGTGCTATTCCTATGCTTGCCAGTGGACTTTTCTCTATTTAATAAAACAGCTATTGATTGTAAATCAGTGAATTAAATTAGTCATTTCTTATGCAGTATAGTGTCATAAAGGAGTGTCAATATGCATAAATAGATAAAATTTTCAATTTATCATTAGCACTATAAATGATTGTATATCAGACTTATCGTTTATCTTTTTCTTTCATTTGAAAATTCTTTTCTTCTTACTTTTCTCTTTCTATATTGATGGTAATATGCAGATATTCAGCAGAATACAATCAAGGTATATTTAGGAAATTTGTTTCTTACTTTGCAGGCTGAAAAGGCGGTTTACTATGCTTATTTATAAAGTAGGGATAGTAAAGTTCTGCAAGAATAAATCCGGTTATAGAATGATGAGAATAACATATTGATATTATTAACAATTAAATTATTTGTAAGTATGAAAGTAGAAAAGGAAATGAAGTATGAGGCTCCAGAAGTGGAAGTCCTGGAAGTGGAAGTAGAAGCAGGTTTTGGACCAAGCGGCGATGTACCTGGTGGTGGTGAAGATCCATTTTAGGTAATACTACTTCAATGAAACAATTTTTATAATGGCTTCTATACGCACGATTCAAACAATGATATACCCTGTTTCAGACAGTAACAATACTTATCCTTGTTGTTTCGTGCATCTAAGCATTATAAACAAAACAGTCTAAATAAAAAAAATTAAAAAAAATGCAGATGAAAAAAATTTTATTTTGCGCAGGCATATTAGCCTTAGCTGCAAGTTGTGCAGAGAACGAACTGGATTCAATCTCCGGACAAAAAGAAGCTACCAAAGGAATCTCTTTTGAAGGTGCATTAGTAGAAACACCGACTACAAGAGGAGATTTGGCATACGATGACGTTTCAGGAATACATAATTTCTTCTGGTATGCAGAAACGGATAAGATTAGTATTTGGAGTACAAATACGACAGCTACAGGTATGAATATAGGTAATAATACCACAAGTTGGGTACCTGCTAATAAGGCTATGTACAAAGCTACACAATCCAAAGCTAATGGTGTATTTACTGCTTATCAAGATGATAACATTTTGAATTTCCAACATGAGCCAGGAACATATGATTGGGCCGATCCTACTAACGAACAGTATAAATCACAATTCATAGCCACTTATCCTTCTACTGTCACTTTTGAAAAAGAGAAGGCTACTGGTGTGTATGAGTTCTCTGCTCTTCCTGAATTAACTAACCAAAATCAACAGACTCTTGACGGGAAAGATGTTACAGAGAAAATAATGATGCTCTCTCTTACTAAAGCCGTTAAAGAAAACTCTTACGATGCAGTAGGTGAGAAAATTGATTTGAAATTCGTACGTCCGTTTACTGCAGTAGTATTCAGAACTCAGGGAGTTGATGAAGAATATGCTAGTATTTTTGGTGCTCTTCAGAGTATTAAATTGGAAGCAAAAGGATATGACGAAAATGAAGATGGTGATACTGATGATGCAGAAGATATTACCCCCTCTTACTTAGATTATGGTTCTACAGCTCACTATCTCTATAATAGCGAAAAACCGGAAGAATCTAAACTAGTAAAGGCAGATGGTGATGATATCACTGATATGGGTACAGATGTTACAGGTGCTGCCACAAGCATAACCCTGCAGCTGAATAATCCCACAGGTCTTGACTTTGTAGATGGCAACCTCGCATACATGGCTATCAACAAAGTAGATCGTAAAGCCTTTCAGGAGGCCAACGTTAAAGAAACAATGGCTATGACCTTTACTTTTAAGAATATTGTTCTTTCTAAAACAGTTGAAACCAGCACTAACTGGCCTTCTACTATGAACAATAAGTTTATTGGTGGAGATGCCACTACATTAGACATCAACGACTTCGATTACTTAGTAACAAATAACAACAGTAATAACCGTACGCTGATTGTAAACAAAGGAACATTCTCTCAGATCTTTAATGAGAATGGCAAAGTTATGTGGAATAACGCTCCATGCGAACTTACTGAATTCGAAAAGATCATCTCTAAAGTAGAATTAACAGCTGATGAATTGACTACATTGGTAAGTTTTACAAATGCAAAGTCAATCACATTAACAGAGAATACCACTATTCCGGCAGCAACTTTCAAAAGCTTGGCTAGTTTAGAAACTATCAATCTCCCCAAAGTAACTACAATTGCAAAAGATGCATTTGAAGGAACTACATTAAAGAATGTAATTCTTCCGGCATACAAATTTGCTGACGAAACGATCAATCCTATCATTCTGAATGCAGCCCTCGAAACTTTGGATATGTCTGGCGTTGACCAAATGAGTGCAGCTTTCCCAGGTAAAGGTCTGAATCTTAGCGGCTACACCAACTTAAAAGAAGTAACAGTTAAAGATGGTCTACTGGTAGGTGCCAGCTCATTCAATGGTTGTAATGCATTGACAACTATCAATGGGGCTATCGAATTCCGTGAAGATGGTGCTGCCGCATTCAAAGGCTGTACAGCATTAACAGAAATCAATATTAAGAACACTGTTATTCCTGCTGATGCATTTAGTGGATGTACTAACCTGACTGATATTCTTAAAGATGGAGAACAAGTTCAGCCAACTTCTGTAGGAAGCCAAGCATTCTTAAATTGTACATCATTGAAGATTATGGACCTATCTCTTACAACTACGCTCGGCCAACAAGCTTTCAAGGGATGTACTGCACTTTATGGTATAGATGATGCAACAGAGGACAACAAGAAGATTCTACACGTAGGTGCTGCAACTATTCCTTTTGAAGCATTCGAAGGTTGCACAGCTTTGAGATATGTAAACTTCATGGAAGCCACTTCATTTGATGAAGATATTTTAAAAGGCTGTTCCGGTGGTGCGGGTGAAGCTTACCTAAAAGAAATTAAGTTCAAGCAAGCATTTACTATTGCTTCTGGCATAAGTTCCTCAGATACATTTGGTAGCGACACTAAGTATGTGAAGTTATTCATCAATCCAAATCAGGATGTAAGAACCTTTACTGACAACACTTTGAAGTTGAATGCTGCAAATATCACATTCTTAAGCATTACTAAAGAATAATCCTTAACCAAGATAAGTTCATCGAACTACTCTTAAATAATGCTACTTATCAGAAAGGTGAGGCTTATGCCTCACCTTTTTTAATCACCCAGCCTAATTTTCTGATTATTATTTATGAAAAGAGAAATGCTCGATCCCACCCAAACGGACTATATACTCTTACTATCTAAATTATGGGATGCCAGGATGTTTTTATTTAAAACAAGTATGGCAGGACTTCTCATCGGAATACTTATCGTTATCAGTATCCCCAAGGAATATGAAACGAGCATTTACACTGTACCCGAAAGTACATCAGGAAAAGTAGATACAGACGAAGGCTACTCATCAGAAGTGAGTATCGGAGGCAAAAAGATACAAGATGCTATCATTCCAAGCCTATATCCAGAGGTTGTTAGTTCTACCCCTTTCCTTCTATCACTATTTGACATACCCATAACACTATCCAACAATAAAGAACTAGGTACATTAACGCTATCCGAATATATGTCCACACACCAACGTTCACCTTGGTGGAATACTATCCGTGTTGGCATATTACAAATCATTAGCTTCCCAATCACCATTTTTAGCGAAAAAGAGACAAACGATACCAGCAACCTACGACCTACTAGTCACCAACATGGCGAAACCATAGACGTTTTCCATCTCTCCAAACGCGAAATTGCTATAGCTGCCGCAATCAATAGTAGAATCAATGTGGATGTAGATAAGAAAAAAAGAACAGTTACTTTACATATACGTATGCAGGATCCTCTTGTTTCTGCAACAGTAGCGGATAGCGTAATGGCTAAATTACAAAAATTTGTCTCAGATTACCGTACTAAAAAAGAACGTATAAATCTGGAGCATGCAGAAAACCTCTATCAACAAGCACGCAAAAGATATTATGAGGCACAAGAAACTTATGCCCATTTCGCAGATGCCAACCAATCCTTATCACTCAAACTTTACCAAAAAGAGTTATACAATTTACAAATAGCCAAAGATATTGCCTATAAAGAATACACCGAAACATTACAGCAATTGCAATTTGCCAAAATCAGGGTATATAAGAAACGCCCTGTGTTTGCTGTCATTGAACCTGCCACTGTTCCACTTAGTCCAGTTTCTCCCTCGAAAATAAAAATTCTATCAGGAATCTTCTTGCTATCACTAGCTATGGGATGTGGTTGGATTTATTTCAAAACTATGCCCTGTTACAACTATGATTAAAAAGATATATAAACTATTATCGGAACGCCAGCAAAAACGTAGTGTAGCAGTCATGTTTGTGGTACTGCTACGTGCTTTGCTCGATTTTGCAGGCGTAGCTGCACTGATCCCTGTATTACTGGCTATACTGGAACCCGATGGTAGCCGTGAGAAAATGCTGACACTATGCTGTATAATTTTATTATTTGTAATGCTAAAAAATGGGCTGGTTATATTACTGGCACGTATGCAAAGCCGTTTTCTACTAGATATATACCGAGATTTTAGCCGAAGAATGTTTGTGAATTACTATCGCCGGGGACTACTTTTCCTGAAAGGTACGAGTAGCCTGCAACTGGGGCACGAAGTGAATTATGTGTGTTACACATTCAGTTTATGCGTATTGGCCCCCGTCTTTCGCATAGTGAGTGATTCGGTGCTTGTACTACTGATGGTATCGGCACTTGTAATATGGGAACCAATTGCAGGACTTTTACTCTGTGCCGCATTCCTGCCACTGGCCGGAGGATATGTAGGATTAGTACGAAAACGTCTACGTCGTTACGGCACAGAGGAACTGGAAGCACGCCGAAAGCAGTTACGAACAGTAGTGGAAGCCTTTCGTGGCTTTGCAGAACTAGAAGTAGCACATGCTTTCCATACCACAATTTCCTTCTTCGACCAAGGCATAGAATCTATAACACGAAATCGCTTGCGAATGGAAATATACCAACTTTTCCCGTTATTTTTATCGGAAATAGCTATAGTCTGCGGATTAGCATTATTGATAGGTGCAGGACGTGGAGACCTTGGACTGATGAGCGGCGTATTTGCTGTTGCAGCCTTCCGGCTGCTACCTGCCATACGAAACATCTTGAATAGTTGGGGGACACTCCAGAACGCCTCGCACACACTAGAAATAGTAGCCGAAGGAATTGCTGATATACCGCAAAAAGAGATGGAAACGGAATCTCCCTTCACCTTCAGGCAAGGTATTGAATTGTGTGGTGTAAGTTTTGCTTTTCCGGATGGCCATATACTTTTTAGAGACCTGAATTTGAATATCAAACGTGGTGAATGCGTAGGCATACAAGGTACGAGCGGATCAGGCAAATCCACTTTATTTAATCTGATGCTTGGATTCCTGGAACCTATTAGTGGGGAAATTCGTATAGACGGAAAACGGTTAACAGTTAACAATCGGGAAGAATGGTATAAAGTGGCAGGTTATGTACCACAAGAGATTTTTATAACAGAGGGTACTCTTGCCACCAATATAGCCCTGGGACAGGTGCAGGTGGATTACAAAAAAGTGATGAACGTTTTGGAACAGGTACAGCTCAAAGAATGGGCAGAACATCTACCGCAAGGATTAGATACGCCTTTAGGCGAATTTGGCAGTCGGTTGTCCGGCGGACAAAAACAACGGATAGGAATAGCCCGTGCACTATATAAACAAGCGGAAATACTATTCTTCGATGAAGCAACTTCAGCACTAGACCATCGAACGGAACAAGAAATCAACCATGCCTTGCAAGAACTCTCTCATCAACACCATGAACTTACCATAGTCATCATAGCCCACCGTGAAAGTTCACTCGCCTTTTGTGACCGGATATTTGATCTGGACAGCGGAAATATATATACTAAAGAAAAATAAAGAAAATGGAACAAGATTATTTAATTGCCGGACATCGCATCAAGGTAGAAAATGAAACATTAATGCATACCATGGATAGAATGTCAGGCTTCGAAGTATTCAAGGTAAATAATAAAGATGAGGATACTTTCCGTTTCGTTCTAGTAGACAGTGAAATGCCAGCTTGGAAAGAGATACTTTACAGCATCGATATTAACGGAACCATAAATCGGTTTGGAACCTGTGCCAACGGGTATATATTCGATTCTACTCCTCCAGAGGGAGAAACACTGGAACTATGGGTAGACAATAATGGACGTACAGCCCACCTAAAGGGTAACCTTGATCCGCGTTTACTACGTTTTGCCTGCTGGATGGCTTATGGCGTGATGACCGTGCCTTATCAAACGGTCGCCATCCACACCAGCACAATTGTATGTCAGGGCAAAGCGGTACTCTTTCTGGGCGAAAGCGGTACAGGAAAAAGTACACATACACGCTTATGGCGTGAAAATATAGAAGAAGCCACACTACTGAATGATGACAGCCCCATTGTCCGCATTACAGATGGACAGCCATGGGTATGGGGTAGCCCTTGGAGCGGAAAAACACCTTGTTATAAAAAAGAATGTTATCCTCTTGCTGCCTGTGTCCGTTTGTCACAAGCACCGTTCAATAAAATTAGAAGACTGGCTGTGGCAGAGGCCTATGCTTCGTTACATCCTTCGTGTCCACCAGCCTTTTCTTATGATGAATCTTTATATGATTCCATCTGTGAAGTTCTGAATGCTATACTCACCAATGTACCTGTATATCATTTAGCTTGTTTGCCGGATGCGGATGCGGCCCGTCTATCTTATGAAACAATCTTTGGGACATGCGAAAAATAGTGGTATCCAACAACTTCTTTAACGAAGCCGCCAAGGCATTAAAACAAGGACAGACAGTAAAGTTACTTATTGGCGGACACAGTATGTACCCTTTCATCAGAGGAGGAATAGACCTGGTGGAAGTAGTTCCCTTCTCTTCTGAAGAAGAACTGCCTGCTTGGTGTTGTCCTTTTTACCAATGGAATGGAAAATATTTAATCCATAGATATATAGGTAAGAAAGGAAATGAGTATATGATGCTGGGAGATGGAAATCTAGCACGCATTGAACGAGTGAAACGGGAAGATATTATCGGAATATTAAGAACCATCTACCGCCCTGACGGAACAACACAGGATTGCCGGGATACACAGTGGCTGAAGAAGGCAAAATGGTGGTATCGGTTACGTTTTTTACGACGATGGCTGTTACCAGTCTTAGTTTTCACCTCCGGAAAGATAAAAATAAGCAGTGTACAGCATAAAAAATGAACAAGTTCATTTTTTATGCCCTTGGTTTGCATTATCTTTGCCCCGGAAAAGAAAACAGTGAATTCAGCAGAAGAATATGACTCCGATACAAAAACAGTTTTTTGCACTGGTGCAATCAGGCCTATGGGGTACACCTGTAGATACCACTCTATTTAATATACAAACAGATTGGGCACAGCTGTACCAATCAGCCAAAGTGCAAGCCCTACTAGGCATCACATTCGATGGTATGCAAACTCTGCCGCAAGAACTGCGTCCGAAACGTGAACTTTATTTAAAGTGGTGCAATGTATTACTGCAAATAGAAGAAAACAATCACATTCTGAATCAAGAAATCGCCAAGGTATACACGCTCTATCGTGCCAATCAGATAGAACCCGTTTTGCTGAAAGGACAAGGAGTGGCACAGAATTACCGGAATCCATTGCACAGACAATGCGGAGACATTGATTTATATATAGGTCCCAAGAATTATGAAAAGGCCAACAAGCTGTTAAGGACAGAATCTACCGGAGAACACGAAGAGAATCATAAACATACATGTATACACTGGCATGGTGTAGACATAGAAAACCACCGCGTACTCTCCCGGCTCAGTTCTCCTTCCTCCGACAAGAGTTTCCAACAGGAAATAGCCCGGTGGCATGGTACAACTGCTTGCCGGAATCTAGAAATAGAAGGTTACCAGGTAACTCTCCCTCCCCTATCTTTCGATGTAGCCTACGTGCTGACACACTCTGCACTACATTTCCTCAATGAGGGAATCGGACTCCGCCAGGTATGCGATTGGGCCAACATACTCCATACGCAAAAAGACAATATCGATCTTAAAGAAATTGCTGATTTACTGCAAAAATGGGGATTAAGCAAAGCTGCTAAAGTATTCGGAGTTGTTGCCGTAAACTATCTGGGACTCCCCATGGAAGAGTTGCCTATCCCCTATACTCAAAAAGATATAGAAACCGGTGAATGGTTACTCAATGATATATGGCAAGGAGGTAATTTTGGGCAACATAACCAAAATCGCAAGCAACGCCCTAAAGGATACTGGAGTGGAAAATGGTACACTTTCACCCGCGCCACTCAACGATGCCGTGAATTCGGAGCTTTGGCACCGGCCGAAGCACGTTGGTATCCTCTTATGCTCGCCGTTCATTCTGCTCAGGTACAATGGAATAAAATGTGGAACAGAAATTAATTAGAAAATAGAATGAAAAATAAGTATTTAATCGCCATAGGAACCCTGTTAGTAGTATTATTAGTAGGAGTTACCGTATTATTACTCTCTGAGAAGCAAACCAATAAAGAACTGGTACAGGAATTCCAACTGGAAAAGGAAGACCTGGAAAACGAATATACGCGTTTTGCACAACAGTACGATGAGTTGAAACTGACAGTTTCCAATGACTCCCTGTCTGTGCTGTTGGAACAGGAACAATTAAAAACCCAACGTTTACTGGAAGAATTGCGTACCGTAAAAAGCAGTAATGCGGCAGAAATACGCCGCTTGAAAAATGAGCTTGCTACTCTGCGTAAGGTTATGATAGGATATATCAATCAGATAGATTCATTGAACCGCCTCACTGCTCATCAGAAAGAGGTAATTGCACAAGTGACACAGAAGTATAACGATGCTTCCCGCCAAATCAGCAATCTGTCGGAAGAGAAAAAGAATCTGAATAAGAAAGTCACCCTTGCCGCCCAGTTAGACGCTACCAATATCAACATACAGGCTGTCAACAAACGGGACAAAACAGCCAAGAAAGTGAAAGATGTAGTAAAATTCAAAATAGGATTCACAATCGTCAAGAATATAACTGCCGAGACAGGAGAACGTACTATCTACGTACGTATCACCAAACCGGACAATGATGTATTGACCAAAAATCCCGCGAATACTTTCCCATACGAGAACCGCGAACTGGGTTATTCCATCAAGAAGTACATTGAATACAACGGCGAAGAACAAAACATAACCGTATATTGGAACGTGGAAGAATACTTATATGCAGGTACTTACCGTGTAGATCTCTTCGCTGACGGAACACTTATCGGCTCGCAATCCTTTACATTGGACTAAAAAAGTTTAAATTATTTTGAGGTCTCACTGAAAGCCTATACATTTGCATCGTTGTTTATGCAATTATTGTTGCGTCACAAAACAACGTTTTAATCACCTTAATAATGTATAGACACGATGAGAAAGTTCTTCTGTTTCACTTGGTTGGTATGTCTGACCTTCTCAGTCTGCGCACAAGAGGTTTTAAGCCTCGATAGTTGCCGTTCATTGGCCATTGCCAATAACAAAGAACTACTGATAAGCCAGGAGAAAATTAACTCTGCGCATTATCAGCGAAAGGCAGCATTTACCAATTACCTTCCCGACATTTCCGCCACCGGTGGATATATGCGCACTCAAAAAGAGATTTCACTATTGAGTGATGCCCAGAAAGGTGCATTAGGTTCAATGGGAACTCAAGTAAGCGGTGCTATGCAAAATGGTATACAAGGTATACTGACGCAGCATCCTGAGTTAACACAGAATCCGCAGTTCATGGCACTGATCCAAGCATTGGGCAACGCGGACATTGCTTCTCCTCTCAATGGTCTCGGAAACTCCCTCGTTGATGCATTCCGTACAGATACCCGCAACATGTACGCCGGTGCTCTGACGTTGACACAACCTCTGTACATGGGTGGGAAAATTCGCGCTTACAACAAGATTACCAAATACGCCGAAGAACTGGCACGCCAACAGCATGATAGTGGTCTGCAAGATGTAATCCTCAGTACCGACCAGGCTTACTGGCAAGTCGTATCGCTCGCCAGCAAAAAGAAGTTGGCAGAAGGTTATCTCAAATTATTGCAGAAACTGGAAAGCGATGTAGATAAGATGATTGCCGAAGGTGTCGCTACCAAAGCAGATGGTCTGTCGGTAAAAGTAAAAGTAAACGAAGCGGAAATGACACTCACCAAAGTGGAAGATGGACTGAGCCTTTCCAGAATGTTACTATGTCAACTATGTGGTCTGGACCTCTCCTCTCCCATCCTCCTGAAAGATGAAAAGGAAGATGACCTCAAACCTGATCCGGTAGCTGCCAACGGCATTGATCTCAATACGGTTTATGCTACACGACCGGAAGTACGCAGCCTGGAACTTGCCACGGAAATCTACAAACAGAAAGTAAATGTCACCCGTTCTGAATACTTGCCATCATTGGCTTTGATGGGTAGCTACATGATGACCAATCCTTCTGTTTTCAACGGATTTGAAAAGAAATTCAAAGGTATGTGGAATGTCGGTGTAGTATTACAAGTACCCATCTGGCATTGGGGAGAAGGTATGTATAAGGTAAAAGCGGCCAAAGCAGAGGCCCGCATCGCCCAATATCAGTTGGATGACGCCAAAGAAAAGATTGAGCTTCAAGTCAACCAGTCGGTTTTCAAAGTGAATGAAGCTGCAAAGAAGCTGATTATGGCAGAAAAGAATCTGGAAAAAGCGGATGAAAACCTCCGTTATGCTACACTCGGATTTGAAGAAGGCGTGATAGCTGCCAGCAACGTACTCGAAGCACACACAGCCTGGCTTTCTGCCCAGTCCGAAAAGATAGATGCACAGATTGACGTAAAACTGACTGACATCTATCTGAAGAAAGCATTGGGACAATTAAAAATTAATAATTAAAAATTAAAGGGTGAGAGCTCATAAATCATAAATCTGAAATCATAAATCATAAGATGGATACCAAATCACAAAACAGTAACATGCTACTAGCGTTCTTAACGCTGACAGGCGTCATTGCCATTGTAGCCGTAGTGGGTTTCTTCATGTTGCGCAAAGGACCGGAAATCGTACAAGGTCAAGCTGAAGTCACGGAGTATCGGGTATCAAGCAAAGTGCCGGGACGAATTCTGGAATTCCGCGTAAAGGAAGGACAAAGTGTACAAGCCGGGGATACCCTCGCCATACTGGAAGCTCCGGATGTGTTAGCTAAGCTGGAACAGGCTCGGGCTGCAGAAGCCGCTGCTCAGGCACAGAATGAGAAAGCACTGAAAGGCGCCCGTCACGAACAGGTACAGGCTGCCTTTGAGATGTGGCAAAAGGCCAAAGCGGGACTTCAAATAGCCGAGAAATCTTACAAACGTGTGAAGAACCTTGCTGATCAGGGGGTGATGTCAGCCCAAAAGCTGGATGAGGTGACTGCACAACGTGATGCTGCCGTTGCAACAGAGAAAGCTGCCAAAGCTCAATACGACATGGCAAAGAACGGCGCGGAACGAGAAGATAAAGCTGCTGCCTCCGCCTTGGTAGACCGTGCCAAAGGAGCCGTTGCAGAAGTAGAATCTTATATCAAAGAAACGTATCTTATAGCCCAGACAGCCGGAGAAGTTTCGGAAATCTTCCCCAAAGTAGGTGAATTGGTGGGAACCGGTGCACCGATCATGAACATAGCCATACTGGATGATATGTGGGTAACATTCAATGTCCGAGAAGATTTGCTACAAGGTCTGACAATGGGAACTGAATTCGAAGCTTTCGTTCCGGCATTAGATAAAAATATCCGCCTGAAAGTGAACTACATGAAGGATCTTGGTACTTATGCAGCCTGGAAGGCTACGAAAACAACCGGGCAATTTGACCTGAAGACTTTTGAGGTAAAAGCTTTACCACAGGAGAAAGTGGAAGGTTTGCGTCCCGGAATGTCGGTGATACTGAAGAAGTGATTAACGGTTAGTGATTAGTGATAAGTAAAGGAATGGCACGAGATAAGAAATATATAGCTTTGTGGAACGTCATGAAACGGGAAGGCCGACGGCTCGTTTCCCGTCCGCTGTACCTGTTCTGCATGGTGATAGCGCCGTTGTTCTGCTACGTGTTCTTCACGACGCTGATGGATTCGGGGTTACCGGTCAATATGCCTGTAGGGGTGGTGGATCAGGATATGACATCCACTTCGCGCCAATTGATGCGAAACCTGGATGCATTTGAGCAGACTGCCATCGTAGCCCATTATCCTACTATCAACGAAGCACGTGCCGCCATGCAGAAAGGAGAAATCTACGGATTCTACTACATTCCGAAAGGCACCACCGCCAAGGCGCAATCTCAACGACAGCCTACCGTATCGTTCTATACCAACAATACGCTGCTTATCGCTGGTTCTCTGCTCTACAAAGATATGAAGATGATGAGCGAGTTGGCATCGGGAGCCGCCGCACGCACCAGTTTGTATGCTAAAGGTGCTACGGAAGATCAGGCTATGGCATTCCTGCAACCCATCGTCATCGATACACATCCGCTGAACAATCCGTGGCTGAATTACTCCGTATACTTGTGTAACACATTTGCACCGGGTGTATTGATGCTGCTTATATTTATGATAACGGTTTACTCCATCGGCGTGGAAATAAAAGACCGTACCGCACGCGAATGGCTGCGCATGGGAAATAATTCCATCTATATCTCCCTTGCAGGAAAGCTGTTGCCTCATACGGCTATTTTCTTCCTGATGGGAATATTATATAATATATATTTATATGGCTTCCTGCACTTCCCCTGCAACAGTGGCATCATGCCGATGCTTCTTGCCACTCTCTGCCTTGTACTGGCTTCGCAAGGGATGGGTGTACTAATGATAGGTATATTGCCTACCCTGCGTCTGGGACTGAGTTTTGCATCCTTATGGGGAGTGCTTTCATTCTCTATGTGCGGACTATCATTCCCTGCCATGGCAATGCATCCGGTTCTGCAAGGATTAGCCAATCTGTTCCCGCTGCGTCACTATTTCCTGATCTATGTAGATCAGGCCCTGAACGGTTATCCGATGATTTATTCATGGATAAACTATGTGGCGTTACTTATTTTTATGATGCTTCCTTTCTTTGTCGTACACCGGCTCAAAGAAGCGTTGATTTATTATAAATACGTGCCCTAATGAAACATCTGACGTTCAAACAGAAAGTAGTACAAGGTATCCACGACCTATTCTATATCTGGATACGGGAATTCCGCACGACCTTTCGCGATCAGGGTGTGCTCATCTTCTTTGTGCTTGTCCCGTTGGTGTATCCACTGATTTATGCTTTCATTTATACCAATGAAACCATACGGGAAGTACCTGCTGTGGTAGTGGATAACTCACGCAGTTCGTTAAGCCGCGAATACCTGCGCAAAGTGGACTCCAGTCCGGAAGTGAAGATTGTATCTTATTGCGCCGACATGGAAGAAGCCAAACTGATGCTGAAAGATCGTCTGGCTTATGGCATCATCTATATACCTGCTGAATTCAGTGAAGATATTGCACGGGGAAAGCAAACACAGGTCAGTCTGTATTGCGATATGAGCGGATTGCTTTATTATAAATCTCTGCTGAACACCAATACCAGCGTGTCACTGGATATGAATGCAGATATCAAAATGCAACGTGCCGGCAATACCACCAACCGCCAGGATGAGATTACCGCCTATCCGATAAAATATGAAGATGTTACCTTATTCAACCCTGCAAACGGTTTTGCGGCTTTCCTGATACCTGCGGTATTAATACTGATTATTCAGCAAACCTTATTGCTGGGTATCGGACTTTCTGCCGGAACAGCCCGCGAACAGAACCGTTTCAAAGATTTGGTTCCTATCAACCGCCACTACAACGGCACATTACGTATCGTACTGGGTAAAGGTTTAAGTTACTTTATGGTGTATGCACTTGTATCCGTATATGTGCTCTGTGTAGTGCCACGTCTGTTCAGTCTCATCCAGATAGCTCAACCGGGTGTACTGACCCTCTTTATGTTACCTTATCTGGCAGCATGTATTTTCTTTGCCATGACAGCTTCTATTGCCATACGCAACCGTGAAACCTGCATGTTAATATTCGTCTTCACATCCGTACCCTTATTGTTCCTTTCAGGTGTTTCCTGGCCGGGAGCCGCCATGCCGGATTTCTGGAGATACTTCTCTTATATCTTCCCGTCCACTTTCGGCATCAATGGCTACGTACGCATTAATAGCATGGGAGCTACACTGGGCGAAGTAGCCTTTGAATACCGTGCATTATGGATACAGGCAGGCATCTACTTCCTGACTACTTGCTGGGTATATCGTTGGCAGATTATCCAGAGCAGGAAGCATGTGATTGAGAAATATAAAGAGTACAAGAATAAATAATAATTTCAGGAGATTATTATCCATTCTGCAGGACATCCTCTTTCTCCGGAGCAGTAGGCTCCGGCCTCCTTTCAGGGGCAAACGGGTCGAAATAATAAATATCTTTGGTATCCAACCAATGCAGGAAAAAGGGCAAGCGCCGCATAAAGCGACTATAATCCTTATGCACGGCAGGCGTCCAGGCAGCTTCAGCAGCAGCAACGAGACGTGGGAAGACCATAAAATCCAATCGTTTGACATCAGCGACGCGTTCTGTCCAAAGTGAGTACTGCATACCCATAATCTGGCTTTCGTATCCCTTAAACAGATGTTCTATCGAACGAGGGAATGAGAAAACATCCTCTATCGGATTATATCCATCCCAGTAACGCCCAACATTGTGTGTGGAATACTGCACAAAGTCGCCATACATCGGACGACGCGGAGTCATAATAACACGATATCCACTTTCGAGAGCTTTCAACAACTGATACCTACGATCATGACGCCACCACATCACTACTGCTTTATCCGGCGATACACCAGCATCCACAATCTCATCCCAACCGATCATTGTTTTACCTTTGGCAGCAATAATATCTGCCACACGGCGCACAAAGTATTGCTCCAATCCGGTTTCGTTCATTAATTGTTTATCTTTAATAAACTGCTGTATCTGTAGATCTGTAAACCATTCCTGATTACCGAAATGCACTTCATCACCTCCAATATGAATATAAGGAGAGGGGAACAGAGTAATCAGTTCATCCAGCACATCACTTATGAAACGGAAAGTTTCTTCTTTGCAAGGATGAAAAGTAAAATCTTTCCATCGCCCCTCACCACCACCGGACAATTCCGGATAGGCACGGCAAGCAGCAGTGGCATGTCCGGGCATATCGAATTCCGGTACAACCATAATGTGTCGCGCAGCTGCATAGGCAACAATATCTTTAATATCCTCCTGCGTATAGAAAGCAGCAGGTGCCGACGGATCATGATAATTTCCTTTGGACCCAACCTTTGTCAACAGAGGATACTTCTTTATTTCAATACGCCATCCCGGTTCATCCGTCAGATGCCAATGAAAAACATTCAGGCGAAGAGAAGCCATTATATCAAGTAACTGCTTGACTTTCTCCTTGCCAAAGAAATGACGGCTCTCATCGAGCATAAAACCCCGCCACGAATAACGGGGAGCATCATTGATGACACAAGCGCTCGTAGTGCCTTTTCCAGAACGCAAGAGTTGCTTCAAAGTTTCTTCTCCCCGGAATGCTCCGGTTACGGTAGCTGATTGAATAAAAACAGAATCGGGAGTTATCTCCAAACGATAAGCCTCATCAGCCCCCGTAGTGCAATCCGGTGTAATGCGTTGTATGACTCGTGACGGAAGTACATTATTTGTCTCAAGTGCCTTATTCTCGGCAATAGACAGTACGAACTCTCCTTTTACCGGGCGATATTGTGCCGGTTCAGGAATCACATTTTGTGCAGAGATAAAGACTGGCAGAAAAAGACTTACTGCCAACAGGTTAATTTTAGTTGTCATCATTGATATATCTTAAAACAATTTCCCATTTCAAATTCCAGTACCCCACCCTTCACGATCTCATCATGCGTTATCCACAAACGGTTCAATTTCTTACCGTTCAATGATACCGACTGAATATAAATGTTCTGAGGCGAGTTATTATGCGCTATGATTTTGAAATTCTTACCAGAATAGAAATGCGTATCCAAGTTTATCTCTACGCTTTCGAAGACAGGGCTGGTAATCTCATAACGGGGATTTCCCGGACAAACCGGATGAATACCCATAGCCGCCAGTACATACCATGCCGACATCTGCCCTACATCCTCGTTTCCGCACAATCCCAGAACATCGTCACCATAAGCTTTATCACAAATCTTTCTCGTCCACTTCTGTGTCAGCCACGGGCAAGAAGAGTAATTGAAAAGGAATGGTACATGATGGTTCGGTTCATTAGGATGATTATAATAATCGTTCCATAAAAAATCTTCCGGAACATTGGCAAAGAACTCTTCCAGTTCCGCATCAAACTTCTTTTGTCCTCCCATCAGAGCTTTCATCCCATCAATATCATGAGGGACAAACCAACCTTGCTGGAAAGGATTGCTTTCCGTAGTACCCTGATCTTGTGCCGTACGACCTCGCCAAGGCAACCAGCCCCCACCCTTCACGCGGGCACGAAACCACTGTACGCTGTCGCTCCACACATTCCGGTAAGCTTTGGCACGCTTTTCATATTCAGCCGCTTCTTTCTTCTTGTCCAAGGAATTCATGAGTTGTCCTAAGCACCAATCCGTATAAGCATACTCCAACGTATGGGAAAGACTGCCGGGAGTATATCCCAGGTCTCCATTACCAAACTGCTTCTGTGTATTCGCAGCATACTCAACGGCTTTCTGTACATCATACTCCCGGATCCCCTTTTCATAGGCATCCGCCAGTACCGAGATAGCGGGATTTCCCAACATACAGCCGGAATATGCATTCACTACTTCCCAACGCGGGAAATACTCCTTCCCACTTAATTGGGCAATCTGGATCAAAGAGTTTATCTCATCATTTACCAATCGGGGATTAATCAATGTTTGCAATGGGAACTGACTACGAAATACATCCCAACCGCTAAATACAGTACGATAGGTAAAATTCTCCGTCTGGTGAATCTTCTTATCCGCACCTACATATCGGCCGTCACAATCAGAGAAGCAGCGTGGATCAATCATTGTATGATACAAAGAGGTATAAAAGATAGTCTTATCCCTTTCGCTTCCCTCAACCTTCACCGAAGAGAGTGCCTGATTCCACAGATTACGTGTATTTTCTTTTACCCGCTCAAAATTCCAGTCCGGAATATCCTGTTCCAAATTGCGCTGGGCACCTTCCATGCTGACAAACGATATGCCACACTTCAGTTGTACCTGTTCGTCTTTCCGGGTAGGAAACTCTGTATAAAAGCCCAAGTGCTTTCCCTGTGCCTTCCCGGGAGCTGGTATGAGCCGAGCATCCTTAATATAGTTGAAATAGGCCGGATTATCATTGGCATCATTCTTTCTGCTAACACCCTCAGGAATAGAAGCACTCCAAACGCCGTATTCCGTCAATGGGCGATCGAAACAGCAATAGAAGTAAACGGTATAATCAGATTTCCCCGAACCGTTTCCCCAACCTCCACAAGCAGGCGTGCATTTCATCCATCCCCGAATCGTATATTCGTCCACTTTTTCCACATACTGTTCATCAGATGTACCACCAATTCTACGGGCCAGATCGATCTGGATACGTGACTTTTCCGACTCCGGATATGTGAAACGCAGAATCCCCGAACGAGGAGCGGATGTCAGTTCCACTTTCACCTGATAATCTTGCAAGTATACCGAATAGTATCCGGCCTGTGTAATCTCCGTATCATGGGAATATCTGGAGCGGTAACCTTCCTCCGGTTTATTTTCGGTTCCCTTGAATGTTCGTAATGGTCCGGTGGCAGGCATTACCAGAAAGTTTCCGAAATCACCATACCAACCAATACCGCTTAAGTGCGTAAAGCTGAATCCTTCGATAGTAGCATGATGCCACGAATATCCGGGGCCGTTATCACCACCGGTTTTAGTATCCGGACTCAACTGTACAAGTCCGAAAGGAGTACAACTTCCCGGAAAGGTTTTTCCCAACCCATGCCCCGACTTTCCGGCCTCTGCCGAAGTTGAAGCACCAATAATCGTATTGACATAATCCACTGGCTCTTTTTGAGCAAATGACAAAATAGAAAAAGAAATCAATAAAGCCGATAGCCAAGACCTGCCATGTTTCATAGAATAATAAAATAGAAAAAGTTACCGGATATGTTTTTTAATTAACGGATATAATACTTCCGCATAGCGCATAAAGCCTAAATCCGTGAAATGAATACCATCAACAGTAGCCTCACCATCGTGCCCGATGATATCCTTGGAAGAGAGTAGATAGATATTCTTCTCACCTTTTTTCTTCATTGACTGGAAAATAGCTGCAATTGTTTCATTTTTAGCTATCACTTCCCTTGCAATCTTTTTATCAAAACGGGAATGAGTGAAAATAGGATCTTCTACAAAAAGGATGGGAGTCTCAGGATGCTTGCTGCGAACGATAGAGTAGAATTTCTCCGCCCGTTCTTTCATCTGTTCCACTGTGGCATTAGGAAGGAAATCAAGCACAAACATGGAAGCATCGACCGTAGCTATAAGTTCCGCTATCTCCAGATCGAGCAAAGCATTACCACTAAATCCTAAATTGATACATTCACGATTGAGCCAACGTTCCAGAATATTTGTATGGGCCATTCCGGGACGGGAAGCACAACCACCCTGTAAAATACTGGTTCCATAAAAAACAACGGGCTTCTCACGTACCGGCAAATCAACAGTAGGCTGATCAAGCGTCGAAAGGCTATCCACACCGATTGCCAATGAAGTAACCCCGTCATACAAAGAAAGATATAAAAGATATTCCCGTTCTTCAGGATCCATATTCTTCACGATAGTAGCCTCATTTACCTTTCCTTGAGGCCGTCCGCTACCGGCAAAGACCCACTTACCATCTCGCAGACAATACAGATCCAGTCCTTTGATTCCGGTAGGAGTCATATGATTCATGCTTCTGTTATCCCTTACTTCCCACTTTGCCCCAATGCATGTAGAGTTGGAACGGAAGCGCAAAGCAAGCCCGGCACTATTGCGTCCTAAATCCCAAAGCGGTTTGCGGGAAACAGATTCCAAAGAAGCCGGAAGGCGTTCGTAACGGGTAAGAGTGGCATCCGTAGCTTTGCCTAACAGGGGGAAAGCGGAAGCATCGTGATAAAGAAGCTGGGCATGAGTAGAAGCTGCCAGCAGCAATCCGAAAATTAAAGCTTTGGTTCTCATGATTTAATAGATATTAAGATGACCCAAAGTTACACTGAAAAACTACATTTTTCATTCGTTTTACATCAATTAACAAGCAAGATGTTCTATAATTACGAAAGATTCGTAACTTTGATAAAAACTATATAGTATGAAAAAACTCAATTTTCTCCTCAGCAGTCTGCTACTATGCATATGCTGCACCATTCAAGCTAAAAACAAAGTGATTGAACAACCTCCGTTCGTCGTAAGTAGCACCACCTCTATTGAAGTCAGCCAAGTCGAAATCAGTGACACGGCTACAGTCCTGCACATTTTTGCCAAATACCGACCTAAAAACTGGATAAAGATTGCTTCGGGAAGTTACTTGCAAGATAATAACGGAAAGACTTACCAACTACGTTCGGGCATAGGCATCACGCCGGATGCAGAGTTCTGGATGCCGGAATCCGGTGAAGCTGAGTTTCAGCTGGTGTTTCCTCCCCTTCCTGCCTCCGTTACATCCATCGACTTCACAGAAGGTGCCGACGTTGAAAATGGATTCAGCATTTGGGGAATCCAGTTGAAAGGTAATAATCTGCCGAAGTTAGTACTGCCGAAAGAGGCTGTTATCCATAAAGCAGACAAAGAAACTACCCTGCCAGACCCTGTCATCGAATATGGTAAAGCTACCTTGAAAGGTAAGTTACTGGATTTCCGTCCCGGCATGTTCAAGACCATGACTCTGGTATCATGGGAAAGTGCCAAAGGCGATATATCGGAAGTGCTGGTAGATATCCAACCGGATGGTAGTTTCAGCAAAGAAATACCCCTGGCAAGTACTACTCCCGTCTCTCTATATATGTCCGGCAGCTCACCCCTCCAACTATTTATGGAACCGGGAAAAACGACTGAAGCATATATCAATTTGCGTGAGATCTCCCGCCGCCGGTCTAAATTCCATAGCGAGGAGAAGCCTTACGGGGAGATTATATACATTAACGGCCCCTTAGCAACCGTTGCACAAGAATTGAACCAAGATATGCCCGACACCAATGTACAAGATAAAGTATATAAGGATATGAAGGCATTTGCCGGTATGGATATAGACACTTACAAATCAAAAGTATTGGAGTTGTCTGCTGAAGTGCAAACGGAAATAGATAAACTCCCATGCAGTCTGGCAACACGTCAAGTGCTCACCATCAACAACAAGTTGTCCACAATTGGGTTATTGCGTTTAGCTGCAAATACACTAACATCAGCTGCCATACAGACTAATCAGATAACACGCGAAGAAGCTCAAAAATACTTTATGGAACGGGCACAGAAAATACCGGCTGACTATATTCCAAATGCTAACTTTGCAATACTGAACGATCTGCAAGCCACCCTGTCCAGCAATTACTCAAACATCGTAATCGGTTATTATCAGAAAAGTGATGACCTTGCCAAAACTTGGGGAACAGACAACGGCATCTTCTTTGACATCGTCCGGGTTATCCCTCTTTATCAAAGCATCAAGAATTTCACTCCGCTGACTGAAGAGCAAATTAGCACAATCAACACTTTCCCTTCCGCTTATCGTGAAATGCTGACTGTGGCCAATGACGAACTTCTGGCAAAGATTGAAGCCAATAAGAAAAAGACGGGATTCACAGTAAATGAAGCCGGTGAAGTCAGCGATGAAGACCTCTTTGCTTCCATCATCAGTAAGTTCAGTGGAAAAGTATTACTGGTTGATTTCTGGGCTACCTGGTGCGGTCCATGCCGCATGGCTAACAAAGAAATGATTCCAATGAAGGAAGAATTAAAAGATAAGGATATTGTGTATTTGTATATCACCGGTGAGACATCTCCGTTGAAGACATGGGAAAATATGATTCCTGATATTCATGGTGAACATTACCGTGTGACAGCCGCCCAATGGAATTTCTTAGGCAAAAGTTTCAATGTTTCAGGTGTTCCCACCTATCTCATTATTGACCGCGAAGGAAATATAAAATACAGACAAGTAGGTTTCCCCGGTGTTAAAACGATGAAAGAAGAGCTCCTGAAAGTAGCTGATCAATAAGAAAGAAGTACCGGACGGTACAAAGCCTGTTAAAAAGAAATGGCACTGCCTATCATTTACATTCAATGATATACAGTGCCATTCGTTTTATTTCTCACCCGATTCCTACTTCCAGTCTTCGGATCCTTTTTCTTTCAATTTGCTTGTAAAGGCTTTAGCTTTATCCATAGTCTCTTTTTCTTCTTCGGGACTTGCATAAGCAAACTTATAGCCTTTTATAACATTCCATTCGCCACGGGTAAAATCAGGAAATTCCACAGCAGCACAATTGTTATCCATAGAAAGCTCACCCAGTTCTGCCAGACAGCACCATTCTGCCAAGTCGTATACATCCAGGTCCAAAGGTAAACCGTTCTGCAAGCAATATACCAAACGGCTATCCATAATGAAATCCATACCTCCATGGCCTCCTACTTCCTTAGCCATTTCACCATACTTCTTTAATATCGGATGCTGGAACTTTTCTACAAGCGCCTCCATTTCCTCTTTAGGCAAAAAGCTGTGGGTATTCAGATTATCAACTTGCGGTTCTACTCCCGAAGCGCTCAACTGCTTAGCATCAAGAGCATAACCCTGAATCGGATACTTATTGGCGAAGCCTTTGGTTCCGGTAAGCTGATACAAGCGGTTATAAGGTTGCGGTGTCATCACATTATGTTGAATCTCGATAACTTTTCCGTTTGCCGTACGAATCAGTGTAGTTGTATGGTCACCGTTACGGAAATCATCACATTTCTCTCCGGTTCTTTTTTCTACCAGATCCTTACCCACAACCGACTTGGTATCCATAGCTACCAACGTTACCATACGGTCGCCACGATGAATATCAAATGCTTGCGCCACAGGACCAAGACCGTGAGTAGCATACACATCACCACGATGTTTCTTGTTGTAATCCAAACGCCATCCCAGTTTATCATTCTCACCATTTTTCCAATAATGGTCCCAGAACGGGCTCAACTCATGAATGTAAGCACCTTGTCCGCGAATCACTTCACCAAATACTCCTTGCTGTGCCATGTTCAGCGTATTCATTTCAAACCAGTCATAGCAACAGTTTTCCAGTATCATACAATGTTTGCGAGTCTTTTCACTCATGTTAATCAAGTCCCAACATTCCTGAAGATTCATAGCCGAAGGAACTTCTATAGCTACATGTTTGCCATTTTCCATAGCACACATTGCTACAGGGAAGTGATGCAACCAGTCGGTAGCAATATAAACCAAGTCTATGTCATCGCGTTTACAAAGTTCTTCGTATCCTTTCTCTCCGGAATAAACAGCTGCCTTAGGCAAAGATGCTTTCTGCAAATACTTCTGGCAGCCCTCAGCACGTGATTGTTCATAATCACAAAGAGCCACGATCTGCGTACCGGGAATATGGATAAAACGCTCTACAGCACCGGGACCACGCATACCCAGTCCTACGAATCCTACTCTAACGACTTCCATCTTCGGGGCGGTCAGCCCAATCACACTCCGCTGCCCAGCCGGACGCTCTGGAGTTTTCACAATAATAGTTCCATTCTTCCATTCCCACTGAGTTCCCTTGTCATTGGTTTGCACAGTAGAAGTTTGAGACGTGCATGCACATAACACAACACACATACCCAACAACAATGATTTCAAAACCTTCATGTTATATTAAATTTAAAGTAAATAATTAGTTCATCAGTTCAATAAAGTATTACCAGCCGGCATGCTCCTTTTGATTCTCGTAAAAATCAGCTTCTCTTTTCATTTCTCCATTGTACATCCATTCTATTTCATCCGTGTATTCTTTGCCACCAGAAAAAACAGTTGCTTTCAGTATATTCTTCCCAGGCTCCAAAATAACCTTATCAAATACATAATGTACATCTGTATATCCCTTCCGTATTCCAGTCAATTCCTTTCCATTCAGGTAAACTTTAGGAGTTCCTATATTGGAGTATACGGCTACGGCAGTTTCTTTCTTTTCACGATTTACGTTTCGCCGTTGTGTCAGATAAAGTACCGGCTCTTTGCTCCAATTTGCCTTATACCAGAAATAAGAATCTTTCTTTATCTTACGGTCAAAGGTAACCAATCCTTTTAAATTACGTGCAGGTACACCTCCTCTTTTCCACATTGGGACTGCAAAATCGAATGTATTCCACAAATAAGAGGCTATAATATAAGGATGATTAGCTATAACACTCCATTGATATTCATGTGTTTTAGTCTGAAAAGTCTCCGGATAAAACGGTTTCCCCCAGTTCAGGGCATCACCCAGATATTCAGTCTGATGCTCTATATTGGCATCCGCTCCATATTCTGTTAACATGAGTTTCTGCCAGGGATATTCCTTCTCCAATTTCTCCACCCAAGGCTCTATGTCCTGAATTTTCTTCTCATACCAGCCAAAGTAACGGTTCATGCCCTGTACATCCGTATTTTGATTAACAGGATGATCAGCATGTCCATACCCATTGACGGATACGGTATAGCGGTCCGGATCTTCGGTCTTACAAAGATCATGGAGAGATTGCGTCAAAGAGGCTGTATATCCATGCGGATGATAAACCTCATTGTGAGTACCCCATATATAAATGGAAGGATGATTAAAACTCTGTCGAACCAGTTCACGCATCTGTTGATGTGCATTCTCCCACTCCTTTCCGGAAACACGGTTCACAAAAGGAATCTCCGCCCAGATAATCAAACCCAACGTATCACAACGGGAATATAAATAATCGGATTGCTGATAGTGGGCAAAACGAACAGTAGTTGCGCCCAGATCCATAATGGTTGCCAGGTCAAAATCATGGTGCTCATTCTTTAAAGCACTGCCTACCCCCCACCAGTCCTGATGCCGAGTCACGCCATACATCGGGTATTTCTTTCCATTCAGGAAGAAGCCTTTCCCTGCCACTATTTCATAGTTACGAAGTCCCAGCGGCTGTACCATCTCATCAATCACTTTACCATCCTGCCAAAGACGAGACACGACTTTGTACAGATAAGGGTCTTCACGCCCCTGCCACAAGTGGGGATTGTTCAACTTGAAGGTTGAAGAATAGGCTTGTGTCCCCTGTGGAGTCAACAGGAAACTCTGTCGATGTGTCTTCACCTGTTTACCCTGGGCATCGTAAATCGTATTTTCCAACTCCGACTGTACAGGTGTCAATGATCCATTGTCCAGTTTTACTTTCACAGTAACCTCAGCCGACCGCTTGGAAACATTCTTTTGGGTAACATATACCCCCGGAGATGCATAGTCTGTCACAACAATGTTACACGATTCAGTCACCACCAACCATACCGGACGATAAATTCCTCCATAAACTCCAAACAGATTGTGATTGACAGGAATAACATCAGGACGTGCCGTATTATCCGCTTTTACTATAATTTCATTCTCTTGTCCGAACTTTACCTGACCGCTGATTTCGCATGCAAAAGCCGAATAAGCTCCTTTATGTGTACCAGCCAGATAGCCGTTAATATAAACTTCTGCACACGAACCGACACCTTCGAAGCGCAGAAATATACGTTTGCCTTTCATACTTTCAGGAAACATATACTTTTTACGATAATAGGCGTCCCCTTCATAAAAAGAAGCTTCTTTCACCTGCATGTCTTTAGCATTCCAGGTATGAGGAATTTCAACTTTCTCCCAATCCCCACTCCACTTCTGTGCAACCTGCATAGCTTCTGTACCAAAAGGCCCTTTCTTGAATTCCCATCCACCATTGAAAGAGATTACATCACGTGCAGAAACATCTGTACTACCAAACAGAGAATATACGATCAAGCAAATACCAAATAATACTTTCCTCATATTCAGTTTATCATTTTATAGATTTGACATCCCGCCAGCAAAAATGCACCGACTCCATAAACTTCCGTCATTTCACGCGTCACCTTACGCGGATCGGCACCGATAGGCTGAACATATCCCAGCTTTCCATCCGGTTCCACCGCATCTACCAGTGCTTTCCAACCTTTTTCTATTACAGGCATGAAAGAAGTTTTATCTAGCAATCCTTCGTTCACTCCATAAGCAAGTGCATAGACAATAAATCCGGTTGCACTTGTTTCGGGTGACGGATAAGATGCAGGATCCAGTAAACTGGCATGCCAGTATCCATCCGGACTCTGTAATTCAGCTACACGCGTTGCTAATGTAACAAATAGCAGCTTATAGAATTCATAGGAAGATTCCTCCTTAGGAAGTACCTGCAGGATTTCGGCTAAACCACCTAAAACCCATCCGTTGCCACGTCCCCAGAATACCTTCTTGCCGTTCGCTTCTTTCTTACCAAAGTAACGCCAATCTCTGTAGAATAACTGTTCGTCTTTATCATACAAGAAATCATAAGTTACTTTGTATTCCTGATTCATAAAGTCCAGATACTTCTTGTTCTGAGTCAATGCATAGAGTTTGGCATAAACAGGGGGAGCCATAAACAATGCATCACACCAAGACCAGCGATCCAGCGTCTCCGACTTGCGATAGTCTAATTCCAAGGTTGTTTCTGCCGGATTATCTACTACCCAATTGGCACGTGCCATCACCGGAGCAATCATTTTCTTATTGCCATATTTTATATAAAGGTCGATAAAAGGCTGTCCTACGGCAATAAAATCAGCATGATACATCCGCTTTCCAACTTGAAAATGATTGCGTTGCCCAATGCGAAGCAACCACTTATAATAAGTGCTGTCGCTGTCTTCCCTTTCTGTGAGGTCGGCCCAGTCCACCATTCCCATATACAAAGCGGCATGTGTCCAGTCCAGGTCATCATGTTCCGCATCTTTATTGGGATTAGCTATCTGCCAGTCGGCAACACGCTTCATGATACTTTTTACATCAGTCTTGTTGATGCTTTGAGCAAAGGAAGTAACTCCTGCCATAGAAGACAGGAGTACTACCAACAAAAGTTTCTTTATTCTATTCATCTCAGATAAATTACTCATTCGGAGTGTCCATCGGTTCAACATTATTCTCTGAACCATCGTATCCCGGAGTCTGATTGATATGTCCCTCCACATTGGATGAAATGGCCTTCAAAGCAATGGGCCAAAGTACATTGTGGGGAGCAATCGTATACGTATTACCTACAGAGTTCTTTACGCCCTTGTTATAAAATTCCGTTCTGTCCATGATTCGGTTGTAAAAATAGTTATTTTCCGTGAATTTATCCATGGAATACGTACGTCCTTTTTCATCTGCTTTACCAGTTTTAGCAAATAAGTAAGCAATACGGGTCAATTCACACTTACGCGGTTCTTCATAGAAGAGTTCACGGGCACGCTCATCCAGAATCTGACTGATATTCACTTCATCAGCGGTCAAAAGACGTGCACCGGCACGTTCGCGTACTTTGTTTAAATCTTGTACGGCCAGATCCGGCTTGTCCAACCAAGTATACGCTTCTGCACGGAGCAGGTAGGTTTCTGCCAGACGGAAGACATACCAATCTGCCCAGCCACCACGCCACCAACTGGCTTTCTGGTCAGCAACATTGGATTTATAATGCGGCCATCCGCTCCAGCAACGAATCGTATCTTTAACGAGAAGAGCACCTTTATCATTATACAATTGTACATTCTTTCCATACCATTCGGACTTACCTTCCAGACTTGGATTATTATATTTCAAGTCCGATACATGTACCCAGTTACCGGGTGCATGACGCAAATCGGTATCATCCAATGTCCAAATCATATTTTGATGGTACCATGTAGAACGCAAAGAGCAAATGCCACGACCATACTCCAGCAAATAAGGATTCTTAGTCTGGTTATTATCTACAAAAGCAACTTCTCCGGCAGGAGTCGTAATCTGTCCGGACGCAGGAAACCAAGGTACCAACTGGCGTTTTATTTCCAATCCGGCAGTAGAACGCATATCACTACCTGCATCATAGCGGTCGATTACAATATAAAGACATTCCTTATTTTCAGGCAGAGATTTATTGTCTGATTGATGCAAATCCCAGATTACGTTTTTAGTCGCATCACCTTTGTCTACTCCAAAACGCTGAGTCATCAACTGATGTACGCCATCATTTATTACCTTATTGGCAGATTCCACCGCATCGTTAAATTCGCCCAATGCCAGGTTAATCTTAGTCAGCAAATGATAGGCAGCAGCCTGCGTTACCATACCGATATACACATCATTAGACAGATATGGGGCAGTGCGATCCAAATCTTCTTTGAGGTATCGCAGGATTGCCTCACGCTTTGTCGTATAGAAATCGTAACGGGGTCCGGTCACTTCATTCACAATAAACGGAACATCGCCATATTGGTGCACCAAACGGTAGTAACGGAATGCCCGGTGAAAACAGCTCAATGCTTCTATTTCCCCCCGTTGGGCTTCGGTCATTTCCGTATCCTTAGAACGGCTGAGAATCGTATTGGCATCCTTAATACCTTTATATAAATATGTCCAATAGTTATTAACCTGACTGGCATTACCTGTCAGTGAAGCCGACGGATTAATTTGCCGCACCAAGTCCACAGGAGCATTCGAAGCATCCGTACGTCCGTTCACACTCATTTCTGAAAAGAAATACTCTGAAAGGATACAAGGTTCGGCCGATCCTGCCGTAGGATAGTAGTCGAAGTAACGAACATCGCGGTTCAACATATCCGTACTTGTTTTCAGTCCCTCATACGAATTAAACGTATTTTCCGGCGTAAAGAAGGACAAAGGTTTAGGTTCCAACCAATCGGAACATCCGCTTGCTGCGAACATCACTCCAAGTATACCGGTATAGCCTAATGTATATTTTATTAACTTTTTCATTATCAGTTCCCTTTTTTATAATGTCACATTAATACCAAATGTTATCGTTCTCGGTGTATTGCTGTCCGAGTTTTCCGGATCATAAGCAGGCCATCCGGTAAAGTAGCCTACATTCTTCACAGTCAGGTTCAGTCGTAACGCTTCCAATTTCAACGGAGATATCAGAGCTTTCGGGAAGGTATATCCCACAGAGATGTTATCAAGACGCAGGAAGTCAGCTTTCTTATAAATATAGTAAGTTACACCGCTCGGACTCTTCGCACCTAAACGAGGATAGCTGTTGATAGGATTTTCGGCAGTCCAATAATCCCGTTTAATCTGATTTACCGTATTCAGCAAAGCATTGTTATTGGTGAAGCGGTCCATCTTCTTCACATGGCCCAGGTAAGAATACATACTGAATGAAATATCGAAGTTCTTGAACAATGTAAATTCATTACGCATATTCCAACGAACCTTCGGAGTCGTATTTCCCTGGAAAACCTTATCATCATTGTTGTATTTATAATTCTGGTCTACATCCAGAATCTTCGGATCACCGGGAATCTGGCTGTATTTAGCCGCTTCTTCCGCTTCATTTTCCTGCCATACACCCTCATATTTATATCCCCAAACTTCATCCAGAGCATGGCCAATGAAATATCCGTTGTCAATATCATCCGCTTCTTTCCTGCCTATCACCTTTCCGTCAGCATCTGTTATATCTTCCATAATGCCATAAAGATGCTTGATTGTATTCTTGTTGTACATCAGGTTGAAAGTGGTGCGCCAAGTCAGTACACTGTTCTGAATATTGGTAGAATGTAAAGACAACTCCAAACCACGGTTCCAAATCTCACCAATATTAGCTTTCACACTGGAATAACCAATTAAACTTGGCAACTGGCGGTTGTTCAGCAAGTCGGTAGTACTCTTATGGTACACATCGATACTACCACCCAGACGTCCCTTCAGGAAAGTGAAATCCAATCCCAAATTATAAGAAGTCGTAGTTTCCCACTTCAGGTTGGGATTTGCCATATTATAGCAGAAGAATGTATTGATAGTGACCAACTGACCTGTAGCAGGATCTACATACATATATTTACGGGGATCCAACTGCATCAATGCAGCATATTCACCAATAGAACGGTTACCGTTCTTACCCCACGTAAGACGCAACTTAGCATATTCAAGCCATTCGGCATTCAGCTTCTTCCAGAAAGATTCTTCCGTAAAAATCCATCCAAGAGCCACAGAAGGGAAAGTAGCACGCGGATTGCCTTGTCCGAAAGCAGAATATCCGTCACGACGTACAGTAGCCGTAATCAGGTAGCGATTATCATACGTATAGTGCAAACGTCCCATGAGGGCATCACCAGTACGATAAATATCATCACTGTCTGCAATAGGAGAAGTACCATAGCCTATACCTCCATATCCCAGATTGTCACTCGGCTGGAAACCTTCATTCTTGGAAATTGTTTTCCAACGCTGGAATTTCTCCCAGTTCAGCAATCCGGTAAAGTCGAATGCATGTTTTCCAAATGTCTTATTCCATTTCAGCATATTATCCCATTGCCAGAAGAAGTCTTTCATGCCATAGCGTTCAACGAATCCTCCTTGGTCACCGGAATCCGGATGATCGGCTGATTTATGATACAGGTAATTGGTCCACTCGAAGCGGGGAGAATAAGTAGTTTGTAAAGAGAATCCCAACGGCAAATCCAACTTAAGATAAATGGATGCATTTAAGTTATTAACGTCATGCTTCTTACTCAGATAAGCCCTGTTCAACAATGGATTGGTGGCATTGTTATTATCATTCGGATAAAGTTTCAAAGAACCATCCTCATTATAAACATTTCCATAAGGCGACAAAGAGGTACTAAAACTTGAATAAACCGATCTGCCGCTTTCATACATATTGCTTTCGTCACGCGACGTAAACTGTGCATTAACACCATAAGTCAGGAATTTCTGCACTTTATTTTCCAGATTCACACGAGCACGGATAGCACTATACTTACCACCTCTGTTATTACTTTCATTCTTCACATAGTTAATAGAAGAATAATAAGACATTTCGTCTTTCTTGCCCGATACGCTGACTGTATAATCCTGTCGAAGCGCAGTGCGAAGAGTCAGATCTTCCCAGTCGACCGTTCTGCCCGCCATGTAATTGGCTATTTCCGTATTAGTCATCCTCAAACGGGCGAGCCAAACCTCAGTCGGATTTCCGGTATCCGTACCCAGCCATTCAGACAGTTCTGTGCCACTCATATTCGCAGGATTGTCAAAGTATCCGGTGGCAGCAGTCTTATATTCGGTACTTTTCATTACATCCTGACGGAAATTCACAAAGTCTTGTCCCTGATAGACTTCCGGCAGAGAGTTAACCATCGAAATGCCCCAACTGCCATTAAAACTGATCGTCGGCTTCTTGCCTCCTCCTTTTTTGGTAGTAACCAACACTACACCATTAGCTGCCTTGGCACCATAAACGGCTGCAGAACTGGCATCTTTCAGGACATCTACACGCTCTATGTCATTCGGATTAATATCCGTCATCTGTCCACTATAGATAACACCATCCAAAACAATCAGCGGGTCAGTGCTGGCAGCAATCGTACTTTTACCACGAATCATCATGCTTGTATTGCCTTTCGCATCAGTTTCCATACCTACCGAAAGTCCGGCAACACCTGTACGTAGCATATCCTGAATGGTCTGGCGTTGTTCTTTCTCCATATCACTGCCTTTGATAGAAGCTACCGCACCGGTCAGGTCCTGCTTTTTCATCGTACCGTAACCTACCACCACAACTTCCTGCAAGAGCTTGGAATCTTCCTGTAGTTTTATGACGGAAGGAATGGAACCGGCTTTCAGCGTTTGCGTAGTATAACCGATATACGATACCTGAATCCGGGCATCAGGAGCCACAGTCAAGGTGTAATAACCATCAATATTGGTGATAGTACCATTGGTAGTACCTTCGGCAATGACATTACCCCCTATAACCGGTTCTCCATTTTCATCTACCACTTGTCCCTTGATAGTGATTTCATGCCCCGAAGTCTCAGGTTTATCTTTAGTAAACAAAGCTATCTGCGTATTGGTAACCTCATATTTCAGGTCCGTGTTTTTCAACATGGTATTCATTGCCTGTTGAGCAGTAGCTTTCTTCACTTTCAAGCTTACTTTCTGCTTTACATCCACCTGATTGGCATCATAGAAAAAAGTGTATCGACTGACTTTTTCTATGCGGTTAATAGCCTCTGAAAGAGGAAGATCTGAGAAGTCTATAGTGATTAGCTTCTCTTTTACTTGTGCCGATAAAGGCACACAAAGGATTAGCAGCAATAAAAATGCTACACGTTTTTTTAGAATCATGCTTTTCTTTTAGATTTAAAATAATTAGAATAATTGTGATAGAAAATAAGGATGAACGTTATCATCCCGTAACATTAGTTTACTTCACAGTATTGTGCATAGGCGATTCTTTTTAGGGTTAGAATTTAACATTTTACTTTTTATAAATACTGAGCTCATTATTTTCATTAAACGTATACCCAATCGGATTGATGCGTGCCATCAACCTGAGTATTTCCTCCAAAGGTTCGTTACGCAACGTAAAGGTATAGTGGAAACTGTCGGCAATAGCCGGATCCAAATCTATCTTCACACGATACCACTTCCTCAGGAAACGGCAGATATCCTGCAGAGAACGTTGTTCAAAGACAATCTGGTCCTTAGTCCATGAAGCGGCAAAAAGTACATCATCCTTGGTGACAGACAATCTTCGACTACTCTTATTATAAGTCGCAATCTCACCGGGTGCAAGATAACGGTGATCGTTTTCCGTATCCAGTGAAACCGACCCCTCTAACAGGCTGACATAGATATTCTCCATGTCCGGAAAGGCTTCTACATTAAACTTAGTACCATGGACAACAATACGTACCCCATCTGTTTGTACAATAAACGGTTTCCGTTTATCATGAGCCACATCAAAGTAGGCTTCCCCACGCAAAGTTACCACACGCTCTTCTTTCTTATGTTGTATATCACATGTTAACTTCGTATTACTATGCAGCCATACGGAAGATTGATCCGGTAAAGATGCCATGGACTTTCCTCCCATGCTTTTATATTCCAGCAAAGTCTCTTCGGGAGTACCTGCCCACTGTCCCAGATAAAACGAAAAGCATACCATTATAACAATACATGCCGCCGCAACATATCTCCATATATGGAAGGTTGACTTCCGGTCAGGCTTCGCAACTGGTGTCGAACTACCAGTCTTCATCCGGCGACTAAGTTCTTTCCAATAATATGCCGAATCCGGCGTATAGCTGGAAGCATTGCTTTGTATTTTATCCCAAAGGCCTTGGAGTTCCTCGAACAGCTCACGGTTACCACTATCGGATAACCAAGCTTCGAGTTGATTATTTTCTTCCGAAGAACTTTCCTTTTTCAACTTCGAAATAATCAAATTCCATGGTATTTTTCTTATCATATTGTTCTTTTTGTCCATTTGTATTATAATGACACAAAAACAACCTACAACCCTTACGTTAAAAAGCTCTTTTTTTTCGAAAACCTGATTTTTTTATTGAAAGTTTACCATAAGTGGTTTAAGACATAGCAGACAGTATTCGCTAAAAAACGACAAACAGAACAATATTCTCTGTTCCAGACCTGCTCCGTATCTGCTCCATACCAAGTCCACACCAACTCCACTCATTCTGCTACTCTATAGACGTGGAGCAAACAAGGAGAAGGTAAGGCGTAAAAGAGAAACAGAACAGGAGCAGAATATATTTCTTATTATGAAAACACATCTTTTTTTTCAGATAGTAATAAAAGAAGATTTGGAAAATCATAATTACTTTTTAACTTTGCAAAATAACTTGATAACCATGACTACTAACGACGATATTCTTTTATTGAAGTTAATTAAAGAAGGAGATGAACATGCCTTTAAGCATCTCTTTGACAATTACTTTACACCATTATGTCGTTATATCAATATCTATCTGGATAACTTTGCAGAGGCAGAAGAACTTGCACTGGATATTTTTACTTATCTATGGGAAAACAGGGAACAGGTAGATATCAGGTTATCTTTCAAAGCTTATCTCTTTCAGGCTGCCCGCAACAAGTGCTTCAACGCCTTACGAGATCGGAAACAAACAACAACACTGGATGAAAACCTGCATGAAACCCTGCAGTACAAAGAGTATCCTACCTTAGAAATAGAGGAACTAAACAAACTGATACAAGAAGCTATATGTACTTTGCCTAACCGCTGCCGCGAAGTATTCCTGAAAAGCAGGCAGGAACAAATGGCAAACCAGGAAATTGCCGATGATATGAATATCTCGGTTAAAACAGTAGAAGCACAGATCACCAAGGCACTTAAAATAATCAAAAAGTCTCTGGGAGAGGGATATGCATACTTATTTTAGTCCTTTAAGAAGCACTTTCTTCCAACCATAAGAGTAAGCATTTAGATTAATTAACTCACTATTCATTGCTTCATTACGAAATTTTCGTAGATTTGTATTGAATTCATCCAAAAACTTTTATTCCATGGAAAAATTAACAATACAAGAAGAAGAAGCAATGATCTACATCTGGGAACTGGGCAGTTGCTTCGTAAAAGACATTGTTGCCAAATATTCCCAACCGGCACCTCCCTACACTACGGTAGCTTCCATCGTCAAGAACCTGGAACGCAAGCAGTATGTTACAGCCGCACGCGTAGGAAATACGTACCAATATACACCCGCCATCCGTGAAAGCGAATACAAACGTACGTTCATGAGTGGCTTTGTGCGTAATTACTTTGAAAATTCGTATAAGGAAATGGTTTCTTTCTTTGCCAAAGAGCAAAAGATTTCGACCAACGACTTGAAAGAGATCATCAATATGATTGAGAAAGGAAAAGAGTGAAAAAGATAACCTACCTGATTCTTAATTTTTAATTCAGAAAAAGATGTTGGCCTATTTTCTAAAAATCAATGTAGCCATCGCGCTATTTTATGCGTTTTACCGGCTATTCTTCTATAAAGACACGTTCTTCACGTGGCGCAGGGCTGCCCTGCTCTGCTTCTTTGCCGTATCTGCCGTCTATCCATTACTAAATATACAAACTTGGATTACGGAGCAGGAACCTATGGTAGCCATGGCAGATTTATACGCCGACATCGTTTTGCCGGAGTTTACTCTGACGCCGGAAAAGACAACCTTCGACTGGAAAGCAATCCTGCTCCAAACGGCTGGTTTTGTTTATTGGGGAGGAGTAGCTCTACTGGCTGGCCGCTTCCTTGTACAACTGGCAGGCATTATCCGGCTAGCTTTCCGTAGCCGGAAAACAAAGATTGGAAACACCAACGTACACTTGCTTAAGCAAGCAGACGGACCTTTTTCTTTCTTTCACTGGATATTCATTCATCCGGCTTCGCATACCGGAGAGGAATTAAGCGAAATATTAACCCACGAACAGGCACATGCCAATCAATGGCATTCCATTGATGTACTCATCAGCGAGACCGCATGCGTACTTTGTTGGTTCAATCCCTTTGCCTGGCTCATGAAACGGGAAATCCGCACCAATTTGGAATACTTGGCGGACAATCGTGTACTGGAAACCGGGCATGATTCCAAATCCTACCAGTATCATCTGTTAGGACTATCTCACTATAAGGCTGCAGCAACTATCTATAACAGTTTTAATGTATTACCTTTAAAAAAACGCATCAAAATGATGAACAAAAAGAGAACCCGAGAAATAGGGAGAACTAAGTATCTTATGTTTCTCCCCCTGGCAGCCTTACTAATGATTATCAGTAACATCGAAGCCGTGGCCCGTACCACGAAAGAGATGGCAAAAGATGTCATAGAGGCTGTGGAAGAAAATCTGGCACCGAACGAAACGGCACCGGATATGAAAGTTGCTACTGAACCAGTACCGGCAGAAACGCCAATGCCACAGCAGGATAAAGATAAGCTTGTGGCTTACAAAGGGAAAGTAGTGGATAAAGATGGAAAGCCTGTAGAAAGAGCTGAATTCTTCATTGATGGCATGTACAAGCTACCCCAAGACCAGTCATTTGTTACAGACAAAAATGGGAATTTTTCTTTCAAAGCATTTAAAAGTACTCCCATGATAGTGGTTTGGAAAAAGGATGGAAAACAAATGGCTGTGCAGGTTCCTGCCGAAACTCAAAACATCTCAGACATGAAGATTGTCATGAATAGAGAATGGCTGAATCCTCCTGTCGATGATCCGGACAATCCCGTATTCGAAGTAGTAGAATCAATGCCAGAATTCCCGGGTGGGGGCATGACAGCATTGATGCAATTTTTATCGAAAAATATAAAATATCCGGTCAATGCACAGAAGAACGGAACACAAGGACGTGTCACTGTACAGTTTATAGTAAACACAGATGGTAGTATTTCCAATATAGGCATTATCCGTGGAGTAGATCCGGAATTGGATGGTGAAGCAGTACGCGTTATCAGTACAATGCCCAACTGGAAACCGGGTACACAGAAAGGAAAGCCGGTTCGGGTGAAATACACTGTCCCTGTTATGTTCCGCCTACCGGATGAGGATAAGAAAGAGGAATACAAACCCGTACAAAAAATAGAAGAAACAGTAGTTGTAGGTTATGGTACCCGGCAAGAGTCACCTGTAGAAGAAGGTCAGGTATTTGAAGTGGTAGAGCAAATGCCTTCGTTCCCTGGTGGGCCGGAAGGACTTATGAGATATATATCCAAAAATATCAAATATCCAGTAGGGGCACAAAAAGCAGGGACACAAGGCCGAGTGGTTGTAGAGGTAATTATTGATGCAAATGGCAATGTTACCAATCCTAAAGTTAGTCAAGGTGTAGACCCGCTATTGGATGCAGAAGCCATCCGGGTTACTGCCAATATGCCTAAATGGCAACCTGGTACACAGAGAGGGCAGGCAGTTAATGTAAGATATACATTCCCTATCATATTCAGACTGCAATAAAGTAATTATTTCCCCAAAAATTCTCTCTAACATAATAGGTTATCCGCAAATCCTCCCCTGGCAGTCAAATTCAACACCAGGGGCAGGATGCAGATAACCGCTAACTCCCTACACGATGAATAAACTAATTCTGTTTCCCTGCTTCTTGTTCATTATCAATACAATTAATGCACAGGAAGGCAAAAAAGAGTATTTGCAGAAAGTTCTCAATAAGATTGAGAAAATTGAATCTGCAAGCTATTACAACGTATCAAAAACCTGGGAACCGGGAGATACTATACCTCTATCTGAATTCCGCCAATTAATTAATGAATATAATAATCCGGCAGATTCAACCATTGGAGCAAGCTACATAGCGCTTGATCCTGATGATACTAAAAAATTAGAGTTTGGTTACGATGGTCATGTAGTATCACACATGTTTCATGATAAAAAAGGGATAATGATTGATGACTTCACAACCAGATCTCTGCCTTTCAGATTAGTAGGGCCTCCTTTCTTCAACTATACAAAGAGTATAATCCGTTATGCTCTAAATACGAACGATAATATTACTACTGAATTAAAAGAAGAAAAAGACTACTATTACTTTAAATTGGTAATCAATGAAGATAAGCAAGTCGAGTTCTTTGGCAAGGATTATAAAATAGACAACCCATATTGCCTGGATCCAACTTCCGGCTATGAAATATGGATCAGTAAATCAAACGATTTACCATATCAAGTACGTAGAGAAATGTACCACAACATTTCTATGAATTCCTGTTCGGATGTAGAAATCAATAAATCATCAATTAATGATTTCAAACTATCAGATTATTTCCCAAAAGATTATGAAATTAGAAAAGTCGGAGAAAATAGAGCAGTTCCTACCTCATCTCTCGTTGGACAAAAGGCTACTGCGTGGACTCTGAAAAATGAAAAAGAGCAGGATATATCACTTAGTGATTTCAAGAGTAAGGTACTACTTGTGCAATTCACTGGAATAGGCTGCGGTCCATGCCAGTTATCCATACCTTTCTTAAACAAATTAAAAAGTAAATTTAAGACTGATGACCTTGACATTGTGGCAATAGAAACGTGGAGACGAAAATCGCACGCACTTCAAAACTATATTAACAGACACCACATAAATTATAAACTGACCACTGGTACAGACGAAATAGTAAAAGCCTATCAAGCCATTTCCGCTCCGATCTTTTTCATACTGGATGAAAATCGAGTGATAAGAAAGATAGTCACCGGATATAACAAAGACTCTACTGATAAGGAAATAGAGAATTATATAAAAGAACTTTTGTAGTACAAACAGAAAAATAAGAAAGAGATACCGCTCTCGGTTTATTGAGTGCAGTATCTCTTTCTTATTATTAATAGGATGTTCTCTATTTATGCATTTGCACCACTTCCGTCGGTGCCATCTCTACATTCCGCTTATCTACCTGGCGAACTACACTCGCTGCTAATTGCAGAAAGGCACGTCCTGTCACAGTATTCTCATCAAGTGCTACCGGTGTGCCTTTGTCACCACTTTCACAAATACTTTGCACAATAGGAATCTGTCCCAATAAAGGTACATTCATTTCTTCTGCCAGTTTCTTTGCCCCTTCCTTACCGAAAATATAGTATTTATTTTCCGGCAATTCGGCTGGTGTAAACCAAGCCATATTCTCCACTAAGCCCAGAATAGGAACATTTACTTTATCATTGACAAACATGTTAATGCCTTTACGGGCATCCGCCAATGCAACAGCTTGCGGTGTGCTGACAACAATAGCGCCAGTCAGAGCAAGCGTCTGAACCACAGTCAAGTGGATATCACTCGTTCCTGGAGGGAGGTCTATCAGGAAGTAATCAAGATCTCCCCAGTTCGCATCACCTATCAGTTGCTTCAAAGCATTGCTCGCCATACCACCACGCCACAGGGTTGCTTGATCAGGGTCTACAAAGAAACCTATGGAAAGCAGTTTAATGCCATATTTCTCAACCGGTACAATCAAATCACGCCCCTCTACATTCTCTGCATAAGGACGTGCATCTTCTACCTGAAACATCTTCGGCATAGACGGACCGAAAATATCAGCATCCAGCAAACCTACTTTATAGCCCAACTTTGCCAAAGCTACTGCAAGATTGGCAGATACCGTTGATTTACCTACCCCACCTTTACCAGAAGAAATTCCGATAATATTCTTTACCTGAGGCAATAACTTACCCGGTTCGGGACGTGCCGCCTGCTTACTCTCCGTAGCAATAATGACTTCTACCTCATTGGATACATAGGTATGAATAGCTGTTTCAGCAGCTTTTATTACCGACTTCATGAAAGGATCTGTCGGCTTCTCAAATATCAATGAGAAACTGACTTTCATGCCTTCAATACGCAGATTATCGGCAACCATTTCCGCTTCTACAAGGTTCTTTCCGGTGCCGGGATACCGCACTGTTGCCAGTGCATCTAAAATCAGTTTAGGATAAAGTGTCATAATCTAAAGTTGTGATAGAGTGATAAAGCGGTAAGGTGATAAAGTGACTATCAGTTCAGCACTTTATCACCCTAACACTTCATCACTATGTATTATTTTGAAGTTTGCAGTCCGCTCCGCTTACTGCGGTTATAACTGCGATATTCATCTAACTCTATTTCTACATCGGGTTCATGCAGTTCACCTTCTTTCGGCAGATGGAACTTGATATATTTGATGTTCAACCCACGATCCAACCATTGTTGTTCGTAATAAGTTTTAATGCTAAGGATTTCATCAGCCATACCGGAGTGATACAGATCTTCTGTCATCACATCCACTGGGAGGCTATTCTCCTCAATCATATAACGGGTATAAGTGAACATAAAGTTACTATCTGTCTTGAGATGAATGATACCATCCGGTTTCAGGAATCTACGATAGCGCTCCATGAAATAAGTGGAAGTTAAACGCTTTGTGGCCTTCTTCATCTGTGGATCAGAGAAGGTCAACCAAATTTCACTCACTTCATTTTCAGAAAAGAAACGATCGATGATTTCGATATTCGTACGCAAAAAAGCAACATTCTTCATGTCTGCCTGCAACGACTCCGTAGCACCGGACCACATACGGGCACCTTTAATGTCTACTCCGATAAAGTTCTTATCTGGAAATAGCCGCCCCAGTCCTACTGTATATTCACCGCGTCCGCAACCCAATTCCAAAACAATGGGATGGTCATTCTTAAAGAACGACTCATTCCATTTTCCTCTCTTCTCAAAAGGCACGTTATCTACTGCCGAATAGGGGTATTCGAACACATGCGGATAACTTGCCATATCGGCAAACTTCGCTAACTTACCTTTACTCATGCGTTATTCTACAATGGTTACCCAGCCATGCGTGTCAGGTTCGTCACCATATTGGATACCACGCAACTTATTGTATAACTTCATGCATACAGGTCCCGGTTTGCCGTCTTTGGCAATGATATAAGAATGATTATTCTCCGGATCGTCAATACGTTCAATCGGGCTTATTACCGCAGCAGTACCACAAGCACCAGCTTCCTCGAAAGTAGAAAGTTCTTCTTCTGCAATCGGACGGCGTTCAACCTTCATGCCCATATCTTCAGCCAACTGCATTAAACTCTTATTTGTGATAGAAGGCAGGATGGAAGTAGATAAAGGGGTTATATAAGTATTATCCTTGATGCCGAAGAAGTTGGCAGCACCACATTCATCGATGTATTTCTTTTCTTTGGCATCCAGATAGAATTCGGCAGAATAACCCGCTGCATGAGCCTCCTGACTGGCACGCAAACTGGCTGCATAGTTACCACCTACCTTATAGATACCTGTTCCGAGAGGAGCCGCACGATCGTACTTACGAGTAATCACGTAAGGAGTAGCAGCAAAACCACCTTTAAAGTATGGACCTACCGGAGTAACAAAGATCAGGAACATATATTCACTGGACGGACGAACCCCCACTTGTGCACCTGTTCCGATCAGTAACGGACGAATATAAAGAGAAGCACCGCTTTCGTAAGGCGGAATAAAACGCTCATTCATCTTCACTACTGCGAGTACAGCTTCTTTGAAACGTTCTGTGGGCAATTCTGCCATCATAATACCACGACAGGTAGACTGCAAGCGAGCGGCATTCTCTTCCAAACGGAAAATACGAACTTTACCATCTTTACCACGGAATGCTTTCAATCCTTCGAATGCCTCCTGACCATAATGCAGACAGGTAGCTGCCATATGCATATTGATCAATTCACTACTGCTGATTTCGAGTTTTCCCCACTCACCTTCCCGGAAATTAATTCTCACATTATAATCTGTCTTCATGTATCCGAATGACAGATTAGACCAATCTATTTCTTTCATATCTCAAAGTATTAGTAATCTCATTACGTACATTTTGCAACAAATTTAATCTTTATTCTTCACTTTCTCGCTTCTCCGACAGTAATTTTTCTATTTCCTTGTCGGCTTTGGTCAATTTGTCACTGCAAAACGCAATAATCTCATTCGCTTCCTTTATTTTTTCAGCAAGCGCATCGATTTCCAACTCATTATTGTCTATCTGACGGACAATCTTCTCCAGACGTTCTATTGCCTGGGAATAAGTTTCTTTTTTCTTCGGAGTAGGCATAAAGAAATTTATGATTTAAGTTTATGATTTACGACTTATGACCGAGGTTACTTCACCCCGGTAGAAACGAGTGACTATTTCGTCTTCTTCATTTAACATAGCAGCATTTTTCACTACTTTCCCATCTTTCAACGTGATACTGTAGCCACGTGCCAGCGTCTTCTCGGGAGAAGCATCAGCAAGACGTTGTTGTAACAACTCCAGACGATGCCGTTGACGCGAAAGTGAAGTCTGAACAGCCAGCGAAACATCTTTCCGGGTAGTCAGTAATGCAAGTTTGGCATCGGACACACGCCGGACAACAGCAGAAGGAATACGGTTTCTGTATGAAATCAATTTACGATGTTCTTCTGTCAGACGGGAGCGCACACTTTCATGCAGTTGACTGATAAGTACTTCCAGTTCATCAGCAGCAAGATTCATGCAATTTATAAGGTACTCCGCAGCAGCAGTCGGAGTCTTCACACGGGTATGAGCCACAGAATCAAGTACCGTATCATCTCTCTCATGTCCTATACCAGTGATAATGGGTAACGGAAACTGAGCGCAGGCAGCAGCAAGCAGATAGGTATCGAAACCGGACAAATCAGAAGTAGCCCCACCGCCACGGATAATAACCACAGCATCAAAATCTTCCTGACGATTCAGAATAGCATCCAGAGCGGATAATACAGATTCTTCCACCCGGTCGCCTTGCATCAATGCCGGAAATAATTCCGTATGAAAGAAAAAGCCACGGGAATTATTCTTTAGCTGATGGCAAAAGTCCCCGTAACCTGCGGCTGTAAGTGATGAAACTACTGCAATACGCTGGGGCAAGACCGGCATTTCCAGTTCCTTATTCAAGGTCAACACCCCTTCCTCCTCAAGCTGTTTTAATATCTCCCGGCGCCGGCGTGCCATATCACCCAAGGTATAAGTAGGATCAATATCCTGCACGGTAAGACTGTAACCATAAAGTTCATGAAAACTGACAGTTACCTGAACCAAAACCTTGATACCAGAAACAAATGCCTGTCCTGTGGACTCTTCAAAATAAGGTTTCAACAAACGATATACATTTGCCCAAATGGTTCCACGCGCCTTTGCTATCAAACTATTGCTACGGAGATCTTTCTGAATAAACTCCAGGTAACAATGTCCGGTACTGTTCGTACGCACATCGCTCAGCTCTGCCTGTACCCAATATTCATCGGGCAGGCATTGTTCAAGGCTCCGACGCACCAAAGCGTTTAAATCATACAAAGACAATGCTTCCATTCTGTTCATTTACGTATTACAGGTTACACATCAGCAATAGCAACATGTAATTCATTATTTATTCTTCAACTTATACTCATTGTACGCCTTCCACATATCAGGTACCCCATATCCATAGATATTATCGGGAAAATCCGCACGATCACCAGACCGACGCACCAATTCAATCACTTCCTTTGCTGTCAACTTCGGACAAGCCTGCCACAAACAAGTCACCATACCACACATAATAGGCGAAGAGAAAGAAGTACCATTGGCCCGTCCCTGATTGCCATCCGGACGGATGACGTCTGATCCTAACCCTACTGCAACAACATCAGGCTTCACACGATGGTCTGCAGTATTACCAATAGATGAGAAAGGGGCCAATGTGGCTTTCTTATCGACAGCTCCTACCGTCAATACATTTTCCGCATCTCCCGGAGGAGTAATTTTCTTCCAAGACCCCATACCGGAATTACCAGCACTACATACCAGCACCATTCCCTTATCAGCAATGCGGGAAGCCTGACGAGACATCAAAGCATGCCGTCCATCCAAATCACGATATTTATAATCCTTTGATTTGTCATCAAACGTATAATACCCCAAAGAGGTATTAATCACATCCACTCCCACACTATCGGCAAATTCTACAGCAGCCGACCAATAATCCTGCTCTACCAAATGCTCCGAATATTCGTCTTCACTGCGAAGCAACCAGAAAGAAGCTTCGGGTGCTGTCCCCGTCATAATCTCAGGTTGATTCATTCCAATACAAGACAGAACGCTCAAGCCGTGACTGCTCTCTGCAAAAATATCCGCTTGGGGATTCACAAAATCTTTTGTACCCAAAATATGAATATTTTGCATAGTAGTAATCTTATCTACATTGTGGAAACCGGCATCAATAACTGCAATCGTCATTCCCTGACCTTTGAAACCGGCTTCATGCAATTTATCTCCATTGCTCAATTGAACCTGAGTGATGGCACGCCCATAGATACTATCGGGATGTATGGTCGGTTGATTGATTACAGAATCCCGTTCCGTTGACATTGTCGGTTTATCAGCACCGGGAGACAACCATACTTTTTCCGCAGAACGTACAAAAGGTAATGCTGCAATGCGGTCTATTAAAGTAGTATCATTACAAGATACTGTTACAAAATTATCCCATTTTCCAACCACTACGATATTCACTCCCTGTTTGCGGATTTCATCTATATATTTGCGGCACACCGGCAAATCGGTAGAATCAATCGGAAGGTTCTGCTTTTTGCGGCGCTCAATAGCCTTTTCCGACAAGAACTTCTCAGGACGTTTTAATGAATACTCTGTAGCAGCCTTGTCTTTTAAGCTGATGCGATACTTCAATGAATCTTGCTGTGCGGACACACCTGTCATAAACAGGGTGAAAGCCAAAAGAAGAAATAATTTTCTCATTCTATTATTATCTATTACTTATTTATTTTCTGCAATAACCAGACCAATGCCACGCTGGGAAGCGATAAACGAGCCACCCACAACCCGCCTTCCAATATAAAAGACAGCAGACTGTCCCGGTGCAATAGCTGAAGCCTCCGACGCAAAATGCACAAACAAACGTCCGTCTTCCAATCTTTTCACTGTACATGGAATCGGTTTACTACGATACCGGATACGTACTGATAAATCCGGGGCCGAAAAGAACTCCTGCTCATCAATAATATGGTCCTGCTCCGCCAACATATATTCAGTCTGCAATTGTTCGGCATCACCTAACATCACTGTATTTTTCAGTGGATTGATCTTCAATACATAGGCTGGTTTACCTAAAGCTATTTCCAAGCCTTTCCGCTGCCCAATCGTATAATAAGGAAAACCTTTATGTTCCCCCAGCTTCACACCTTCAGAATTGACAAACCATCCGGGACCTATTTCCCTGTCAATTTCAGGGCTATGTTCACGCAAGAAGTCACGATAATCACCTTTAATGAAACAGACCTCCATACTTTCACCTTCTTCAGCCTTTAACTGATAACCTTTCTCACGCAAATACTCACGCACCCGTAGCTTCGTATAAGTTCCCAATGGAAAAATGCAACGTTTCAGCACATCCTGTCCTAATCTCCAGAGAAAATAAGATTGGTCCTTCTTTTCATCATCTCCGGCAACGATATATACTTTTTCATTCTTTTCTTCCAAACGAGTATAATGTCCGGTAGCAATCCATGCGCAATCCAATTTATCCGCCCATTCCGTCAGTATGCGAAACTTGAACATAGGATTACACATCACACACGGATTGGGTGTCCGTCCCTGACAATATTCATCTATAAAGTTCTGTACAATCACTTTACGAAAAGCCTCACGTTCATCAGCTACATAGTGTTCAATCTCCATACTATCAGCAAGCTGACGGGCCTCTACAGGTTCATCTCCCCATACCCACATGGTAAGGCCCACTATCTCATAACCTTGTTCCTTCAACATTAAGCAGGTAGCGGTACTATCTATACCACCGCTCATGCCTACCAATACTCGCTTTTCAGATCTATTCATTTTGGGAGATTCATTTTATTAGCTTACAAAAATACATGATTTCGGGCAGAAGAAATAGAAAAGGCATACCTTTTTAGCATGCCTTCACAGAAAATACTTAAACGACCGGGAAGGCACTCTTCCACATCCTCTCACCAAAATAGAGTCACGAGTAAGTTCCACAATAGAATATGCATTTTGTTTTTCTGTCTCTATCATTCCCTCATGTGTTATCATTGGTATTCCTTTATAATAGCCGAATGCTCCAGCATGATGATGTCCCGAAAAGACAGCTTTCACACATGGATACTTTGAAATAGTATTCAGAATTTCCACATTATTCAAAGCTGTAAACTCACTTTCCGGATAGAGCGGATGATGTGTAAAGATTAACACATTATTATTATTTCTCTCACATTCAGCTAACAAATTATCCAGCCATTTCATCTGTTTCTTACTGACTCCCCCATTCCATCTATATCCTTGTTTGCCGCCAGTCTGTTTTATATGCTCCAGCATCTCAGCCAGTTCCTGCTCTTTTTCAGTTCCTACGACATGAGCATATGCCGAAACTTCATTGGTATTCAACATAATAAAAATCCAATTTTGTTTCTGAAACGAGTAATACCCAGCAGGCATATTCAACTGCCGGTATAGAACAGAGACATCTGCCACCTCTTTATAATCATGATTACCCGTAAGATGATAAATCTCACGATCCAGACGAGAGAGACAAGACATGATTGTTTTTAAGTCGCTGTTTTTTCTATCAACAATATCCCCCAAATTAATTGTAAACTCCACATTCTGCCGATTGAAGTAACTGACACAAGTGTCCATTTTTCGTAGTGTCTCCCTATAGAACCGCGTATTTTCCGAAGGACAATCTGCATACTGCGCATCAGCAAACAACCCGAATTTGAGAATAAGAGGAGTATCTTGGGCCAATACATTGCCACAGAGGAAAGCCAGATATACAAATAATGTGATGAATGTTTTCATAATAACAAGCTATTTATAGTTATAAACAAAGTTCTCAAATAGTTTCAACGTCCCAAATTTACAGTTTTTCATCCTAACAGATTGATTTAAATCGTCCGAAAAAACAATTAATATTGTCCACATAGATTTTGAATCATAAACGAGTCTCCCTCTCATAGATAGACGTGTAACAAAAATGCAATATTTATGACACAAAAACATCATACGTATGTCCGACCTTTGCCGCCATAAATTAATCGACTACAACTTATTATGAAAAAAAGCGCATCCATGCTGCTCATCGCTCTGCTGCCACTGGCCGCAATATCTCAAAACCCTTACCGTAACGAAGACGGAAAGAAGGTAGACAAGGAAGAATTGGAAACAAAGGATTATCTACCGGAAATACACGGGACCATCCGTACCAAGTTTGAGTACCAAACAGAAATGGCTGCCAGCCGTTTTGAAGTGCGTAATGCACGCATCAGCATCACCGGCAACGTGCTGCCTATCGTAGCTTATAAAGCTGAAATCGACCTATCTGATGAAGGGCAAATAAAAATGCTGGATGCCTATGCACGCCTTTTCCCAATAAAGGACCTGACCGTCACTGCCGGACAAATGCGCGTACCGTTCACTATCGATGCCCACCGTTCTCCGCACCAGCAATATTTTGCCAACCGTTCATTTATTGCGAAACAAGTTGGTAATGTACGTGACGTTGGTGTTACATTGGGCTATAAATTAGGAACCGAAGTACCTGTCACGTTAGAAGGTGGACTCTACAATGGTTCGGGGCTGACCAATCAAAAAGAGTGGCACAAAGAGGTGAATTATTCTGCCAAAGCACAGTTCCTCTTTGCCAAGAAGCTAAACCTCGCTTTAAGCATACAGAGCATACAGCCACAGGACGTACGGATAAATTCGTATGACATCGGTGCTTTCTATGAATTCGGACGCTTCCACATTGAAGGGGAATACTTGTATAAAACCTATGCAGACAATGCCTACGACAATGTACATGCTGTAAATAGTTTCATCAACTACGACCTACCTTTGCGAAAAGTATTCAATAAAATGTCTTTCCTGGCACGTTATGACATGATGACCAGCCAAAGTGATGGCAAAGCCATCGATGAAGAAACCGGAGCTTTAGTCACCACTGACTACAAACGTCATCGCGTGACTGGTGGTATCACATTTAGCCTCAGTAAAGCATTCCGCACGGACCTTCGACTGAACTTTGAGAAATATTTCTATGCTAAAAACAGTATTGCCAAAGAGTCCGAACAAGACAAAATAGTGCTGGAACTAATGGTCAGATTCTGACACCTTTATTGGGAAGATATACTCCTCTAATTTACACTCGCCTAAGCAATGTTTATTTTGATTACTCTTCTTCAGATATATACCCTACACGTTGCAGAGCAGTACAAAGCTGTAAATATTGACTCGGCAGTCTTCAAAAACCCATCCAGAGCATACCTTAGCCATACTTGCTCCGTACCATCTCCGTGTTTTCTCCGTATAAAGGTACCTCTGAGTGGAGAATGTACGGAGCAAGTACGGTCTTGATACGGTTCGGATATGGAGCAGATATAAAGTGAATGCACCACACAGGAAAAGTGGATTGTAAGAATAAGAGATTATAAGTAGTATCATTCAAAGTTATCGAATAATATAATTTCAGTTATTTTATAAAATATAGATTATCTCTTTCTAAAACTTTCCATACAAAGTTTGATTATTTGCCTGAAAAATCTTATATTTGAGTAAATAACTCAATGCTTATGGCAAATCCGATTATTCCGGGAATACCCGAAGCAGAACAAGAACTGTTGTATCAGAAATTAAACGAATACAACCGGGGAAGAACATCTTACAAAGATGTAGGTGCTTATCTGGTAGCACTGCCCCGTCCCGATTACCCCCGTTATTCATTATGGATTTATTCTCCACTACCCGAACGCCAGTCTATTTTTTACATTCAAGACCTTTCTACAGATATTCATGAAAGCCTGCGGGCAGCAAGCAGTCTATGTTATTACTCTCCCCGCTGCATGCTATTGGTGGAGTATAATGCTAAACGTATGCAAAGTAAGGGAGACGATATTATTGCTTTCGGGAAATATCACGGACATTTCCTGCACGAAATCTTCCGCATCGACCCGAGTTATGTTAGTTGGATTGCCTATAAATTCACTCCCCGTATTCCTAAACAGGAACGTTTCGTACAAATAGCACAGATATACCATTCCGTTCATCTGGATATTCAAAAACGACAGGCAAGGCAGAAATATTCTACCAGCCGCTTTCTGGGTAAGGAGGGAGATAAAGTAGAGAACCTAACGCTGAAAGTACTACGTGTACGGTTGGAAGACGATCCTTACAAAACAATGGTCAAAGGAACAACTCCCTATTTCCATGTCCGGCAGATACTTACACTGGAAGACCCTATCGGCAATCTGATTACTTTCCGGGTAAGTTCCCGCACTGCAAGCCGGGAATCGTGCCAAGTGCCCGGTACAGAGCACGCTTTCCAACCTGGTGAAACGGTATTTATCGCTTCAGCACGTATCTCATGCACCTTTACTTCGGGAAACAAGCAATATACACGACTGAATTATGTTAAGTTTAAATAATCATAAAAGATAAGCCGGTCTCTTTCCGGTTAAAAACATTCGTCCTTACTTTGTCGGCAGAAAAGGGGGTGCTATAAATATAGCTGAGATTATACCCAATGAACCTGATACGGTTAGTACCGTCGAAGGGAATTTTTCTTCTTATCTTCTTACTATTCGTTTATACTACTGCCCCTTTCTGCAAGTATAATTTCTAAATTCAGAATTTGAATGTTTGACGTACAATTCATTACGCATTTTACGGCATCCATTTCTTATCCGGACTCCGCACGTATAGCCCTCGAAGGAGGCTGCCACTGGGTTCAACTTCGGATGAAAAATGCTTCCGAAGAAGAACTGAAGACCACAGCCATGCACGTACAGGAACTCTGCCGCCAATACGGAGCTACTTTCATCATTGATGATCATGTAGATCTGGTGAAAGAAATTGGTGCGGACGGTGTCCACTTAGGAAAACTGGATATGCCGATAGAAGAAGCAAGGAAAATGCTGGGCAAAGGGTTTATTATCGGTGGAACCGCCAACACATTTGCGGACATCAGGCAACATGTTACCGATGGTGCCGACTACATAGGTTGCGGCCCTTTCCGTTTCACAACTACCAAGCAAAAGTTATCACCTATCCTGGGACTGGACGGCTACCGTTCCATACTTGCACAAATGCAGAAGGAAGGCATATCCATTCCGATTATTGCCATCGGTGGAATCACACGCGAAGACATTCCATCCCTGAAAGCATTAGGACTGAGCGGGATAGCGCTAAGCGGCGGTATTCTGAAAGCAGAGAATCCTGTACATGAAATGGAGACAATTATACGACTGACCCAATAGCAATCAATTAGTGAACCATGGAAGATAAAACAAGAATTACTTATCCCGAATCCGAGAAAGTCTATATGCAAGGGCAACTCCATCCTTACCTGAAGGTGGGGATGCGAAAAGTAAACCTCACCCCTACCGTAGTAGTGGAAAACGGGAAAAAAGTCATGACGGAGAATGCACCTGTCTACATCTATGACACAAGTGGTGCATACAGTGATCCAAACCTGAAAGTAGATTTAAAGAAAGGCCTGCCACGCCTCCGCGAACCGTGGATACAGGAACGGGAAGTTGAACGACTACCGGAAATCAGTTCCGAATATGGAAAGATGCGTCTGGCGGACAAAAGTCTCGATCCCTTACGTTTTGACCATATCACCTTGCCCTATCGTGCAAAGGAAGGAAAAGAGATTACCCAAATGTATTATGCCAAACAGGGTATCGTTACCCCGGAAATGGAATATGTAGCCATCCGTGAAAACATGAACTGCAAAGAACTGGGTATAGATACTTACATCACACCAGAGTTTGTAAGGGAAGAGATTGCAGCAGGACGTGCCGCATTGCCTGCCAATATCAACCATCCTGAGGCAGAACCTATGATCATCGGTTCAAAGTTTCTTGTAAAGATCAATACCAATATTGGAAATTCGGCTACTTCCTCTACTATTGAAGAAGAAGTGGAAAAAGCCGTTTGGAGTTGCAAATGGGGTGGAGACACATTGATGGATTTATCTACAGGAGAAAACATCCACGAAACCCGCGAATGGATCATCCGTAATTGCCCCGTTCCGGTAGGTACAGTCCCTATGTATCAGGCTATGGAAAAAGTACGCGGAAAAGCGGAAAACCTTACCTGGGAGTTATTCCGGGATACGCTGATCGAGCAGTGTGAACAAGGAGTGGATTATTTTACAATTCATTGCGGCATACGCCTGAAGAATATCCATTATGCTAACGAACGCCTTTGCGGAATGGTGAGTCGTGGTGGCAGTATCATTTCACAATGGTGCAAGGTACATCAGAAGGAAAGTTTCCTGTATGAGCATTTTGATGATATATGTGATATATGTGCACAATATGATGTGGCACTCTCTTTAGGAGACGGTTTACGTCCCGGAGCGATTCGTGATGCCAATGACCGGGCTCAGTTTGCGGAGTTGGACACAATGGGTGAACTCGTAGAGCGTGCCTGGGCAAAGAATGTACAGGCATTCATCGAAGGTCCCGGTCATGTGCCGATGCATAAGATCAGAGAGAATATGGACCGGCAGATAGAAAAATGCCACGGAGCACCATTTTATACCCTCGGTCCGCTGGTAACGGATATTGCACCGGGATACGACCATATCACAAGTGCCATCGGCGCAGCACAAATCGGTTGGTACGGAACAGCAATGCTTTGCTATGTAACCCCGAAAGAGCACCTCGCCTTGCCTCAAAAAGAGGATGTCCGTATAGGAGTGGTCACTTATAAAATAGCTGCACATGCCGCGGATCTTGCCAAAGGGCATCCGGGTGCGGAGATCCGGGACGATGCCTTGAGTAAAGCCCGCTACGAGTTCCGCTGGAAAGACCAGTTTAATCTGAGTTTGGACCCGGAACGTGCCTTGCAATATTACAAGGAAGCAAACCATCTGAACGGAAAGTACTGCACGATGTGCGGACCTAACTTCTGCGCCATGCGGATCAGCCAAGGGCTGAGGGATTGCGATTATGATGCAGAAGCAGAAGAGATAGAAAATAACAAATAGACTTTTAGAATATCTCTCTTTGCATTATTCATAAAGAACAAAATAACTTTTTAAACTTATAAGAACATGATTGAAACAAAAGTATCCAAAGGTATCATTAGTACCTATTTTGAGAAATTAGAAAGAAACCTTGATCTGGATGTCGCCATTGTAGGTGGTGGTCCATCGGGTATCGTAGCTGCTTACTATCTGGCAAAGGCCGGATTGAAAGTAGCACAGTTTGACCGTAAACTTGCCCCCGGCGGTGGCATGTGGGGTGGCGCTATGATGTTCAACCAGATTGTAATTCAGGAAGAAGCCATTGATATTATAAAAGAATTCAATATCAACCACGAGAAGTATGAAGACGGGCTCTATGTAATGGACTCTGTGGAAAGTACTTCCGCATTGCTTTACCATGCCGTACATGCAGGAGCCACCGTATTCAACTGTTATTCTGTAGAAGATGTTATTTTCAAAAATAACACAGTAAATGGAGTAGTTGTAAACTGGACTCCCGTATTACGCGAAGGTATGCACGTAGACCCACTGAACATCCTTGCCAAAATAGTAGTGGACGGAACAGGACACGACAGCGAAATCGCCGCTACCGTGGCACGCAAAAATGGCAGTCGCCTGGCCACCGAAACAGGTGGTGTGATTGGTGAACGTTCACTGGACGTAATTGCAGGAGAAGAAGAAGTAGTAAACGGTACAAAAGAAATTTATCCGGGACTGTACGTTTGCGGTATGGCAGCTTCTGCCGTTTCGGGAACTCCACGCATGGGTCCTATCTTCGGCGGCATGTTGATGTCAGGTAAAAAGGTTGCTGAAGAGATTATTGCAAAGTTGAAGAAATAAATCTTTCATAGACTATTTTCCCATATATACCGGGCGAGCGATTATCCGTTTCTACGATGTCACATACAATTGATAGAGACGGAAATCTTTCGCCCGTATATTTAGATTATACCTCAAATAAGAAACCGGCTACTGCTTTAAGATTATTCTGCACAATACTTCAGTTTTCTGAAATGGGTAAGCAGTTGTTCGATGTCTTCCCATGCATGATAACGATTCCAAATATCGCCCAATAAAGCAGCACCACCGAAACCTAAAGACTTGATTTCTGCAAGGTTTGCTTCATTGACTCCACCCAGAGCAATCACTTTTTCATTGATAATACCTTTTTCTTGCGCTTGTCTCAGTGCCTCTGTTGAATAGCCCGAACGATATCCTTGTTTGGAAATACTGTCGTAAACGGGGCTCATGAGTACATAATCAAACCGAGGTGTTGTGGTTTCCACCTCTTCCAAGCTATGACAAGCACGACTTAATAGCCCATGATAATTTTCATGTGCTTCCGGATGACGGGAATTCAGGTGAATCCCTCCTAAAGAATACTTCTCTTTCAAAAGGAAGAAGTCATGAATAACAATCCGGCTTCTATATTCCATCGGGATTTCCTGCAGAAGACTTTCCACTTCATAGATTTCAGCCTCCGGCTTACGTAAATGCAATAAATCCAGTCCTGCCTTAAAAAGTTCAGTGAGGATACGCGCCTCATCCGGAAGAAAGTCCGGAGATGTAATGATAATGAGTTTCATGTCTTTATTTGTTATTTACAGGACTTATCAAAGACGGGAAATGCCATAAAGGACCATTCCCCTGCCCTATATGCAAATCTTTTCCGGCTTCGATAGCACAAGAAATGTATTCCTTGGCTTGCTCCACAGCTTCATACAAAGATGCTCCTTGTGCCAGGAATGTAGCAATTGCGGATGAAAGTGTACACCCTGTACCATGCAGATTGCCGGAACGGATGCGATTGCTGCCAAAGATATTCAGTTGATTTCCATCATAAAGCACATCACACATCTCATTACCCTTCAAATGACCTCCCTTAATAAGAAAGGCACAGTGATACTTTTCAAACAAGCGGCATGCAGCATCCTCCATTTCATCAACCGTATGAACAGGTTGCTGTAGCAGAACCTCTGTTTCGTGTAAATTAGGAGTAACAAGAGACACTTCCGGAAGCAATAGCGTGCAAATAGCTTCCACTGCCTCATCCGTCATCAGATTGTGCCCACTGGTAGAAACCATTACCGGATCGAGAACCACCTGCCGGGGTGAATATTGATGTAACAACCGCGCTATTTCACTAATAATCTCCACATTTCCGGTCATACCTATCTTAATGGCATCCGGTCGTAAATCTTCCATCACGGCCTGCATCTGCTTGCCTACCAGTTCTGCCGGCACAGGATGGACAGCTTGCACACCTAATGTATTCTGCACAGTGATTGCAGTGATTGCCGTAGCAGCATATCCGCCCAATGCGGAGATAGTCTTTATATCCGCCTGTATGCCTGCACCACCGGAACTGTCGGAACCGGCAACGGAAAGAACAATCGCTTTTTTATCCATAAGCCAGGTTATAATCTGATAACACTTCCTGTCCGACTGCTCTCCCAAGCCGCTTCAATCAGCCGGATGACACCAAGAACTCCGCGGGCATCACTTTGCAAGACCTCTCCCTTACGGACGTGCTGATAAATGTTCTCATAGAAAGCAGCATAGTTACCGGGAAGGGTTGGATAAGATTCACGCACCACATCCCCATTCTTTTCCGTATGAAGTATTCCCCACTGGGATTTATCTTCCTCTCCCCAACGCGGAGTATCCGGCAGTATGCCTTTAGTTAGATCTGCTTCCTGAGGATCAAGACCGTACTTCACATACGAACCTTCCGTGCCATGAAGTACAAAGCGAGGTTCATTCTCACACATCAGATAACTGGCTTTCAGTGTAATCTTCACTTCCGGTGCATGGGCAGGTTTCAGTAAATGGATAATGAAGTAATCATCCACTTTACCACCGGTACGCAAAGTTGCAATATCGGCAAATACAGCTTCGGGCATACCGAACAACTGCACAGCCTGATCTATGACGTGGGCACCCAGATTATAAGTCAGGCCTCCGCCACTCTCCCCGGTTTCTTTCCAGGTATTGGGTTTGATGAAATTCCGGTAACGGGGAAAGGTGGATTCAAATTCTACCAGACGGCCTAACAGACCTTTGTCCAATATTTCTTTCACAGTCAGGAAGTCGCAATCCCAACGGCGATTCTGGTAAACGCTCAGGGTCAGTTCTTTTTCCGCAGCAAGAGTCACGAGTTCTTCGCCTTCCTCTACGGTAGTGGTGAAAGGTTTTTCTACGACAACATGCTTTCCGGCTTCGAGAGCACGACGGGCATATTCGTAATGAAAACTGTCCGGAGTATTTACGACAACCAGTTCCAACTCCTCCATCCCTATCAATTCTTCAAAACTACGCACGATACGGGATTGCGGATACTTCGCCCGTGACAATTCCTTGCTGCGTTCAGTAATCGCAGCTAACTCAAAATGGGGATTGGTGAAAATAAAAGGAGCATGAAACACCTGCCCCGACATTCCAAAGGCAGCCAATCCTGTTTTTATCTTATCCATATGATTTTCTTTTTTTTGCAACAAAGGTGGCATCTTTTGCATGACATGTAAGGAAGTTCTTATCAGAAGGGTTATTCCGTAACCAACGGACGTTTACGCCAGTCGTCTTTCACGTAGCTATCAGGATAAACGGTCTTATCTATCAACTCGCCGCCTTTCAGGTGTATCCAGGAAGTAAAGGTGCGTTCGCCCTCCTTCAATACAATCACACGGGCACCGTTTGAAAGGTGATTATACTCCGTATTACCGCCAGTGAAGCGTCCATAGCCCAGTACGATGCCTTTCCACATGACCGAATAATCATTGTCATGATCGTGACCGACAAAAGTACCCATCACGTCGCCCGCCTCTTTCATAGCAGCAAACATACCGGTATTAATAGCAGGAGCACAAGCTTTTTCCATACGCGTACCATAGAGAATAGCATTCTCATCGGAAGCTGCTTCATTATATTCGGGCAAGGGGATGTGGAAGAATGCCAGAGCAGGCAAAGGTTTCCCATCATTCTTAGCGGTAAAGGCAGCACTTTGCTGACGATACCAGTTTACCTGATCGAACGTGAGCCAGTCGTACCCTTTCACATCGGGCAACTTGGAATACGAATGAGAGTCGAGGCAATAGAGCACAGAAGCATCTTTCTTACCATCCGAAGACTTCACTGTAAGAACGTAATCGGGAGATTCGACTGTTCCGCGATCGGGCTGAATGTTGTAAGGCATGGACCGGATGACATCATAGAGCTCGGCACGGGTTTTACCTTGTTCATTATCATGGTTACCGAAAGTAACAACAAAAGGCAACTTGCGGGAAGAAGCACAGGCAAGCACGGTTCGCATAGCCGTATCCGCAGGTGCGGCATAAACCACATCTCCTGTAAAAACAACCAAGTCGGGACGTTCGGCATCAAGCACTTCATTGATGCGCTTCAAAGCAATATCCGAAGCAGGGTTTCCATACTTGAAGTGGATGTCAGTAAACTGGACGATTTTAAACTCTCCGTTCTTGTTAAACTTTAAGGGGACAACCTGTGCCTGGCAGAACAGAACTGTCAGAAAAGCCAGACAAAGGGTTAAAGAGATTCTCTTCATGTTAGTGATTAGTTTTAGGTAGTTATTAGGTCAGAATCAATTATTCTTTGGTAATCAGAACTGTTGCATAAGCAGAGATACCTTCTTCGCGACCGGTAAAACCAAGCTTTTCCGTAGTAGTAGCTTTGATGGAGATGTCGTCTTCATCTATTCCCATTACTTTGGCAAGCGTCTGCTGCATGGCGGGAATATGGGATTTCAGTTTGGGGCGTTCCGCACAGATGGTTGCATCGATGTTGCCCACGGAATAGCCTTTGGTTGCAATCAGTTCTACGGTTTTCTTTAGTAATATTTTACTGTCTATGTCCTTGAACTCTCCTGCGGTATCGGGAAAATGATAACCGATATCACGCATATTGGCGGCTCCCAGCAAGGCATCACAAATGGTATGGATCAACACGTCGGCATCCGAATGTCCGAGTAATCCTTTCTCATGTTCCAAGCGGATACCGCCTAACCAAAGTTCACGCCCTGCCACCAACTGGTGTACATCGAAGCCAAAGCCTACACGTATTTTCATATCGTTCTTCTTTAATTTTATTGGATGAATGCACGAAAGTACGGAAAAAAAGCAAGTGGGGAATAAAGACAGAACGCAAATTACACAAATTACGCAATTTTTCGTCTTATATAAGGCAACCGATAGGGGGCCTAAAAGAAATTGCGTAACCTGTGTAATTTGCGTTCTATTCCGTATTCCTTAATGATTTACGGTCTATCCGGCAGTTGGGACAGCAGGTCTTTGTAGAATGCCCTGACGTCCTTCCAGTGATAGAAAGGAGCGATGTCGGTCTTCACCGGAATACTCACTTCTTTCTCGTTCAGCATGAACTTCACGATGATATCGTCTGCACTGCCTTTCTTACGGAAGAAAACAATCTGCACATTGGCAGCCATAGGCACCATTTTGAAGTTACACCATGCCTGATAGAATTTGGCCGGATCGGACTCTTCATTATAGCAGTTCTCCAGTCTCAGCAAGCCCACCAGAGGAATCACGTTACCGTCGTGTCCGAAGCGGAAAGTGGCCGAGTTTGTACCGGAGGCAATCGCCGCGTCTGCCGAGTCCATTATATTCTCAACCAGAGATTTGGCGTTTGCCAGCATCAGCCCGTTCGTCATGGGCGAAGGGCCGTCGCATACATAGTTCTTATAGTTATGTATCTGCCAGATATCAAATAATTCCTGCTTCTCAAAGATATCATAAAAACAAACCTCCGGTTCCACGTTCTGCATATCAGAAGCAACCCAATACAGACCGCGCATCAGTTCTTCAGGATTCACATTCTTACGAATATACTCTTTGCTATTGAACAGTGTATTCATCAGACGTTCCGGACGGACATGTTCTTCCTCGAACTTACGGAATTCCTCATACCAGGGCCCTTTGCGTGAAGTAAACTTCATAGCTTCCTGTGTATGGAAATTCAGGTAATCCATATATTTATTGCTGGATTCGCGCTCAATCCGCATCTTCGGGTTGAATTCCTTCAGGCGTTCGCAGAATGCATCCATGCTGAGCACGCAACGGATAACTACGGTAGAACGGGCAGACATTTGCGGTTCGCCTTTAAATACTTCGGGGAATGCCTGATACATACGTTCGGCAATGCCTCGTTGTTGCTTCACTCCTACCGGACTGAGGTCGCCGCCGTGTCCTTTAGCATCTGCCCAGACAATGTCCAGACGTTTACGGACATCTTCGCCCAAATCGGTTAATGCTCCGGCTGCATGGGCTTTCTCAAAGACTTCCATTACGCGGACGTAGTCTTCATCTGCAATCAGCCAGCGGGAACCATGACGGCCATAGTGACTGATATAGAACGGTTCATAACCTTTCGGAGCCTTGGTCTGGACGCCCGAAGGACCGGGGTAAGCGTAATATACACCACCTGTCGTTGCAATATCATTGAAGATTTCTTCGCGCGTAGCTTGTGCATATAAGCCTTGCACAGCAAAAACGGCTAACAGGACGATTGAAAAAAGAGTTCGTTTCATTCTCATAAACAAGTTGTTATTTTTAATGTATTTATTATTGTATGAGTAAAAAGGAATGGAAAAGAACAAAAGTGATTAGTGTTTGGTGATAAGTGATTAGCGCCATTCGGTA
>OGEG01000139.1_pt1 | contig 90227 bp, 128 predicted proteins | sample 1570621 | NCBI WGS metagenome assembly OGEG01 (sample SAMEA2582130, study PRJEB24529) | metagenome | biome: Human gut stool | place: China | collected 2011 | reverse complement strand
ACCTCCAAACTGAGTAATTTTATCTTACATCAGTTTGGAGGTTTACACAAACTTTAGGATACTCCCTGTAATACCATCTATTTGGTAAATGTCAAATACCTCCATGCTTTGTGGATAGAAGCAAACATAACTCATGTGTGGTACATACATTTCACGAAACTGCTTATAATTGATATTTTTACTTGCACATCCACTATAATCATCTGCTGTGGTTTGCCATTTAGCTGGTGTTATCATTACTGTATATTTGTTCGATATTTTATAACCTAGGTCTACAAAGTCTAAGTCCATTCCTTTATTATATGGTGGGTTACCTATGACTACATCAAATTTCATTTGTCCGAACTCCTTTTTCATTTCATCTATTAACATCTTATGATTGTTATTTAGGCAAGCTGTCTTGTATTGGTCAAATACTCCAAAGCATCTCTTCTGTCAACGCCGTACATTCTATCAGACCTCCGACAAACGCCTGCTCTGCCTTGAGAGAATTTTCTATTTCCATGATTCCTTGCTTATCTTTCGTGTATCCATATACTTTCATACTGCTGCCCTCCGAAAAGAAACGGACACCCCATTACAGGGTGTCCGACTTCTCCTTATCCTCTTTCTGTTTTCCATCCGCCACAGGTGCTGTTGGTTTTTCCAGAGATGCCACCACTACCGCACCATTTTCCAGTTTCGCCCCGGCACTGATGATATGCATATCCAACAGCGTTTTTACTTTTTCCTCCGTGAAGCTGGTTCTCTCATATCGTGAGGAAATCACATCATACATGGTATTTCCCTTTTCCTTATGTGTACCGATCACAATATAGAAAAGGTTGGCTAAACAATCTTCCTCGACCATGGGAATTAAAGTGTTGGTGTGGATTTTCTTCATCATGTTGGTGGTGAAAAAGTTCTTTTTATCCATTACCAGTTCCCCTGCTTCGGATAACTCCAGACCATACACCTCATCCGTAGTAATGCCTTTCAGGGCATCTTTGATCTGCTTCTCTGTCAGTTCCACGACTTCCCCCTTGGGTAAGCTGTAGGCTTCATAACAGATTGCTCTTGTTCCTAAAAAGATCTCGTTGGTTACTACTAATTTTCTGCACATAATTTTTTCCTCCTGCGTTTCGCATTTACTATTTTGTTTCGGACATTTTCTTTTCTGTCCTCCTTACATTTAATACAATAACGCCGGGAAAATGTTTTGGCAGTGGCGAGAATAGCCAGAGATTTTATAGGGTGATTAGTGATGATGTAGAATCCTCATGCCATCTACAAAATAACCAATTTTGACCCTGGCAATTTTGGTGTATATTTCAGAAAAATAAACATCAAAAAAGCAACCGCCCTGGCCAGGAATAGGTTGCTTTCCCTGTATCCACCTTCTCAAATCTGCTGAAGCCGGTAACCGCTGTCCTTGCAAATGGATCTTGTGTCTAAATCTATCAGCTTATCTACGGTACCCTTATCTTTACAGCAGTATTCACACTTTTTATCGCATATATTTATCACTTGCTGTTGTGTCATTTTTTCTTTAATGTCACTGCAATCTCTCAACCAACATTCCGCCGATTTCCGGAACGCTCCCACTGATTTCGTTATAGCAAAATGACCGTTCCCTTTTAATGCCCTTGTTACCTCCATCAGCAGTTCGTTTGCAAAGTGTTCTCTGTTTTTTCCTGCGCTGTTATGTAGATCAATAAAGTTCTGAATCTCACGACTGGTATCAAAATAATCTGTTCCATTTTGCAAATTATCATGTACATACTGTAATGCAGCAATGACCACATTTTCTGCCACGGGGTTCTTCAAGTACATCGCTAAGACTTCGTCATAGGAAAGGTACAGATCCTCAAAGCACCAATAGGATGTAGCAACAAACTCAGCGCCTTTTTTCATGCACAGCCTGGTTCCCCATTTCACAAAGTCATGTGCAATAAACCCTTTGGTATTGTTTGCCACACAGTCAACCGCTACAAATACTTTATCTCCTGCCTGCAATTTGGGAAATATGCTTAACACCTGCGCCTTTAAGGTTGTATTTCCCGAAGCAGTCTGTCCATCACTTCCGATTGGAAATGATACTAACAGAAAGGAATCCACAGATCTGAATGTCTGGGCTACACATTGCCAGAAATCACGGGCTGAATTTGAATCCTCTGTAATGATATACAACAATTATGCCCACCCCCGTATATAACACTCATATTCCAACTGCAGTTCCCCATCCTTCTTGCACAACGTCCCGAAATAGTTCGGTGACAACTCGATTCCCATAGGTTTTCTTAAAAATATCAGGTATCTGTTGTCCCCTCTGTCCGCATTGATAATTTCTACCATCTGTTCATCCAGTATAAGCTCTGCTCTGTCTATTATGATAAGCTTACCCTTTTGCAGGGGAAGCTTGTCCTTATTATCCTTTGATACAATAAAAATATTGTCAGCATTATACGGCTTAAAGCTGGCATTATTATTATCGTTGATGTAGCTTTTCAACATAGTGCACAGTAAAGATTTTCCCGTTGCACTATCCCCATGCACTATGGTCTTATTTCCCCGGAATTTTAAGTTATATTTATTTCCGTTTACATCCGTAAATTTCAAAACATTGCTTTGCCAATCATAACACTGTTGCATGTTACCTCCCCATAAACTACACCATGAAAAGTAAGTCGGTTATTTTTTCGGAATCGTTGATCAAATATTCTCTGTTACCGCATTCATATATTTCATCTTCATGCTCCAGGACGATTCCTATGTCCATATTAGTCTTATCAATATAACAGAAAAGCTGCTCTAACGCATTCTTTCCGCATTCCGTTGCATTAATCGCTCTGACCGTCGGGTATACCTTCTGGTTCTCTTGCAGAAAAATGCAATTCAATATGGTTTTGCACCCCGTTGACAAGTCCTGAATACCAGTAATGCCGTAAGGAGTTTCTATTTTCCCGATATTCTGATCCAATAGCTTTGCATGGTCAACTTCTTCCATGACCTTAATAGAATTTTCGGAAAGGCTTTTTGCAGATACATTGTTATTAAAAAAAGAATCATTGTCTATGATGATTTCGTTGTCTTTAAAATATTTGCCTGAGGTATATAATCTAACCATACTTCACCGTTCTCCTTTTCATTTATTATACCGCCTAATTCACAAAATTACAAACCACCGTTTTGAAATTCCCTGTTTCTCCCCACTCTCACCCCAGCCTCAGATCCAGACCCTCTGGTTACAACTGTTCTCCATGCACTGTACAAAAGTCTGGCCGCCATGTCCGGCAATCTTGTGGCAGCGGATCTTACGGTCATCCACGATGATAAATCCGGGGCAGGAAAAAGTGCTTTCCGGGGTAACCACTCCCGCCTCCAGTCCCGCAGCGGCCGTGATGATCTTGAAGGTGGATCCCGGTTCGTAGGTGTCGTTGATACAGCCGTTTCGCCACATGGCATTCAGCTTTTCCTGTTTCTGTTCCACCGTCAGTGTGGCCGGGTCCACCGCCACAATGCTGCCGTCCTCCTTCACTTCCGTCAGCTCCGGTAAGGTATAAGGGTCATTCAAATCAAACTCCGGATAATTCACCATAGCCAGGATCTCGCCGTTCTGCGGATTCATAGCCACTATATAAACACTGTCCGCCTCCTTGGTAGCACAGGCCTGCGCCGCCAGCTGTGTAGCATACTCCTGGATGTTCCGGTCGATGCTGATACGAAGATCCATGCCCGGCACCGGTTCCACCCGACGCTCCCCTGCCGTATCCACCTCGATCCCCTTGGCGTCCGTGATCGTCAGGATCATTCCCGGATCCCCCTGCAGGATCTCTTCATATACCACTTCCAGTCCAATGATTCCCTGATTATCTCCTCCGGTAAAACCCAGCACCTTGCTGGCCAGATCCCCGTAAGGATAATATCTCTTGTAATCTTCGTCCACTTTTACCCCGGCCAGATCATATTCCCGGATCCGGTCTCCCACGGTCTTATCCACGTTGCTTTTCACCCGCTCGATGGAGGAATATTTCTCCACCCGCTTTCTGGCCTCTTCCTCGGAGATTCCCAGTTCCTTCACCAGTATGGCGATCACCTGCTCCGGCTCCTCGATCTGATTGTGGATCACCGATACCGTACAGACCATCTTGTTGTCCGCCAGCACGACCCCGTTGCGATCCAGAATCCGTCCTCTCGCCGCCTTGATGCTGCGCTCTCTTTCGTGCAGCCTTGTGGCCGCTTCCTCATAATATTCCGCCCGCCATACCATCAGATACAATAGTCTTCCCAACAGTCCGCAGAGCACTGCCGCACATACGAAAAATATGGTCATGATCTTCTTCCGATGAAAGAAACGATTCTGATGATCTGCCATAAAAAAACCTCACAACAAGAGCTTTTTACATTTTATTGCTCTTGCTGTGAGGCTATTCGTCAGATTACCTTACTATTCATTCTGCTGGTTCAGCAGATTATTGTTGACCGGGCTGTCCCCCAGGGAATCATCGCCGCCGACATCCGCTCCCGTAACAGGATCGATCAGTCCACCGTCAATCGGGCTTACCAGATAACCGGTGGCCGGATCCACCGGATAATTTCTCCAATCCTCGGAAGGCGTTGTATTATCACCGCCCTGAGCGTCGCCGGTTCCATCTCCACTGCCCGTCTGATCGTCTCCGGTCTGTCCATCACCGGTTCCGTCACCGTTATTCTGATCTTCACCGTCCTCGGGCTTCTGGGTATACTGATTGGTGATCTCGATCTGTTTTTCTGCCAGCTCCTGGATCTCCTTCTCAGACAGTTCTTCTGTCATGAAAATATTCAGGTAAGGCAGCACTTCTGTCAGTACATTTCTTACGATTCCAGTAGCGAACTTCGCATCATCCTGCGGAGATGCATTGGCACGATCCACGACCACATAGATAGCGATCTGGGGATCATCCGCCGGTGCATATCCCATAAAGGATACTACGTACTCACCGTTTTTACGGGGAATGGTCTCTGCGGTACCGGTCTTGCCACCGATGGCATAACCTGCAGGTCTTGCGGTCCTACCGGTTCTGCGGTCACCACCCTCTTCCATAACGGTAGCACGACAGTACTGTCTGATCTTCGCGGAAGTGCTCTCGGAGATGGTCTGCCGTAACACTCTCGGTTCTATGTTCTCCACCGTTGCTCCGCTTGCATTGGTGATCTTATCCACCATATGAGGCTCATAATAGTAACCGCCGTTGATCAGAGAGCAGAAACCGGTGATCATCTGTATCATGGTTACATTAAAGTTCTGTCCAAAGCTGTTGGTCGCCAGATCAGCGCTTCCCATCTGGTCCACCGGGAACAGCAGGCTTGCGGTTCTCGCCTCTCCTGCCAGATCCACGTTGGTCTTTAATCCAAAGTTAAAGGTCTGTTGGAATTTGGCAAATTCCTCTTTGCCCATGGTGGCTGCAATCTTCATTAACGCTACGTTGCAGGACCAGGCAATGGAATCCTGTACCGATACATCACCTTCACCGCCGGAACGGTAGCTGTGGCATTTGATCGTATGTCCGCCGACTTCCAGAGATCCGTTACACTGATAGTGCTCGTTGCCGGTGATAGCACCGCTCTCCAGTGCTGCCGCCACAGTAAACGGTTTTGCTGTGGAACCCGGCTCGTAAGTAGTGGAGATACAATAGTTCTTCCACAGGTAATTCAGGTTGTCCAGCAATTCGTCATCCGTTAAGGCATCAATGTCTTCCTGCGTAAAATAGGTATCTGTCTTGGTCAGAACATCATAACCGTTGGCATTGGTCACCATCTCGATCTTACGGGATCCCAAAAGGGCGTCCGTATTCCTGGTATCGTTCAGGTCATAGGTCGGATAACTTGCCATGGCCAGAATATTACCGGTATTAACCTCCATAATGATGCAGCCCACATTCTCCGCACCGTTGCCGGGATGTACCGCATCCTTATGTTCCTCGTTAAACTGCTTCAGATATTTCTCCACAATACCCTGGATATTGGCATCAATGGTACTGTGTATCGTATTGCCGTCCACGGCCGGTTTGATGGTCCGCTCCAGGTTGGCATCATCATTCAGATATCCATACTCTCTTCCGGTGGTTCCGTTCAGCACATCATTGTAATACTCTTCCAGTCCGTACTGTCCTTCGTTGTCCGATCTGGAGAATCCGATCACGTCCGCCGCCAGGGAACCATTGGGATAGACTCTCTTGTATTCTTCCTGGAACCAGACGCCCTTGATCTTGCTGTCCTCCAGTGCTGCCGACTGAAAACCGCTGATCTGATCATAGGTCAGCCTTCTGAGAGGGACATACCAGGAAGAATCCGGATGACTGATCACATACTGTCTCACTGCCGTCATATCCAGATCCGGGAAATTTGCGGACAGCGCCTCCATCGTCGGTTCCAGATAAGTCTCACGGCTTAACATTACATAGGAATCAATGACCAGATTATATACTTTCTCGCTGACTGCCAGTTTCGTTCCTTTGGCATCCACGATATCCCCGCGGCGAAATGGCAATGTCACGGAATCATATTTCTGCTGCGACAAAACCTGTTTTTCGTAAGTCGCTCCATCCGCTTTCACGATCCAGGACAGTCGGACAGACAGCAGAATAAATGCCAGTATGATCAGGGCATACAGGCATAAAAGTTTTTTCTGCATCTTTATGGAAAATTTCTTAGGCTTCTGTTCCTTCACGCTTTCTGCCTCCCAGACTTAGTTCTGGCTGGTATCCGCCTGACGCATATAGTCGTTGCTGCTGCTTGCGTAGGTGATTACCTGTCCTTCGGCAGCATAGGTCATTCCAAGTTCGCCGATGGCAATTCTCTTGACTTCTTCCAGATTGATATTGCTGGTAATCCGGCTGTACTCTTCATCGTTTGACAGCTTCAGAGAGTTCAGTTCACTCTCCATTCTGGACACCTCAGTGATCTTGGTGGTCAGCTCCGACTGCATCTGGATATAATTTACCAGACAGAAGGCACAGGCAATCAATGCTCCCATCAGAAAGGTGACGTAGCCGATGCTCATATGTCTTGCTTTTTCTCTGTTTTTTCTCGTCTCATGAGACATCTGTCTCCGAGGCTCCTCCATCTGCCTGCGGATCTGTAAGTCTCTTGCTGTATTATCATATATGTAAGGAGTATTGCTTACTCTTCTTCTCTGTGCCATACTCTTTCTCCCCGCTTTCACTACTAAAGTCTTTTATTTTTTCTCAAATACCCTGAGCTTTGCACTCTTGGATCTGCTGTTTACTTCCAGTTCTTCCACACTGGGAAGAATGGGTTTTCTGGTGATCACCTTTCCCTTGGAGACCTTACCGCATACGCACACCGGAAATTCCGGCGGACAGGTGCAGGGATTCTCATTCCTGCGGAATGCGTTCTTCACGATCCGGTCCTCCAGGGAATGGAAGGTAATAATGCAGAACCTTCCGCCGGGATTCAGCAGATCGATCAGCTCGTCCAGCGCCTTTTTCAGTACTTCCAGTTCCTGATTACATTCGATACGGATTGCCTGGAAAGTCTGTTTCGAAGGATGTCCGTTCTGTCGCATCTTTGCCGGGACTGCGGCTTTGATGATCTCATTTAATTCAAAGGTGGTCTCAATGGGTTTGTCTACCCTGTTTTTCACAATGTGTTTCGCTATATTCTTGGCAAAAGGATCTTCACCGTAATCCCGGATGATGTGATACAGTTCCATCTCGGAATAATTGTTGACGATATCTCTCGCTGTCAGGGTCTGCCTGCGATCCATCCGCATGTCAAGAGGGGCATCAAACCGATAGGAAAATCCTCGGTCTTCGGTATCCAGCTGATAGGAAGATACTCCCAGATCCAGCACGATTCCGTCCACGCCGGTGACACCATATTCTCTGAGGGCCTCCACTGCATTCACATAATTGTTGCGGATTACGGTCACTTTATCTCCAAACGGCTGCAATCTTGCGGATGCTGCTGCGATTGCTGCATCATCCTGATCAATGCCGTAGAAATGTCCGTTTTTCAGGCGGCTGCATACTTCGTAGGCATGTCCTCCTCCACCTAAAGTTCCGTCCACATAGATGCCGTCCGGGTTAATATTCAGTTGTTCAATGGTCTCATGCAGCATCACAGAATAATGATTGAATTCCACGACGGTCATCCTTTCTCGGTCACGTTTTTCACCCGTTAAATGGTCAGTCCCAGTCCTTCCATGGCGCTGGTGATCTCATCCATATCGGTATCGGAGTTCATATTCTCCCATTTATCCTTGCTCCAGATCTCCACACGGCTGCCGACGCCGACCAGTACCACGTCCTTTTCCAGTCCAGCGAACTCTCTGAGTGCTGCCGGCAACAGGATTCTTCCCTGCTTGTCCACTTCTACCATAGCTGCACCGGCCAGGAAGAAACGGGCAAATTGTCTTGCTTCTTTATTGATCAGAGGTAATGAGGTCAGCTTCTGTTCAAAAGCATTCCAGTCATCGTTGGCATACACAAATAAGCAGCCATCCATTCCCTTGGAAATCACAAATTCCTCTCCTAAGACTTCTCGGAATTTCGCCGGAATGATCAACCTGCCTTTCGTATCTAACGTATGGTTGTACTCGCTCATAAACATCGCACTCACCACCATTCATCCAAAATGGGACTGCCACGAAAAGGAGGTCATTTTTCTAAAAATCTACCACTTTGTGGCACTTACCTCCACTTTCTCCCACTTTTATTATGATTTTATACTAAAATAGGGTATTTTACAAGAGAAATCAAGTAGCTTTTTTCGACAGCACCACGTAAAAAAGCGCCTTGTCATACGGCAAAGGCGCTTTTTGCTACAATATCTGGTATAAAAATAAGAGCAAACACAATATCTATGTATTTGCTCCTGTTTCGATATTCTTAATAAATTTTTAAATATTTTTAATATTTTTCCACCTTCGGCTGTTTTTTCAGGCGGAGACGCACAATAACATCCGTTACCACTGCAAAAATCACCATACACAGGGATAATACCTGTGATACGGCGAGGGTCGTTCCGGGGATAAACAGGGTATCTGTCCGGATACCCTCGATCCAGAATCTACCCAGTCCGTAGCCGCCGAAGTACAGCAGACAGATCTCACCCTCGAACTTTTTGTGCTTGCGGTACACCAGCATAAGGATCAGGATCATCAGATTCCACAGGCTCTCGTAGAGGAAAGTGGGATGTACCTGAATGTAATTAGTCCCATCGATAATGTGAGCTGCTACATTCTCAGAAATATCCCGGCTGCGCACAGCTTCGATAGGAAGCCGCATGGCCAGAAAACTGTCCGTATATTCCCCGAATACTTCACGGTTCATAAAGTTACCCCAGCGGCCGATGATCTGTCCAAGAATCAACCCCGGCACACACAGATCTCCCAGCCGGAACGGGTTGATCTTCTTGATCCTGCAATAAATGAGCAGTGTCAGGAATGCTCCAATCACACCGCCGTAGATCGCCATACCGCCGTTACGGGTATTGAAAATGCTTAACAGATTGTCCTTGTAATAGTCCCAGGCAAAGACCACGTAATAGATTCTGGCTCCGATCACGGAAAAGATCACGGCATAAATGGCGAAATCCCAGATCGTATCCGGATTTTCTCCTGTCACCTTTGCCTGATGCACCGCCATCAGAATGCCTGCCAGTACCCCGATTCCGATGATCAGGCCGTAAAAGGCGATTTCGAAACCGAATACGGAAAAGCTTCTGGGAACATTCTCCAGGTAAATGCCTAAATGGGGAAATGCAATATCTCCTGCATTCATCATAATATTTATTTCCTTTCTTGGTACTATCCGGCTTCTGCGCGCTTCGCGCTCCCGAATCCGGCACATACATTCGCATTCCGGGCTATCGCCCTACTTGCTCATATGCATATACTATCCGGCTTCTGCGCGCTTCGCGCTCCCGAATCCGACACATACATTCGCATTCCGGGCTATCGCCCTACTTGCTCATGTATGTTTGATCCGCTAATAGACAGATTACTCTGCCTGCAAGCAGTCTCGTAATCTGTCTATTGCGGATCTTAGTATTACACGTTGAATCTAAATAGGATCACATCGCCGTCCTGCACCACATAATCCTTGCCTTCCATACCGACCAGACCCTTTTCACGGGCAGCGGCCAGAGAGCCCTGCTCCAGCAGATCCTTGTAGTTTACTACTTCTGCCTTGATGAAGCCTCTCTCGAAATCGGAGTGGATCTTGCCGGCTGCCTGAGGTGCCTTGGTGCCAATCTTGATGGTCCATGCTCTGGTCTCATCCTCTCCTGCAGTCAGGAAGCTCATCAGACCTAAGATATGATAGCTTGCCTTAATCAGTTTCTCCAGACCGGATTCCTTTAATCCCAGGTCGTCTAAGAACATTGCCTTCTCATCATCATCCAGCTCGGAGATCTCTTCCTCGATCTGTGCACAGATCACGAATACCTCACTGTGTTCACCGGCTGCGAACTCTCTTACTTTTGCCACCATCTCATTGGATGCGCCGTCATCTGCCAGATCATCCTCGGCTACATTGGCTGCATAGATCACAGGCTTATAAGTCAACAGATTGTATTCCTTTAACAGAGCCAGTTCATCCTCATCGGTAACATCCAGGCTCTTTGCCATCTTACCGCTCTCCAGATGCTCCTTGATACGTTCAAGCAGTGCCAGCTCCTTGGCATAGGTCTTGTCCATTCTGGCTGCCTTGACTACCTTGGACAGTCTTCTCTCCAGTACTTCCAGATCTGCGAAGATCAGCTCCAGATTGATGGTCTCGATATCACGCAGAGGGTTCACGCTGCCGTCCACATGGATGACATTAGGATCCTCGAAACATCTTACCACATGTACGATAGCATCCACTTCACGGATATTGCTTAAGAACTGGTTGCCCAGTCCCTCACCCTTGGAGGCACCCTTTACCAGACCTGCGATATCCACGAATTCGATCACTGCGGGAGTTACCTTCTTGGAATGATACATCTCGCCCAGTGCTTTCAGTCTGTCATCCGGAACTGTTACCACACCCACGTTAGGGTCGATGGTACAGAAGGGATAGTTGGCGGATTCTGCTCCCGCCTTGGTCAGGGAATTGAAAAGTGTGCTCTTTCCCACGTTGGGAAGACCTACGATACCTAATTTCATATTTTTTCATCACCTCTTAAATGCCTTGATTTTACGGCATTTCTTTCTTTATAATTTGTATTTATGTACCAATTATGTACCAATTTAGTTCAAATTACTTTCAAAGCATCTGCAACCATACTTATTTCTTTCTGCTTCTGTTCGTCTGTCGTGTGCACATAAAGATTCATTGTTATGCCTATATTTGAGTGTCCCAGAAGTGTCTGTAATGTTTTTGGCATCATTCCTGCTTCAATACATCTCGTTGCAAAAGTATGTCTTAATATGTGCATTGCAATTTTTCGTATACCTGCTTTTTCACATACTTTAAAAAGCATTGTGTCGTATGTACTATTTTTAACTGGCGTACCTTTTTTACAAACGAATACGACATCTTTCCACTCCAAAGATATAAAAGGTAATAACTGATTTTTCTTCTTCTGTAATTTCAACAATCGAATTGCTTCATCTGTCAATGGAATAGTACGATACCCGGATTTACTTTTCGGTTCTCCTTTTCTCCACTCTTTAGTCGAATGTCGGTACTCCATAGTTTTAGAAATAATCATGGTCTTATTTTTGAAATCAATGTCTTTCCATTCTAAAGCAACCAATTCACCAGTCCTTAAACCAGTCTGCAAGATAAAAAGATATTGATATTCATAAGGGCAACCAACTATTTCATGGCAGAATTTCTTTTGATCTTCAATAGTAAGTGCTTCTTTCTTTTCTGACGGTTTTCCTATGTCGTACTTTACCATTTTAGTACATGGGTTTTTAGAAATTATGTCATTTTGATAGGCATAATCAAGCATATTATAAAGTGCTATCCTTGCTTGGTATATTGTAGTAGTCTTATAACCATCATCTGACATATTGTTCATAATCTGTTGGCAATGTATCGTATTTACTTCTTTCAGCAACTTATGTCCTATAACAGGAGCAATGTTTTTATTATATCTTTCTCTGTAATTTCTTACCGTATTCGGTCTTACTGTTTTCTCTTTTATAGAAATCCAGTAATCGTACCATGCGCTTACAATCATGTCTTGCGGAAAATCAATATTGCTATGTTCATCTGAATACTGGTTATCTGCAAGCCACTTTTGACACTCTTTTGCCTTTAAAAATAATTTTTGAATACGCCTTCCATTTTTTGAAGTGTATCTTCCAACATAATATCCGTCTTTTCTTTGGCTTATACCTTTTCCAAGTTCCTTTCCTTTTAGGTCTTTTCCCAAAACTTTACACTCCTTTCCATTTAAGAGAAAAGCCTTATGCAATCTGATATTTTATCACATAAGGCTTTGAATGTCTACAATTCCACATTGTCAGAGATAAATTTTTCAAATTCTTTTCGCTTTATTAAACGTTTTTTCCCTACAAAAATTACAAAATTACATCTTGGATTGTTGGAAATTTCTCTGATTTTATTTATTCCTATATTGCTGTATTCGGCAGCTTCATCAAGTGTTAGTGTTACTTTTTCCCATACAGGAACCGTTTTATTCAAAACTTCTTCACCTCCGATTTTATCTTTTATACTTTTTACTCTTCTATTTACGGTTGCTATTGGAAGAAAAGTTTTTGCAGATATCTGCTCTAAACTCTTACCTCGTGCAAGCAACCAAAACACTTTCTCTTCCTCTTCCGTAAAATTGGCGTTCCGGAAGATTTCATCAAGTTCCGGCTTAGTCAGTTTTGACAACTTCATAAGCCAGTCTCCTTCGCTAAATTATAGATTTTATTTCATCCAGGCAGGCATTCCAACCATTCATCGTTCCTCTGACATAATCTCTGCCGAGATCTTCGGCATCGATCATCTCTGTTTCACGTTCCGGCAGCTCCTGGAGCGGACATTTATCATGCCGTTTCTTTGTAAATGTATTCTGTGACAGCATTGATGCTCCATTATTGAGGACATTCATAAGCTGACATTTTTTGATTCCTTGAAATTCATACAGAAATTTACATTTGCTACATGATTCCGGCATATCCATCACTAATATTGCTTTTGCTATGCCTAACTCTATCCCATTTATCCCATCGGCCGTCAATTCTCTGCCGCACAGCGGGCAGATTTTTATTTTTATTGCTCCCATCGGCTCGTTTTCGCTGTTGCAGAAAAGCATATAATTCTCCGCTCCTAGCCTAATAATCCCATGTTTGCAACTTACATTTATATATTTCTCGCAAAAATCACACATTTCGAATCTCCTTTACTAAATTTCAGTTTAGATGTTCATAACACCAGACTTCCATCCTGCTTTTTTAGCCTCTTCTGAAAGAATCTCATTTTCTTCAGCTATAGCCATTTTTCTTTGTTGTTTTTCTAAACAATATATTGATAAAATTTCATCCACCAACTCATTAATACTACATAACATATCTCCGTCAACCTCTTCGGTTCGTTCTGCATCATTTAAAATATTTTTTATATCTTCTGCACATTCATGTATTTTTCTCATACAAATGCCTCCATAAATCTTAATATTTCAGTTTACTGATCCTTATCTCTTGCTATTGCTTCCCGAATCCTGTCTGCAAACAGAGCGCAGGCTTCATCTACCGATGCAATATTATCTCTTATATCCTGAGTTGGTATATCAAGTTCTTTTCCAAGTTCATAGAGTACCTCGCAGACACCATCTGTATAAGTTGCCTCCTGTGCCGATTTCTCATAATTTGAACATTCAAAAAGACTTTCAGCAATATCAAGTCCTTTGTTCAGTCCCTCCATGTAAGATCTTTCTTTTTCCGATCTAAGCTGTGATGCTCTTTCCTGTATTGCTCTTGAATCATTGATTGCTTTGAGAGCCTTGTCCGTATCAATATTTGTTGCTTTATACATTTTTTCTACCTCCATTAAATCCTAATATTTCAGTTTAAATGCTGCTTTCTTATCGCAAAAACAGCAAAACCGTCCTTCGTTTTTCGACAGAAGGCTAAATATCGTGGTACCGTCTCAGAAGTTTATAAGGTCATCTTGAACGGTCAAACGGCTGACCCTCTATTTCAGTTTACTTCATAAAGAGCAACCACCTTGTCTTACCTCTCTGATCTCCCAACAAAGGTTTCTTCCCAAATGCTTTTAGCACTTCCGATAATTTGATCTGATCCTCATTCCATTTAAAAACAAGCAGTCCGTCCGCCTCCAGCACCCTCATACACTCATCAAATCCGGTTTTCAGGTACGTTGGCCAATCTGCCGGAAGCACTCCGTATTTCTGCCGGAGCCATGACCCTGTACCGGCATGGATAAGATGCGGAGGATCAAATACCACGATCTTAAAACTGTTATCAGGGTACGGCATATCTCGGAAATCCATATGCACATCCGGTTTTACCAAAAGAGATCTACCGTCACACAAGGTTGTTTCTATCTCCCGATTATCCGCAAAAATGACATCCGGGTTCTGGCGGTCAAACCAAAACATCCTGCTACCGCAACAGGCATCCAGTATTTTTTTCATATTTTGTCTCTCTTTCATTTTTCATAACTAACAGATAAACCATATTTTCCTTTGTTTGCGACATTCACAACACCAATATTCATGATATGCTAATCCGATTCTAAATCTTGTGTTATGAAACAAAACAAATCGCTCTGCCATACACACAGATTCAGGGTGATGTATTTTCAAACATCTTCTTTTTGTCATTTTTATTTCTCCGCTAAATCCTAAGTTACATACTTAATTTCTCACCGTATTCAGGTACTCTTTGCATCTTTGATACACTTTCGGATCGAACTCTTTCCGCTCGTGCTCGTACGCACTGTATTCCGCAGGATCGCATCCGGCAATCTGTGCCATCTTAAACATGGACACTTTCGCATCTCTTCTGAGTGCTGCAATATAGCCTGCGTACATATCCTTGTCACCGTTGGCTAACTGTATTCTTGCCATTTCCTGAATGTCTTTCGATGCAGACATTTCCATTATTTGCTTTATTGTGCATTCTTCGTTGTGGCAATCATAAAGGCAACCGTGGATTCCATTCTTGCCATCGAAAAAGCCAACCACATATTTTGTAGGTTCCTCACAGTCATTACATTTTGCATTTATAACCATAATTTTCACCACCTTTTAACTTACCGAACTACCGAATTTTCCTCGGTAGTTCGATTTCTCCCCCGTATTACCGGGGGATTTTAACTTGCTTTTGAATTATTGAGTGGAACTAAAATAGAAACTCAAATTTTTAATTAAATTTTTCACTTTTTAACTCAAATTTTGAGTTACTATTTCACTTTTTAGTTCCTGATTTCACTTTCTTGCTCAATATTTAAGTTCTTGAACATTGCGCACATGACATCTACCACAATGCTGTTTCCGAATTGTTTGTAAAGTTGCGTGTTGCTGTTCACTTCTGCCATCTTGGATATATCCTCGTCTGATACTCCCATGAGCCTACCGCATTCTCTCGGTGTCAACTTCCTAATCCTGTATTTTGGTTCAAGTACGAGATTATTTTTCTGCACACTTGTCAGACAATTACTCGTTCCACTCATATTCGGTTCTAACCTCTGTTCTGTCGGACTTCCAGCTGTTCTGTCTGATGGGTTATCAGGATTTCTGCCACACATGGCAACTATCTGACTTTCAAGAATTTTTGGTTCTTGATTTCCACCTTGCATTGTACTCAATGTTGGACTACACCCCCCCCACATCATAAATTCTGTTAGTGCTTTCAAATTTGCTTTCAAGTGAACCTATAACTTTAACTTCTTGCATTCAACCACTCCTGTATTTAATGATGCATATTTTCCTATTGTATTTCCATCTTTTGAAATATGAGACAAAATGCAATTAGCAATAATCTTTTCTTTTGGATTGTTAATTGACAAATCAACCGCTTTCAACAACACAGTTTCCTTCTGACCGCAAGTTTCTGATTCCTGCGTCATATCTTGCAGTGATGCAGTTTGCAATTTCTCTCTGTTGTGGATTGCAGATTGTTCCGTCAATGCAAGTCTGCTATGCTCTGTTCTGCTCTTAGGATTGTGCTGTGGCAGCGTTCCGTTGTCAATAAGCTGTTTTATTAGCTTTTCAGCCTTTTCATTTTTGATGTAATACTTCTCGTCAACATTATCTTCAAGGTAATCTTTCAACTTCTTTTTCAACGGTATCGGCTGTGGGAAATGGTAGTTATATTCTCCCAAAAATGAAAACATGAAGCATCTTTCACGGTTCTGTGCCACTCCGTAGTTCTTTGCGTTTAAGTCCTTCCAGTAACTTACATATCCAAGACTTGTCAGAAAATCGATCCAGTTTTGAAAATCTACCATGTTTGCATCGGCATGGACTTGTGGCACGTTTTCCATGAACAAAATCTGTGGTAACTCACCTCCACCATCTCTTATCTCTTTCAGAATCCGTTCAACTTCCCACAAAAGACCGGACCGTGTTCCACTACCTTTTTTCATTCCTGCTTGCTTCCCGGCAACCGATAAATCGGTGCATGGAAACGAGTAAGTAAGTAAGTAAGTGAAGGCTTCCGTATTGCAGATATTCAAATCATCCGCATGAACCTTTGTTATGTCCATTGTATGAAAATCTGTGCCATGCACCGCATTGTAGCTTGCTACGGCATACTTATCAAACTCAACAACTCTGTAATGCTCAAATTTTGCACCGATTCTTTCCAGTGCCATTGCCTGCGAACCATATCCGGCAAACAGTTCTATCAGCCTTATAGGCTTTGTAATACGTATCTGTTCACGTATCAGGTCAAAAATGCTCATCTGATTCTGACATTCGTAATCAAACTTATCTAAATCACTCATTTTTTCAAGGAGACCGCATATGCTTCACTCTGGCCAGAGTCTCGGCTCCTTTCTTGATTTTATCTAACTATTGTTTCACTCTGTTCCTTGTACATCCTCCCTGCCATCTGCACCAGGTAATGCTGTAAGGCTTCATCTACGCTGATATTGTGCTTCGTGCGGTATTTATCCACGTATTGTCTGAAGTCCTCATTCTGCTCGTACAGGGAAGCGTAATCAATGTTCTGCATCTGTTCCACCTGCCTTTACAATCTCGATTGCTCTTTTCTTCAAATATTCTTCACATAATCCTTGGCAGGCTCCAGTAGACCAATCGTAATCACTACAATCCCTCTTGCAATTAGTGTTTGCTCCTGTCTTAATCTCTTCCAACTGTTTCACAACCTTGTCCTGGTCATAAAGTCTGCTCTTTTCAAATGCCTTTTCCATCATCTCTGCGGTCTCCTGTTCATAGTTACCACAGCTGGTACCCATATCCGCAAGACATCGTTGGAAAAAATTTGCGAATCGATCTGTGTTATAGTCCACTTCAAATTCCTTTGGAATATCAATCAGTATTTTCATCGTTCGCCCTCCAATCTAATTTCTGACCGCATCTATCACAATATTCGTTAAATGTGCCACCACACCACTTACCGTCTATCTTTGATATGATTTTCCGCTTGCATACGGGACATCCATAATTAACGGTTCCGTTGTTATAGTCAAATGAGATGATTTTCTTCGCATTCTGCTTCTCTTTCCATGCCCGGCATTCCTCCACCGTGCCTATCTTGCGGTACTTCTGTACCTCTTCCAGTGCCTGGATTGCCATCTCGTAACCTTGGATTTCGTTTTTTCTCTCGTAATTCTGTGTACACATTTTGGCTAAATCAATAGATGTCTCAAGTTCTTTGATTGCTTCATTCTCCGTCATGGCTACTCTCCTTAACTCCATTTAAAATCCTCACAAGGTCTCATTCTCCGCTGATTCTTACCTCTTTTATTGCATATTCCCCAACCACCGTAATGACAATCTTCACAAGTAATCGGATATTGATTTAATTTTTCCTCAATACATTTCTTGCACTGGTAAGAATTTTGATTATACTCATACCGACAATTACGATTTTTGCGTTTGCATGTCGCCATATTACTCCTCCAACAGTTCCGTATTGTCAAATACATTCCCAATCACTGAACATTCATCACCTAAAACTTCATAGCTTTCAGCTGATAATCTGTTTGTCACTTGGAAGGAAATTGTTTCATCATCCCATACGACTTTACCTATGCAATCTGCTTCTGCCAGTCCGCTTTCTGTACTGTATGAATCCCAGTAAGCAACAATGTCATTCTCCCAAATCAGCTTGCCATTCTTGTCCTTAAGTCCGGTGCACTGGCAGATAGTGTTCGGGTCTATCTCGTAGAAATTTATACCAGTAACATTCCAATCATCGCAAGCAGTTCCATTGTATTTTTCAATAACAATTCCGCCAATAAATACTCTTCCATTTTCAAATCCATCATCAAACAAGTAACCATGTACCCATTCTCCATTATCAATCCGCTTTCCACGGAATAAATATCTATCTTGCATCCTCATTCCTCGCTTTCTGCCCTGAGCCATTCATTCATCTCGTAGGTTCCCGATATGCTCTGGTCGTGATAACCGTATGTTTCTACTGTCACTAAAAAATCTGCCAGCTCATCGTCAGTCATGCTCCTGATCCGGTCTGCGTTGGTCATAGGGGAGTAGTGCTCGCAATCTCTTTCTATGTCCTCATGCGGACAGTCGTTGATTTTCTCGCACCATGAGTACGCATCAAACCCGTTATCCTTTGTTTCTAAATTCTTGCAATTATTACATTTCACCATCTTCCACCTACTTTTCTTGTAAAAATCTCTTGATGACATCAATATCTCTGTCCAGCACGCTTAAATGCTCTTTGTTCATTTTTTGATAGACAATCAAGGGATTCTGTCTTCCTGCCTTTTTCGCTCTTAATACTTCCCATATACCTTTGGGTTCTTCAATCGTCCATCCATCTTTGATAAGCCATTTGCGAAAAGCATCTAATTTGTTGCTATGTAATGTGTGCCTATTTGCCATTCTCTACCTCACTTTCCCGGTACGGCTCCGGCAGTGGCATCCAGGCTACAACCACATGATCTGTATTGTATAAAGTTTCGCCTTCGTTCATTCTCGTCCACCATTCTTTGCTGTCACGTCGGTAAACTCCAATGCACACTTCCCCAGTATCAAGAGTAACCATATTTATCGGATAGTCTCCGCTATCTTTTCCCGGCAGTCTCTCGCTTACCGGAATCCACACCGGCTGATTCTGTAAGGCAGTGATTGCCATTTCCATAAGTTCTTTCCAATATTCTTCATTTACAAATTCATCCCAATGAGGATTAAACCTAATAATGTCCAAATCCTTGATAGCTTCTTCTCTCTTCATTCCGCACCTCTCAATTCTTTCAGTTTGGCTTCGGCTTCCTCTCTGGATAAAAATATTTTTTTACCTATATCATCTAAGAAATAACAGCTTTCACCCATTTTATTCATGACATCAATTCTTACAATGATTCTTTTATTGTAAAACTGCTTGATATTCATTTGTAAAACATGTGCTGTAATAATCGGTTCTTTTACATATGGAGTTATACAATATAATGTATCTCCCACCTTGCACGGCAACCGCAGGAGCAATCCCTGCTCCTCAGCATCCTCATAATCTGCCAATTTCTGTAATACATTATGGCGGTTATTTTCCAATTTAACAGGTTCTCCGCTAGGTGTAGCATATATCCCTGTTCCGTTAGCACTTCTTCTTGTTAATCTCTCCATCCTTGCTCCTTTTCTTGATCCTCGGTCTCTCCACCATCACTGGGTATTTGCATTCATACGGCTTCGTCCGTCCGATTCTAATATCATCAGCAACCGGATGTGTAGCCATGTAGAGTAAGTCACCGTTCTGAAAGTTTCCTGTTCCCTCTCTCATACAGCTGCACTCCTTTTCCCGTATGTACTTGCGATTCCGTATACATTGCAAATTTCTCTATAATATTTTTCCTGCGCATGGATATGAGCATCCACACGATCAAGTTCCGTCTCACACCACTTGGAAAATTCTTCTGTGGATAATGGTGTCTCTGAAGTATCGAATTTCTCTCTGTTGTCAATCACAAAACGCACCATGTCAACCGGAATGTGGTTCAAATCCGCAAGAATCTGAATCTGTTTATCCTTGTCATCTGCTTTTTCATAATTCGCCAACAATTCATAACCTGTCATCTGCATTTGCATCACCTCTTATCAAGTTTGATTTCTTTGTCGTAGCAACTCTTCTTTGGATTTCCCTCTACGGGGGAAACCATCTTTTTAGGATCCGTAGTGTATGCTCCGTTTAGCTTTACACCTATTTTGCTTTTTTCATCCACGTAGCAAGATGGCTTGTAACGATCCGGTGGAATGTAGTTGTGAATGCGCCAATGCTTTACAAGCATAACACCACTATCGAAAGATAAAAGGAATCTATTGTCTATCAATGCTTTCAAATCATCATCAGAAGCACCGCACATCCTTATGATTTTCCGTGGGTTATTTACAAATCCGTCATCATCAGCGTTCATACAGATATGGAAATAAAGCATTTGAGCCGTAGCAGGAATATCCAAAAAAGCATCACTCTCAATTATTTTTGCGCTGAACATTCTTTTTTCTGCCATTTAGAACTCCTTACTCAAAAATAGGCTTCTCAATATAGATTCCGGTGTTTTCCACCAGTTCTCTCCACAAGTCCATAAAATCTTTTCCGTTGCACTTGTCTCCTGCTTTGTCCATGTGGTCAGAAAACTTATCCTTGAAATTCGTCAGCTTCTTCTTACTAAATCCATCTTCCATAAGAATTACCATTCCATATAGGATGTACCTTGTGGACAACTCATTGATAAGGTTGTTACATCTGACCTGTTCCCTGATGCATTTCTGCGCTACAACCGACTTGTAATGTGGATAATCAGCTTCGGTAAATTCCTTGTACTCAATCGTCCAGTCTGCAAAATCGTTAAGCTTGCCCTGTAACTCCGTATAAGGCTCATTCTCGTACTTTTCGTTGTACTCGGTGAATTTACCGCAGAAGTCATAAAGCTTCGTCTGTGAGTACTTGTAGTCTTTCCACAAGGTATAGCAGAACAGTGTCAGTATTCCGGTAAATGGGCTTCTCTCCGCAGACTGCTTCAAAAGTTCTGTCTGCCGCATGATTTTCAAAATTTCCTGCGGATTGTCATATCGTTTTGGCATTTTATGTATCACCTCTTTTCAAGTTCTGGCTCTTTCCTTTTGCAATGAGTAGCACCGTATTCTGATTTTCCTACATATTCGTAGCAATCAACACATTTCCATCTACCACTTTGATACGGTTTGTGAGTACGTCCGTTGATTGAGTGCATTGTGTTTGGGTACTCATTCCAACAGCTACAATCGTAATTTTTTTCGCTCATGTAATCTTCTCAAATTGCTTTAACAGGCATTCCTTACAAAACTGTACACCGTCAAACTCGTAAAGTTCCTCTACCTCTTCCTTACAATCATCGCAATACAAATGTTTCACATTTATGTTCGGGCACCTATTGCCGAGACATGGATAAGCTTCAGTTGCACATCCGCAGCATTCACCTTCGTATTTCACCATTTTCTGAAAAACTCCTTTAATTTATTGCAGACTTGCTGAAATCTATACTTAAATAAGTATTTTTTAAAAGATTCAGTTCCATATTGATAGCAAAGATACATAATTTGTTTTTGAGTAGAAAGAGATTCATAAAACTCCTTGTCAGTTTCTTCAACGTATTGTAAAAGTACTTCATAGTCTGTTTTATTCATTACTTTCACCATCCTTTTCTCCATGTAGAAGTTCCATGAACTTCGCAAACTGCTTCTGTGATATGGAATTGTTCTGTTTCTCCGGCTTAAGGCTGATAACCAAATGTTTGTCAGCTATGTTCGCCAGTTCCCTTGCAAGGTTGATTTTGCCTTGTGCCAGTCCATCACGGTAACCTTTTCCCGGTCGGTACTCTGCGATCTGCTTCTTTCCATCACCTTGACCGCCTGCTGTCTTGTTGCGAAGTTGGTAACCCTCGTCTGCATAACGTTTAATCCAGTACTGCTCCCACTTGTCCAGTTCTTCTACCGGATAATTTAGGAATCCGATTTTCCAACCGTATATATTATCCGCAGAATATAATCCGTGGCTCTTCATGGATAAATCAATGTGCTGGTATCCGTTAAGATGCCCTGCCAGTCTTTGGAGTAGGTGTACCGCCTGTCCCACATACGCAAATCGGAAACCATCCTCGTCTGTTCTTGTCAGAAAGTAAATTCCACTTCCATCGTCTACGTGTGGATTAACCGCCAGTATTCTTTCACGATTCTTTCTCTCTATGGATTTTGCTTTTGCTATATTCTTCCAATCAGCCAACCACATCACCGCCTATTCTTCTAAAACGCTCATATCATATCCGCTGGCAACAAAACTTATTGTTTTTTCATGGTTACATCTGTTTCCCAAATATGTGTATATTTTTTCCATATCTTTCTCTGAAAAAGTAGTACCCAAAAAATCATTTATTCCTTGCAAAATGAATTTATGGAATTTGTCATTGCTCTTTTTAGTGCTGTATGGTTCTGTTTTGTATGCTGCCCTTGAAAGCCATTCCAAAACTTTACACTTCACATCCATTTCTGTATTACAATCTTTCAATATAAAATATGTGTTGCTTTCGATATGTGCTATAAATTCTACTTTGATTGTTACAACACTATTCGGAAAGCAATTCATAAGTTTAGATATTAAACTCCACTCAATCAAAACGGGCACTCCTTTCCATTCCGTAAAATCCATTCCTTGCCTGCTGCCGCATAGTCCACATTCGCCAATGGAACAATCTTTTTTACCTCTGCGACACATTCTTTGGCATCAGAATTATCACGGCTTAAATGGCACAATATGACGTTCTGCAGGGCATCTGATTTGTTCGCAATGACAAATTCTTTTACCGTTTCCAGTTCCATATGACCACGGTACACATGGGATTTCTTAGCATCGTTGGAATCCTCTGCAATGTACTTCTTTTGATAGTTACATGAAATAAGGATGTGGTTTACTTCATGGAACCGCCACTTAACAAATTCCGTGTCGGTGACATAAAGCAATTTCCCCATTTCCGGATGTGTTATCAGGAATCCATAACAAGGGCATTCTGAACCATCAGCGTTTGTATGTGTCCACTTACCATCCAGTGTTGTAAGATCAAATGCCATTATTTTTCCACCAGTAAAGCCTATTTCCATAGGTTCTAAACTTTCATATGGCTTAAATACTGGTATTCCCATGTGTTCAAGTTCTGATACGGATAATGAGTGGTCTTTGTGCGTATGGGTGCATATCGCACCCACAACGCACTTAATATCCCAGTTAAGACCACGTTTTATGTCCATGATAGGAAGTCCTGCATCCAGTAAAAGTGTTTCACCGTTATCTGCCGTTAGAAGATAGCAGTTACCGGAAGAACCGGAACCTAAACATTTTAGTTTCATATTGCTATTCCTTTCTTTGCTTCCAAACGGCACCAACAATCAATAAATCTTTCTTCGTCCTCTTCCTTTGATACAAGATATTTTCTATATTTTGAAATCAGTGGCTTCATAGAATCTTTGTAAACATCTGTATTTATATAGTTCCATATATCCATATAAATAGTATTAAATTTACAAGATGGCATATATTCCCATACATCTTCATTTACAATTTCAACCTTATTATTCAATGGAAGTTGATCTTTTACTAAAGCTATAACTTCTTCTGATTTCTCAACAACAATAATCCTTTCAACATTACTTTTATCTTGTATTGCCAAAAGAATCATTCCAATTCCAAGACCACCAATAAGAACATTGCCATGAGCGTTTATGACAAATTTGGAATTTGTACGCTTTTCCATATATGTGTCAGACATTACAACTTCATTTTTATGTAAAAGACGTACATATTTTCCAACACTAATTCCATGAATAAACGCATACAAATTATTAGGAGTTATTTCAAATTTTTCAATTCGGAAATCTCCACACTGTCCTTCTTTTAAAACTCTATACATATCTGTATACATATTATTCAACCTCTACTTAAAGCAATCCGGTGTCTCTGCGCTGGCAATGTCCGTCTCTGCGGTCTGCGGCACTTCCTCAAATGTTGTGTCAGGAAACTCGATAGTGTTTGCATTTGCCTGTACCTCTTCTGCCACAACTTTTTCCACATCAAGTTTCACATCGGAAACATCAGGAAATTCTTCCTGCGCATACAAACCTTGGAATTTATCCGGAAAAGCTTCTCTTAATGCCTGTACAACAGCAACTTTTCTTATCATTGTTGCAGGCTTTTTGGACCATTGACCGTTGATTGTTCCATCTTTTTTTCTTCCAACATATTCATCGAAAGATACTGACTGGTACTCCGGTGTCTCTCTTCCTTTGATAAACACTTTAGCCCAACCTCCTACAATAGATTCGTCCTTAAGGACAAAAGATCCTTCTCTTTCTTCAACGGAACCATCTTTCTTCTGAACAATAATTCCTGCTTTTTTTCCTGCATAATTCGGATTTGCATCGGCTCTTTTTGTAAAAACATCTTTTCCGGTAACAATCGTAGCAGGATCATTGTCTCCAAACTTAATTAGGTATGCTTCTTTCAAAAAAGGATTAAGATGCTGATATCTGCAAAGAGACATAAACATCATTACTTCCTGATCCGATACGTTTCCACCACCGCTTACAAGGTACTTTCTTACCGTTGTTGAGGAAATTTTTACAATTTCCCCATTTGATTCGTATTCCACAATTCCTGTGTTTTCCTGCTTCTTTTCGTCTGCCATGTTTCTACCTACCTTTCTACTTTCTTAAGTCCTTTAATGTTAATGATGAATACCTGTGTTGTCTTGGGATTCTGAATCAATGCAAGTGTTTTGTCGTGAATATTTCTGTAACAATCGTCGTGCTTTTCAATTCTCAAAACCTTGTAGTTATCTTCTGTGCTAACGGCTGAACCATAGATAAAATTCTGTTTGTATCCATTAAGACCGCTCCATTTACCGTATGTTCTGTACTGCTTACCAGAATCTGTGACCTTTACGGTATCTCCCACGCAGATTTCGTCTTTCTTCTCCGGCTTGTAGTTTTCGAGGACAACGTACTCTTCGTGCCATAATCCAGTATCTCCGTCAGAATTTTTGCAAATACATCCTGATGTCGTAACATAAGTTACTTTGAAAATATCTCCGTTTTTATAAGAAGGAATAGCAGGTTTCGCATTAACAACTTTGACGTACTCACCAATTTTAGCTTTTCTTTTCACCTCACCATCATCAGGCTTTGCATCTTCGCCCATCAGCCGATTAAAAGCCAACTTAGCACCAGTCCGGAAATCAAATTCATCAGCCGGGTTGCATTTTGCTTCTGCTTTCTCTCCAGTGGTCTTGTCCAGTGCAACTACTTTGTTGTCGTTGCGGTAGATGACAATGGTTTCCTGTTTTGCTTTTCTTACCAAATCAAAATATTTTTCTTCAACCGTAAATACTTCCCCAACACTGCATGACCCTTTTATGATTTTTATATCCATCGTATAGTCTCTTAATTCTGTAACAATGGCTTCTCTTACAACAGATGTGGTAGTTATGGTATAATTTTCATCTGCTTTTTTGTTTGGTTTAACCACATCTCCAACATGGAATTTATGTTTCATACTTATTCCTCGCTTTCCGGCTCGTTCATAAACTTGCCAAATTCATCATTTTTCACTTTTACATCAGCCTTGCAAATTTCCTTAATGCTCTTAGGCATCACGTTCCATGTGACATCAGTGCCGGAAATCTTTCCCTTAAATTTCAAGGCTCCACGATCTGTCAGACCCATGTAAACTCCCGTGTAGCACTTGCCCTCTGCATTAAAAACCACAGTGTCACCGACATTGATTGTTTCTCCGTTCGTTGTCAGAACGGAAATTACTGTTTCTTTCTTAATCTGCATTCTCCGCATCTCCTTTCTTTATCTCATCCCAAAATATCTTGGCAGAAATTTCCGCTCCAAAAAGAGCAAAAATGAAACTCATGCTAGGGGACTTCGTAATAATAGAATCAAACGGATCTTCTTCCATTGTTTTTGCAACTACATTGCACATTTCATCAGCAGAAATCTCAACTTTTTTATCTATATCATAATCATTATTAGGCATCTACATTTCCCTCACTTTCAACTCTTTGTCATCACTTCTGCGGAACATAATCAACTGGCTGTCAATCTGCGGTATTCTCCATGAATCAAGGCTCTCGGTATCGTCTGTCATAATCGGCAACTCCACACCGCACTTCTTCTGAAACGCTCTGCAAATGTCGATTTCTGTCAGAATCTTTGCACCGTGGTTCATGTTTCTGCTGTACGGCTCTCCCTTGTAAATAAAGTCGCAGCATTCCTCGGTATCACCGTTCACAAGCGGTCTGAACATCTTAACGTGGCAGAACTCCAAATACTCGTTCACTTCAGCTTCCAACAGTTCATTCTTTTTCCGGCTGAATTTCTTTAACAGGTCAAGTTGTGCCTGAACATCTGTAATCTTCTGTGCAATATCTCTTCTCTCCTGTTCCAGTTCTGTGATACGCTTATCCACACTCTCGTTAATGCTTACACTCGCCAAAGACTTATCAACCACAGAAATATCATTGCGGATCTGCTCTTCATCACCTTTTAACTGGATTCTAAGAAGATTCATGTCAGTGAATTTGTGCATGGCAGCTTCTTTCTCTGTAATCTGTGACTGGACAGCTTTGTATTCTTCTGTGTTGGAAATATCCACGCTTGCCGGAATGGAATTTAAGGCATTATCAGCAATGGCAATCTCTTTTTCCAACCGCTCAACTTCATCCTCGGTCTTTTTCAGTTCCTCACGCTTATGCTCCAGTTCTGCCTGGTCCGCTTTGATATGTTCAGCGCAGGAAGAACCCTCTTTAGTAATCAGTTCCAATTCATGTGCCTTATGCGTATCAAACTCCGTTCTTAACTGCTCTTTCTTCTCTTCCGGATATTCCTGTCCACAGTAGGAGCAAATCAGAGAGTTTTCATCAAATTTAAGGCTTTTATTCAAATCCCAACTCTTCTTCAAATCCTGTCTCTTCTGCTCATACTGTTCAATACGCTTTTCCAGTGCAGTGACCTCTTCACGAATGGTATCTGCCTTAAGCAACTCCTTCTGATGCTCATTCTGAATCTGATTCAGTGTTGTGCGCTTCTCTCTTCTGTCCGCATCCAGTTTTTCATTTGCTTTCTGCTGCAATGCGCTCAACTGACCTTTTAACTCAATGATTCCATCAGAAAGCTTGTCGTACTCTTTCATACTCTTCTGATTGTCGTTCTGCTGCTCAATGTTGGCATTCAGCTTTTCCAACAGTGCATTCTTCTGTAATTCCAGATCCGCAAGGTCAATATCCACTCTCTGACGGCTCACCTCATCAATACGGCTCGGAATTTCATCTAACAGATCCTGCAAGCCCTTGGTTCCATTTCTTCCCCTTGTGCCGTACAACTGCGTATTGCAACGCTTTTTCAGTTCATCAACTGTGCCGTCCTGCAGAACAGTCCTTAATGCTTCAAACTCCGGAAATTGATTGCAAATGTAATCATTACTGTGCTGACCAAACATATCAGCAAGAATTGCTCTCTGATCCGTGCCACCTTTCAGCAGAAGTGTCATGGCATTGATGCAAAGAGAAAATCTGTTCTTATCACAAGCACACTCTTCCAAAAAACTGTCAAAATCAGCCTGTTTCTTTGGAATGTCGTTGATATAGTAGTCTGTCACATTTCCTGTGAACTCACCTTTTTTGTTGTAATTCTGCCGACAAACCTTTTTCAGAACCTTTTCTTCTCCGTCTACTTCCACCGTAACCATTTCGGTAATGTCACCGTCAAGGTCGTTACCGTCTTTGTCATGCGGTCTGATTCCACTAATCTCTTTGCCGTTCTCGTCACGGCAGCCAAAAATATGATGAATTGCTCTCTTGATTGTGGACTTTCCAGTTTCATTCGCTCCGGAAATCTCTGTCCGGTCGTAAATATCTGTGTCCAGTGTGTTATAGCCATAGAATTTGCAGAAATTCTGCAAATAGATGTGCTTAATCCTCATTTTTCCTATCCTCCCAAAGATATAAATACAGTGAATTAACAAACATATAGATTGAGACCGGCTTGTCTGTCTCGTTGATTTTCTTGTACAATTCTGTGGTTGTGTTTATCTTGTCAATAACCCACTTGATTGCCCGATACACGCTTTCCTTGGTTGTGCTGTGTTCCTCCCCGATAATTCGATAGATTTCAGACAGTCTTCTGTTCCGGTTCTCAAACATCAGCGTTTCAACCTCGATGATGTACTGGAATCCCGGCAAGTACTGTTTCATCCCAAGTTCTACCAAGATTTTTCTGATTTTCCTTTCCATTTCCTCATTCCTCCGGCTTTCAGTCTTCTGTTGCGTGAATCATGTTGTCATCTCCGATATACAAGATTCCTGCATCTAACAGTCCTGCAATCAGAATCTCATTCGCACGGACGATGGGGATAATCTGTCGTTTCTGCATGAAAATACTCCTTTCCTAACCATTTTTTCTTCCCGGTATTGCGGTTTACAATTCTGTAATAGAATGCTGTTTCACGGTCAACTTCCCACTCTTTCGGACTGTAAAATATCTTTCCTATGCACCCTTTGACTGTAAACCGCTTTTTGGCACTCATACATCTTCCTCCGCAAGTTTGGCATACTTCCAAGTTGAAACATTATGGTATCCGTCAGCAGAATAAGATGTACAACCTCTGTCCCATGCAAAAACAATATTATTTTCGTATCTTGCAAAATGTCTTTTTTCCCACCGTCCATCTTCTGAATCTCTCACCAGAATTTTCGTATCCACAGGCACTTTCGACCAATCCACCGTAGGCTCTACATATTCCTGTTCTAACCATGCCCTAAATTTTTTTCTGCAGTTGTTGCAACTGCTCCATGCGCAATCATGACAATTAATAGCAAAGCAATCGCTCAATCTTCCTTCCTTATCAACAGTTATTTTAATGTCTTTTGCAGCCATATCAATAATCTGTTCCGCATACTTCTCTCTGTTCGTCATTTTCCGTTCATCCTTTCCAGTTCTGCGCTCCTGGTTAATATCCAGTCTGCGTAATCACTTAATTCTGTCTTTGTAGCTGCGTTCTTCTCTCCGTGGTAAACCATGAGGACAATTCCTACATCACAGTACTTTTCAAACAATTCCGACAAGTAGTCGGCTCCCACATGGATATTACCGTCCACGGAGTAAATATCCGTCACTCCCAAACGTTCCATGCGGTCTTTATGCCATCTGTCAGAAATCTGCATCAGACCTTTGCAACCGCCACTTTCCACATCCGGTCTGCCGGAAGATTCTTTCTCGATCATTGCCATGAGCATTTCCGGGCAGATGCCGTATTCCTCACCGTACTTTACACACGATTCCTGCGCTTCTTCCGAAATAAATGAGCCTTTAGGCTGTGCCGTGGATGTAAATGTGATGGAAAGTGCTATTATAATAGGAAGAAACAGCTTCAATGTCGTTCTCATAAAATTCACAATCTCCTTTTCATATCAAATATTTTATTGCTAACTGGACTATTAAACTGGTTATAGTAGAAACAAATATCGTCCATAGAATTTCCTCGTTTCTAATAAACCAAAACTTTATTTTGATTTTTAAAGGAGCTGATTTACAATGGTTCTTATTTCTCTTCTTTAATATTCTTTTGTCTCTATATAACATAGAGTAGAATCACCCCCGTGAATATTCCTAATAGCCAGAAAAAAACCATAAGGACAACATCAACTATTTTTCTCATGCGCAATACCTCATAGCGTATCTCCTTACGATGTTCTCAAAGATTATTCTCAGTCTTGCATTGTCAAAAATAACCGCAATCTTTGTAGTTCCCTCTTTGATAGCTGTTTTCGTGTTGCCGGCATCTTCCATACGCTTGATTTTATTGCTCTGAAGCCTTGCCAAAACACAATGTGCTTCATTTTCCAATTCACCGTACATCTGATTGTAAAGTGTCTGATAGTCGATACCGCTCTTTGTGGAAATCTTGCGCACCTTTGCATTGATATCTGCTTTCCAATCTCCGATAGGCTCTGTAAAAATTTCTTTCATGTTGGTGACTGTACTTTCCAGCTTCTGAACCTGTTCAGCTTGTTTCTTCTGTTCCAGTTCCTGTCGTGCCATGCTCTCAGCCAGTGACATAACCATTTGCATCTGTGGAGACAACTGGGAACGGTTGATAACCATTTCTTTTGCCTTATTCTCAACAGTGACAAAATACTGTCTTGCTTCCTTTCCCCTTGCAGAATGACTTTCCATTGACAGATGTTTCGCAAAGTCGGTAGTCAGTCTGTAATCCTTGCATTCGTTACCGTTCGTCACTGTGACGAACCCCCACCAATCCTTGTTTTCTTCATAGAACTCATTCTGTTCAATGTTCCTTTTCGCCCATTTTGAAAAGTTGCTTTTTTCTCCGCTTAAAAACTCATACAGTGCTTTTGCGGTAGTCATTCCGTTTTCATCAACACCCAGTGCAATCTCAATGGGTGTTTTCATGTTTGATGTTTGTAATTCGTTCATTGTTCTCCTTTCTGTGGTATACTCTCCTATAAAGGAGGTGGTAATTTGGTATACAATGGTTTTTGCGATAAGCAAAACAAAATGTACTCTGTTGATTTTAGGCAAATATCTGTTGGCTCTTTGGAAGATATTAAACCCAAATTTGAAAATGGAAGATTAGACTGCAAATATGCTGGTCTCACTGGTTGCTGCAACAACCCAAGGCAATGCTCCATACTTCAAAATATCAGCAGATGATGGAATGGCTCTCTGAAATATGGGAGCCTATTCTTTTTTGAAGTTAATGCTTTCGATTTCTCCTAACCCCTCCTGCATAATCCGCAACACTTTCATATCCGTTGCAAGATTAAGTGCATTAAGGTCAAGTGTCAGAGTAGGCACGTCATCCCCAACCCCTTGTTTTAGTGTGAAGCTTCTCACACCGTTGATTTTGTGACCGTCAATGAGTACTTCTGTAAAAACTCCCTCTTCACCGTCACACTGGTGAATCTCAATTTTTGATGTTTTCACTCTTCTCACCTCTCTCGGCAAATTCCTCCGCCATTTTTTCTTTTTCACTCATTCAATTAACTCCCTATTTGTGGTATACTCTCCTTATTCTGATATAAGGAGGTGAATTACATTGGATTCCAAAGAATACGCATCCGCTTACGCCATTGCTAAAATTTGTGGATATACCGGAAGTTTTGATGATTTTAAGAACCTGTACTACCAATACTATTCAGAAATCGTCAATTCTTTACCGGATCCAGTTTTAGACAAGGTAGAAGCCATCCAGAATCCATTTCGGATGCAGCGTTAATTTTTGATTACTTTTAACGCTTCGGTGAGAGAATTGAGTATTTTACATTCGCTTTGTATTAGCTCAATTTTCTCGCCATCTGCCACATTGTTAGCAATTCCTAAAGCTATTAACTCAACAAATTCTTGTAATGTTCTATGTGATTTGTCTTCTACCATGCAATACGGTTTTTTCATTATTTCATTCGCCTTCCTTTCTTAATGTGATATAAACTATCACAATATGATAGTTTTAACGTAAAAAAACTTCTATTTTCTCATTGTCGGTCATTCCAAGAAAGTTTCCAAGCTCTTCACATTCAATAACCGTAAATGCAACCCTGCCGTTAATCTTTGAATTGAAGGCGGCTACACTCTTTCCGATTGCATTAGCGCACTGATTGTAATTCTTGTCACGCTCTCTGATAATGCCTTTAAGTTTTTGTGTATTCATTCAATACCTCCTTTCTTTCACTCCATGATAGAATAATATCACTGCATGATAGTTTTGTCAATCACAACGTGAAAGTTTTTCTTAAAAAATATTTACAAATCTTTCATGCTGTGATAGAATTATAATGTCATTAAAGTTACGGCAAGAAAGGTGGTGAAAATATGGGTAGCCAATTTTGTGACAGAGTAGCAAACAATATAAAGAAGTATCGAAAAGAAAAAGATATGACTATTAAAGATGTTGCATATCGTGTCGGTATTACAGAAGCAACAATGCAAAAGTACGAAGCAGGAAATATTAAAAAGATTGACATAGAAATGCTTAAGAAAATTGCAGATGCTTTATGTGTTCGCCCCGAGAACCTTACTGAATGGGATAAGGGAGAATACAAAAAACAGCACGAAGAAAATCAAGGAGAACGTTATGCGCATCTCATAAGGAAGTACAACCAACTGTCTGACGGACATAAGCAAGCTGTACTTTCCTTAATTGATAGCCTTATCGAATGTCAGGAATCAAGTAAGATAAACTCCTAGAATGAAATCTTTGATTTCTTGACACTCACAAACTGGGAGGACTTCAAGTATTGAATTTATTTCAATCAGAAGTTCTCCTTTTTCTTTTTCCTTTTGATTTCTTTCCCCCATAGTACACCCCCCTAATCTTTCCGCACTTGGTAGCGATACCTAAATTATAGAACATATGTTCTTAACAATCAATATATTTGACTCACGTTTTTTATTGTTGTAAAATATCAACAAAAGAGGACGGTGAAAACGCCAATAAACACCGCCCTCGCCAGAACTTGATGTCCCTCGTTTCAAGGGATGTTACAAGTGTATCATGTGAAAGGGGGACAATAAACATGATAAAAAAAGACCGAATCAAAGAAATATCGACACATCTATCAGTCAACCGTACTAATTATATGTTAAGTTTTCGTGGAAATCTCCATGAATTTCTTAATGAGCCGGACATGACAGTGTACAAGCTTGCAGATGAAGCTAATTTGCCTTATTCTACGCTTAATTCACTACTGTATGGTAATTCTAGCGACACGAAGCTATCGACCGCCGTTGCGCTTGCTAGAGCCTTTGGAATCAGCGTAGACGAACTGGTAGGTTGCGGAACTATGGAAGATAAGATGTTAGAATCTGTCAAGATATGCCGCAGTCTGCCGAAACACTCTCTGTACCTTATCCGTTACTTCATCCGTCACCAAGATAAAATCTATTCCAGTCTTGAAAAATCGCACAAGTATATTTCTGTCCTTAATCCACAACTTATGAATGGAATTATCGCAACCACAAATGCTGTGGAACCAATGTGCATAGACAATTTGCCGGAAAACATAAAATCAAAGACTTATATCGGTTTGAAAATTCCCTGTGACTACTATATGCCGTTTTATCTTCCAGGGGAAATTATTCTCCTTTCCGCAGATCGTGAACCACAAGACGGTGAACGATGTATTGTGACCAGTAATGGTGGGATATATATTGTCGTGAAAACCCATATAATTGAAGATGGCGCAAGAAAATTGAGATATGTTCCGCTTATGTCTCCGAACAGTATACTTCCGGGACACATAATTGATGACATAATAGGATATGTGGTTGGTTTCGTAAATAATGACGGTGACTGGGGAATCAGATAAAAATTAAGAGCATGGCTTTTACACCATGCTCTTTTTGATTGATTTATTTTTATTGCTAATCTGCATACATCAGTTATCATTACTTCTGTAAATGGCAAGTTAATTGTGAGACCTACGTATAAATCCGCTGTAAAAGTATTAAATGATGGAACAGGTTCGCAATTTGATAAAATATATACTGTTCCTTCAGATGGTTGGTTTACAGCAAACTTATATAGCTCAAATGGCTATGGATGGGGACATGCATATGTAAACGGTATAGCTGTTGCATCATTTAGAGCTAACCCTATTGATGTTCAAAATTACGTTCAGTTTAAAACAATATTTTTTGCGCCTAAAGATTCTGTTATCAGAATACTTGGAGACAACGGTATGTGTGTGCAAATTGATAGGATCGACTAACTTATCGAAAAAGAAAATAATCGATATTATTACTTTTTATAAATAAGCATATCAATTGGTCCTATGTGGATGTCTTCTGAGTATGCATTATAAAAGGTCACCCTTTTGACATTTGCAAACTCACTCGGTGTAGCTTGAATAGCCAATGAATTATTCAAAGTATTAACACCGTAAACCCTATATCCATCAGGAATCTGTACGTCACAGTATGTATATGCATTTGCCGGTGCGGTGATATTAGGGCTGATGGATATAACTTGTAACTTGCCATTTACATCACTAATTGCCCCCGTGACAGTTCCATTACCGATTGATGAAATATCAGTATTGCCTATGAAAGAAATTAATGTTTTGATGTTCTTAATCGCAAGGCTAACCTTTCCGATAATTCCACCAAGTTTCTCTCCTGTGGTCGGCTGTGCCAGTTCTGTAGGCTCTGTGAATGTTACGGTTGTGTTGGAAGCATCACCCGTCTTTTTAAGATAATCAGTCAAGTCAATGTTGGCTAATTTTTGGTCGGTAGTAATCTTGTCATAGTAATTAGTTAAATTGTCAGCATCTTTGGTGATATATCCAGCGTCATTCTCTAATTCACTAACTTTTGTAGGTATACCTCCTGTTTGCTGTTTTGCCTGCTCCATATAATACTTTGCGTTATCTGTATCTTCTCCTTCTCTTGTTCCGGTTCCACCTATGGCATAAGATTCAGCCAATACAGATTTTGCATTTGCGGATTGCGCATAAGCAGATGCATTTGCGGATTCTACTCTAATATCTGCTAAATAATTAGGCTGCAGCATATCGTCTGTTACTGATCCTGTTTTTATCGAAAAAGAATAAGTCTTATTCTTTCCAGTACCAGTCACGGATACAGCTATGGTTGCAGAATCTTCAAATGTCAACACCGGAATCATAGAACCAATATCAGCCGTAAACTGTGTTCCATCTTCTGTAGTCATGGTAATGATTCCGTCATCAGACATAGAAAATCCAACAGGTATTTTTTCAATATTAAGGTCAAAAATAATCTTTTCACCGTTGTATTTTGTAATAGTAATAACACCGGTTGTTTCATCCATAGTCCAATCAGCAATGTTTCCGTTTATTGAAGACTTGTCTACTTTTAAGGCATCCTGTAATATGATACGGTTGTCCAACGCATCAATGGCAGAATCCATTTTATTAAGATTTATTTCATCAATGTCTGTGTTTTCACTGGGGTAATCTTCCCAGTTAATTCTGGTATAAACCTTATTCATTGCCATCTGCGGTTACCTCGTTTTCCTCTTTCATAATCTGCATATCTGATAACTGTTTAGTCTCCGCATATACTTCATACAGTACAAGCCTTTTCACCTCGATAGGCAACGGTGTTTGATTTAATACTGTCACAAGGTTGCTTTTTAATTTCTTAATCTCAAAATTTGCTGCCATATCAATTCTCCCTTACATAGATTTCTTTTCCTTGCTCTTCTGCATACGCATACAGGTTTTTGCACAGTTCAGATATCTCATATCCGCTCTGTGCAACCACTGTATCCGACATGTCAATAAGTTGCTTCATAAACTCTTCAAAACCATCGCCATCTTCCGTGCTAAACAATGTTGCATTGATTTCCGTAAACGTGGAAATTCCAATGGTAAAAGCTATATATTGCTGAATTTCTTGCCTTTCTTCCATTACTTCTTTCATTGTTTTTCCAATAATCGTTTGAAGAATAAATATTTTTTTTACCATAATAAATCTCCTACGTCATAAGTGTGACAATTCCAGATGTTGCAGTGAGCAAACCTCCAAGTGATGAAACTCCTGTAATAAAATTAACATTATGTCCAGGATAATCAGCAACATTGGCTGTTTGTGTTACCAAAGATACATCTGATACGGTTCCATTTATATAATTTTTTGTGACACTTAATGTGGCACTTGTCAGTACTGTCTTACTGCCTAATATTTGAGAAGTTGTTGATATGTTTTTTACATATTGTGAATTATATGTTGCTCCATTTCCTACCACTAAAATTCCGCTTACACTTACCATTGAAGCATCAATAGTAAGATATTGTCCCAATCCTTTTATAGATCCTGTGCTTTGCAATAGTTCGTTATAAAATTTAATTTCACCTGATGATACTTCTGTGTAACTTCCGTCTTCCCCTATAGACTTAAAACTACCAGTCATTACTGCGTTTTTAGCTGTTATAGTTCCATCTGCTGATATGCTACAGTTATCTGCTTCCAATACAAAACGGTTTCCAGAAATACTTACCTGTCCACTTTCAACACTTAACTGAGAACTGACATCACCTTTTGATACTTTTAATTTGATTTGGTCTGCCTGCAAAGATATTGCCGCTGCCAATTCTACTTCTGTATCTGTTGCCCTTTTCGCTTCTGCTTCAATTTTTCCTGCATTTTGCGTAATTTTCGTATCCAATCCGCTCTCTACATCCTTGATCTCAGATCGTGTTTCCTCAACAGTACGTTCTAACTCATTTGTTTTTCCACGGAGTTGAATTATACTTTTGTTAATTCCATTTACCTGTTCACTGTACTTTGGAGATTTTCCGCTTGCTGATATGGTGTCTGTCGGTTGTTGGATTCCTTTGTATGTTCTGCTCAACACATAGCTTTCTATGATTTCTTTAGCCGTATATACATTGACTGCTTCTCCAAGGCTCAAACAAGGATTTCCTATTTTTTCACAGTTATAAGGTCTATATTTTACAACTTTAATAACCTCATACAGATTTCTTGCAACCGTTTCTAGGGCATCTGCGGTCATTCCATAAACAAGGAAATTATCTTGCAAAATATAACTGTTGTCGTTCTCGGTAATCTCTGTATCTGGGTAAACTGCACCAATATCATTTTCTGATTGTCTTATCTGCACTTTTGTAACTTTTTGGCAAACAAAATCTTCATATTTAACAGTTTTGTATTTTCCACCAGTAACCTTTTCTTTTTCAGAACCTTTTCTAGGGTATAATCCTTTCTGTGGATATAATCCTTTCTGTGGATATAATCCGGATATTATTTCTTTAAGGAAAACATATTCAAATTTTCCATCATGGTTAATGTGGCCAAAACATCCGTTTATTGAGCAGATTGCTTCCATGACCGTCTGGCCAGAAAGTTCGCTTGGTTTGATTGTTTCTTCCACTTCCATGCTGTCATTAGGTAATGTGGTTGCTACTTGCTCAACGCCAAAATGTGAAAAAAAACTGTCTCTGAACTGCTTTAAGGTCAGAGGAAACTTTAATCCGTTATACCATGAAGATACTTCCGCTTCTCCAATGTCGTATATTGCGTCATAAGCGGTCACATTTCGGTAACGCTTATCATCTGTTGGTTTATCGGAAATGACACGGTATTTTCCAAAAATAAAAGGTGCGTCAGCATGTCCATTAATCACAGCAGAAACATTTATCTGTTTCCCAATCATGCTTGTGAACACGTTGGAAATTTTGAATTTTAACTGTGATGCATTGCACTGTCCAAATGTAAGGTAATCATCATCACATAGGATTTCTTTTAATTCAAACTGTTCAAAATGGATTTCGCTGTTGGTGATTTTTACAGACTTGTCCTCTGTTTCAATCGTGATTTCCTTTTTGGATGCGCTTTTATCAAACAAATCCGCATAGGTATAGTTACTCATTCGCTACACCTCCGACAAATGAAAACTCTATCTGATTGTATTTAATCTCTCCGTCATAAGTTCCGTAGATTGTAGGCTTTATATCAGCCATATAGCCATATTGTGTGACATATTGACCTAAAAATGGAATGTATGCCGTGATATTGCACCCTTGTTCCGTTGCATCAATAAAGTTTCTTCGTATTCCGGACAGTAACTCTTGCAAATCGTCATCCGTCAGCATCGCAGGCGTGGAAAAATCAACACTTAATGCTTTTAGTTCCACAGCATTTCTATGTACGTATCCATTTGCATCAGTCCACGGGTCTACATCTTGCATATTTACAGCCGGCTGATAACTTTCAGCGGCTATAAATCTTGACTGGTCAATAACGTAATCTCCAATTTTTAAAAGCCATCCTTGATATGCTGACATACGCTCACCGCCTTATTGCATAAAAATAGACAGCACCCATTCAGAGTGCTGTCTGTGTTAAAATACATATACATTCTTGTGTTTTTGGTTAAATTGCTCTTGACCGTATTGTCTTGCTGCAATTCCAATTTGATCGGTTGTTATTCCAAACTCTTTTTCAAGGATTCCTTGCAGTAACTGATTATTTTGTTTCAGAAGTGCAATTTCCTGTTGTGCCGTGGAATTGATGGCATCTTTGATTCCAGTGATTTCAACTCCACCGGCAACCGCTGTCTTGCCGCCTACTGTCCCGGCAATCTCCGGTACACCATTCTCTCCTGCCATGATCATCGTGTATCGGCTCGGAACGTAACCACCGGTATCAAATCGAGGAATACTTATTTTAGGTATTTGCACTGGCTTGAAACTTATTCCTATAGCTTCAGATATGCCACTAATCAGACCAAAACCATCAATAAAAGCGTTTATTCCATCAATAATCAGATTTACGCATCCCTCTGCTATGGATACAAGGTTGTTAAATGTTCCTTTGAAAATGTCTTTTATTCCGTCCCATGCTTTTCTCCAGTTTCCAGTAAATACACCGGAAACAAAATTAATTAGTCCTTTTAATTTTGTTCCAAGGTTTTTGATAATATTACCTATTGCGTTAAAAACAGTTTCAAAAGCAGGTTTTAAATCTTCCCACAAATGAGTGACTATGGGAGATAAAACATTGTCCCATAAGAAGTTGAATACTTCTATTACTGGTTTTACTTGTTCTACCAGAAAATTCATGGTATCGACTATCGCATCAAATGCAGCTCCTAAAACACTTCCTAATGCTTGTGCCAAAGGAACTACTACATTTTGCCAAAGCATTGTAAGTATGTCTGAAACAATCTGAATTGCAGGATTTAAGATATTTCCAAGAAATGTTCCAAACGGAACAAGCACTCCATTCCAAAGATTTTCAAAAGCACTTTGTAGTTTCGGAAGTACTTCTTCTCCAACATATTTTAATGCTGGATTTAGCATATCCTGCCATATGCTTGTGAATGCAGTCTTCAAAAATTCTCCTATCGGAGTTAGGACATCCACAAGGCCTGTCCATGCATTCTGTAAATCTGGTATAACCGTTGTTGTCAAAAACTCCATTGCAGGAGTGAGATTATCCGCAATGGCTGAAATTGATTCCTTGAAACTCTTTCTAACATCCTCATTTGTTGCATATACAAGTGCAAGTCCTGCTACAACCGCTGTGATAGCCGCTGTTGCCGCTACTGCTCCTGCACTAATACCACCAAACAATCCGGTTGCTCCTGCCGCTGCGGCTCCCTCTGCTCCTGTTGCCGCTCCAGTTCCCAGCAGACTTCCAAGAATTGTTTCTCCGATTCCTGCTCCTGCCTTACCACCCATTGACAAAACAATAGAATCTTTGATTGCTTTCCACAGAATATCTCCCAAACCAGTGAATTTCAAAAGTCCTATTGCTGTCAGAATCGTGGTTTCAATAGGCGCAGCATCGAAGCTTCCTTTCCATAGGTCGATTGCCGCTGTGATTGCAGTTTTTATGAAATTTCCGGCAGATGTAAACACAGCAGTCCAGTCAATACCTGCAAGAAATTGTCCTATGTTTTTCCCAATCTGATACCAATCTACAGATGCAATAGCATCGGACATCCAGTTAAATATTCCTGTGACAATACCGGATAAATCTTGTCCTGCTTCGAAGAAATCACCATTGAAAAAATCCTTGAACAACTTTTTCACAGGTTCAAGAAGTTTTTCTATCTTATCAGCCCAGCCCATAGCTGTATTCTGCATCTTGTCAAATGCTTCCTGCCATACTTTTTCGTACTCCGCAGTAGCATCCATGATTTCTTTGGTAAGGTCAATTCCTGCTCCACCAGCGCCACTTCCGGAACCACTGGATTTTGGTGTGGAAATAACTTTCAATTTATCAAACGCTCTGATTCCGCTTTGAGCATTTTTTGCGCTTGTTCCCACTTTATCCAGTGCATCTGCCGTATCTTCCAAATCCTCATTGTACCCGGATACACCTTGACCGAATGACGAAAAGTCAATCTTGATTCCCAGTAAATTTGCCACACTGACAAGCAGTCTCTTAATCGCAATTACTACACCGTTAATGACAGGAAGTACTTTCTGTAATACCGGAATAAATAACTGACCTAGAACCATGCCAGCTTCTTTCACATTATTTGTGAATTGTCGAATCATATTGCTGGGTGAATTGATTGTGTTAGCCAAGTCTCCCCATGATACTTTTGACTGGTCTAAGATTGCCAGTAGACGCAACTGCTGTTTCTCTGCCTGTGACATTTCAGATACAGCCTTTTCAATGCCGTATTTGTAAGCATAAGTCTGTAAAGTGGCATTTGTGATATCAATACCATACTTATACAATGCTCTTGACTGACCGATTAAACCAGACTGCAAGTTAGTTGCAACCGTGCTAAAATCCACGTTAAACAAAGAAGAAATATCTCCGGCAAGCATTGTCATGGACTTTGAAATTGCCGTGGTGACTTCTCCGGTCTGCCCTAAAGAATTGGTGATAGATGCAAGCTGTGAAGCGTACTGGGTAATCTCCTGTAAATTCAACCCCAGGTTCTTCATTCCACTTTCAGAAATCAGTCCACCATCTACATCTACTTTCAGACCGGACATTTTGCCAAGAAGTTCATTTACACGGTTTCCGAAGCTCTGCGCATAATCTTCTGCGTTGTCGTAACCGAATTGTTCAAAATCCTTGCCCCATTCCTTGCCGACTTTATTAAACGCTACCGTGTAGTAGTTAAATGCTTCGATATAGTCCGTAGTTCCCTCTATGGATTTCCACAGGCTTTTAATTCCACGGATAACAAGGAAATATGTTGCGTAGAATCTTCCGAAAGCCGCTGCAAGGCTGAATGTGCTCTTCGTGGCTCTTTTTGCACTTGCCGTATAAGTGTTCAGATTTCTGCCTAAAGAGTTTGCGGCTCTACCGGATGCCGCACCAGTAGATGCCAGTCCTGCCAGTGCATTCGTCATGCGGATAATGTTCTCACTGACATTCGGAGCGGTAGACAGAGTGGTGAATAACTGCTTCAAATTCTTTGCCAGTAAAGGAATGTTCGTAATTGCTCTGCCGGATGCCACACCGCCAAGTCTTGAAATAGATGATGCTATGCTTGCAATATCCCCTACTCCATCTACTTTAGTTCCTGCCATATCAGCAGAAAAAGTCTTTAACGCAGAAGAAATTTTGCTTAATCCACTTGTATCTATTTTTCCCATTCTGTTAATGGAATTTGTCAGTGTGGATATATTTTTAATTCCGCTCGTATTTATGGAATTTGCGGCATTTGCGATACTCTGTATGCTGTTGGAAATGCTTGTCAGTTTGGACGTATCAATAGACAAGCTTTTTTGAAAATTCGTAAGGCTATTTGCAAGTTTATTCAGTGCGTTACTTGCGTTATTCGCATCCGCTTTTATTTTAATCTGCAAAGAATCAATATCTGCCATACCGCACCGCCTTTACACATAAAAAGAACGGTAAGCTGTGACACCTACCGTTCCTAAAATTATTTTTTAAGATATTCTCTCGTAACCGCACCGCACTTGTAATCAACCTTGATTCCGACTTTCTTTTGGAATACTCCGATTGCCGTTGCTGTGTCTTTACCTAAAATTTCGTCAATGTTGCTCTTTCCCTTTGCATTCACCGCAGATAAGCAACCATGATGAATGAGTGCAAATTGCAACCACCGCACATCATCACCTCTCATGCAAGGAACTGTTTTCTTCAACAGTCTTGTCGGTTCTGTGTAAGGGTTGCTGTACGCTTCCGTAGTGCCCTGTACGGCTTCTAATTCCTTGTACCATACATTCATGTCCACGTTTCCTACAATGCCGCCTACACGACCTTTAGAAGTATACTGCCAGCCTACCATGTTTGGTACTTGCGGTTGATACTTCACATCACACTTTCCGTTATTCTTGCCGTACCGTGCGATCCACATAGGATAACTCACACCGCCATAAGGCTTAATGTATGTCTTATAAAAACTTTCCCCAGTGTATACACCGAATGACAATCCTGCATCTGTGATGACCTTGCCATAAGCATTGATTATGGAAATAATATTTTTGCCAAGACCTTTCATAACGGCATCTTCAACATCAAGATATACTGTCACTTTTCTGCCATTAAGAATAGTAAGCACTCTTCTTGCATCAGATCGTGATTTTGCAACCGTTGTAATATATCCGTATTCATATACTCCGTGCACATGGACATTGTGCTCTTTACAACCTTTCCAGTTCTCTTCAAACTTCTTGTCCGGGTTCAAATCCTTACGGATGACTTTCAGAATAGCGAAATCAATTCCGTTCTGTTTTACCGCCCACCAGTTAATCGTCCCCTGGTATGCGGACACATCAATTCCTTTTAAACTCATGCTTGTTTCTCCTTAATCCGGACTTTCCGGTAATCCTTGCTCTCTTAATGCTTTAATTCTCTGCTTCATTTCCCATATTGCAATTTCTTCGTTAGATTCCTTATATTTAGGCTCATTATCATGTGCTATCTTTTCTGAAATAGGCTTTTCAACATAAGTAGCTCTTGCTTTGTCCCCATGTAAGCAATGGTCTATTGCAACGATTAATGCAGATATTCCATAATCTCCCCACCGTTGCCATGAATTCCTATCTTCTTCCTCTTTTTTGAGTTTATATCCCTTGTAACACCACTCTAATTTCTTAGGATTCAGATGTTTGAACTCTTCTATCGAAATTCCCATGGAAAAAGCAAATGGAAAATATTCTTCCCATATTATTTTGTGCCAGTCGATTTCTTCTTGTGATCCTGTGGCATCTTCGTTACCTTGCTGTCTTCTTTCTCCATCTCTTCCTTGGTCTGCGTCATCATTTCCGTCAGACCCGACAGTTCGAAAAAACCGTCTTCTTTCATACAGTCTGTCAGTTCTCCATACAGCTTCACAAAAGACAGACCGTTTGCTTTCATGTATTCTTTCATTAAAGCATTGGATTCATCCGGTGTAATATCTTCATGGTTTTCGATAAGACCAGCATAAAAAGCCGTTTTGCATACATGAGGAAATTCTGCAAGCATATATCCGCTACCATCTACAATTTCTTCTGGTGTGGGATTCTGTACATTTTTTGCTTTTTTAGCTACATAGCCACCGGAAAGCATAAGAAACATCTTTTGAATCAAATCCTTGCACTCCACAGCACCGAACCCAAACTCTAAAGTATATTCAACATCATTAACTAAAATCTTCTTCATAAAAACATATCCTTTCCCCAACATTTTGTTGGAAAGGAGCCGCCCGAAGACGGCTCTCTTTTGCTTAAATCAATGTTTCGTCTACCGCTTCATCAAAGTCAGCCACGGCAGTGTTATTTGTTTCTGACTGACTTGCTATTTTTTTGTCAGTGTAATTGCTGTGGGATAACCGTTTTCATCCTCTGTTACTGCAACAGTGTAATTATCTTCAATCCACTTCGGTACAGTAGCCTGTGCAATCGTAGCAGTTCCAGTCAAATGATCGTCTGTTGCTTCGTCCGGTGCAAAACTTTCCTGACCGATAAATGCGCAAATACCCTCTGAGCCTTTTCCGTCAGTTCCATACAGGATGATGAAATCGAGTTTCTTTCCCTCGTTTGTCACCATTTCATCCTTGTACTTTTTCTCAAATGCTCCTTGCACTTCCATACTGTTAGCTGCTCTACGACCCATTTCCTGTGTTTCGACCAAATCTTCCAGTGTAGAAGTATCCACCATGTTTTGACTTCCGAACGGAGAAGGAATACTTTTTGCTCTCATGAGCAGTTTGTAAGTTCCTGCCCAGTACTCACCAGTTGCGGCACTAGCATTAGGCTCTTTATAAGCAATTCTCGATTTTAAACCAGTAGCCATATTTACCTCCAAATTTGCATAAAAAATAGAGCCAGTAGGCTCTGTCAATAGTTACAATATATCATCAGCATCTACGTTTCTTCTGAACCGTGCTGTGCTTCTGAATGTGTTCTGCGAAGTATTGCTAAACTCCGGCATGGAAGTTATCTGAAATCGCAAACGTTTGAAAAGTCCTGCAACCGTAGCCATGATAGCTTCAGCTTCTTCCTGACTCTTGTTTGTTATCACATCCACCTGGTACGATGCTGTGATTCCATTGATAGACCGTCCTTCAAGGTCTTGTCCTGTCTCTGTAAACGGCATAGCATGAAAGTAAACTGTTGGGAATGTTGGTTCTGACAAATCCTTGCTTTTGTCAGTTACATACGCTTTAGGATGGCTCTGCGGTATTTTCATTTTCAAGTATGATGCAATCTTGACTTTAAAGTCTGATACCCATTGATATTCATTAACCGCCATTTCCAAACACCACCTTTGCTGTCTGTAATACAATTTCACGAATTTCTATTGCAGTCAGGTACATAAATGGTCTTGAAGGCATTCCTTCGGTGAAGTACCACTTGCCATCATCAGCCGGATAAAACCAACCGTATCTACCGTCTGCAAGTTGCCGTATGGTTTTTCCGCTTGCATATTGCCATGTGGCACCTTCGGGTAACTTTCCTTTGTACGGTGATTTCTGTCCGACAATTCCAGTCCCAAACTCAACAAATGCCGCATGGTCTGTTCCGGCAACAACCGCCCAGATTCCACCGCCTTTTACCGAACCAACATATTCAGAGTGGATACTCTGTATCAGTTCGCTAGTAAAGATAGCGTCAAGGTCTGCAATCTGTACTCTAGCAATCTCTACACCGTTTTCTGCCAAAGTTTCAGCTAGTAGCCTACATTTATAGGTCAAGCTGTTTTCGTAGTCTCTAAAAGCCTTAATAGCGTTCTGTATGGACTTGTCACTGAATAGATTTAGTTCAATTGTTTTCCCCATATCACTTTACCGTCTTTTGAAGCAAAAACAGGTCAACTGTAAGTCCTTCATCAGCTACACCTTTTACAACATAGTCCGCTGTCTTATCATCAACCAGTCCATCACTATCTCGCCCCACATCAGATTTCTTCCAAACAATGTCTCCTGCTTTAATCGGCAAATATCCCTTATCGGTAACAATTTGACAATAGGAACTGGAATCATCAATACCAAATTCCTTTACCAGTACTTCTGACAACTTGTTGCTGATATTGGCAGAAAAAGGAACAGGGTCAGAAAATCCGATAGCTTCTCTCAAAACTACCGGAATCTTTTCACTGTCAACCTCAATGTACTTGATGTTTCCATTTTCGTCACGGTCGTAGATTGTGACTTTCTCACCCTGTTTGGAATACTTCATTTTTTGCTTATTTGCTTCAAGCATCTTTCTTCACCTGTTTGTAAATCTGATTTACCCCGGTGCTTGCCAAACCGGAAACAATGCCGACCGCAATAGCATTCAGAACATCATTTGCCGGAAAGTCGGGAATCACATACATTCCTACCACTCCGAGAATGCCACCGACAATGCCGACAACAACCGGAATGTAATTATCCTTAATAACCGGAATAAGCTTTGCTCCAATACCAGCAAGATAGCAGATAACAACGATTGCAACGCAAGTTCCTACTTGTGAAAAATCCATTATTCTTTACCTCCATTCTTCAATCTGATTTCTTTGATTTCCTCGTACATTTTGGTAGCCATTCCATTTCCACCTAACGCATGATACGCATTGTACATCTCCACAAAATTCTCATACGCATAACTGGGAATTTCTCCCAACTTCATGTACTTATCGTGATACTCAATAAGTTGAACACGCAAAAGAAGCATTGTTCCCTTACTGTTTGCATCTCTGTCCTTCTTTTGTTGTTTAAGGAGCCAGACAATATATCCTAATAAAATAGGCAATACAATAGTGTATGTCTGTAATAAAAAATCTTTCATTTCATATCTCCTGTTACTTATTGTTGGCACACCGCCCACCACCCTTAAAGTGTGCCGCCTGCAACCATATTGCCGACATCAGCAAAATGGTCACGCACAATCTTCTTTTACAGCACTTTGGCAAATGGGAATACACCTACAAACAGACTGTCACGGTCTCTCCATGTTCTCGACACACCGTTTTCAGAGTAATTTGACATGAAATTTTCTCCAGCCTGTGAATGGTCATACACAACCACGTTCACAATCACGCTCTCAAACCGATTCAAGTCCTCTGCAATCTTTTGTTCCGTGTAGCTGTCCGGGTACATTCTCTTTGCCACAATGTCAGCTTTCGCTTGACTGATAAGTTGCTCAATCAGAGGGTTATCTTCAAGTTCATCAAACACGACCTCGGAGCTTTCAGAATCAATATGAAATTGTTTCAGACGGATTTTTACTTGCTCCAAAGTCGTATATTCTGCCATGTGCTACCTCTTATTCATCCTTTGCTACTACTGCCTTGCTGCCAGCCTTAACTGCCTTGTAAGATCCATCGCATTCTACTACGGTGATAATCTTTCCAGTTTCTGCGGTAATCTCTTCGCTACCGTCCCATGCAGCCCATGTCTGTACAGATTTTCCATAAGTTACAGTTTGAGCGGATTCTCCAATCTTGTACTTATAAGAGTTACCTGCGCCTTTGCTAGGGCTTACAGTAATCTTTGTTTTACCATTATCTGTGGCGCTTGCAATACTGGTAACAGTCAGTGTACCAAGAGTGTTATCTCCTGTAATTGTGGACACTACAATGCCGTCAATTCTTTCTGCGAAAAGAACAATGCCAGAAATAACAGTGTCCTTACAGGTCATGTTGTCATAATCCGGCGTTTCATGGATTCCAATATATCCGGTTGCATCAGAAGTAAAAGTGAACGCTTCATCCAGATCCGCACCGTTTACAGGAATGTAGTACAGAACAATATTATCTTTTGCGGTTGCATAGATGCTTCCCTTTGGTACAGAACTGTTAAAGATAACAGTGCCAAGTCCAAGGAAGTTCTCTACATAGGTCATGCCAAAAGCATTTTGTAAAGAGATTTGTGCGGTTGCCAGATAATCTGCCACATCCAGCGGATTCATGAAGTATACTGCTTGAATTTCATCATCTTCAAACAGCACCTGTAACTGTCCCCATGCCTGTGCAAGTGCAGCTTGGAAAGTCTTTCCAGAAGCAGAGCCTGTGCCAGTAGAAAGAAAATCAAAGAAGTTCTTACGGATTCCCTTCTGCACATCTTTCAGCATTTCGTCGCCAGTCATTACAACCGCTTGATCGTACCCCTTTTCGATGATGGCTTCTGCGGAAGTGGCTTTTCTCCACTTCTTCAAAGTAATCTCTTCATAGTTGACGGGTACAGTTTTGTATTTAGAAAGAGGAATGGTATCTCCTTCTGCAACCAGTCCATCTTGAAGAGTTCCTACTGCCTTGTAGGACTTCAACATGGTTCCTGCTGCCTTAGGGATTTTTCTGGTTACTCCAAGGGCTTCTACCAACTTTTTAATGGAATACCCAAAAAGGTTTACGAATTCAATTTCTCTTGCTCTTGCAAGGTCATCTTTCTTAATCAGATTGTTTTCTGCTGCCATAGTTTATACCTCCTAAAATAAATCTTGATTCATTGCAATAGCACGTCTGCGCTCATTTCTGTCCGGAATTGCCATAATCTGATCTTTGGTCATACCAGAGTATTCGCCGCCACCGATATTCACTCTTGGTCTTGTGCGCATCCATTCAGCCTGTGCTTCTGCTACTGCCGCTTTTTTTTCGTTTTCAATAATAGTTGCAATGGCGGTATGGTCAGATTCCGAAACCGCATCAATCAACTTTTCAACAGATTTTTCAGAAACTCCCTTGTAGGCAGCTACTGCCTTAATGTGGTTAAGTTCCTTTCGCATGGACTCTCTTTCTTCGTCCGCAATTCTTTGTGCTTCTGCTTTTGCTTCTGCTTCCTGCTCTTCCGCAGTCTGCTTCGATCGAAGTTGTTTCTTGTACTCTGCTGCTTCCGAACTAGCTTTATCAGATCTGTTTTTATACTTCTCTTTTTCAGCTCTTTCTGTAGCAAGTTGCGCCATGAGTTCTTCAACAGTAGGCTGTTTGCTTTCAATCTGTTGTCCACTAACTTCTGTTGTTTGTGTTTCTGTTGTCTGTGTGGTTACATCTGCCATGATTTTTACCTCATTCTTTCTTAATCTTGCTCTTTATACTTTTTCTCTAAGTTCTTGCGATTAACGTCTTCTCTGACGTAAGGCATATAAAAAGCCACTGGGAAAACCCAATGGCTTGATATCATGATATTTATTTGTCTGTACGGCTCTTATCAATTAAAGGGCTGTTAGAAATTTGGTCTGACAAGTCTTGCATTGTCCTTCCAGAATTTGGTTCTTTCTCTCCATCTCCACCTTCTCCAGCATTTTGACTATTTGTTTTATAAATAGTTTCTTGGTATTTGCGAACTCCTTCCCCACTTCTGCTGCATACCTTGCTTGGATCATCGAAAAACGGGATGGAATCAGTAGTATCTTCAAGACTAAATCCATGACTGAGCATAGTAGCCATTGCATTCACCTTTGTTGACATTTCGTATGTCTTTTGTCGCTTGATGTTTGGCTCTAAATCAGCTATTGTAAGTTTTCTCATTGGATCATCTTGCGGAACATAGGAAGATGCATTGATAGCTGCTAACACAACCTCAACCTCTTCCATTTTGCACGAATCAATAATCATTTGCTGTTTTGATGCCGCTGCTTCTGCATGGCTCCACCCTGTAGCATCACTCATTGCGACACCAGTACTGCCACCAGAATTATCATTTCTTTGCGGTACATTGCACTTTTGCAAGATTGTTTGTCTCCGTACCTGTATATTGTTAAGCATTCCTTCGTAGTCATAATTAACAGCAAGTGCTTCTACAATAGGTGTTTTTCCATCGGATGCCGTATATGTTTGCATCCATTCACCAGACTTTGGCTTTCTTACGCTTTCTGTAACTGTACCATCTTCGTTTTTTTCCTCAACAGTAGGAAAATCAACATCATTTGTGTGCCATATAGCTTGTGTATTCTGGTCAACATCATTGGAGAAATCCGAAATCATAAGATTCAAATTATCCATTTCGGAAATTTGCCGCTCCCACACTCCCATACGATCATAAGACCGGAAATACTCAACAATAGGGACAACTCCTAAAGGATTTTTTTCTCCGCTTCTTTCTTCGTGTTTCCATTTATTAGCATCATCTTCAACAGCATCGCCATTGATGATTTTGTTCATATCCCTAATTTCGTATCTGCTGTTTTTACTGTAACAAGTGTAGTATGTACTTCCGCTGTTTTTATCATGCCGGAATGTTACTCCAAGCATTGTTCTTCGATCTGCGTAATAGCTTGACTTGATAACAAATGAAGTCATTGGATTAAGTACATCATATGTAAAATATGCTTTCCCTGGTTTCCATTCTGTATTTACGTCGATTAAAACATTGCAAATAGCACCTATTAACATAGGTCTTGCAATTTCTTGTGTTTTTGTTTTGATTTTTACAAGATTGTATTGCTTATTAAGGTTTTTTACTCCCTCTGCAATCTCTTTATCTTCTGCATCTCCAGTCTGAACCAACGTAATAGGATTCCCGAAGCCGAATGAACTCCAAAATTCCGTTATCTCATTTGCCACATTATCTACGCAATGGCAATCAATTTCTGTTCTTACTTTCTTTTTTCTTTTAAGTGGTTGATTTCCTTCATCATACTCCATGAGATATTTAATCCTTGCTGCATTTACCCTATGGTCTGTCATGGCATTTCTCAAAACATCAATGACATTTTTGTATGTAATTTCTTCTACATCCGTATAAAGTACAATTCTTCCAGTTTGCATTTTTATCACCTACATAAATGTCATTCCACTACTCTGATCTCTTTTTTGGAGTTTCTTAATCTCACGTTCTCCGGTCTCTGTATGGTAAACAACCATCTTATTGCAATTCCGGCACTTATATGTCTTGTCAATGTGTGATTTTGCACTACATTCACCGACCAACCGTCCGCATCCAGGACAGTACACTCTAATTTTTTGGTTAAAAATCATAAATACCTCTTTTCTGCGCACAAAAATACCGCCCTTGCTGATAAGAGCGGTACTTCTGGAGTCTTCACATGATCTGAGGAGGAAATGAAAAATATCTTGGAATCTTTCTGCATCTTAATAGTATCACGGAAAAATCGGACATATCGGACAAGTTTATATGGAACTATACTATTTTGTATGTTTTTTCAAAAATATCAGGCTTGCAAGGGTAAAATTCTCCATTTACTCCTTTTATTATAAAATCATTTATAGATACGTTCATATATCCCTCTAAAGTTTTTATTTTCATGATTACATGAGGTGAAGATTTTCCTGCTCTCCAAGCATCATCGATAATTTCATATATAAGCGATTTCCCAACGAATTCTTTTATTTCATCTAAGTTAATGCCATTCCATCTAATAGCTTCAACAATAATAGGTATCTTTCTATATTTTGCCATTTTTATACCTCCGTATTATTTTAATTTGCCATATAGCGGTCAAATGCTTTTCTTACGCTATCCTCTGTGTTTCCACCACCGATTCTATCAGCAACCTTGTTCCATGATAATTTTTCAATAAAACGTAAGTTGATGATCCGTCTTATACGGCTGTCATGAACGCTTGCAATAAATTCTTCGACTTCATTATTTTTTTGCAGTAAATCGTCCTCTAAAAGCTGTAAAGTAGCTTTTCTGGAATAAAGCAGTGTCCGTTTCCTGCTGTACTCTGGATAAGGGAATCCTTCAATACGAAAATGTTCAGTGCCGCCGCATCCACCTGATACGCTGTCAACAACATTCCCATCCGATTCAATTTTTCTGATATCCGATTCAAGTTTTTTAATCTTCTGCTGTACTTCTTTGATTTCTTCCTGTAAATCTATGTATTGAGATAAAACCTCTTTGGTCACCATTCGATTTACCTCCTATATAGGGCTTGGCAAAATTACTGTTGGCTTTATGTATCCGCTACGCATCTCATTTTCAAACAATGCAATGCTATCCGGTGCATCATCGTGTTTTACTTTTCCGCTACGTGTCATAGTGGTTAATTCCTTCATGAATTTGTAGTACTGGCTCTGCCTGTCCATTTTCTTGAAATCACGAAAATAATAATCACGAATTACATTATCCCTTGCATTTTCCATTCTCGTAATTTTGTTGGAACAGTTAAACTTAAACCTTGCGCTACATCTTCCTCCCTGCGACTTTACAATGTCCATAACATCACGACCAAAATATTCCCCGGCACTGTTGCTCTCAAAAGTGACTGTTTTAACATTGTGCTTAATAAGCATATTTGCGCATTCAGGCTTTGTGAACTGTGTTCCTGCATTATCAAATACTACATCAACGATATATACCTCGTTACCGTACACATATCCGACTGGCATAGCGCAGCTATCTTCTCCCTTGTCAGCACTATCACAAGCCGCCATGATTGCATCCGGCTCTCTGTCAACTGGAAGTTCCTCAAAATAATTTAACTCACTTTCAGAGAACATTCTTCCCTTTGCTTCGTATGGCTCTTGTTGGAACTCTGCCGCCCAGGTTTCTTCGGAAACAAGTTTTCTTTCTTTCCGGTAATAGTCCGTAGTGAATATTTTTCTAAGACCTCGCTTGTCCTTTCGGTAAATTTCCCAGTTACTTTCATCCGTGACCGGATCAAGTGCCGGAATTGCAACTTCTCTCCATTTCCATCCCAGTTCATCAGCCTTGGTCTGTAACGCTGTAATAGGGTCATACAAGCTGTATTTTGTTCCTTGGATAATAATTGGCGTACCCTCTAATCTACGTCCTAAAACGTCATCTGTGACCTTCTCACATAGGAACTCTAGCCTGTCTCTGTTTCTTGCTTCCTCATGGTTCTTTACGCAGTCATCAATATAGACAAGCACATTTGCTTCCGTACAACCTACAATTGCACCGTCAATAGGTCGGCAAGTAAATGTTGGAAAAATATTCTTGCTTTTAAGGTCTATGGACAAATTCTCTGCACTCTTGTATCCATCTTTGCTTATTTTTGTAGCTTCCGGAAAAACACTTAAAAACCGCTGATAAGTACTTTCAGTCTCAAATCCTTGTAAAAGACCACCGTAAAACCTCTTTACCAGTCCTTCACCTTTTCCAACACCGAAAATACTTCCGTCTGGATCTCTTCCACCCATCATTTGTGCCAGTTTCAATCCTCCGGTTGTCTTTCCTGTACGTTTTGGCTGGGAAACTGATAGAAAATCCAGTTTCCCATCGTAAATTTCTTGATATGCTCCTACTACTTGTTTTAAAACGTTTCTTCTTGGAAAATAAAATCTCTTCCACGGATCCTTTTCATCAATTTCAATGTAATAAAAAAAGCTGTCAACTAGATACGCTGATTCATACATTAAAACATTGTAAAATTGATCTAAAATTTTATATGATGTATCATTATCCCCTGCGTATACTTCCAAATCAGCAACTCTTCCGCCTGTCTTTTCTCTGACATATTTTGCAATAAGTGACTTTGTTTTTGCTGATTGCTGCAATCCGTACTTAACATCATTTTCTGACCGAAATGCAACCGATAATGCCTGTATATACGCATCAATGACCTGTTCATCAATTCCCTTGCGCTGTATGTAATTGTCATAGCTGTTTACTGCCGATATAAGGCTCTGACTTGCCAATATAAAAGAGCCTCCTTCCCTAAAATTTTGGAAATTTGGCTCTCTGCGTAGGCACTCTACGACTGGTGCTCTAGTAAATATTCTATTTGCTATGCTAAGCAGTCCAAAACACAACATAACACATATGGTTTGTGTCAAATGTTATACTGATAATTTGTTCTGCGCTCTTTAATTCTTCCCAATCCTGGTCATTTTGCAGAATGGCTTGATTTATATCATTAAGGTTTTTGCAATATTGCCATTTCACCAACTTTGCTTGATTCATAAATTATTTTACCCCAATTCTATTGATTTTCCCACATTTTGGGCATTTGATTTCAGCCTGTCCGTTGAATTTTCCTAAAAGGCGGTTGCATTTGCTACAACGATGCTCGGACAGTTTTACATAAAAACATTTTTTCAAAGCTTCCTCGTCTTTCTTTGTATCTGCCACGACAATCGGGTCTTCTCCCAGTGTTGTACATTCAATTTTTATATTTTCAATATTCCCGATGTTTTTAGGTGTGACCTGTCGAAACACATCACGTTCTATATTTTCAATTACTGCTGTCATGCTCATTTTTCATCCACTCCTCAAACTCTTTCCGGCACTTAGGGCATAAGTCATATTCCTTTGATTTACGTTCATGGCTTACAACGATGGTTGCGGATAGCATTTTGTTTCTCAACAGTCGTTCATTTGCTATATAACCTGTCTTGTCGAAATAATCCATACGAAAATGTGCTGGCATTTTTACCGGAATCAAATAATTTAAAAAATCCGGCATTTTCCCTATCTCTGCTCCGCACCTGTCGCAAGTTTTACATTTGTTTTTATGTTTCATTGGTTACCCCTCTTTGTATGGATTGAAGAAGTCCTCATCTTTTCCAATTCCAAGATGCTTTTTCAATGCAAAATTTGTTATCTTTCCCGATTAAACGAATTACTGACAATATAATTTGCAAGTTCTCCATCTTTCCATCCGTCCGTACTTGTCATATAATCATAAATCTTCTTATATTCTCCGGTCAGCTTGTCAAATTCAAACCAGCCTAAGTCAAGCGTCACTCCATAATTATAAAATCCCTTGTCAGACCATTTGCTGACATAATACATTAACTGCTTGTACGAAAATCCAAGCCTTTCAAAAATATTACCAATAGTTCTTATGCTCAATTCCCGATCACTAAAATGTAATTTTCTTTTCTGCTCATTCACGCAAGCTCTGAAAAATATTTCTTCTAATGGCTTCATTACTCCACCAACCTTTCAAACCAAACCTAACATACACAATATTTCCAGTTCGGATACTTCTTTTGCTCCTTCTCTGACATGAAACAAAATTTCCTTTAGTTGTTCATTATCTTTTTCTGTCATTTTATTTTTGTCAATCAATTCGTCTATGCAGTAATACAAACAATACCCATATCCACATCCTAAACGATTCCCATAAAATGATTTTCCAACAATATCATAATTTTCTGTTTTTAAAATATCGTGCTGATAATCTAAATCGCACCACTTTTTATTATCTTCAAGTTTCTTTTGAAGATATTTTAAGAAATCTACTATTTTTTCTTCTCTATCGCTGATGTATAATATCGTGTCTTTCATTTTTATTTCACAATCCTTCTGCTTTCTTCTATTATTTTACAGTCTCTCGCAGAATCTCTTTCAATCTGATTTTGTGGAATTTTACCAAAATTTTCCAAAGCATATTTTTCTACCGCTTCTTTGGAAACATCTATACCAAAATTTCGTAATGCTTCTGTTTGTGGTTGATAATCTTTCAATCCATTCATCCTCATATCCTCCGTAACCCATGCAGACGGAATCGAACCGCCGGCACACATCCTATGCGGATGCTGTTCTACCACTGAAGCTATACATGGGAATCGCACCGTAAAACCTTTTATGGCTTGCGCTTGCCATAACCAAATGTGCACCGCCTACTTGTCACTGACTATCCACAATCTCACAGTCTTGTCTGTTCTCTACTTCATAGGCTTGGTTTTCGCTAAACATATGTGGCTTACGTTTTAGCTAGGGAATAGTTGCCGTGGGAGTCGAACCCACCCGACCCAAACAAGGCTCGACTGCTTTTGAATCTGCAAATTCTACTCACAGAAGTGTTTTTCGTTGACCGATAATGAGCAACTACTATCCATACATCTCCCATCGACCTGAACTATTGCAGTAGTGCCAGACTAAGTGGAGATAAGGATAAACACGCCCGGAAAGCATCGAACTTTCGTTAGAGGTTTTGGAGACCTCTTTCTGACCAACAGACAGACGTATATAAAGTTTTCACGATTTTTTGAAACTTGAAACGGTCAAACTTTTTCATTGCTTTCCAAAACAAGAGGAATTGCCACTATTTCAACAAAGTTACTTTCTAGAATTTTCGCTTCTCAATAGCAACCACAGGTCGCATCCTTCAGCAACGCACGCCATGTTAGGGATTTGAACCCCAGAGACTTTTACATCCAGACTGTTTTCAAGACAGCACCCTCGACCAACCGGACACATGGCAAATATAGCATGGTTAATTGCTAAAACAGGTATCTCAACTCACAATTATGCATATCCCCCTGCGAACAATGATATGCGTTCCCACTCGTATAAACGCAGATACAAGGATTTGAACCTTGACAGCATTTCTGCTGGATAGCTTAGCAAGCTACTGTGATACCATTACACCATATCTGCAGTCGGGAGGTTTTTTACTTGGTTATCTCCCACCCAAGGATTTTTTAGTCAGCCGCAAGCGGCTCCATCAAGTTCCCATGAGATAAACATTAACCGGTGTATTTATCCCCTATGCTTCTGTAATAAGCATACTCGGAGTGTACTTGCAACAACACCCATTGTGACGAAGGGACTCGAACCCATACCCCACAGCTTAGAAGACTGTTGCTCTCTCCATTTGCGCTACGTCACAATGTGCGTTTCCATAAGCTGTATGCCTACATTTAAGGCTCGGACACCAAGCAACACTTACGGCATTTTTTTGATTCAAGTGGGATTCTGCCACCAACACTCTATCCGGTAGCGGACCGGATGCGTATGTGAGTGAGGATTTGCACCTCACATAGCTTGCATTCCTGTGAACGTCTGTCAGCGTATTACCGCCCGACCATTATCAAGCCTTACACATTAACAATACCTATTCTGTCACCACATACACCCATTTTATGTCTGCAAGGGCTGTGCAGTATCTCTGTTGAGCCACATACTCTTCTAAACTGTTGTATGGTACAAAACAGATGCAGATTAAACCAACAACGGTATTCTGCAAAAACCGGGCTATCATAAACCGGTTAAACCCTCACGAGCCTTGCGACGGCTCTTAACAGCATTCCGCTATGAGGTGAAAGGAGTGTCTCCAATGGAAAAGTATGGAAGACAATTCGCAGATGGCAAAGACCGAAAGAAGAAAACATCTGCGAAACAGGACTACCAGGATTCGGACCTGGGATGCAGCAGTCAAAGTGCTGTGCCTTACCGCTTGGCGATAGCCCTAAACTCCGGGAGAGAGACCATCTGCTCCCGGATTATTTTTGTGAAACACCCTATCTTTATCTAAAAAAAATTGTCACGCCTGTGTACGGTACTTTGAAAAACTTTGTGTTGTCAAACGCATTATTCCATTTTTCGTTTCCCACACACAGGCTACATACACTCTTGATGCCTTGATTTCTCTGCCACATATCCAATGCCAACACAACACCGGATATTCGGCAATAACAATGGCTTTATGAATTTAACCCATTCAAAATTGTGATATGGGATAATTCGCATAATCTCCGGTAACCACATAGGCTATACCCACGCGAAAGTTATTCCAAATGCAAGGAACATTGCGAACGCAAATAAAATAACTCCGTCTGATGCTGTTTTCTGTTTTGGAGCATACCATAAAGCAGATATTGCTAAAACTGTCAATACCAACGTTGTCATTATTTTTAAAATCATTAATCCAATCATTTCTTTTCTCCTTTATCAATAAGATTCTGTAATTTCAGTATTTTCTTTTCCCAAATAAACCAAACCGTAATCGCATTGATAATAAAACAGATAAAATAAATGAACCTGGTTTTTATATCATTACACTGCCAAAACATATCCGCCATCGTCATTGCAATAGAAAAAGCAAAAATGGAACACAACATTCTGAATAATCCATCAATAAACGGAATAAAAATTTTCATTTTTTCTTCGTCCTTCCTTCAATTTCATCTATCATTGCCATTACCAGTGCTTTAGCAAACTGGCTATTGTTGTGCATTTTAATCAGCAGATTGCCTTGCCGAATAAGATACGACCAGTCATCATCCGTTTTCGGATTAGCGTACTCTTTATGAATTTTCCAAACCTCTGTGTAAATCTCTTTAATCTCCGGTGGCAATTCGCATTTCTCCTTAACTGGCAAATCTTTTTTAGGCTCTTTATCAAGTCTGCTCTTTTGGTGCTTCATCTGGCAGCTAACCATTTCCGTAACGTTCTCACGGTCTCTCTTAATCCCATGACCTTGCAGAAACAATTCGCATTGTAGGACTTCACCGCATTTTGAACATTCGTCTTTAATCTCTTTTCCGTAGATCTGCATAAGCTATAACCTCAATCCTTAGTTCCACATATCCCCAGGAGGATCAATAGCAAATACATCCACCAAGGAGCCTGCAATGTATATAAAATCCAAAATAGCATAACGAGTAAAAAAATCATGCGTTTCCTCCTGTTAATCGTATTTTTCATCTGTGATTTCTACCGGGCAGCTATTTACATTCAGTATTGCTACCACTGTGCCCGTATTGAGACTTACTCTCCCAATAACCGGATTTTTTAAATAGCTGACAGCTTTTACATACACATAGGCGTTAGTTGTCTTACTGCCAACTACACGATATCCATATCTTTTAAAATATCTTCTAGCATTTGTAATAGCCTTATCTTTTTGAATGAATGGTATCACGGCTATTCTCCTTAATTGGTCTTTTTTATTTTTGAGGAAATTTGAGGGACTAAGTAGGGGATGTTCGCTGGTCCTGTCAGACCCCCTCCCCCGGTGCCATCATTTCATTTTCAACTATGCGCAAAACTAATCTTTCACGCAGTCTTATTTGTTATGCCTTTAACTATCCCATATTTTTGCACGTTTCCGTAGTTGTTGCTACTCATTCGCATCTGCTGTATCATCTCCATACGCTCCGGAATCGGTCAACATTGATGTATTTTGTCCATTTGCACCGTCTAACTGTGGCAAATCCGAAGCGGTCAACGCTTGCTTGTGGTTCTGCTGCTCTCTCGATACTCCCGGAAGGTTCCAACCGTAGTGACGATTTAATATCGCTAGGATCCCTACAGGGTTGCGCTTTGCCGTGGCAAGTTTTGCGCTTAGAGACTCTTCGCGAAAATCCGATATCTTTTTGCCGATGTCAGAACACGATGGACTTAATTTAGTCCCCTCATCTCTCCATGTAGCCACTGTATATCTATCAATACCCGTTAATAAACTAAATCCTATAGCTGATACCTCTTTATCATACATCATACACATATATATATAATAATCACATATACGATTAACTAAATCATAATTATAAGCGTTATAATTACTTACTCCACCTGTAAATGATCCAGTAGTATTTACAAGGTTTTTAGACTTAAGACAGTCAGGCTCATTAAATGCATGGCGTTTGATATACATAAGAGCAGCATTCCATACGCTCTGAGACTCTTGTCTAATATCCTCAATTTTCTGATCCTTGCAGAACTGGGAAAGATATAGCTCCATGTCATTTTCGTAAACCTGGGATGTTTCTGTATTTTCGACTTTTTCCATGTCCTGCACCTCCTAAAAATCTGCAATAAAAAAATCACAAGCATCACTCAATAAACCTATGTCTTTTGATCTCCTCCACAGATCAGGTAAAAACATAAATCTAAAAAAGTGATCAGCTAGTGACTTCTGATCGGTTCCGGTCTGTCGGCTCCGGTGGTCTTGGTTACAATCTAGGCGGCTGCATATCCAAAAGGGGGGTTGGATTTGCACTGCTGTCACTCGCACCGTGTTAACGTCGGCTCCCTAACTGCTTTTATCATAACACAAGGACTATTAAAAAATCCACAACATAATATAACAACCTTTTGCACATTTGGTAATTTGTTGCTGTGGTATGTCTGCCGGTGATCCTGAGCAAATAAAAATCATGTGGTTAAAAAATATCATCCGGTCAAATTTGATAAATTGTGTTATTTGACAGACAGACAGGTAATTATTGCAGATGGGTACATGGTGGCAGATGGTTGGCTCTAGTATTTATATATACTTGGTTATACAATGTCTTTCTGCACTTATTTATTTTTATTTTATCTAACCTTTATTTTATCTAATCTCCTTTTATTTAATCTGCGTCTACAAAATGTCTACAATTTGTCTACAAAATTTAGCACGTTAAAATGTCACAGTGAAAATAGATCAAGAAAAGCAGGCTGTTACACCTGCTTATAGATTACGATATTTTGATTTTAATATGTTTATAAAATCATCTGTTAATAATCCGGATTCTTTTGCTTTTTGTGCCTCCTCTCTTGCCGATTTTGCTACATTTATGTTTGATGTGGTCACAATCTTGATTTGCCTGTGATTAACAGATACGCAAGCAATCCATTTATTTTTTACAGTGTCCCAATTAACACCAGGGATGCCGCTATTTTTATGTATTCCGGTTGATTGCTTTTTATCGATATATATTTTTTTCGATTTCTTGACTTTTTCTTTGTTCTTTTTATTCCAATCCTCAGATTGTTTATTATCAATTATTTTTAAATGTTTTTTAGCGCATTGAGGGCAAAATCTTTGTAAGCCGCTGCGCTTAATTATATCGCATCCGCAAGACTCGCACTGTATAATAGACCCAAGCGGAGTTGTAGATCCGTGCTTGTTGCGCTCTTTATATCTTTTGCTTTGCTCTTTTTTTCGTTCCTGTCTGCATTCAGGACAGTAAAACGCCCTCGGCCCACCTAAAAAGCTGGTTCCGCACGTTCTGCAGATTCTTGGTAGTATATTATCTTTCATCTTTTTACTCCAATGCAAAAAGCGGAGCTTTTCGGCTCCGCTGAATATTTAATAGCACGGGTTTTCTTTTGCCAGCTCCCAAACCTCGTTGAATTTTTGCTCGTGTCGTTTTACATACTCATTAAAAAATTCTTGGTCTGTACAAGGTGCTAATGTTCCATGTATTTGCTCTCTTAAATCGTCATCCATAAAGGATACCGCCAAATCATAATCAATGTTTACTCCATATTCATTTACAACTGTTTTTCTCATGTTATCCACCTTTTAACCTTTCTTTTTTTAATTTGCATATGCCTTTTTGGGCTGCCAGTTATAATTATATGCTTTTTTTCGGTAGTCCTCAAAATCTCTTGATGTCTTGCGGATCATTTCCGCTTTTACTGTGATCCGGTCAATTAGTGCCCTGTCACCGTATGCGGTCTTGCTGGCCAATAACTCCGAATCTGTCATGCTCTCCAGTGCTTGGAGCGTTTCCGCTTGCACCGTCTCCAGTGCTTGGAGTTCTGCCCGGTTAAATTCTTTCAGCCGTTCTGATTCCACATTTTCCAGTTGCTCCCGGTAGTACCTGAAAAACTGCCGAACGTTTGAACGGATCCGAGCGGCTTTCTTTGCTGTGATCTGCTCCGGTGTTCCTGTCATGTCGTTTGCTCCTTTCGTTTGTATCTTGATTATATATCATGTTATATATCATGTCAATAGATTATTGCAATTATTTATTGATATTTTTCAAAAATTCCTCAGCGTCTACAACTTGCGGTTGTTCCGATGCTTTCCGTTCTGCTTTCCTCTGCTCCTGGAGCTGGTGAAGTCTTTCGTTTGCTTGCATCAATGCAACTTTCTCATCTACCTCTGTACGCTCTGTATTTTCCTTTTCTGCGGTCTTTTCCGACTTTTGCGGTAAATTCTCCGCTTGTCTCTCCAAACCGTCTAAATAAGCCAATACAGCCGTATTTATTACACCATTTGCGGTAAGTCCTAAATCTGCAATGCGCTCTTTCGTTCCTTTTGGTAACCTGCAGGAAATTATATCCCAATTTTCTTTTGCTTTTTCGTTCTGCCGTCTTGCTCTCTCTCTTGCGTTTGCTGCTATTTGTTCAGGTGTTTTCATTTTTGACCTCCTATTATATTATGTATTGCAATTTATAACCGCAATATCCGCTTGCAATTATTGTACCATTATAATTGCAATATTGCAACAATTAACCTTGATATTATTATTGCAATATTTATTTTAATTTTTATGCAATTATGTATTGCAATTTATAATTTTATATGATATAGTTATCTCAACAAATAAATAAAGCCGGTGACCACCTACCAAGCGAACACCGGCACCTAAAAAAGAAGAGAGGAACAACAGAGATGAGAAAAACCGGATTAAAATTTATATGGGTAACTGGAAGCAAGAACAGCAACGCAATAAAGGTATTAAAAAGAGAAAATATAGATTTTGAATATGACCATTTCAGAAATTTGACCGCTGATTTTTACGGAATCGGAATTTTTGAAAAAGTTGATTTTGAACAGATCCAAAGTAACGAATTTGAAATCTGCATAGCATAGCCGAAACGCTCCACGCTGGAGCGTAAGCCGTGGGATGGTCTCCCGGCTCTGATGATGGCAGACCGCACGATAAGAAAGGGTGGCTAATATGAGTTACTACACGATGAGCAATAAAGAATTGTCACAACTAATTAGGAAAACATTGAAAGAAAGTGGATTCACAAGTAAAGACGTATCTGTAAGAGTCAGAAGCGCACTATATGACACTTCAGTCTCCATCACGGTAAAAAATCCGATTGTTAGACTTTCGGAAGTCGAAAACATCGCAAAAAAATTCTCGGAAGTTGAATATGACGAACATAGTCAAGAAATCCTCGCAGGATGTAATGTATACGTTCATTGTCAATATGAATATGGAATTTTCAAAGAAGCGTCACAGGCGCTTCTACCGATTGCCGAAATGGTATTATCAAACAAAGAAAAGTATAGCGGTCACGCAATCGCCGACAATGAAGAAAAAACTGTACATATTATACACTATGAGGGCGTGCGGTGGACTCTTGCGGAATTTGAAAAAGAAAACGGCGATAAATACACATATAAGCCCACTTATTGGATCAGTAGCGCCCAGGATTTAGCGGTTGCTATGTGGAGATTTAAAAACATAGGGACAATATACGCATAGGCAAGCGGCGGCGGTTTCCGGGGTTCGATTCCCCGGCTTGCTTTTACCCGGAAACGGGAAAATTTGAAAAATGCGGAGGAGCGAGAAAATGAAAATTATAGAAAAATCGAAAATGCCTGACGGTACATTAATACAGCTAGAGGATTGGCACGATAAAAACACAAAAGATTATAATGATTTATACGGTTATGTAATAGGTGTATATCCAGTTGCTAAAAATTCCGGTCGTTTTGGTTGGGTAAAATCCGGAGAAAAATTTAGAATATCAATTAATTATAATAAATATGCAAATTATACTGATGAAATGGTGTTGAATGATTTTGAAGCGTTAAAAAATGGAGAAAAAACATTATCAGATTTAAAAGATCATTTTTTTAATAACTTTAAAGATCAATTTTATTTAGGAATCATAGATTTTGAACCTTGACAGCCGCCGCAGAGGATGCCCGCCGGATCACTACCGGCGGCGGTTTTATGGGTGAAATTTACCCAAAAATAAAAAAAAGGAGGTTACCATAGGATGGAAGAAAAGAACATTGAAAGACTATACAAGCTGTTAGAGTGTGCGGAGCGAGAGAAAGACACGGAGACAGCCGCAGTTTTGCGATGGGCAATTTTTGAACTGGAAAACAGATAAAAGACGGCTTGCAACCGTCTTTTTGTCGTGTTCCGTTGGATCTGCTGCCGTCTGGCGGTCTATTTGTGTTACTCTTCCACCGGATCCGGTCAGATCCTGCGCCCAGATATATTGACGGCTTGCGCTGTCTTGGTGTACAATCAAATATTACAAGGGGATTATACAAAATGCGAAAATTGGGAATCGGTCATGTATATGATATCATGGAGAGCGTAGCGGATGCCGGGGAACGGTTGGAAACCGTTATAAGGGTGGAGAGTGCCGCCGGTGGTCTGTCTCCGGAATCTGCGGAGCTGTTGCGGTCTGCTTATGATTCCATGCTTTCGGCAGTCGGAGACCTTGCGAAAGCTGCGACACGGTGACCGGGTGACAAGTCCAGGACTAGCACCGCAGAAGTGCGCAGATGTTACACACCTTGAACCGGTCTGAAAAAATCTGCGAAAAAACTCTGAAAACGGATTTTTCAGCTTAAAAAGTGCTACCCCGGGGGGATTGAAAATTTTTAGCACGAAAATTGTAGAAAAATTTTTCTTTCAAAAACCTCTGAAAACGAGATTTTCGGTTGAAAATGCAGACCTACGGGGGTATCAAAACGGTTGACCAAAAATTTTTTACGAAAAAAGTCTCAAAAAATGAGATTTTTAATAAAACCTATAGGGGGAAATATTATGAATTGCTACAAATGTGGTAAAGAAATGAGAGTTGTTCCAGAACAGGTGGCTACGGATGAAAAAGGATTGCCGGTATATCACAGAATAGGTTATTGTGATGCTTGTATGTCTAAATTTGACATTGATATTGTGGAAAAACAAAATCAGAAAAAGAAAAAGCAAAGCACATTAAGCATACTATCTGTTGTGTTCACTCTTATTGGTCTTACAATTCCAGTAGCAATTATTTTAGCCATTATTGACATTGTTAAAGGTGATAAAAATAATAAAAATCACAGCGGTTCATGGTTTTCAATTATTTTTTCTGTAATTGTAATTTTTGTTTATTTTTTAGGTGGTCAAAATGAGGAAAACCAAAATGTTTCAAATAATGTAAGTATAGAGTCTGTAATAGAAACAGAAAGTCAAACTATTGAATTACCAGATGAATCAGTTGAAAACTATCCTACTTATCAAAGAGAAAATACAAATCAAGAAATAGATTCTAAAACAGATCCTACGGTTGTGCAATCAGAAAGTAATGTAATGGAAAATGAAAATTATGGAGAATATGAGGAGGAAAATGTTTTATCAGAAGAGGAATATAAGGAATCATGTGTCGAATTATTCTATGATGATATATTTTTTTCCAAAGATGATTTAGAGGGAAAAGATGTAAAACTAAATCTTTTTGTGTCAGAACTTTATGAATTAAGAGCAAAAGATATGTATTATGATTATATTCAAGAAATGTTTGGAGAATACAATTTACAAAGGAATTTCTTAAAATGCTGTGTTTTGAGAGAAGGTACTGAAAGCTATATGGGAGAGCAAATCAATGTACTATTTTCTAATGATTATGAATTAAACGCAACAGATTATTCCGGTGGTGAAAAAATAACTGTTTATGGGAAAATAATAGGATACAGCACAAATTCATGGAGAGGTTACAACAAATGTGAATTTATGCCATTATATATAGAGTAATTTTAGGGGCATCCGAAAGGGTGCTCTTATTTTTAAACAAACAAAAAAGAATGCCCTCCACGACAAGGACACTCTTCTTTTTAAAATACATGTTTGATGCGCTTTTACTGAAAAGTATTGCTACTGTTCAGCTGGTTTAAATTATAACCTGAACACCTATATTGTAGCATTTAAGAAAAATTTACGCAAGCATTCTTATGTAATTTTTGATAATTTCATCAGCCACAGCAAACACTTCTCTTCCGTAGGTAGCCAAAAAGTCGGCAACAATCTCTTCCGTCTGAATGTCCATAGTCAGATTGTAGGACAGGCAGAACGCATGGCACAATTCATGGAACAGCACACGATCATAGAAATTACCATGAATCATATTTGATATGTAAATATCTCTTGTGTTCCTGTCTGTCATGCCAAACGTATATGTACCGTCAGAGCGCATCAGCATAGGACTGTGACTGCGTACAAGCCTTAAATTCCAGTCCATTCCATTTATCGTGAACAACTTACCACCTCCAACATAAAAGGGGCTAAATAAGCCCCTTAAGTGTTTTAACCGATTTTTGTTACCAGTGCAGACAGCTTGTTCCGCAGTACCGTCTTTTCTTCCGGTGTTGCATCGTTGATGATCTCCGTCATGTCGTTTGCAAGTTCGGTCATGTAGGTGTTCAGGTCACGGACTTTTGCTTCTTTGTCCTGCTGTGTATTTGCCTTATGCAGTTCCTTATTTTCCATGTAGGTTCTGCGGCTCATTCCACTTCTTCCCTCTCTTGCATCACGCATACCGGATGAAGAAGTTTCAGTGTAGTACATACGCCCCATGTCTCTGTCCATGTCACGGTGATACATTTCCGGGGTCATATGGTAATAGGGCGGCTCTTCATAACCTCTGCGGTAGGTTCCACGACCTTTAGGTGCAAATCTGCCGTCAGCATATCGGTAATGGTCATAAAAACGTTTACCACCGTCACCGTAACGATCAAACATTTCCATGCTTTCGTCCGAATCATATTCCTGCATGGTTTTTGTCAGTTCACGGTAGTACATGGCTTCTGACAAATCTTTCATCATATCAACGACTTTTCCCATTTCGCAAGTATCTACTTTGTCAATTCCTTTGTCAAACTGCGCTTTAGCGCATTCAGAAAGTTTTTCAATCATTTCATGCATTCTTTTAACATCCATGATTTTTCACCTCCTACGCTTCACGAACGGCAATCAAATTGCTGTTCTGCACTTCAATAGCTTGCGTAGAAGTGTTCTGAACGGCTACCGTACTGCAGCATCCACGAGGAACATCAATGTACGCCTGCGCAGAAACATTGAAGAAATTCTCTACTGCTGCCGGAGTTACAATCATTCTTGTGGACTGTAAAGGTTCTCCGTCTACCGCCAACGCAAGGGAAATTTCCTCAACAGTTCCCCCAGTGGGAATCTGAATGTTGCCGGAATAACTTACAAGGAATCTTGCACGACACTGATTAGTGATACCTCTTAACTTCACAATTCCGGATCCCTCTCTGTGAGTGATACAACCACTTCCATTTACGGCAGTTTCGGTAAAAGCAACGTCTGCTCCTGCTGCCACAGTCTGTAATGCTACTGCTGTATATTCAGCCATAATAAGTACCTCTCTTTCATAAAATAAAAAACCACCAACTGAATATTAGTTGATGGTTTGAAAATCCATTATTTATTTTTGTAGTCTGTAGCACACATTCCTATGCATTGCGGAGTTCCGTATTTTTCAATATAATCTTCGTCTCCGTATCGTTTAACACAAACATACATTGTATCGTGCCAATTCGTTCTCACATCTTCTGTTTTTGAAGTATTGTCAATTACAATGTCTGATATTTCAAATGGTGCATTTTTTGCTCCTATCTTTTGGCAAAAGTCTTTGTGAATTTGATATATGTATTTTTTCATATCATCAAAGTTTTCAAATTCCCTTGCCGTTTCTAGGGATTCAGCTAATCCACCTCTATGTTGTCTGAAAATAACCATTTTGGCGCTCCTTTCTTTTTTGAAAATTGTACCACGACTTTAAAAATCCATCAACTTAATATTCTGTTTTCAATGTGCAAAAGGGCAAACATTATAGTCTGCCCTTTGATTATAAGTAATACTGCATAGCAGACATAACCATAAGGTTAAGTTACTCGATATGCAGTTTTAGCATCCGCAACCAGTGTTGCAACCACATCCGTAATATACGTTAGGGTTGGGAACTTGGTATGCAGGAATGGGTGTAGGGTTCACAGCGTTGATGATTTGCTGTGTCTGTGCACTCATGGCAGTAGTCAGAAGAGCATTCTGACGATCCTGAGAAGCGGCTCTGCGCAGATCGTTGTTCTCTGCCTGCAGAGTAGCGATCTTATCTTGGCATAAGTAGTCAAGGATTGCTCTTGTACCGGCATTCTGACTGTCGATAATGTCACGAGTGTTGTTATTCATGGTGTTCTGCAATGCGCAAGTATTCGTTGCCATATTGTAGTTTACACCCTGGATAGCTTCACGGGTATCGCAGCAGCACTGTGCTAACTGTGCTTGTAAAGCGTTAGCATTCTGCATTCCTGCTACGGTGTCTGCATTGATAGCCTGTTGGATTCCATAGCCAGTCTGTAAAATGTTGGTATTTACGCCATTAAATCCGGTAAGCATACCGTTGTTTACAGCGTAGAATCCGTCACACAGACCGTTGTTGATTCCGTCCAGTTTACCGATGATAGACTGGGTGTCGAACCCTCTTTGCAATGCAGAATCGGTGTAGTAACTGGAATTAGAGCCATTACCGCCCCATCCATTACCGCCCCAACCGCCAAAAGCGAAGAAAAGGACGAAAATAATAATCCACCATGCACCATCTTCACCCCATGCACCGTTGTTACCGTATCCGCCATTAGCTGGCATAACAGGCATGGTAAAGGGAGTATTGTTACTCTCAAACATAATTTTTTACCTCCATATAAGATTTTTTATACTTAATCTTGCAAGAATTTAGTATCTACTTCATAGGAAATTGACGCTTGAATTTATCAAATTCGGAATCAAAATCCATACCACGTTCCTTAGCAATATTTCTTCCTAACTGCTCTACTCCGGCAAAATCTCCTTTTTGAGCCATGCCCATTATATTTTTAGCCATAGGGTTTGACATGATCTGACTGTTTCCCATCATATTTTGGATAAACTGTCGCGGATTCCCCATTGTCTTAAGCATCTGCATAGGATTCATCATATTCATTCTGCATCATCCTTTCTTTGCGATTGTGGAGTTTTTCTTTGCGTTTGCGAAGTTTTCAACTGCTCAATCTTTTGTTCCAGTTCATCGAAACGCTTCATAAATACCGCTGTGGCTTCGTCTGATAGATCAAATTTCGCCTTTTCTGTGTCTGACGGTGAATTGTTAGGGTCTGCATCTAAAACAGGCTTATAGAGCCTTGTATAGATTTTCCCATCTGCTCCCCAGGATTTAGCATAGATCTCCGACAGGTCTTGTTTGGGGAAGAATGCTGTGTTGCCATCCATAGGAACTTCATTCGGTGCTATGCACTCTTGCGCCGGTACAATACGACCGTACATCTGTACTGCGTTTTGCTGTGGCTGTTGCATAAACTGCTGTGGCTGGAACTGTTCCTGCTGTGGCATAAACTGTCCGTACATAGGTGTTCTATACTGCGGATTGAAATAGTTCGGATTCATAATCGGCTGCGGCATGGCTATTCTCCCTTTCTTCCATTGATTCTATCTGTTTCGCAATTTCAACTTCATCAAGTGTCTGATATGTCGGCTTGTTCATAAGTCCCAACGGACTGAAATTCATAAGCATTACCCGTTTCTCCTAAAACTTCCTCGATCACATGAACCATGATTGACTGATACTTAATCGGCACTTCCCTTGTACGTTCTTTGCTGAATATATGTTCCAGTGTTTCATCTGAAAATTTGAATTTTCCCATAAGGTCATTCCTCCTTATGCTTAAATTTTGGCATAAAAAAAGAGAGTGAAAATATCATTTTCCTCTCGTTAAAATATCATTTGCATAAGGCTTTTCTATGTACCAATTATGTACCAATTTTTATTAAATTATAAAGAATTATGTTAAACTACGTTAATAAATAAAATGTCAAAAATACTGATAAACACTGCATTTGCAAGGTTTTGTAAGATTATAAGAAAATACGTGAAATATGGCAAAATATAACGATACCCAGCTTCATTTTATCTTTACCCGTTCAAAAATCCCTCTATAAACGGAATTTTTGCCTTTCTGTTTATTAATTGAACAATATAATCTAAAATTATAGCATAATATGTGTTTTTTTCAAACACCTAAATACTTTTCTTTCGAAATAAAAATATGCTATAATATGCAATATCATAAACCAAAGAGGAAAAATTAATGAAAAGAATACGTTATTTTGATTTGCTTAGATGTACCTGCTTTTGCTTCATTATTTTTTATCATCTGCTCTTTCAGCTCTATCTCTCCGGAATCTGTCCTGTAGAGAGACTCAATCCTCTGTTTTCCAACAGCAATATGCATCTGGCAACCCTGGGTGTTGCTGTATTTTTCATGTTATCCGGTGCCAGTCTCTCCTATACCGCGAAGGAGAACTTCAGCCTCGCAACATATTATAAGAAAAGATTTCTGCGCATCCTGATTCCCTTTTATATACTTTACATTGTTTATTTCCTGTTTCTCCTTTTCCAGAGCCATTCCGTCCACAATATTTTTCCTGAAGGAATTCCTGCGTGGAGAATTGTTTTTACTTTTCTTGGAATGGATTCCTGGGTCAGCATGCACGGGATCAGCACCTTTTCCCTTACCATCGGAGAATGGTTTCTGGGATGTCTTATTCTGTTGTATCTGATCTTTCCATTGCTTCGATTTTTTATGATAAAAAGTGAAAAGTTCTTTTTTATCATCGCTACCGGGATTTATTTGATTGTTTTATTTCATTACGATTTCTCCGTCCCCATCCATATGAACTTCTTCCTGAAGGGCTACGAGTTCGTAATCGGTATGATGATTGGTTATTATCATGAAAAATTCAATCCTAAATGGATTTTCTTATCCCTGCCGGTGGTGATTTTCTTTGTTCTGTGCCCTTTTACACTTCCCATCAGCACCGGTTTGAAAATAACGATACTGGCCGTTGCCTTCTGGATTTCCGCTGCATGCCTGGAACCGGTTCTCGAAAAAGGAAACGGCCGATTTCTCCGTACGATAAGTAACTACTCTTATGAAGTATTTCTGGTCCACCATATCATTATCTATTTTATCACTCCGAGGGCTATTCCCTATATGCGCGGTATGGTGGGTGTTTTAGGTTTGTTTCTCGTTGAATTGCTGCTGATGGCAGTGCTGGGATTTCTTTTGAAGTTCATCTCCGATCAATGCATTGCCGCTTTGTCCAATCTTACTGCTGTTGAAAATAAACGTTAATCCCCTGCAGCAATCCTTCCGCCAGTTGATCCAGTATAGCATCGCTGTGATCGGAATATGCATTTCCCAGTTCCATATCCACGGAAGGGATCGTACTATAAGAAGTCTGGGTCAGGTCAATGCTCATGTTTCCTTTTCCATAGATCGTTGCTCCCTGTCCCCGCAGCCCTTCCACCAGATCCGCTCCCAGAGCATCGTGCTGCTGCCAGTGGGATGCCACCGGTTCCATACTCTTCAGTACTTCCGGCACAGAGATGTAAAAGCATCCCTTGTCGTAATTCTTGCCGTCACCGCTGTCCCAGTGCAGTGCGATATGGCAGTCTGCCACGTTATTGCAGATCACGGTCCTGGCCACATTGTCCAACTGCACATCCTCTCCGTCCCTGAGCATCAGTACATCATAGCCGGAGGCCAACAGTTTGTCCCGCAGGATCTGTGCCATCTGCAAAGTAACCGTTCGCTCCGGTGTCCCGTCCTGAAATGTCATGCCTCCGGACACTGCCGCAGCTTCCGTAGCTCCCGCTGCCGTACTGCCTCCCGTAGTCTTGTCCGAACCGTCCGGATGGCACAGCGTCTTTACTTTGGCCCCACCGGCGGTGCCATGTCCCGCATTCACTCCGATAATGATTCCCTTTCGTCCACACTCCTCCGGTGTCCGGTACAATACCGCCGCCCCGGTATTGATCTTCGAATGATCCGCATATTCCCAGTCCGGATCCAGAGTGATCTGTTGTAAGTCGGTATATTCCACCGGCTGGTTCTGTATAGCCTCCGGCTGACCGGCTACCGTTTCTGTCTGACTGCCTGCGGCCTCTGTCGGCATACCGCTTTGTGACACCGCAACCTCTCCCCCAGGAACTTTGTCGGTCCCCGAAGTCACCATTTCATGTCCTGCACTATTCGCCGCCCCTTGCGGCACAGACGTTTCCGCCAGCGTTTCTCTACCGAATTCCTCTGCGTTTTTCTCATTTTCTGTTGTTTCCACGGATGCTGCTACGCTCTCGGGAACCACAGGATCCACGTTTTCCATAGTTTCCACGCTTTCCGTCCCCTCAGTCCCTTTCTGTGCACCACAGGCTGTCATACTTACTGCAAGCGCCAGACCGGCCACTACCGCCGCTATCCTATATTGTTTTCTATGAAGCATTTCCTTATTACTCATTACTCCTCCGATATGAAAAGAACCACAGCTGTGGTTTCAGCTATGGTTCTTCTGTTCTCTCTATTACGATCTTGGGAAAACATCCTCCGATTAACCGCGCAGTTTGAAGTGCTCTAACAACTCGTTCAAAGTAGTAGCGGAAGCGGAAAGCTCCTCGCTGGTAGCGGAAGTCTCCTCTGCTGCTGCGGAGTTGGACTGGATAACATCGTTGATGTCCTCCACACCCTTCTTGATGTTGTTGACAGATACTGCCTGTCTGTCGGATGCAGTACGGATATTAGCAACCTCCTGGATGATCTGATCCAGTTCGGTCATAACCTTCTGCATTGCTTCGTTGGTCTCCCTGGTAACCCTGTTACCCACTCCTACTTCGTTCATGGATTCTTCGATCAGCTTCTTAGACTCTACTGCGGAATTTGCACTCTCTTCTGCCAGCTGTCTGATCTGGTCAGCCACGACTGCGAAACCTCTTCCGGCTTCCCCTGCTCTTGCTGCCTCAATGGAAGCATTCAAAGACAGCAGATTGGTCTGGGATGCAATATTCTCGATATCTGCGATGATCTTCTCGATATTCTGGGTCGTGGTATCGATTTTCTTCATGGCATCTACCAGCTCATCCATCTTCTGCTGGCTGTTGGCTGCCTCGATACCTACCTGTTTTGCCTTATCGTGAACGATATCGGTAGACTTGGTGTTCTCCATTACCTGATTCGTTACTTCTTCTACGGTAGCCACCAGTTCTTCAACAGCTGCAGCCTGACTGGTAGCACCTTCTGCAATATCCTGTGCACTGACAGCCAGCTGATTGCTTCCGGCAGACACCTGTTCGGAAGATCCCTGAATACCGTGCATAGTCTCACTGACCTTGTTCACCATATCATCCAGTTCATCCAGTACATTGCGGAGCTGTCCTACATACGCATCGGGGCAGTTGCTATGTACATCAAAATTACCCTCAGCAAAATGCTCTACAATATCCTGCAGATCTGATACAACCTTTTTCAAAATACCGGCTGCGGTCTCAAAACTGTCGGATAAGCGTCCCAGCTCATCCTCGGACTCATAAGGAGTGCCGATCTCAAAGTCACCGGAAGCAATCTTCTCAGATGCCACTACCAGACTCTCAATAGGCTCTACCAACATTTTGGCAAGCATCTTTGACATAGCTGCATTAAATGCAATAGCTAATACAACTATGATCACAACAATTACGCTTCCCACATAGTTTTTTGACTGTATCAATCCCACAACTGACACCAGTGCCAGCACCACATATAAAACGTCCATAATGCGGAACACAAAAGAAAGCTTATTTTTAATCGGTTTCTCCCTTAGCATTTCTTCCAGTTTTTTCATTTGTTTCCTGCTCCTTCCGTTAATTAACCTACATACATTTTATTTTAATTTCCTCTGGTTGTTTCGTCAAGATTTCTCTGCTTAAAATTATGTAAAAATCATGTATGGGATGACTGGCTCATCTCCAGAAGCTTATCCCGCATTTCATTTTCGATCCGCTGTAAGTCTTCCTCTGCGCTCTGTCTTCTGGCACGGCCTTCCTCCTGGATCTTCATGACTTCATCCAGTGTGGTCATCAGTGTCTGGTTCGTGGTCTTGAGGGTCTCGATATCCACAATACCTCTCTCAGATTCCTTCGCTGTCTCCACGGATGCCACTTTCAGTGCTTCTGCATTTTTCTTCAACAGTTCATTGGTCATATCCGATACTGCACGCTGTGCCTTGGCTGCATCGGTGGCATGATCCAGACCGATGGCAATGACCATCTGGCTCTTCCACAGAGGGATCGTATTCACCAGTGTGGACTGGATCTTCTCGGACATAGCGATATCATTGGACTGGATCAGTCGGATCTGGGGTGCCATCTGCAGAGAAATGGCTCTGGTAAGTTCCAGATCATAGATCTTCTTCTCGAATCTCTCACACATTGCTGCAAAATCCTTCGCAGCCTGCGTATCCTCCGGCAGTCCGCTCTTCTGTGCTTTTTCCAGAAGTTCCGGCAGTTCCACGTTTTTCGCCTGTGTCAGTTTCTTTTTACCTGCCAGAATGTACATGGACAGTTCTTTAAAATAATTCAGATTCAGCTGATACAGCTTGTCCAGTACCGCCACATCTTTTAGCAGCACCACCTGATGATTTCCCATGGCATCACAGATCTTGCTGATGTTCACTTCCGCTTTATCATACTTTGCTTTCAGATTATTCAGCTTATCCCCGCTCTTTTTAAACAAGCCGAAGAATCCCTTGTCTTCCTCTGTATCAAAATCCCTGAGCTGTGCCACTACATCCGTCAACAGCTGTCCAACCTCGCCCATATCCTTGGTCCGGACATTGCTAAGTGCTGTCTCAGAGAAATCTGCGATCTTTTTCTGACTCCCCGCACCGTACTGCAATACCGCCTGGGTATTGGTCAGATCGATCTGTCCCGCAAAATCATCTACCATTTTCTGTTCTTCCGGTGTCAGTTCCATCTCCGGAACAGCCTGCTCCTCTACCAGTTCCTCCGGCTTCTTCTCCACGATCTCTGCTTTTGCCTCCGCAAAGGGATCCAGTGTAAGGGTAGGTGCCTCTTTTGTTGCTGCATCCAGATCCATATTCATACTTATAACCCCGCCTTTCCATACTCTCTCATGATTTTTTATTTACCATCAGCATTGCTTTCCTGCTGTCATACACTTTTTTCTCTTACAAAATCCGATTCCGTCAGCCCTTCCCTGGCCAACATCGTCTGCAATACCTGTGCATCCGCTGACGCATCAAAGGCTGCATCCCGGAACAGATTGTTCAGCAATGTAACGAATGCCTGATTGATCATATCCAGTGTCTTTTCGATCTCTTTTTTAGCATCGAGAATATCTTCTCCCGGGCTGCTGATCTCGTCAAATTCCGCATACTGCTCCACCAGTTTCAACATAGTAGGCAGGTAATAATCCATCAGTTTATGCATCCGGTGCATCTGCTCCGGATGCTCCTGCACTCGGTCAAAGATCTCCTTCAACAGATTTTCCAGCTGGTACAGCTTCTCAGAGATAGCTTCTCCTTCGATCCTGTCATTCAGATCCCGCAGATGACGGATGTATTCCATTCCTTCTGCCACAATACTGTGCAGTTCCTGCTCTCTGCGGTTCTGATCCGTATCCTGTGTATCGGTGCCCGCTGTATTCTGTTCCTTCTCCTGCTCACTGATCTTCTTCTGCTCCAGATAGGCTTTCTCCGTCTCCAGATACTGACGGTAGATCACATTATTGAGCATAAAGCAGGTCTCTTTATCATCCAGATGTCCGTCCGGAAACATTCCGGCTTTTAACATCTTACGAAGATCCCTTCTGACATAGCGGACACTTTTTCCGGTATAGCGGGCCATTTCGTTGATCACACCATACATTTTGGTGCCGCACAGTTCCAGATATTTCTCCGCACGTTTTAATCTTCTGCGCTGTCCGTTGCCATAAGAGATCATCTCTAAAAATACCAGAGACAATACCCCCGGAAGGATCGCCGCACTCAGAGATGCTGCCTGAAAAGCTGCCAGTAACAGCTGTACCAGAAGTCCCAGTCCGCTGAACCCCAGTCCGATCCCGCCGAACACAGTGCACAATGTTCCGGACACGTTTCCCTTCTTTTCCATTTTGACCAGAGAAGTCATTTCTGCCGCAGTAGCTTTTCTGGGTGTCACCGGCTGTGCCTGATTCCGTGCACGGTTCTGCTCTGCCTGAGCCTTCCGTTGTTCTTCCCACTGCTTTTCCCGCTCTCTGCGCTGCCGGTGCCATTCTTCGTTCTGCCTGCGGCGCTCCTCCTGCTGTTTTTCCCGCTGCTGCCGTTCTGCCTGGATCTCTGCCTCAGTCTTGACTTCCTCCCGCCTTTTATCCTGCCAGCTGCGCTGGGAATTCCACACCTTTTTTTCCGTGGCTTCCCTGGACAGATTTGCCTGGAAATCCGCCTCCCGCAAGGCATCGTTGACCGTATCCGTCACCAGCGTGTTCAACGCATGAAAATCTCCGGTCTTCATTGCTTCCGCAATGGTCTCTTTGAATTTTTCCCCTAGATTATTCTGCACTTCACTCATAATTAATATTTTCTCTGATTTTTCAGTTCATCATAGAGCAGACAGTAGTTCTCATAACGTATCTGCGGGATCTCTCCCTCTGCCACAGCAGCCTTGATACCGCATACCGGCTCAGAGATATGGGAGCAGCCTCCGAATCTGCAATATTTTTCAAAAGGGGCAAACTCCGGATAAAATTCCGCCAGCTGCTCCTTCTCCAACCGAAACAACCCCAGAGAGCTAAATCCCGGGGTATCCAGAATATACGTATCCTGTGCAATGGAGATCAGTTCGGAGTGCCTGGTAGTATGCTTTCCCCGCTCGATCTTCTCACTGATGGAGCCGGTCTCCATCACTGTGCCGGACTGCAGGCAGTTTACCAGAGAGGATTTACCGACACCGCTGGGACCCGCCACCGTAGTGGTCTTGCCGCGAAGCAGCTCCTGAATGGTATCTATCCCTTCTTGTCTGGCTGCGCTGACCGTGATCGTACGGAATCCCGCCTGTTCGTAAATGGCACGATAGTCTTCCTTTTTGCCTTCCTCATCAATATCCTGCTTGTTAAAACAGATAATGCAGGGAATGTCCTGCTGCTGCATCATGACCAGGAAACGATCCAGCAGATTAAAATTCGGCTGTGGCTTCGTGATGGCAAAAATCACCAGCGCCTGATCCACATTAGCTACCGCCGGACGAATCAGTTCACTGTGTCTGGGAAGCAATTCCCTGATATTTCCTTTTTTCTGTGCCTCATCCAGGACATCCATCTCCACGTCATCCCCGACCAGGGGTTTTCTGTGATCCTTGCGAAAGACTCCTTTTGCCTTGCATTCGTACACCGTGCCCATTGTATGGCCATCGTCCGCTACATGGACGTAATAGAACCCGGCGATTCCTTTTATAATCTTGCCCTTCATAGCTTCCCGCCTTTGATCTTATTCCTTTACGAACTCAACTCTTCTGGTAAAGGAACGGTCTTCTGTCGTTCCGGGAACCGTCACCTGCTCCCCGGTATCCGGGTTCGTTGTGGTGGTCGGTTCGCTTGTCACCTGATACGTCATGGTGAGCGTACCACCGGAGGCAGTCATACCGTTGAAATTGGTAGCTACCGGGAAAGTGCTGGTCTTGGTATCCAGCAGTACGTTATTGTCATCCGTCACCAGTTTGATGCTGACTTCCATTCCCGATACATAGCCGGGTGCTTCCGAAGTCGTCGGTGCCGCAATGCTGACATTACACTTGTAAGTCACCTTCTGAGCTCCCTGACTGACCTTGATATCAATGGAAGTTCCCTGCTCCACATAGGAGCCATGGGAATAGCTCTGGTAACAGATCATGCCTTCTCCCACTTCGTCACTGTAGATATAGGTCACACTGCCTACGGTCAGTCCTGCCTCGATGGCTTCTACCGTGCCGTCCTGCTCGGACAGACCGATCAGATTCGGCACACGGATCTTGGTATCTTCCTTACCCAGACTTACTGTCACAGTGATCACACTGCCCTTTGGTGCTTTGTTGCCCTCGGAGGGGGTCTGGGAAATCACCCGACCGGACTCTACCGTATCGGAATAGTTCTCTGTCTTGTTGACCAGGAATCCCTTGCTTACCAGCTGTGTATTGGCTTCATCAAAAGTAAGATTCACCACATTGGGTACTTCCACACCCTGAGTTCCTGCACTGGCTTTCAGGGTTACCTTGCTGCCCTTATCGATCTGTGCTCCCACGCTGACATCTGTATTGATAACAATACCTTCCGCTACCGTGTCGGACTCCTCATAAGTCACCTCTGTGAGGATTCCCATACTGGTCAGGGTGCTCTTTGCATCTTCTACCTTCATGCCCTTTACATCCGGCATGGAGACCTTTTCCACTTCTGTGGCATCCGTCTCTTCGGTCGTAATGATCGGTCCTGCATCAGAGTCACTGCTTCCTCCATTTTTGCCGCCGAAGATCTTCACTGCCAGAACGATCAGGATAATACAGATCACCACACCGGCTACAATTGCCAGGATTGTGGTCACACGCTCCATCTTGGGGTCGTAGTCGTAATTATCTTCGTCTTCGCCATCTTCTTCGTTTTCATACATGGCTTCCGTATCGGAACGCAGACGCATGGTCTCGTCATGATCCGGTTCTTCGTATTCCCGTCCTCCCTGATAAGGGACTTTTCGTTTGATCTGCGCCATATCCTCATCGGAGATCATCCGGGTACCACCTTCCATATCCGGATCGGTGTTCACCACGAAATCTTCCTCCGGGTTGATCAGGGACTGCTTCAGATCTGCGATCAGTTCTGCCATATTCTGGTATCTGCGGTCCGGAGACTTCTGACAGCATTTCAATACAATACTGGCTACGCTGGAAGGGATCTCCGGTACGAACTCCTTCGGAGACGGCATTTCTTCCTGAATATGCTTGATGGCGATGGCAACCGTAGTCTCCCCGTTGAAAGGAACTCTTCCCGTCAGCATCTCGAACATGGTGATACCCAGCGAATAGATATCACTCTTTTCATCGCTGTACCCCCCTCTGGCCTGCTCGGGAGAAGTATAGTGTACACTTCCCATGACATTAGAAGTGATGGTATTACTGGTAGCTGCCTTGGCAATACCGAAGTCCGTCACCTTGACTTTGCCGTCCTTGGAGATAATAATATTCTGCGGCTTGATATCCCGATGGATAATATGATTATTATGTGCAGCCTCAATACCCATGCTTACCTGGATGGCGATACTTACCGCTTCCTTGTAAGACAGTCTGGCCTTCTTCTCAATGTACTTTTTGAGGGTAATACCCTCTACCAGTTCCATGACGATATAATAGATTCCGTTCTCTTCCCCGACATCATAGACATTGACAATATTGGGGTGCATCAGTCCTGCTGCCGCCTGTGCCTCGATCCGGAATTTGGATACAAAATTAGCATTTTCGCTGAATTCCTGCTTCAATACCTTGATCGCCACATAGCGATTCAACTTGTGACATTTTGCTTTATAGACATCTGACATACCGCCGGTTCCGATTTTTTCCAGGATCTCATAGCGATCGCCGATCATCATTCCTATTTTGATCATACTTGCTCTCCATTTCCAAAAAAGCTGGGTAATTTACGCGCACGGCTCGATCAGTATCACACTGATATTGTCTCTGCCGCCGTTGGCATTGGCCGCCTCCACCAGGCTCTCTGCCTTCTCCACAAGGTCTCTGGCTCCGCTGATAATCATGCGGATTTCCTCGTCTTCCAGCATATTTGTCAGACCATCCGAGCACATAAGGACGATCTCACCCTCCTGTAATTCCACGGTAAAGAAATCCGGCTCCACTTTGTCTTCCGCCCCTACCGCTCTGGTAATAATATTTTTATCCGGATGGTTCCTTGCATCGGCACGATCCAGTTCTCCGATCCGTACCATTTCTTCTACATACGAATGATCTCTTGTGATCTGGCGGATCTTGCTGCCCACCACATAGAGTCTGCTGTCTCCTACATTGGCCACCTGTAAGAATCTGCCCATGCAGGATGCCACCACAACCGTAGTCCCCATTCCTTCCAGCTTTTCATCCTCGCTGGCTCTCTTGCGGATCACATCATTGGCTTCCTCAATGGCTTTGCGGAAGATCAGGGTGGGATTCTTCTCAAAAGAATTCTCCATCTCGGCAAGCATGGTCTCTACCGTTACCTTGGACGCATAGTCTCCTGCATTGTGACCACCCATACCATCTGCCACGATAAATACATTCGGCAGATTTCCCACCGGTTTTTCAGAGGTATAGATATAGTCCTGATTTACTTTTCTTTTCCTTCCGATATCGGTTATGGAAAACGTCTTAAGCACGTCAAACTTCCTCCTGTGAGAGTTCCCCCGGGTTCTTCGCCTCCTGCGTATGACGGCGTCTTAACTGTCCGCAGGCTCCGTCAATATCCCGGCCCATCTCCCTTCTAATTGTAACATGTATCATCTTACTTTCAAGTTTATTTTTAAATGCCTGAATGTGCTTCGTATCCGACTGCACATAATCCCGCTCTTTAATGGGGTTGACCGGGATGAGGTTGATATGGCAGCACAACGGCTTCGCCAGGGCGATCAGTTCCCTGGCATCCTCTTCCGTATCATTCACACCGCCCACCAGACTGTATTCGAAAGTGATCCTTCGTCCGGTCTGTTCGAAATAATACTGACAGACTTCCATCAACTCTTTGATAGAATACCGGTTGGCAATGGGCATCAGTTTTCTTCGTTTTTCATCGGTGGTGGCATGCAAGGACAATGCCAGTGTGATCTGCAGCTTTTCATCCGCCAGCTGCCGCATTCTGGGCACGATTCCACAGGTGGACACCGTGACATTTCTCTGGCTGATGTTCAGACCGTTCTCATCGGTCAGAAGATGCAGAAATTTCAAAATATTGTTATAATTATCCATCGGTTCCCCAGTGCCCATGACTACCACATTGGAGACCCGCTCCCCCGTCAGTCTTGTGATGGCGTAAATCTGATCCAGCATCTCGGAAGGAGTCAGATTCCGTTCCAGTCCGTCCAGCGTGGACGCACAGAATTTACAGCCCATACGGCATCCCACCTGTGAAGAAATGCACACACTGTTGCCGTGCTTATACTGCATCCAGACACTTTCCACCACATTGCCATCAGATAATTCAAACAGGAATTTTTTCGTTCCGTCGATCTTGGACTCCTGTATTCTGACAGGGTTTACACAAGTGTATTCATATTTTTCCTTACATTGCTCCCTGAATTTTGCGGAGAGGTTGGTCATTTCATCAAAGCTCCTGACCAGCTTCACATGCATCCATTCATACATCTGCTTTGCCCGGAAAGCCTTCTGTCCCATGCTCTCCATCTCTGTCTTCAATTCTTCCAGATTCAGGGATTTGATATCTTTTTTCGTATCCATTTTTCGTTCTCTTACTTCTTATCTCTCACGCTTTTCTGCGCAGTCTTGCATAATAGAATCCGTCGGTCTCATCCGTTCCCGGCAGAAGCTGTCTCTCTTCTTCCAGTACAAACGGGAAATTCTCTGTGATCCAGACTGCCATCTCCTGATTTTCCCCGCGGTGGATCGTGCAGGTACTGTAGAGCAGTACACCGTGCGGCTTCACATACTGCCATCCGGCTGCCACGATCTGCCTTTGCAGTTCTGTGATGGATTGCAGGCTTTCCGGTGTGGCATGATATTTGATATCTCTCTTTTTTCCCATAACACCAAGACCAGAGCAGGGGACATCCATCAGCACCACGTCCGCATATTTTTCCTTCTCCGGATCATGCACCGTGGCATCATACACCTGAACCTCCACATTCCTACGGTTCATGCGCTCCAGATTCTCCCGGATCAGGTCCGTCTTGTATTCCGATATATCACGGGACACGACGTGGCCTGCTTCCCCTGCAAATTCCGCCGCCAGGATCGTCTTGCCACCCGGAGCCGCACACAGATCCATGACCGTATTACCTGGGCATATACCTGCCGCTTCCACTGCAAGTGCTGAGCTGGCATCCTGCACGGTAAATTTGCCTTCCGCAAAGCCCGGAAGTTCACTTACATTTTCCAGATTCTGTGCCAGATACACATAAGGAAGTTCCCTGCTTTGTTGCAGACGTACACCGGTTTTCTCAATTTTCTCCGCCAGTGACTCTCTCTCCGATTCGGTCAGTTCCGTGGAGAACCGCAGGGATACCGGATGAATGGAAAGGAGTCCTTTTAAAAGTGTTTCCGTTCCTTCTCTGCCATATGCAGGCAGCCACAGATTCACGATCCATTCCGGCATGGAATATTTTATGCTCAGATATTTCACCGTATCCTTGGGATCCGGCAACGGCATCTGTTCCTTGCTGCGGGAAATATTACGCAGCACCGCATTGACGAAGCCTTTCAGGGTACGGAAGCCTCTTTTGGCCGCCAGCTTGCAGGCCTCATTGCACACCGCACTGTCGGGAACTGCGTCCATATACAGGATCTGATAAGTACTCATGCGAAGAAGACAGCGGATCAGAGGCTTCATCTTCCGGACCGGAACAGAAGAAAACCGATCCAGATAATAGTCCAGCTCCAGCTGTCTCTCTATCGTACCTTCCGTGACTCTTTTGATAAACGCTTTCTCTCTGGGATCCAGATAATCGTATTTATCCAGAACCGCTTTCATCAATTTATGGGAAAAATCCTGCCCCTTTTCCAGACTGAGCAGGATCTCCACTATAATCTCTCTTGTATCGGTCGTTGCATGATCACTCAAGATTAGTCTCTCCTTCTGCGATTGCCGCCGTACAGCAGGATCAGTCTGAGCAGCTGTAATGCGGAGGAGGCCGCTCCTGCCACATAGGTCAGAGCCGCTGCCGTCAGCACCTTTTTGCCGCCGCTTACTTCTTCACTGCCTAATAACCCGTATTCTTCCACCTTCACGATAGCTCTGTGGGAAGCATTGAATTCCACAGGCAGTGTCACCAGTTGGAAAATAACGGTCAGGGCAAATGCCCAGATACCAAGCTGGATCAATGTCTGGTTCCAGCTGAGCAGTACTCCTAAAAAGATCAGGGGAATGCTTAAATTGCTTCCGATATTCACCACCGGCACCAGTGCAGCACGAATGTTCATGGGGGCATAGCCATGGGCATGCTGAATGGCATGTCCGCACTCATGGGCTGCAACACTGACCGCAGTCACCGAGGTTCCGTTAAAGTTGTTGTAAGACAGTCGCACCGTATCCGTCCGGGGATCGTAATGATCACCGTCATCGGAGTTCAGGCACTCGATCTGTACATTGTATAAGCCTTCTCTGTTGAGAATGTTGCGGGCCGCTTCCGCTCCCGTCAATCCTCTCATATTCCGGACTTTGCTGTATTTGCGCATGGTGGAATTCACCAGTGCGCTGGCACCCAGACACAATACCAGTCCGACCAGTACCAGAAAATAAGTAGGATCCCAATAATAACCATATCCGTAATAGCCACCGTACATACGAAAGTCTCCTTTCTGTCAACACCGCTTACCCAATCGTTGCTTTTCGTTTCGTCGTATCCTAACGCTCTCCCAGAAGCTCTCCCGGCTGTACCTTTACCCCCAGCAGGAAATCGTGAGTTGTCATACGCTTTTTACCTTCCAGCTGCAGTTCCATCACCTTTAAGGAGCCTTCCGATGCAGCCACTTCAAAGGAATCCTTATTCACCGTAAGGATCGTGCCCGGTGCTTCCTTATGCGCAGTTGCCATAGGAATGGCTTTCCAGATTTTCAGCTGTTTTCCATGATAATGCGTATATGCACTGGGCCAGGGAGTCAGTCCACGGATCAAACGATCCAGTTCTGCCGCTGTTTTCGTAAAGTCCAGTTTTCCCATCTCTTTGGTGATCAGGGCCGCGTAGCAGGTCTTGGTATCATCCTGCTTTTCCGGTACCAGTTTGCCTGCCTCCAGCAGAGGCAGTGCCTCGGTGATTGCTTCCCCGCCCAGCACCATCAGCTTGTCATGCAAAGTTTCGAAAGTGTCCTCCGAAGTAATGGGGATTTTCTTCCGGTACAACATATCGCCGGTGTCCAGTCCCGCATTCATCTGCATGATGGTCACACCAGTCTCGGCCTCTCCGTCGATGATCACTCTCTGGATAGGAGATGCCCCGCGGTATTTCGGAAGGAGGGATGCATGGATGTTCAGACATCCGTATTTCGGCAGATCCAGAATCTCCTGAGACAGGATCTGTCCGAACGCCGCCACGATATAAATATCTGCTGGATATTTTTTCAGTTCCTCAATGGCTTCCGGTGTCTTGATCCGACGGGGCTGGAATACAGGAATGCCATGTTTTACCGCACATTCCTTCACGGGAGGAAACTGTAATTCTTTGCTTCTGCCCTTTGGCTTGTCCGGCTGGGTCACCACTGCGGTGATCTCATGGCCCTGTGTGATCAGTGCCTCCAGCGCTCCCACGGCAAAATCGGGAGTTCCCATAAATACGATCTGCATAGTCTGTCTCCTTTCCGGAAAGCTTACTCTTCTTCCTCATCCTCGTAGGTCATATCCTGCAGCGGTCCTTCCGCCTTTTCCACATAGAGATGACCGTCCAGATGATCCAGTTCGTGGCAGATGGCTCTGGCCAGCAATTCTGTTCCTTCTACTTCGATGGGCTTCATATTCACATCCAGTGCTACCGCTTTCACATAATTGGGTCTGGTTACGATGCCGAACTTACCGGGTACGCTAAGACACCCTTCCTGTCCGGTCTGCTCTCCACTGCTCTCTACGATGCGGGGGTTGATCAGAATATACGGATCCTCTCCGGTGGTATCGATCACCACGATTCTCTTCAGGACACCTACCTGTGGTGCCGCCAGCCCTACGCCATTGGCATCGTACATAGTCTCCAACATATCCTCGATCAGTTCTTTGGTCCGGGGTGTCATCTCCTTGACCTCTTTGCAGGTCTTGGTCAGTACTTCATCCCCATATTCACGAATGTTTCTGATTGCCACAGTTCTTTACCTCCTATAACACGCTTACCGGGTCAAAATCAAATTGTATACTCATCTGTCTGGGCTGCCACTGTCTGAGAGTTTCCTCCAGTCTGTCCTTTACTTCCACCAGGACATCATACTCCGCATGCTTCACATAGAACACATACCGGTAGATATCATTGATCTTGCTGATGTTGGCAGGGGCAGGTCCCAGTACCTGTATCTTCTTATTGGACTGTTCTTTTTGCTTTCCTGACAAAAAGTCCATATTAGACTTTACCACATCTGTCAGTCTCAGGGCAAGCTGTTTTACATTTTCTTCCTCTTTCCCGTAGATCTGTACTGCCAGCATATGAGCCACCGGCGGGTAGCCGGACAGCTCTCTATACAGAATCTCCTCCTGATAAAAGCTCTCGTAATCCTGAGCCGCAGCACAGGTAATGGCGTAATGATCCGGCTGATAGGTCTGGATCACCGCTTCCCCGGGGAGCACCCCTCTGCCGGCCCGGCCCACCGCCTGGGTCAGAAGCTGGAAAGTCCGCTCTCCCGCCCGGTAATCCGACGCATTTAACGACAGATCCGCCGCCAGGATCCCCACCAGTGTCACCTTTGGGAAATCATGTCCCTTGACGATCATCTGGGTGCCGATCAGCACGTCCGCTTCCCCGTTTGCGAAGGAGGATAATATTTTCTCATAGCTGTCCTTCGTCCGGGTGGTATCCGCATCCATGCGTAACGTCCGCACACCGGGGTACAGCTCCTTTAGCTTTTCCTCGATCTGCTGGGTACCTGCCTTAAATCCCAGAATATATTTCGATCCACACTTGGGACAAAGCTTCGGCATCGGCTGTGTATAACCACAGTAATGACAGATCAGCCTTCCTCCCTTATGTTCCGAGAGAGAGACATCACAGTGCGGACACTTCATGACCTCACCGCAGGAACGGCAGGACACAAATCCCGCGTAGCCTCTTCGGTTTAAAAACAGGATGGTCTGCTGGCCCTTGTTCAGCCGGTCTGTCATCAGTTCCTGCAATTTTCTGCTGAAAATAGAACGGTTACCCTCCTGCAGTTCCTGTCTGAGATCTACCGTGTACACCGTGGGAAGTTCCCCGCCGGTGAGCCGCTTTGTCAGTTGAAACAGCCGGTATTCTCCCCTACCGGCACGATAATAGGCCTCCAGGGAAGGTGTGGCTGAACCCAGCACTACACTGGCTCCGTACAGTTCTGCCACTTCCAGAGCAGTCTCTCTGGCATGATATTTCGGAGTACTTTCACTTTTATAGCTGTTCTCCTGCTCCTCATCCATAACGATCAGTCCCAGATTCGGAAACGGTGTAAAAAGTGCGGATCTTGGTCCGATGATCACATCGATTTCTCCAGCTTTGGCCCGTTCGCACTGATCATATTTTTCCCCGGGGGACAGTGTGGAATTCATCACGCTGACCCGGTCTCCGAATCTCTGATAGAATCTGAGCAGTGTCTGATACGTCAGGGCAATCTCCGGGATCAGCACAATAGCCTGCCGTCCCCTTGCGATCATCTCTTCGATCAGCTGCATATATACTTCCGTCTTGCCACTGCCGGTAATGCCGTGGATCAGATAGGTCTGTCTCCTTCCGGCATCAAAATCCGCAAGCACTTCCGTAACGATGGTCTGCTGTTCCTCACTCAGCGTATTACGCACTGCCTCTACGGACTGCATTTTGACTGGATTGCGGTAGCTTTCAGAGCTGACCAGTTTTGCCGCGCCGCTTTTTACAATACTGTTCACTGTGGCAGCACTGACACCCAGTTTCCCCGTGATCCACTCATAGGGAATCGTTTCCTGCTCTGACAGGGCTTTTAACAGTCTTGCTTTGGCCACCTGTCTTTTCCGTTCACATTCTCCTAATAATGACAAAATCTCTTCTCTGTTCATCAGACGTACCAGCTGTCTGTGTTCCAGCTTTTTTACCGACTGTTTTGCCGGCAATACTGTCTTCAGTGCCTGGATCATGGTACAGCCGTAATTCCGGCGGATCCAGGCAGCCAGGACAATCATTTTGTCCTCCACTCCGGTCTCTTTTTCCGGCATTCCTGCGATATCCTTGATCTTCTCCGGAGCGAACTGACATGTTTCCCCAAAAGCCACCACGTAACCCTTGATGAGACGATTGCCGTTGCCAAACGGGATCATGACACAGGCTCCCGGCTCCAGTCTGCCCCGCAGACTCTCCGGCACCCGGTATTGAAAGGTTCTATCCAGTTTTTCGTGGGAGATATCTACAATGATATCCGCATATAACGTATTCAATCTGTTTTCCTCATTATTTTGCTGCAGATCCCGGAATATGTCCTTCCGCCAGAATATCCCGAATCAGATCTCTCTCATCCATGGGATGCTTCACCCCGCGGATCTCCTGGTAATCTTCATGTCCCTTGCCTGCCAGCACGATAATATCTCCGGGTTCTCCGTGTTCGATAGCATAAGTAATGGCTTCCTTACGATCGCAGATCTCTACATAATTTCCATCCGTTTTTGCCATACCTGTCTTGATATCGTCGATAATATCCTGCGGTTCCTCAAAACGGGGATTGTCGGAGGTAATGATGGTCAGATCCGCCAGCTTGCCGCTGACCTCTCCCATCTCAAAACGACGCTGTCTCGAACGGTTGCCTCCGCAGCCGAACAGGCTGATCAGTCTGTGAGGTTCATATTCCCGCAACGTGGTCAGCAGACTCTCCAGTGCCATGGCATTGTGGGCATAATCGATCAGCAGGGTGAACTGATCGGATACCTTGATCATCTCGATACGGCCTTTTACCTTTGCCTGCAACAGCGCCTTTTTAATGTTTTCCTCATCTACCTTGAAATGACGGCAGATGGCAATAGCCGCCAGCGCATTGTACACGCTGAATTTGCCGGGCATGGGCACTTCCACATCAAAATCCATCAGTCCGGCTACGTGGAAAGTCACGCCCAGTTCTCCGGGCTTATGCACCAGTTTCCGTTCTTCCGCCCGGAGCATACAGTGCTCTCCCATTCCGAAGCTCTCCAGTGTGCAGGTATGTCCTTCCGTCACTGCCTGCCAGTGCTCATCGTCACCATTCACAATACCTACCTTGCACTGTTTGAACAATAATCCCTTGCAGTGCAGATATTCCTCGAAGCTGGCATGCTCGTTGGGACCGATATGATCCGGTTCCAGATTCGTGAAAATACCGTAATCGAACACAAAGCCCTGCGTACGGTGCAGCATCAGCGCCTGAGAGGATACTTCCATCACAACCGTATCCAGTCCTGCCTCCACCATACGGGCAAAATACTCCTGCAGCAGATAGGATTCCGGGGTGGTATTGTTGGCATGGATATGTTCGTCTCCGATGATCACTTCGATGGTTCCCACCAGTCCCACTTTATAGCCGGCATTTTCCAGAATGGACTTTACCAGATAGGTGGTCGTTGTCTTACCTTTGGTACCCGTGATACCGATGACTTTCAGCTTTTCTGCCGGATGGCCGAACCAGGCCGCAGAAATAAATGCCATGGCATATCTGGTATCCGCTACTTTGACCACCGTCACATCCACATTCTCCGGCAGTTCCACGTCTTTTTGCACCACTAGTACTCCGGCTCCCTGCTCTGCCACCTGTGCAGCAAAATCATGACCGTCAAAATTTGCTCCGCCGATGCAGAGAAATAAGCATCCCGGAACGACCTTGCGGGAATCATAGACCACCGCAGGGATCTCTCTGTCCAGTGTTCCCTGTACCAGCTCATATTCCAAGTGCTCCAGAAGCTCTGTTAATTTCTTGTTTTCCATCTTATTCTTATCCTTTTCCATAGAGGTATCCGCCTTTCTCTCAGGAATCTTTTTCACATACTGTATTTTATTTTACTCTTTTTTCTCAGAATGTACCACCCTTAAATTTAGTTGCATCTTTTGCTTTTTCCGAAGCAATGGTATAATATTACTGATTTTTATTTAAGGGGGAATTCTCATGAACGGTTTCTATGGATCTGCATTCGGAAATATCCTTGGCACACTTTATTTTCTTCTATTTCAATGTGTGGGGTTTCTGTACATAAAACGTATTTTTCCTAAAAAGGGACTTCTGTTCCATCTGCTGACCGGCAGTGTATCCGGCTCTGTTCTGTTGCAGTGGATTCCTGCTCTGTTTGCCTTCTTCTTCGGTTTTTCCATGACAGCTCATATTATGGCTCTGCTTTTCGTAGTCATTTGTCTGGTCCTGCTATATGTCTTTTACCATCCTGCCACGGCAGTATCTTCGACTGCTCCCACCAAAGACTACCGGCAGCTGTTGCGCAGAAATTATGCCTTTCTTCTGCTGGCAGGCGGTACCTTTGTTCTGTTTTGTATTTTATTATCCACCCACACCATCCTGCCGAAAGACGACGGTCTTCATGTGGGGCAGTGTACTTATGGGGATCTGCAGATGCACCTGGGAATCATTACAAGTATTGCCAATCAACAGACCTTCCCTCCTTACTACTCCATCTCTCCCTGGGATAAGCTCTGCTATCCTTTCCTGTGCGACAGTATTTCTTCCAGTATTTACCTGTTTGGTGCATCCCTGCGCTATGCTTATATGCTCCCTATGTATTTTGCCTTTTTCCAAGTCATAACGGGATTTTATGCCATTGCCGATGTTCTGTTCCATGATCGCGCCAAATCTCTGGCTGCCTGGGTCTTATTTTTCTATAACGGCGGTCTTGGCTTCGTATATTTCATTGACTGGAGCAGAGAAGGCGGTTATAAATTCAGTGATATTTTTACCGGCTATTACACTACCCCCACCAATCTGGTCGACCGGAATATCCGCTGGGTCAATATCATCGCAGATATGCTCCTGCCACAGCGTGCAACACTCTTTGGCTATGCGGTCCTGTTCTGTGCCATCTGGCTGCTGCTTCGGGCCATCCGGAACGGGGAAAAAGAATGTTTTCTCCCTGCCGGCATCCTGGCAGGGACATTACCTATGATCCATACCCATTCCTTCGTTGCCATCCTGATCTTAAGTGCCTGTTGGATGTTGCTGTGCCTTTACCGGTTCGTGCCGCATAATACTTCCCCGGTAGAGCATCCGGGAGCCGTTCTGCTCGGATGTTTCGTGACCTGTATGATTCTTCTGGAAATTCTGAACGAAAGTTCTGCTGCCGTTGCACCTGTACTGCTCTTTCGTTTTGGCATCCTTGTTGCGGCATCCCTCGTGCTATACGGTCTGTCCTTACTGTACCGGTGCTTTTCCGGTAAAAGTACAAACAATGATACACTGCAGAAGTTTTTGACCACCTGGGGAGTTTTCTTTGGTGTGCTTCTGCTTCTTGCACTTCCGCAGTTATTGGAATGGACTTTTGGCCAGACAACGCAATCCGGCTTTTTGCTGGGGCATTTTAACTGGGGAAATCAGGGCGATACTTATTTGTGGTTTTATCTGAAAAACTGGGGTGCGATCCTGCTATTGTTCGTCCCTGCCATGATTCATTGTAAAAAAGAAGATTTTGATGTGATGTCCGGGGCATTTCTCCTGTGGTTTGTTGTGGAAATCATTTCCTTCACCCCTAACACATATGACAATAATAAACTATTATATATAACTTATATATTTGTCTGCTGCCTCAGTGCCGATTACGGAATTGATTTCCTGCGTTCTCTGAAAAGAGCCTCTTCACGATACCTCTGCATGATCGGCATGGTATTTCTTTGCACCTTTTCTGCCGTTCTGACCCTGTGCAGAGAGGTAATATCCGATTATACCGCTTATTCTTCCGCACAGGTGGAAGCTGCAGCATTCGTCGAGCAAAATACCTCTCCCACATCCCGTTTTCTTACCAACAACAGGCATGTAAATGAAATTGCCGCCCTTGCAGGGCGCAATGTGTTAAACGGGGCGGGAACCTTTTTGGCAATGCACGGTCTCTATCACACAGAATATCACGAAGATTTCCGGACAATTTATGAGACTCCCGCTGTTTCTGCAGATCTGATCCGTACTTACGACATCGATTATATTGAAGTCTCTTCCTGGGAACGGGCAAGTTACGCTGTCGATGAAAACTACTTCCGTTCCGCCTGGCCCTGTATCTTTGACAACGGAGAAATTCAGATTTACCAGATCAATCCATAATTTCACACTTGGAAGTCGCAAGACCCTCCGCATCACTGTGGGATGCACTTCCGAAGTTCTGGATCAGGCCGATCAGCTGTCCGGACATAAGCACGGTAAACAACGAATATCCGATACGTCTCACCGGAATGTAGCTTAAGGACATTACCAGTACGATCAGATCCGACATCAGATACACCCACTGGATCTTCCAGCCGGTAGCATGGGAAATACTCATAGCCAGGGCATCATCTCCGCTGGGGGCTCCGCCGATGCGCACGCACAGTCCGGCACCGACACCGACGAACAATGCTCCCACCAGTGCTGCCAGAAGGGGCATATTTGCCAGTTCCGGCCACAGATGAGGAAATTGCTCGCAGATTTTATAGGTTCCTGAGAATCCTGCGGTAGCCAGAGCCGAATAGGCGATAAATTCCTTGCCTAACAGCTTCCATCCCAGGATATAACATAAAATATTCATAATCCCTCCGGTAAACGCCGGAGAGATTCCTGTCCAATGCTCCAACAGCAACGTGGCTCCCAGCACACCACCCTCCGTTACTCCGGAGATGGAGTGCACGTTATATAATCCAAATGCCAGAATAAAACTTCCCAACAAAGTTATGGCACAATTTTTTAAGGTAATATTTTTCAGTGCCTGTCTCCATTCGTAAATCTGTGTTTTCATTTTTGTGCTGCTATTCCTTCTATATTTTTATAATTTTTATCTATATGATGTCGGGGTCAAAAGCCCCCGACTTTGATGCCTACGGATTGTTCCGTG
>OGEG01000110.1_pt1 | contig 100971 bp, 98 predicted proteins | sample 1570621 | NCBI WGS metagenome assembly OGEG01 (sample SAMEA2582130, study PRJEB24529) | metagenome | biome: Human gut stool | place: China | collected 2011 | reverse complement strand
ACAGTATAAAAATAGAACGAAATAACCTCTTGTGTGAGCAAGCTCCCACCGAGGTATTCCGTTCTATTTTTGCATGGCTCGTAGCTATGCTAACTTTCCATTTACTTCGTATCCTTCATAACATCTTTGTTCTTCACCAGATAATCGATCAGAGATACTACGGTGAGGATCAGTGCGATCCACATAATAATATCGGTGAGGATCTGTAACTGCGGGAAGTTGGCGATCATCAGACAGATCATAACCATCTGGAAGGTGGTCTTGAACTTGCCCCAGTAGCTTGCGGCGATGACTACACCGTTGTCGGAAGCGATCAGACGGAAGCCGCTGATGATGAACTCTCTGGCGATGATGATGATGACCACCCAGGAAGGGATACGGTTCATCTCGATCAGTGCGATCATGGCGGAACATACTAACAGCTTATCCGCCAGCGGATCCATGAACTTTCCGAAATCTGTGATCAGATTGTATTTTCTGGCGATCTTACCGTCGATCAGATCCGTCAGACTGGCGATGATGAAGATAGCCAGTGCGATCATATCCGTCACGAAGGTATTATCGCCGAACCATCCGGCCTGGCCTCCCAGCAACAGGATAATAAACGGCACGATCAGGATCACACGGAAAATAGTCAGCTTGTTAGGCAGATTCATCTTACTCATGGTATATCTCTCCTATTAGATCATATTCATTGGAATCGGTGACCAGAACCTTGACAAAATCTCCGGTCATCAGATTCGCTGAAGTATTTACAAACAGATAGCCATCCACATTAGGGGCATCTCTGTAGGTTCTTGCGACATAGGTCTCTTCGTCCGCTACCTTGCCCTCGATCATTACAGTCAGGATACGACCTACCATATCCTCCGCTTTGTCAAAAGCGATGGCCTGCTGCAGTTCCATCAGTTCATCCCTGCGAAATTCCTTGACCTCCTGCGGCACCTGATCTTCCATGGTGGCTGCGGGAGTATCTTCCTCCTGGGAATAAGGGAATACGCCCAGACGATCGAATTCCATCTCGTTAACAAAGCGATACAGTTCCTCGAAATCCTCCTGAGTCTCTCCGGGGAATCCGCTGATCAGAGTCGTTCTCAAACAGATATCGGGAATCTTCTCCCGAAGCTTACCGATGATAGCACGAAGTTCTGCCTGGTCGGTACGTCTTCCCATGCGCTTTAACACATTGTCGGAAGCATGCTGAATGGGAATATCCAGATAATTGCAGACCTTGGGTTCTGCTGCAATAGCATCGATCAACTCGTCCGTGATCTCCTCAGGATAGCAATATAAAATACGGATCCAATAAATGCCGGGAATCTGCGCCAGTTCATGCAAAAGTCTGGGCAGCTCCTTTTTACCGTACAGATCCACACCGTACAGCGTGGTCTCCTGTGCTACCAGGATCAGCTCCCGTACGCTCTTGTCCGCCAACTCTTTGGCTTCCTTAATGAGACTCTCCATGGGAACGCTGCGGTAATTGCCCCTGACCTTCGGAATAATACAGTAGGTGCAGTGTTTGTCACAGCCTTCTGCAATTTTCAGATACTCAAAATGTCCGCCTGTAGTGACAACACGGTTGGTCTCTGTCACAGGGGCGGCATTGATATCTTCATAATGATTCTGTTTCTGGCCTGCCAGAATCTCTTCCAGAGCGGCCACGATCTCATCGATGGCAGTGGTTCCGATAATGGCATCCACCTGCGGGATCTCCTTCTGGATTTCCTCACGGTAACGCTGTGCCAGACAACCTGCTGCGATCAGTGCTTTGACCTGTCCGCTGTCCTTCAGTTCTCCCATCTGCAGTAATGTATTGATGCTTTCTTCCTTGGCATCACCGATAAAGCAGCAGGTGTTTACTACTACTACATCTGCCTCTGCTTCATCGTCCGTGAAGGTATAACCTTTTTCCTGGAGCATGCCAAGCATCTTCTCGGAATCGACAAGATTCTTGTCACAGCCCAGGGATACAAACAATATCTTCATGCGTCTTATGCTTCCTCATCATCACCAAGGATTTTAATCTTACCCTGATTCAGCTCTTCTACTGCGATAGACAGGGGCTTATCCACCTTGGCTGTTACCAGAGGCTCGTCACCTGCGATGATCTGTCTTGCTCTCTTAGCAGTTGCCATAACAATAGAATAACGGCTGTTGACTACAGGTGCTTCACCGGGTTCTACCTCGCTGTTTACTACTTTCATTAAATCGGTATAAGAGGGATGTAACATTTTATTTTGCTCCTTTCGCGAAACCTTTCAGTTCCTCTCTGATCTCTTTGATAAATTCTCTACGACGGGACGGTTCATTTTTCGCCGCTTCCACAAACTTCTGTACTTCTGCGGCACACACATCCAGATCATCGTTCACTACTATATAATCATAGGCATCCATGCCTTCTGATTCCTCATAAGCCCGGGACAGTCTCTGTGCAATGACATCTGCTGTCTCGGTTCCTCTGCCCACCAACCTCTTCTGCAGTTCTTCTGCACTGGGAGGGGTAACAAACAGTAACAGGCTCTCCGGGAACTGCTCTTTGATCTTCATGGCTCCCTGGATCTCGATCTCTAAGATCACATCCCTGCCTGCCTGCATCTGCTCTTCCACATATGCTTTCGGTGTTCCGTAATAATTGCCGCAATACTGAGCATACTCGATAAATCCGTTTTTTGCAATATTTTCTTCAAATTGTTCTCTGGTACGGAAGAAATATTCTCTTCCGTCCTCCTCGCCTTCTCTGGGCTGTCTGGTAGTCATGGAAATGGACAACGCATAATTGTCATATTCCGATAACAGCTTTTTCACCAGTGTTCCTTTGCCGGCTCCGGAGAATCCGGAGATCACCATCAATATTCCCTTATTCTGCATCTTCTCTGTCCTCTTTTTCCTCTTCCGGCCACAGCGCCTGTGCTCTTCCCGCGATTGTCTCGGGAAGCAGTGCCGACAGAACGACCTGACTGTTCTCCATGACCAGTACCGCTTTCGTCTTCCGTCCCTGTGTGGCGTCGATTGCCTGTCCGGTCTCCTTGGCCTTCTGCACCAGTCGTTTGATGGGTGCGGCCTCCGGGCTGACGATGGCGATGATCTTATCTGTATTTACAATATTGCCAAATCCTATATGGATCAATCGGTTCATGGTATCACCTTTCGTAGCCATGCAGTTCCCATTCGCATAACCGCACGATATCGTGCTTCCCGCTGCTTCGCAGCTTGTTATTCAATATTCTGTATCTGCTCTCTGACTTTTTCGATCTCGGTCTTGAGCTCAATCGCACAGTTGGAGATCTCCAGATCGTTGGACTTGGACAGGATGGTGTTGGCTTCGCGGTTCATCTCCTGTGCCAGAAAATCCAGCTTTCTTCCGATACTGCCACCGGCCATCAGCGTACTCTTCGTGGTCTCGATATGGCTGCGCAGTCTCACCAGTTCCTCATCTACGCATACCTTATCTGCGAAGATCGTCACCTCGGTCAGAAGTCTTCCTTCATCTACAGTAGTATCGCCCAGCAGTTCCTTCACACGGTCTTCCAGCTTCTGACGGTATTCAGCAATGATCTGGGGAGAACGTTCCGTAATGAAATCCACCAGCTTCAGCATGCCATCCAGCTTGCTAATTAAGTCATCTCTTAAATGCTCGCCCTCGGTGATCCTGGTCTGTACAAACATCTCGCAGGCACCCTTCAGGGCTCTCTGCAGTTCTTTCCACAGTTCTTCCTCATCGATGTCCTGTTCTTCCATCACAAATACATCCGGATACTTGGACAAAGTGGACACTCGGATATCGCAGTCTAAGTCAAAATCACTGGCCATCTGCTTCAGGTATCCCAGATACTCCGCCGCCAGTTCCTTGTTGTAACGGACATTGGACGTGTTCTCGGAAAAATCCTCGTAGGTAATGAACAGATCTACTTTACCTCTGGAAATATAATTCTTCAGTTCACTGCGGATCGCAGATTCAAAGAAATTCAACTTCTTCGGCATTTTGATGTTCACATCAAGGTAGCGATGATTCACAGACTTCATCTCTACGGTAAACTTTCTGTTATTCTCGGCAGTTTCACATCTGCCAAATCCCGTCATACTCTTGATCATAGCTTCTCCTGTTGTAAGGGCGTGTAATGCCTTCCGCAATTTACGGTTTTCATTCTATTATAGAATAAATATGCCCTTTCCGTCAAGTGCAGGTGCCCTATTTACACTATTTCCACTCGTCGTAATGCTCCAGAAAATGATGCTTCACACCATCCTCTTTGTAGGCGATGATCGTACGTAAGTTTACATTCTCCACACTCTTGAAAATATTCCCCTCGATAAAAGGGTTAGTCTGTTTCAGCGAAGCAATCAGGTTCTTAATCTCCATACGCTTGGAGGGACTGCTGCCATCGGTACGGCAAGTGGTACAAGTGTCAGTGAACCGGCAGGCACACTGAATAAAATGCAGATCATTGTAATCTCTCCAGTGCTTGATGTCATCCTCCCTGATCAGGTACATAGGGCGGATCAGCTCCATGCCCTCGAAATTCGTACTGTGAAGCTTCGGCATCATGGTCTGTACCTGTCCACCGTACAGCATTCCCATCAGGATCGTCTCGATGACGTCATCGTAATGATGTCCCAGAGCGATCTTGTTGCAGCCCAGCTCTTTCGCATGACTGTACAGATAGCCTCTGCGCATTCTCGCACATAGATAGCAGGGGGAATCCTCTATGTCATACACCGCATCAAATATCTGGGATTCAAAAATGGTGATGGGAATATCCATCAGCTTCGCATTGTTCTCAATGATCTTACGGTTTGCCTCACTGTAGCCGGGATCCATCACTAAAAATACCAGTTCAAAGGGGAACTTGTTATGGCGTTTCAGCTCCTGGAACAGTTTTGCCATCAGCATGGAATCTTTACCGCCGGAAATGCATACAGCGATCTTGTCATTTTCCTGAATCATATCGTATTCGTTGATAGCTTTGGCAAACCGGGAAAACAGGACTTTGTGGAACTTTTTGCGGATGCTCTTCTCAATTTCCCTTGCCCGTTCATTTTCCTTTTCTCCGGGCTGTTCCTTCTGCATCAGGTTCAGCAGCCATCCGGTATAGCCGCCCTGTAAGCTGTAGGCCTCCATTCCCTGTTCTCTGAAATACTCTGCAGACACCTTACTGTTCTGTCCACGGCTGCAATACAAAATTACTTTTTTATCCCCTGCTGCCGCCGCCAGTCTGTCTATAAGTTCACATTCGGGGATTGCAATGGCTCCGGGAATCATTCCATAGTTTACTGCTTCATCCCCTCTGGTATCCACCAGGATGTATCGGTCAAGGTCCCGGGACTGTAGTTCTTCCCATGTGATCTCAATGGGCTGTATTGTCTCTTTTTCTTCCATTTTTATATTCCTTTACTCTGCCCGAACAGGCAGTCTATTGTTTTTCCTCTCTCAGTCTGCTACACTGTTATTAAAAATATGGTAACTGAATCGTTACATTACATCCTTAGAAAGGCACACAAATGATTCCTTATACTACTTTAGATTCCATTATAGCTCAAATGCCCGAACGCACCGGGCACACTCTGTTAGATGAAGACCAGGGGTGTGTAAAAGGGTGTCGTATGGGCGTATCCCTCTATCGCAACACAGAATATCACATGCCGCAAAAGCATGACGATCAGGAAGGCTTCTTCGTATTGGACGGAAAAGGATATGCTCTCATCGATGGCGAAGAAATCCCTCTGCTGCCCGGTACCGCCTTTATGGTACCGGCTCACACGGATCATGTGATCAGACGGGATCCCTCCTGTGACTGCTGTAAGGTTCTATGGTTCCATGCCGCAGTAGAATGATCCTCAGTCCCCACATACCGCCAGAAGCTCCGTCAGCTGCGCCTGAAGCTCTGTCAGGCTGTCACACTTTTTGTCTACCAGCGCAAGAATCTCTTCTGTGGGCGGCAGCTGGTCCGGCACCATCACCGTATATAAGCCTGCCGCATAGGCGGATCGGATACCGTTGAAGGAATCTTCCACCGCCAGTGCCTGTCCGGGTGCAACCCCAAGCTCCTCGCATGCCTTCAGATAAATATCGGGTGCAGGCTTGCCATGCTCCACCATGTCGCCGCAGATAATTTTCTGAAAATAAGATGTGATACCCGCTCTGTCCAGATGCTCCATAACTGCGGTCCTGCGTGTAGAGGATGCCAATGCTGTTGGAATGCGGTTCTCCTTCAGATATTCCAGGATCTCATGCACGCCCGGCTTCTCGGGAAGGCCTTCCCGTTCTTCCTTTTCCTTAAATCTCCGGCTGCAATCCTCATGCAATTCTTCAAAAGACACATCGATGCCCTGCTCTGCTTTCGCTGCCTCGAACACTTCCTTCGTGCCCTGCAGTGTCCTTCCGATACAGGCTTTGGAAATCTCGTCCACATTTTTAAGGCCCCTGGGCTCCGCCGCTTCTCTCCAGCACTCCATATACATCCTCTCGGTATCAAAGAGGACACCGTCCATATCAAATATCACTGCGGTTATTGTTGTCTTCATAATTCTCCTCACATCCAGAGCACCATCAGATTGTTACCCATACCGATGATCCCCATCATTTTGCGCGTAAATAGTAATCGATGATATCTGTCTCTTCCATGGAAATATAAGTTCCGTACATGGCTATGTTGCAGCACAATACCCTGCTTCCCGCAGGGAAGATCATCTCATATCCTTTGGACGAAGCCAGCCCCGGATATCTGTCATCCGCTCTTCCGTAGGAAAAATAAGCAGCGGAATTACCTATCTTCAAAGGTTTCGGTGCCCCAATCCCTCCGGCGATCAGAGCCTCGTCCTTTTTCCATTCAAAAAAGCTCCAGTTCTTTTTTTCTCCGAATTGCCTTGGTTCTCTGCTTCGTTCCGTCAGCAGAATCTTACCCTGTGTATTTAAAAATGTCAATGCTCCCGTCTTTTTATCCACACGGATCTGGGCATATCCCGCTGTAATTTCCACCAGGGAAGGATTCTCCCGCACCGTGCATCTGAGGTCTCCTGCTGCCGTCACCGCCGCTTTCGGGAATTCACGACACTGCCCTTTGGCAAAACAAATCCGGAACAGATCCACCGCAAGGGGTGTGATCCGCAAGGTTCCGTAGCTACTCAAAAGATCCACATAGCCCTTGCCCTTCATGACCATGCGCACAGCGCAGTCGATCCTGGAATGTCCGGCGGGCATCAGTGTTTTGGCATCCGGCATATCGCCGTACTCGCCGTTATTTTCTACCATCCGCGGCTCCTGTCTGCCGGTTGCTCTGCCAGCATTGCCGTTTCCTGCCCCGTATACTTTCGCAGGTGACGGCTGTCCCGTCCGCCTCGATTCAGGTTCCCCTGACTTTCCTGCTTTCTTCGGTGTAGCGCCGTCTGTTGTCCCCTGACTGTTTCTTGTCACGATGATCTTCTTTGGGCCGTAACGCTCTCTGGCCACACGTTCCTTTTCCGCTTCCTGTGCCCTCTGTCTGTAGATCTCTTCTTTTGTCTTCTCCGGCTCTGCCTGTTTTACCACCGTTTTCACCGGCTTCTTCTGGGCATCTGCGGCAAGGCGCATTCTCTGCTTCTGCTCTGGGGATACCGGATCTGCGATCAGTCCGGTGAGTTTCCCCCGGTACAGCACCGTCAGTTCATGCAGGGCTCGGGTGGCTGCCACGTACAGCTGCTTCACATACCCGTCTTCCACCGGGTAATCTTCCTCCGAAGCGTTGAAGATCAGTACTGCATCGAATTCCAGACCTTTGGTGTATTTTAACGGAAGTACCATGACGCCCTCGCCGATCTCCCATTTTCCCGCATCTCCGGTATTCAGTTCCACGCTGTCCTGTAAGGCTGCTGTTACTTTTTCCGCCTCCGCTTCGTCAATGCAGACTACGGCAATGGTATCCAGCCCCTTGCTCTGCCATGCTTTGATGATCTGCTCCGCCTGTGTCACCTGCTCTGTAAAATCCACACATTTTTTCACCGTGACCGGTTCCCCATGACGTATGATGGGCTCCACCGGATAGACCGGAAAGCTTCCGTGATACAGAATGTCCGTGGCAAACTCCGAGATTTCCACCGTGTTACGGTAGCTTTTCTGCAAAATGCCGAAATAATCAAACTCTCCAGGCAGCATCAATTTCCGCAGTTCCGTCCAGTCGTTGAGACCGTAGCGGTCGGAAATATTCTGGGCCACATCTCCCATGATCGTATAGGTACATTTGCTCAGACAATATTTTAAAGATGCATAGGCCATCATGCCGAAATCCTGGGCTTCATCAATCACCACATGCCCCGCCTCCCGGATCACCGTGTCCTCCTTGAGGCGCTTGTAGAGGTAGGCCATGGCCGCCAGATCATAGACATCGTAGCCACCTTCCGGCACCTCGACCGTGAAATCTTTCTCCTGCTCTTCCTTCAGGAACTGTTCGTAGAGTTCCGCCACAGAGCCCTTCCATTCCCTTTTTCCGAAATAGGTCTCATAATAATGCTTGAGCTTCTGCTTTTCCGGCTGGGTATAGGAATAATATTTTCCGCTCAGCTCATTTTCCAGCCGTGCCATCAGATAATCCGTCAGTCTGCTGATTTTGTCCGCCCGGGACAGATCCTTTGTCTCTTTCAATAAGCGTGCAATGGTGGCCCGGTCCAGCAGCACTTTGCCAGTCTTTTCGATCACCACGTCCTCTCTGGGTATCGCGCGGTATTCGTAACGCAGGCAGAAATTCTCCAGCTCCTTAAACCAGACAAGAGTTCCCTTCACCGCCGCGGTCACACCTTTTACCACCGGCTTGATCTGCCAGGACTTGTCCCAGTCCTCGTACAAAAGCCTTACGAACAACTGCTCCATGGTCATCTGGGAGACCCCGTAAACATTCAGTTCCGGCAGCACTCCCGTTATATAGTTTAAGAGCACCTGATTGCTTCCCACAATATAAAAATCTTCCGGTGCAAACTCCTGATCGTAGTTGTACAGGATGTAGGAAATACGGTGCATGGCCACTGTGGTCTTGCCGGAGCCCGCCGCTCCCTGTACGATCATGTTGTGCTGGGGCTTTTTGCGGATGACTTCGTTCTGCTCCTGCTGGATTGTGGCAATGATCTCGCCCAGCACCGCCTTTTTGTTCCGCGCCAGATATTTTGTCAGCAGTTCATCGTTGGCCACCACATCCGAATCGTAGAAGTCCTTCAGCTCATCATTTTCGATCTCATAGGTGCGCTTCCGCGACAGGGTGATGTCGTATTTTCCCTCCCCCTTTACGGAATAAGAGACATCCCCCAGAGCGGCATCGTAATATACGCTGGCAATGGGTGCTCTCCAGTCGATGACCTCCGGTTCTGCCGGGTTATCCGCAATGACACTTCTGCCGATATAGTAGACCTCGTCTTTTTTCAGTTTTTTGTCCCGGAAATCAATTCTGCCAAAGTAGGGCTTTTTCCTCGCCTGTTCCGCCCGGCGCAGATCCTGATTCACGAACTTGAAGCGGGCATCCGCATTGTGCCACAGGGTCTGGGCTTCCTTGTCGTTCTCGTCGAATTCCTCCTGCATGGCATGCAGTTCTTCCGCCAGAGCCTGTACACCCTGCCTGTTGGCATCCACCTTGCGCTGTGCGATCTCTAACGTATGCTGTAATCTTTTTTCCTCATCCTGCCTCGTAATGCCGGGTAAACTGCTCATATTCTCTCCTGTTCAAAACCATAAAAAAGAAAAAGCAAAGGAAGCCTGTCGAAGACTTCCTTTGTATGTATTCTAAATCACATTTTACCAGTCAGAGCCCCAGTCATCGTATCCTGAGTCCCAACTGTCATTGGAATCCCATCCGGAATCCCAGCTGTCATCATCCCAGTCACTGTCATAACTGCTGTCATCATAGGTACTGTAGTAAGAAGAATCCTGAAAATTATCATATTCCGCACCGCTGTCATAGCTGTAGGAATCATAGTAACTCTCGTAATCGCTTTCCATCCAGGATTCATCCGGTGCATAGCGCCAGGAATCATTCTCCCATTCGTACCAGTTCCCATGATAATAGTAATAGTTCTGATCCTCATAGGTGTAATAGCCGTTATCCGGTCTGTTGTCAATCTGACAGATAGAATAGGCGCCTGTAAAAATCGCCACCAGAGACAATGCTGCCATGATCAGGCAGAAAATTGTCAGAACCGTTTTTTCTATCTTTTTGCTCCGGGCTCTTTTCTTATTATAGGCGGTGTAATCTTTGGTTGGGCGGCTGGCAGGTGCCGCAGCTTTCGGCTGCTGGTGTGCTTTCTGCACTGCCACTCTTTCCTTCATCTTCTGGTAAAGTTCGTTGACCGCATAGGCTTCATCGGTTCCCTTGTAACGTACTGCCCGGGTACCGTCCTCTTTATTCTTATAGACTACGAAGGTGCCATCGGTCTCATCCTTGTAAATACCGAAGGCTTTCGCGCCCTTGTAATCCTCTCCGATAAAGGTCCGCATGTCCTCCAGCGGAAGGTTCATCTCCTTTGCCCAGGCTTTCAGTTCCTCGATTGTCTGTGGTACACCGTTGGCATGGCGGTTGTAATTGTTGTTGACACCGCCACAGTTCGGGCAGACCTGATCAAAATCGTTGATCCAGCTGCCACACCAGTCGCATTTTATCTTCATGTTCCCCTCCTGAAAATACACGTTGCAATAGTTTCTGTTTTATTGTACCACGTTCTGCACCTGCTGCCAACCTAGGATATTGCCAAAAGAATGCGGCTCTCCCTGAGGGTCTTGCTCTGGTCGTAATCATACTCTATGGTCTGGATACTGACATCCGGAAAACGGGCATGCAGCCGCTGCAAAATTCCCCGCTCGCAGACATGGCTGACCAGACATCCGAAGGGATGCAGGATCAGCACACTGCCACAGCCTTTTTCCACATATTGTATCACCTCTGCGGCAATCAGCCAGCCGTCTCCGGTATTGCAGCCCTCCGCCAGAATCCCCTGCACTTTCTCCTTCAGTTCCGGGAACGGCAGATCCGTCTGGAACCGGTCTGTCTCCCCGATCACCGTAAGCAGATGTTTTTGTGCCTCACACAACCGGTGGAGCACAAAGGCACAGGCTTTCGCCATGATGGGATTGCGCTGGTACTTTTCTGCCTTATACCGCTCTGTATCCACCAAATACAGACAGTAGTTGATGAAACCACCACTGTAAGGCTCCATTCCCTGCCGGAGCAGAAAACTTTCGATATCGTCATTTCCCAGTTTCGAATATTTCATATAGATCTCACCGGTGATGCCAACTCTCTTTTTCTTCCCGGGTTTCACCGGTACCTTCGAAAATACTTCGCAGGCATACCGGTAATTCTTCTCTCTGGTGTGCCGTCCGTTCCTGTGTCTCCGAATGCTCTCGCACAGTTTCTTTTCCACTTGACTGCGGATGCGGTCCGTCTCTCCCGGATTCTGTTCGTAGGGCTTCACCTGCTGGTACAGGCACATGATCAGATCGCCATAGCATCCGGCAGCAATCCCACCGGACAACAGTGACGGAGTAATGCGAAAGCCTGTATGTTTTTCTTCTCCCATGAGGTTCAGGGAGATTACGGGAATCTGGGCATACTCCAGCTGTCCTTGCTCTACCATGCGGTACAGCACTCTCTGGAGCAGATTGTAGATATTTCCGGCCCTGCAGGCACCGCCCGCCTGGGGCTCCATGAAGGTGATCTCCTCCGGATCCCGTTCCCCGCTTTCCAGATATTCCAGGAACTGTGCAAGGATCAATACCGTCGGATAGCAATAGTCGCTACTGATATAGCGAAGTGCCAGAGTGCGGTCCTTCACCGGGTTCTTTAAAGTCTCGAAGGAATACCCCTCCGCCCGGAATGCCGCCTCCAAAAATACATTCGTGTACTCCAGCATCTCGCACAGCAGGATCGTACGGGTCTTCTTGTCATGACGTGTGAAATTTTTACATACTCTGTGCAGTTCCCCCATACGTTTTCCTCATCTGACCGGGTTGGTTTATGTCCGAACATAAATTTACTATTTTATATTGTAAGCTGAATCGTTGGCCCGTGCAAGTGTACATCTGGTGTATTCTGGTTGTCTACCATCGTCTGCAAACTTTCAGGCACACAAAAAAGTGGAAACCATATATTTTCAAGGTTTCCACTTTTCGTTCAGAGCTGCTGACGGGAATCGGACCCGTGACCTCCGCACTACCAATGCGACGCTCTACCGACTGAGCCACAGCAGCATCACGTGACTGCTAATGCAATCACCGTGTTACATTCTATCAAAGGTATCTCACTTTGTCAATAGAATTTATTTTAAATTATATATTTTTTTTGCACAATTCATTCATTATGCTTTCGGTGACCAGTCTGCGCATCTCTTCTGGGGGCATATCATTACCGATATGGTGGCACTGGTACATCAGATAGGAAATCATCCGAGCTAACAGTGCGTTGGTAATATAAGACAGCGGAATGTCCTCCCGCAGTTCTCCTTTCGCCCGTGCACTGTCTATGATCTGGCGGACCAAAAGATCCACGGGTCCGTTTTCCTTCTGTTCCGCTATCCGTTGCCGCAGAAGATTTCCCTCCTTGGAATGATCCGTCAGCAGATGCAGAAACGCCATGATGGCATCCACACACTGGGAATGTTCTTCCACCAACAAAAGCATTCTGTGGATCTGGGTCTCCAGATCCGGACAGGTCTGAATCTGATGGGAAGCCTGCTCCGTTACTGTACGGATTTCATACAATAGGGCACAGACAATGATCTCTTCCTTGGAATCAAAATATTCATAAGCAGTTCCCTTGCCAATGCCCGCCAGCCCGGTGATCATGGACACGCTCATTTCCGAGATATCCTTGTCCTCCCGCAAAAGTGTGCTGACTGCCCGGTACATGGCGGTCACCTTGGGAGGCACCTGGTTCGGTGCCTCCAATCCGGTTATTTTACTCATTTTCCGCATCCCCCGTTTTTCCAGATCTTTGAGATTTTGCCAGCTTCTTAGCCGCTCTTCTCTCCTGTCTGCTCCGCTTATCGAAGATCAGATAGAAGGTCGGGATCAGGATCAGGGTCAGGATCGTGGAAGCCGTCAGACCGCCGATGATAACCAGTGCCATTCCCTGCATCATGACACCGTTATCGCCCAGTCCCAGTCCCATGGGGATCATGGACAGGATCGTTGTCAATGTCGTCATCAGGATAGGACGCAGACGGGTACTTCCGGAAGCCACCAGCGCATCCTCAGTGGACATTCCCTCTTCCCGCAGCATATTTGCGGAATCCACGAACAGAATACCGTTATTTACCACAATACCCATCAACATCAGAAATCCCATCAGGGATACCATACTAATGGTACTTTGCGTAATGAACAACAGCAGGAAGGATCCGATCAGTGCAAAAGGAATACACATCATGACCATGAAGGAGAATCTGGGGGATTCAAACTGCATTGCCATCACCAGGAATACCAGGAATGTAGCTACCAGAATTGCCTGCAACAATGCCTGGAACTCATCGTTCATCATTCCAGTCATCATACTGTCTGCCGGGGTTACAGAATCCGGGAATACCGTGTGATCCACCAGATCATTGATAGCATTCTGGGCATCAAATATCTTCTCGGAGGTCATAGTGGACGTCACGCTGACCTGATACAGACCGTCCTGCTTCATGATGGTCTCCTGACTCTGTGCGTAATTGATCTCTGCAATATCTCTTAACGGTACCACGGTGCCAAAAGAAGTATCCAGTCCCAGATCCATCAGCAGGTTCAGATCATCATAGCTTCCTTCCGGATATTCCAGCCATACCGCATACTCCGAACCATCATTGGTGATCGTCAACGGATTCATACCGCTTAATACGTTATGTATGGTCATGCCGACCTGAATGGGTGTCAGCCCGTACTGCATTGCCTTCAGAGGATCTACCACTACCTTGGCCAACGTCGTAGAGTTGGCCAGAGAGTTTTCTGTCTTTACGACACCGTCAATCTTCTCGATCTCTGCCTGCAGGTCTTCTGCGGCCTGTGCCAGTTCTGCCCTGTCACTGCCCTGCAAATCGATCTCATAGCTGCTGGTGCTCATCATGGAGCTCATACTGCTGCCGGAAGATGTTACCGTAACATCCATATCCGTCATACCGGCTGCAATCTCATTCCATTTATCTACTACCTGTGCTGTAGTCAGGGTTCTCTTCTTGATGAGATCTGCGGTAAGGGTTGCACTGGAGCCGCTGATGGATACGGAATAGAATTCCACATCCGGTTCCTCTTCAGCGATCTGTTCCCACAGCTTCAGTGCTTCATCCTCTTTTTCCAGTGTGGTACCGGAACGGAAATTCACCGTAACCGCCACGACTCCTTCATCCGCTGCAGGAATCAGCTCCATGTCCAGCGTTCCTGCCAGCAGAACCGTGCCGATCATCAGAGCCACAGCCACACCAACGACGGTCCTTCTGCGCTTCATCAGCTTCCGCAGGATCTTCTGATACCATGTGGTAAATTTCTTCAACAGCTTATCGATGGGCAGGTTTTCTTTTTCCTTCGGTTTAAATACTGTGTAGAACAACGGTACCAGCATCATAGCTGCGATCAGGGATGCCAGCATGGCAAATACAATGGTGAATCCCAGCTGCTCAAACATCTGTCCGGACAGGCCCTTCATAGTGGCCAGCGGCAGATATACCACGATGGTGGTAATGGTGGAAGCGATAATAGAAGCCATCACTTCCTTCGTTCCCTCTAAGGCTGCCTGTTTCAGATCCGGCGTACTCTTCTGTCTTCTGAAACAACTCTCGATTACGACGATGGAAGAGTCTACCATCATACCGATGGCAATGACCAGAGAGCCCAGTGTTACGATGTTCATGGAGAATCCCATCATACTCATAAGGATCAGGGTCAGGAACAGGGAAATGGGCATGGAGGCTCCGACGATCAGGCTGGCTTTGAAATCACCGAAGAACAGGAACAGCACCGCCATGGTCAATACGACACCTAATAACAGGGTCTCTGCCACACTGGTCAGAGAGCTGATAATGGAGGAGCTGGCATCATAGGTGACCTCAAATTCAATGGCCGGGTTCTCCGCCTGGATCTGTTGTAATTTTTCCTTCACATCCCGGCAGGCATTTACCGTACCGGCACTACTTTTGTTCTTAATGCCGATGCTGACATTGTCCTGTCCGTTGTAACGGCTGATACTGGAAGCATCCTTGGATGCTGTGGTAACATTTGCAATATCCTGTAAGGTGATGACCTGTCCTTTGGTGGTCATCAGGGGTACTTCCCGCAGCTTCTGTACCGTATTGTACTCCATGGACGTCGCCACGCTGATGTCCTGACTGCCCTGGGTCACGCTGCCTGCAGGATAAGTAAAGTCTACGGTTCCCAGCATCTGTGCCACACTGGACATGGTCAGACCGTACTGCTTCATCAGGGTCTCATTGAGTTCTACTTTGATATAATCCTCGGAACCACCGGTGACGGATACCTGTGCCACACTGGACAGGGATTCCAGCTCCGGAACCACAGCTTCGTTGACTACTTTTAACAGGTCCACATCACCCTTTTCCACCGCAGAGATCGTCATGACATCCATACTGTTCATGTTCATTTCGATGATAGTAGGCTGATCCACGTCATCCGGCAGACTCAACTTTGCAGTCTCCATGGCGGCACGCAGATCATTGTGGCATTCATCAATATCCACACCATATTCATAGGTGAACAAGACCATACAATAATTTTCAAAGGAATAGGAATTCACGGAATCCACACCGCTCAGGGTGGAACCGGAATCTTCGATAACGGATGCCACGAGTTCATCCACGCTCTCCGGGTCTGCGCCGGGATAGGTAGCCATGACAATGAGCATGGGCATCTCAATGTCGGGCGTCAGTTCCATCTTGAAACCAAAAATGGAGCTGATGCCGAATACTGCCAGTGCCAGGATCACAAGGAAACAGGACACCGGTCTTTTCAGAGCTAGCTTTGTCAAATTCATTCTGCTGCCTCCCCCTACTCTTCTGCCTTCACCGGTGCGGTGACTTCCACACCGTTCATAAGCTTTGGAGACCAGCTGGTGATGACGGTATCTCCGGGCTGTACCCCTTCAATGACAGAAATCTGTGTATCATCAAACAGATCCGTGGTCACATAGGTCTTCACGGCCTTGCCATCCACACATAAATATACATAAGAGCCGGTATTATCATAGTACACGGCATCATAAGGGATCAGCACCGCACTGTCGTTCGTATGATAGGTATCGGTAGTCAGCTTCACGGATACACCGCTGGGCAGATCGCTGCCATTGGCATTTACCGCTGCCTTGATCTGGAACAGGCCGGTCTGCTGATTCACTGCCACACCGATTTCGGTGATGCTGCCGGCGTAGCTGGTGGTTCCCCGCTCCACGGTCACTTCCTGCCCCATGGTCAGTGTATTTTTCACAGCTTCGCTGACCTGAAAAGTCACGGTCATCATATTTTCATTGGCAATGGTGTACGCAGGATTGCTGCTTCCGACAATGCCGTTGACTTCCACTCCCTTGCTCTGGATTGTACCGGAGATGGGAGCCTTGACAGTGTAGTAGGATAATGCCAGTTCCGCACTTTCCACGCCCACATTTGCCAGCTGTTCACTGGTGGACAGTTGCTTCTTCGTATCCTCCAGTGCCTGTCCCTGGGACAATGCCTGGGAACGATCCACAATATTCATGCTGCTCTTTGCTGCATTGTAAGCGGATTCCGCCTGCTGTAATCCGGCCACCAGAGAATTTCTGCTGGACTCCAGCTGTTTCTTCGTTCCTTTCAGTGTCTCGATCTGCGTCTTCATCTGCACAACACTTGACGCATTTCCGCCGCTCACACTGGATGACGCTGCCTTTATGGCATTCTCCAGCTGTGTAATATTTGCATTGCATGCGTCGATCTGATCTGAAAGATCATCATAGTTCTGATCATAGGCATTTTTCGCCTGGACATACGCGATCTGTGCCTGATCATACCCGGACTGTGCCTGCACTCTGCTGCTATCCATCTGGATATTGGCGGATTCCTGCTGGGTGGTCAGGGCACTGTCTGCCTGCTGCCTTACATTGGCCGCACTGAGCTGTGCCTGTTCTAACTGCAGTTTTGCTGCAGAGTCATCGATTTTGAACAAAACATCCCCGGCATTGACCTGATCTCCCACCTCAAAATAAGTATCCGTCACTGTACCGGAAGCAAAGGGAATGACATAGACCATCTCCTGGGGAGAAACCGTTCCCACAAAGCTGTTCTGCAAGGTCAGTTTTCCGGTCTGGGCCTGCTTCATATCCACGACTACCGCAGAAGTCTCCACAGCATCCTGTGCCCCATTGCTGCCGCAGCCTCCGAGCAACAGACTGCCTCCCATCAACAATGCCATTCCGACGCTGCAATTTCTTTTCCATGTATTGTGCATGATCTTTTCGCCTTTCTGAAATATGTGTAACTATTCAGAGCCAATGGGCGAAAGTAACCACCGAAAGTAACCACCATGAGCAAATAACATGCAGGCATGTTATTCAGTACAGCCTCGCAGAGGCGGTTTTGCGAATGTGGTTCTGAATAGTTATGAATATGTATTTGCTTTATTAACCGACCGGCTGGTCGGTCAGCATTTGCAGTATACTCCTATGCCGGGTTTTAAGTCAATATTCCAACTCTGCAGATTCTATTAAAAAACTATAAAAAGAATCATGCTCGCAAGATTCTCCACCTGCGGCGGGTCGCTTTTGCGGCATAATACCGTTCCGCTGCAGTGCGGTCCCTGCGGAGCGTTTATTATTGCATAGGAGCAATTTCCTATGCAATAATAAACACATTCCTGAAAATTTTTTTCAAGAATGTGTTCTCTTCTCTCATTATTTTGCATCACACCAGTTTCCGGATTTTGCTCTTCAGACGCTGTAAGGCATTGTCCGTAGACTTTTCGTCTCTTCCCAGCACCTTGGCGATCTGGGTATAGCTCATTCCCGTCAGGTACAAATCCAGCACCTGTTTTTCAAAGCTGCTGAGTTCTGTCTCAATGGCTCTCTCCAGATCTTCCACCCGCTCCTTGTCCAGGAACAGTTCCTCCGGACTCATCTGGGTTCTGGCCGCCAGAGCCTCAATGAGATTTTTCTCCTCATTGTCCGTGCCCTCGCTGCTTCGCTCATACAGAGATACATAGCTGTTGAGCGGTGAGTGCTTCAGGCGCTTGGAAGCCTGCACTGCCGTGTACATCTGTCTGCTGATACACAGATCTGCAAAGGTATAAAAGCTGGCATCTCTGCCGCAGTCATAATCCCGCACTGCCTTGAACAGCCCGATCATCCCTTCCTGGATCAGATCTTCGCTGTCTCCGCCCAGAATATACATGGATTTTGCCTTGCTTCGCACCAGATTTTTATACTTGTCGCAGATGTAATCCATCACCTGTCTGTCACCTTCCCGCAGCTGGTCGATGAGTTCTTCATCCGTCATCTCTTCATATTTGAAATGCTCTGCCATGCTTTCCCCTTTTTTTCCACTCCTATATTACGCCTGTAATCTCTGACGCACGATCTCATAAGCCAGTACGCCTGCTGCCACGGAAGCATTGAGGGAATCGATATCCCCCTTCATGGGAATGGATGCCACCATATCGCATTTTTCCTTCACCAGACGTCCTACGCCCTCGCCCTCGTTACCGATGACCAGACCAATGGGGCCTTTGAGATTCAGATCATACATGGTGGTACCGCCCATATCGGCGCACACGAACCACAGTCCTTCCTTTTTCAGTTCTTCAATGGTCTTGGCCAGATTCGTCACCTTTGCTACCGGCGTATAGTTCAGCGCTCCCGCGGAGGTTCTGGCTACCGTTGCGGTCAGTCCTGCTGCGCGGTTCTTCGGAATGATGACACCGTGGGCTCCGGCCAGATTGGCGGTACGGATGATGGCTCCCAGATTGTGGGGATCCTCAATGTTATCCAACAGGAAAATAAAAGGCGGTTCCCCTTTTTTTCTTGCGCCTTCCAGAATATCATCCACCTCCGCGTATTCATAAGCTGCCGCATAGGCAATGACTCCCTGATGCTTTCCGGTCTCGGATAACTGGTCCAGACGCTCCTTGGTCACATATTTTACTAATGTATCATGCTTTTTTGCTTCTCTTTTAATGGTCATCATGGGGCCATCCTGACAGCCATCCAGAATGAATAACTTGTCAATGGGTTTGCCCGCACGATAGGCCTCGATCACGGCATTTCTGCCTTCTATGGTAAATTCCTGATATCCCATGTTTGTCCTTTCTATTGTGAATTTTTATTACAGTTCCATGCCTGCCAGACGGATGCCGTCTTTGATCAACTGCAACATCCGGTCGATCTGTCCCGTCAGGTACAGATAGCCCATCAATGCTTCAAAACCGGTAGCTCTGCGGTAATCTGCCACGGAAGCGTTTTTCGCGGTGGTGTATGATTTGGCGTTGCGTCCTCTGCGGTACACCGCTTCCTCTTCCTCCGTCAGTTCCGGAAGCAGTGCCTCGATCATGGCAGACTGCGCCGGTGCCTTTACATAACGTGTCGTCTTTTTATGCAGATCATTGGCGGAACGGTTAGCTCTCTCCACCACCACGCTGCGGATCACCAGCTCATAAATCCCGTCTCCGATATAGGCCAGGGTCAGCGGAGAATACGCCCGGACATCCTGTCCTTCGCAAGCAAATGCTTCCTTTATTTTCGTAAGAAGGGTTATGCTCTCTTCCATTTTACACCCTCTCTGGTATCTTCCAGCACAATGCCTTTGGCTAACAGCTCGTCACGGATCTCGTCGGCTCTTGCGAAATTCTTCGCCTTTCTGGCTGCCTGACGCTCTTCAATCAGTGCCTCGATATCGCTGTCCAACATTTCCGCTTTCTTGTCTACGATCAGTCCACAGATATCGGACAGAGTCACGATTTCCTGTTTCAGAGCCTCCAGAAATGCCTTGCTGCTATCTGCTTTCGCATTGGAGTTGACGAATTTTACCAGCTCGAAGATAGCTGCCAGCGCATCCGCAGTGTTGAAATCATCGTCCATAGCTTCATCGAATTTGGTCTCAAAGCCCTGTGCCTCGGTAACTAACTGCTTCTCTTCTTCGGACATTTCGGCATCTGCTGCCTTTTCCAGCAGGAACTTCAGGTTATCCACGCTGGTAACGATTCTCTCGTAGCCGTTCTTTGCTGCTTCCATCAGATCGGCACTGAAATTCAGCGGGCTTCTGTAATGTGCGGACAGCATGAAGAAACGAAGTACCTGCAGATCATATTTTTCGGAGATCTCACGAACAGTAAAGAAGTTGCCCAGAGACTTGGACATCTTGCGGTTGTCAATGTTCAGGAAGGCATTGTGCATCCAGTATCTTGCAAAAGGCTTGTCATTGGCTGCCTCGGACTGTGCGATCTCATTCTCGTGATGAGGGAAGATCAGATCTTCGCCACCGGCATGAATATCTATCTCCTCACCCAGATAACGCTTACTCATAACAGAGCACTCGATATGCCAGCCGGGACGGCCCTGACACCAGCAGGAATCCCAGTAAGGCTCGCCTTCTTTCTTCGGCTTCCACAATACGAAATCCAGGGGATCTTCCTTCTGATCTTCACCGGAGACTAACAGGGAACGGTTACCGCCCTGCAGATCGTCCAGGTTCTTGTGAGACAACTTGCCGTAGTCCTTGAAACTTCTGGTTCGGAAATATACCGTACCATCCGCTGCGGGATACGCATGCCTCTTGTCGATCAGAGTCTGGATCATATCCAGCATGCCGCCGATCTCCTCGGTAGCCTTAGGGTTCTTGGTAGCGGGCTTGATATTCATTCCCTCCATGTCTTTTTTGCACTCTGCGATATAGCGCTCGGAGATCACGCTGGGCTCCACACCCTCTTCATTGGCCTTCTTGATGATCTTGTCATCCACGTCTGTGAAGTTGGATACATAGTTTACTTCGTAACCCTTGTATTCCATGTAACGGCGCACCGTATCAAATACGATCATGGGGCGGGCATTGCCGATGTGGATCAGGTTGTATACGGTAGGTCCGCAGACATACATTTTTACCTTTCCCGGCTCCAGGGGCTTAAATTCTTCTTTTCTCTTGCTTAAAGTGTTGTAGATTTGAATACTCATGATTTATCCTTTCCTGTCTTAACTGTATTATCAGTTTTCGCTTCTTCGCTCATTACCACCAGCCTGCGCAGCTGTTTCAGTTCATCTTCCATCTCCAGCACGCGGTTGGTCAGTTCGGAGTTCTCACGCTGCAATACCGTGATATCTTCCCGCACCGGATCGGGGAGATCTGTCTGGTTCATGGTCTCCTGGGGGAGGCTTGCGTTGTTACGCTTTACTACGCGTCCCGGTACACCCACGACCGTGGATCCGGGGGGCACTTCACTTAAGACCACGCTTCCGGCACCGATCTTCGAATTATCTCCGATGGTAAAGGAACCCAGTACTTTCGCACCCGCACTGATCATGACGTTGTTGCCGATGGTCGGATGACGCTTGCCGTGCTCCTTGCCAGTTCCTCCCAGTGTCACTCCCTGATACAGGGTCACATTATCGCCGATAATGGTAGTCTCACCAATGATGACACCGTTGCCGTGATCAATGAAAAATCCCTTGCCGATCTGCGCGCCGGGATGGATCTCAATGCCCGTCTTACGTACACCACGCTGGGAAATATATCTGGCCCAGAAATAATGCCCGCTCACATATAGCTTGTGAGCCAGTCGGTAATGGATCATGACCTTGAAACTGGGATACAAAAGTACCTCCATGGAAGAATGGATCGCCGGGTCACGCTCCCTGATAATACGGACTTCTTCTTTTAAATTTTTGATGATGCCCATGTTCTCACCTCGAAATATACTTCGACTATTCAGACATCTTTTGCAAATTGATATTTGAATCGTCTCAAAAAAATACCGCAGACAAACTCTTCTCTTAGAGACGAATTTATCCGCGGTTCCACTCTACTTAAGGGACGATGCCCTTCACTCTTACGCCTATGGCGTCACGCACATAACGGGTGCTCACCGGATCCGGATACTGATTACTGTTAACGTTCCCCGGATCAGCTCACAGGCGCACTTCCTTTTCCTCAGACGAAAGCCGCTCCCAGCTTCTAACAGCTTCTCTCTGGCGTCCCACCGAAAAGTACTTTTCCTGCTCCATGCCTTTACTGAATATACGATCATTCCTACTAAATAAGATATGCAAAAATACGGGTTTTGTCAACCCCGGAGTTTTCTACATCACTGCTTTTTCCAACGTTTCCCTCACATATTCATTCAGTGACATCTGGCATGCAGTTGCATGGATCACAAGCTGCTTATGAGTCTCAGGCGCGATCCGGATATTAAAGCTTCCCTTGTATGCTTTTTCCGGAGCTTTCCCCTGTCCTTCACACAGTTGCAGATAATCATCTACCGCCCCATGAAAATCCTCTACCAGACTCCTGGCATCGGTTCCCTCATAAGAGATCAGGGAACGAATCCCCATTACCTTTCCGAAAAAAATCCCATCCTCCTCGGAAAATTCTACGCTGCCGACATACCCTTTATATTCCATCGTATTTTTCAAATCAATCCCTCCTGTTCCAGCAGATCACATAATTGTCTGACCTGGTATGCTTTCAATTCCTTTTGCGGATGCGGCTTATGTAGTAATATACTCCCATGCTCCTCACTGGTAAACATCACTCTGGAACCGCTGGTTTTCCCCTTATTGGATTTCGTAAATTCCAGATAATCCAATAAAACTTCCGCATCATGAAAGGTAAATGTCTTCGGTCTGCTTTTTAACTGTTCAATTAGTTTTTCCTTTTGTCCCATTTGTACCCCTTGTTAATTATATTATATTTTTTCTGCTTGTTTTTTGCAACTGTTTTTAGTTGCAAGAATGAAGTTAAAAGCATATTTTCTACCTAATTTCAATGGATTGGAAAATTTCTCCGACATTGGATTCTAATAGAAAACAGATCTGATAATAGAAAAAGGCCCTATGCCATTTATATTAGCATAGAACCTTTGTAATCACAATAGTATTTTATTCTTCCAAAAGCACCCACTGCCCCTCCGGTGCCGCAGCTGTTTTCTCCGTCAGCTCTTATAATCCTCGATCATAGCTTCGATCTCAGCGATCTGCGCTGCGCTGAGCTTCTTGCTCTGGATAAATGCGGCTATCATCTTCGGCAGCGAACCGCCGTAAGCCTTCTCCACGAAAGCCTCCCCCTGTGCTCTATGGTATTCCTCCTTATTCAATACGGAAGATACGATGGCATTCTCATTTTTGAAAATACCGTTCTCACACAGCTTTTTAATGAACGTATAGGTAGTGGATTTCTTCCAGCCGAACTTCTCCGCGCACTGTTTTACCAGTTCTCCGGAACCGATGGGTTCCTCCTCCCAGATCAGCTCTGCAAATTTATATTCTGTCTCCGTCATCTGATACATTCCCATTCCTCCTTGTATCCTTCTTAATCCAGCACTTGCCAATTATGCAATCCTATTGGCTTTTCTGCACTCATCACATTATAAAAGGTCGATAGGATACAGACCTTGTTCTAATCAAAGTCTATATCCTATCGACCCATTTGTCAAGTTCTTATTTTCCGAAATTATCAGCTCTTCGGGCATCCGCTGCAGCTTCCGCAGCCGCCCTGCATCGCCTGTGCCGTAAGATCAAACGGCGTAGTCACCAGACAGATTGCCTGAGAGGAGATTCCCTCTCCACTTCCGGTAAATCCCAGTCCTTCCTCGGTAGTGGCTTTCACATTGACCTGCCCCACATCAATCAACAGAGCCTTGGCAATATTTTCCCGCATGGTATCAATGTGGGGGCGCATCTTCGGTGCCTGCGCGATGATCGTTGCATCAATATTTTCAATGAACACATGATTCTCTTCCAGCAGTTCTCCCACTTTTTCCAACAATTTTATAGAAGAAATGCCCTTGTACGCGGGATCCGTATCCGGAAAATGCTTTCCGATATCTCCCAGTGCCGCTGCTCCCAACAGTGCATCCATGATGGCATGGATCAGGACATCCGCATCCGAATGTCCCAGGAGCCCCTTTTCATAAGGTATTTTCACGCCGCCGATGATGAGGTCTCTTCCCTCCACCAGACGGTGTACGTCATATCCCATTCCGATTCTCATACTTACAACCTTTCCGCAGACGTTATCCTTTTTCAAAAAGTACCGACATCCCTGTGTCTCACCAGATTCTCCAACCATCCAGTCCCAAAACCGTTCTGTCCCGTTGCGGCCAGTGCCGGGTGCCAACAATGTCGTCTGCAATATACGAAATCTCTGTCATTATTTTCTCGCCACAGCACAGTTCATCAGTTCCTCCGTGCTGTCGAATACATAGACGGTATAATTGCCGTCCTCATATACCTTTTCACCCTGCTTTAATGCCGGAACCTCTGCATATTCCGCACACTCTTCCGACGTCAGAAGCAGGAATGTCTCCCCGGTATGATACCCTTCCTCATAATATTTCATGGGAGAAGACCACTTGAAATATTCCAGATGTTCGGGATCTCCGATGTTGCCGATCTCCACTTCGCCATTGGTAAGCTCTGTAATGATATTGGCATTATTATAAGTAGCAAAGCCAAAATCATACCCGTTTTCCGCAAGGAACTGTGCCACGGGACGCTTCGTTTCGTTCTTGTCCACCGTCAGGAAAGACATCACCGTTTTGCCCGTTCCAAGGATCAGACAGATTGTAAGCAACGCCGTCACCGCCAGACGGTCAAATGGCATTTTCTCCTCTTCCAGATAAAAGCACAATACCGGCAGTGCAAAAATAAAAATCGTAATATAATACCGCGGCACCATGGTGCTGGTGGTGAAAATAAACACAAACAGATTTAGGACAAAGCTGACTTTCAGGAAAAGTGTGATCAGGCTGCGAAATCCTGTACTCTGCTTTATCTTTCCGTTCTTCACCGTAACATATCCGTAGATGCCCAGCATCACGAAGGCTGCCATCGTCACAATACCACGCAGGGATAAAAAGCCCTTGTCGGGAATATAACCAAAAAGCATTAACAGACAGCCTACTGCATTCTGGATCCGGTCAAACAGCACCCCGTGGTACAGAGCAATGAAATTCGTGGCACCGTAGGTCTGGAACACATATTTATGGCTGATCCATACCACATTAATGCCGTAGCCCGCTACTGCGAAAAACGCTCCCACTACACTGTAGAGAAAATATTTCATCCGGGTCGTAGGCAGCAAGGCACGAAAACGCTCCTTTGTCATCTCTCCCCGGAAACCCTGGAACTTCTCTCCACTCAACAGATAGAAAAAGGAAGTCAGTACCAGCGGGCACTGTAATGCCAGCAGGTAACGCACGCCGGACATTCCACAGACGATAGCAAGCAACACATAGAATATCCACAGGCTGACGTTGCGTTTTGTACTGTATTCTCCACTGCACAGCCGCAGATACATACCGAAGAACCACAACACCAGAATCACATGGGACATGTAGGTATTGCCCATTTGCATGTGTGTCATCATGGTCTCGGAAAAAGGCAGAAGCAACAGACAGGAGCTTAACACCGTAAGCCCTCTGGATACCTTTAACGGCTTCATAAAATAATAATAGGAAGCCAGCATCAGCCCGTAAAACACCAGATTCGTGATCGTGCGGATCACATGCCAGTTGTTGCAGATCCGGAACAGCGGTCCCATGATCAGCTGTGTATACAGCACACGGAACTCCGTGGAATAATACCAGTTTGTCGTGGAAAAAATGTGATTCTCTTCGGAAAGGATCCGGGAAAAGATCATCTCTGCCGCCATATCGGAATCCAGCCAGTGATCCTGACTGATGATATTTAATCCTAACAGGAGCAAAAGTGTCGCTCCCAATAAAATATAAGGTATCGCTTTTTTCCGTGTTTTCATGGTAACAAACCTTTCTGCATGCATTCTTCCCTAACTATACACGATTTGCCGCGAAAGCACAACTGCGGCTTTTGCGGCAAATACATAAAATTCCTCATCTACTTATGATTTTTTTCTCTTGGGGAAGCTGTTGCCGATGCCCGGCTCTTCCCGCTTCTTTCTCTTTTTTACTTCTCTCTCCGCTCTGTCCCCGGAGTATTTACGGTCCGCTGCCTTTTTGTCGCGGCCGCCCCATTTTCTTCCGTCCTCGCGGTTCTCGTCTCTGCGACGTCTTCTGTCCTCGCCGGAACCGGTGCTGCCATCATCTCTGCGGTCTCTGTCACTGCGGCCGAATCTTCTGCGGTCCCCGTCTTCGCAGCTGAACCTCCGTCTGCCGTCTCCTCTGCCGAAACCACGGCCTTCGCCATCGTTTCTGCCGAAACGTCCCTTCTCTCCGAACCGTCCGCGGCGCTGTACATAATCATCTGCGGCGATCTCCTCGCCCTTGTCGCCGACCTGATATTTCAGCATGGCTGCCGCCAGATCCAGTGCATCGCAGCCTTCCTCTTCCATTTTCCGCTGTAAAAAGCTCTTCATCAGTTCAACGTCTTCGTGCTCATGCAGTTCCCACGCCTTGTTCAGATATTTATCCGCTTTCGCTTTCAGAACCTTTGCTGCGCCGGGAAGCTTTTTCTCGGTAATGGTGGTATGACAGACTCTCTCGATCTCGCGGATCTTACCGATCTCCCTACTGTTGGCAAAGGTAAAGGATCTGCCCTTTCTTCCGGCACGGCCGGTTCTGCCGATACGGTGCACATAGTACTCGATATCCTGCGGAATATCGTAATTAATGACAGCTTCCACATCATCCACATCAATACCTCTGGCTGCCACATCGGTAGCGATCAGAATGCTGGCTCCGCCGTTACGAAAACGGTTCATAGCCACATCACGCTGCGCCTGGGACAGGTCGCCGTGCAGTCCTTCTGCCTGGAAGCCCTGCTGCTTCAACAGATCCGCCAGTTCGTCCACCTTTTTCTTCGTATTACAGAAGATCAGGGTCAGCTTCGGCTGATAGTACTCTAACAGTCTTACACAGGCTGCATCCTTGTCCTGATTTTTCACACGGTAGAATTTCTGGGATACCAATGGAATCGTCAGTTCTTTTGCCGCTACTTTTACTATTTTTGCATCCTTCTGGAACCGGTCCGTGATCTCCAGGATCGGCTTCGGCATGGTAGCGGAGAACAGTGCGGTCTGGTGCTCTCCGGGAATCTGTCCCAAGATCAGCTCCATATCCTCACGGAAGCCCATGTTGAGCATCTCATCCGCTTCATCCAGTACCACCATGTTCACCAGATCCAGCTTAATGGTGCGTCTGCGCATATGGTCCATGACACGTCCCGGGGTTCCCACGATAATCTGTACGCCCCGCAGTCCCGCGATCTGACGGCTGATATCCTGTCCGCCGTAGACCGGCAGTACCTTAATGCCGTGCATGTATTTAGCGATTTTCCGCAGTTCTGCCGCAGCCTGGATTGCCAGTTCTCTGGTAGGACATAAAATAATGGTCTGTAACTTCTTCACATCGGGATTGATGTGCTGAATGGCCGGAATTCCGAAGGCCGCGGTCTTACCGGTACCGGTCTGGGCCTGTCCGATGATGTCCTCCCCCTGTAATAAATAAGGAATCGCCTGCTCCTGGATCGGAGACAGCTTTTCAAATCCCATCTCACGAATGGCACGGACGATACGGTTGTCCAGCAACGGCTCGATGGAGGCAATGCCGTCCTGCGCTTTCACTTCTTCTACTGCTTCGTTCACTTCTTCATTTTCCAAAAAATAACTCACGAAATACTCCTTTAAATTCAAAATCGTGGCAACCTTCAGAACTTCATTCGCAAAATCGCATCTTCATGAAAATCACCTTGGTTCTGAATTGTTGCACAAAAAAAGAAATCATTGCGATGCGCTTCTGATTTCTTCCATCAAATCTCAACAACATTTCGTAGTATAGCACGGAAGCATTGAAAAAACAAGTGATTTCGTTTACCATATAATAAAAAGTAATGCTTCCAAAGCAGAATAACCTAAATTTCGCATTACTATTTATGCCGTTCGGCGGCAGAATGGAGATTTTATGATACAGACATTACACATCGTACCGGAATATAACGAAGAACTGATCTATCCCGCCATCTGCAAAAGCATGGATGCGCTGCACATCGCCGCAGATTTACGCCCGGAGATGAAGATCGTCATCAAGCCCAACCTCGTCATGGCGAAATCCCCGGATTTTCCCGCCACCACGCATCCGCTGGTGGTAAAAGCAGTGATCCGGTGGCTCCGCAAGCAGGGCATACAGCACATCATCATTGCGGAAAGCTCCGGTGGTCTCTACAATGCCGAAGCCATGAGGCATGTGTATCACGTATGCGGCATGGATACTCTTGGGGAAGGTGCAGAACTGAACATGGACTTTTCCGCACAGACCGTGAATTGTCCGGCAGGATTTAAAAATCACAGTTTCCACCTGATCACTCCCATCGTGGAAGCTGACTATATCATTAATATCTGTAAGCTGAAGACCCATGCCATGACCGGCTATTCCGGTGGCATCAAGAATCTCTTCGGCACCATCCCCGGTCTGGAAAAGCCCCAGATGCACTACCGCTGGCCAGAGATCGAAGATTTCTCCAACATGCTCTTGGAGCTGGCTCAGACTGTGGCTCCACAGCTAACCGTCATTGACGCCATTGATGCCATGGAGGGTAACGGTCCCACCGGCGGCACTTCGCATCCTTTGCATATGCTGCTGGCGGCAAAAGATTTCTATACCCAGGACTGCTTCGCCGCAAAACTTATGGGATTAGAACCTACAGAGATCGTCATGCTGCGTCAGGCACTGGAAAAAGGTCTGGCTCGCCCTAAGGAGTTGGCGCTTGTGGGAGATCCGGTTCCGGAAGGCTTATCTCCTTTTCAGAAGCCGGATACCATAAAATTAGATTTTACCAACGGTGTGCCGAAATTTTTACGCAAGCCTTTCATGTTGGTAGCTTCCCGACTGTTGAAATCGTATCCCCAACTGACACCGGAAAAATGTGTGGGATGTGGAAAATGTGCGGAAAGTTGTCCGGCTCATGTGATCAAAATAGAAAACCGCAAGGCAAAATTTCGCAGAAAGGGCTGTATTTCCTGTTTCTGCTGTCAGGAAATGTGTCCCATGAAGGCTATCAGTGTAAAGAAAGCCCTGTAGTTTCCTGCTCTTTGCTATTATTGTTCTAATTGCATACAAAATTTTTACAAAAATATCAAAAAACGTGTTGACAAAGTGTGACTCACATTGTATACTAAACAAGTCGGTTGCGAGAGCAGCTACAATGGAATCTTAGCTCAGCTGGGAGAGCATCTGCCTTACAAGCAGAGGGTCATAGGTTCGAGCCCTATAGGTTCCATTCCAACTTCGGTTGGTCATATGGCGAGATAGCTCAGTTGGCTAGAGCATGCGGTTCATACCCGCAGTGTCGAGGGTTCGAATCCCCCTCTCGCTATTAGGTTAAAAGGGTCGGAAATGCTGATAAATACAGCGTTTCCGATTTTTTTGATTTCTCAAAGTATCAAATAATATGTTTACTTCTGGATTTCTGACGGTGATAATGGTTAAACCAGAGTTTAAAATGCGCCGGTTTTCTCCTCTTAAAACCAGGGTTAAGAAGCCTAAAACAAAAGGTACGAAAGCTGACTCCGTGGAAAAAGTTACGGTTGCCGAACTTCTTCCCTCTTTGGAAAATACGGTTTTAAATAAAAATTAAACTTTAGCATCACCGCTTTCAGCATTCTGATAGACAAAGGAATTAGTGGTCATGGTGATTTCATCTAATATAGCCAGATTTCCGCTTTTCTTTATGCACATTGTTATTTAATAATTTGGACTTGCACACCGCCAAACCCGTTACTGTTCCAAAACAAACTGCTCTGTCTCAGGGTTCCACTTTAATACTGCTACGATTTCTTCAGAACTTATCAATTTATCCTCAGATGCCACAATAATCAAATCATCTACTATATCCATATAATAAAAAGATTCATCTCCAATGATCTTTAGCGCATCTATCGGAATTTCTACCCATTGACTGCCTTCGACAGCTAAAAGCTGAATTTCCTGTGTTGATATTCCTTGATATGTTGTGGTTTTTGATACCAATATTCTGCTTTGTCCGTCACTCGCTTGAATACAGTTTATAACTACTTTATCAGCCGCAAACTCCTTATATGCTACCATTTCTAATGAATCAGCATCTAAAAGGATACCCACCGTTTTATCCAATCCTGCAACATGAGGGGTATTCAAAATCTTGCATAACACGAATATTTCACTGGCATTATCTTGCGAGAAAGAACCAAAATCAATCCGAACTATAACAATATCTAATGCACTGATGTTACCTTCTTCGTAATTCTCTGCTACCTTTTCTATAATCCTGTTATTAAGCTCTGAGACCATATCAGCACTATCCCTGGATTTCGATATTCCACACGCATTGATGCACATCAGCATAAACAACACAAGAACAGAGACCGGCAAAACCTTATTTTTCATCTTACCCATACTCGTCTTAATCTCTTTCTGGCACATTTTCTATTTTAATGTGCAGGATATGATCCTGCAATCAGTGTAATAATACAACAAAATATTCGATGCGGAATCACCATTTTTTGCACGCAATGCGGCACCCATTTGACATAGCCCGTAACGATGTCCTCCCGCACCAGTTGCAATATCTGTGCAACTTACAGCTTTCAAAGCAGGCTGCGTAGAATGATCTTTTGTTCCATTACCACTACAGCTTGAGAAAAAGGCACCCCAAATATAATCATAAGTTGTAGATGATGGTTTATACATTACAATATCCGTTTTAGATTTACCTCCAGAAGTATAAAAAATATTTGCCGTTGCATCTATTGCCTCCTCGGTAACCTTAGTAGGATCATATACCTGACAACAAGAAGATGAGCAAACCTTATAATCTTTACCCGAATGATTCGAATAAACACTCAGCGCATACTCTAAGAAGGTGTTTGCCGCCACTGCCTGTGCTTCATACAATTCACTAACCTGTGTTGAAGTTAGTCCTTTACCAGTGTAATAACTTTTTCCGTAAAGTTCCGAAGATAATACAGTATAGATATATGTCTCTCTATCAACAGTTTTTGTTTGATTATTATAGTAAACCGCAATAGAATTGCTTACATCCGGAACAGAACTCATTGCTCTGGCAACAGATGATGTTGCAAAATTTCCTCTATCTATAATAGAAGGCAGTACAGTTTGTCCTCCTATATCATGCATTATTTCTTCTCTATCCTGCGAAACAGAAAAGTCATCATTTATATAGAATGTAAAAATTGTAGTTCCATCCGCACTGTCAACATCATAATTACTATAATTTGCCGCAAAATACCCTGCTGCATTTATTTCCCAATCGTATGTTCCTGAAGGGAGATTTTTTATTTGAAAACGTCCATCTTCACCCGTAATGACCGCAACTTCCCCATCTACAGAAATTGTAGCATTTGGAATAAAGGCTTCTGTATCATAATCTCTTACAACACCGACAACATTTGCCAAATTATTGTTGGAAAAAGTGTGCATACTTACTGCCAAGTCTACTGTTGCTGCAGAAAGGGCATAATTTTGGAATCCTTCGTCATAATCTTTTTGTGTTATTACCTCTGTCTCATAAAGTAAAGTTCCCTTGCTCACAGTATCCGTTTCTCCACATGCTTCTTCTGCATATGTAGTAATAGCAGAAGTATAAATAGAGCATCCGAACATAACAGCAATTGCCAAAGATATTATTCTTTTCTTCATATTTCACCCTCCCATTTTTTATAGGTAGTGTCAACTTTATACGCTCAAAATCACCCCAACTCCAGTAAAATCAAGTGTTCCAAGGCTGTGCCTTTACCTCCCCTTTCTTTGGCTTGGGTGACCAAAATTTTGCATCGGAAGATCAGTCAAGACCGGACTGAAAGCCGTTAAATTCAACCTTGACGGGGCTTTCGTAAGCAAAATATAATCGTTCACCCCAATGGAAAGGAATACGATTTTTTCATAATTCGGTTTACATTACCTTTTATAATCTGCTCAATATAACCAAGTTCTTTCTCCTTGTGCTACTTTAATGTCAAATATTTATGTTTAATAAATCGGGCTTGCAAATCCTATAAGACTGCTATCTGTTAAATTGTACGTATGTCTCGAAACCTTATCACTCCAGTTTCCATCCACAACAGTAATCTGTGTGCTTGACACCTCAACTACAATGCCAGTGTGGCTACTAGATGTTGTACTCGTGCCCGTAAAGAAAATATCGCCGACCTCAGGTGTATAGCTTCCGTTATAAGCAGAACTGTAATAAAAACAATCCATGTCTTTGAAATTCTTCATTCCTGTCGAGCAGGAAGAATACTTAGGAATAACGGATGTTGATACGCCCGCTTCACTTGCGCACCAACTAACAAATATTGCACACCATGCTGCGGGGTTAAGCCCATACCATTGACCATATTTGGTGTAGTTTGCAGAACCGGCGTTCGCTGTGAAACTATCCAAGTCTGAATTGGAAGCCTTTTCTTTATACCCAACCTGGGATTCTGCAACTCTGACAATTTCAGCACAATAATCAGTATTTATGGAATTCAAGCTGTATAACGCTTCACTAACAGCTTGAATTTCTTCAGAAACATAAGAACAGGATTGGAATCCTGACACAGTCTCCCTATAACTGTCAGACACTACTTTGGCTACATCATATGCCTCATCGTACATGATAGTCAGGTTGTGTTCAATGTCTGCAGTCTTCACAACACCGTCATCTACATATTCCATGCTCTCATATAATGTCACAAAAGTTATTGTATCCTCTATGTCAATCCCAGAAATTTGAAAAGACATATCAGAAACGCTGACGTTATTTTCGGACAATGTAATTCTGTGAGCATTTTCATCGTTCACGATGCCGTTGACAGCCACTGTTCTCAAGCTTTCCGTGTCCCCGGTCATGACTGCTGTTTCCCGACTATCCATGTAGCTTTCTACCAACTCAAGTATCTCCACCCTTTCTGTATCTTCCAGGCCAGCCGCCTCTGCGGGCAAAATCGGAACCATAACAAAGATCATACAAATAGCTAAAAAACTCGCAATATACTTTTTCATTGCTTCCTCTTTTTCTTCATAAAATACCTCTCTTTCTCGTCTGAACTTGTTTAATCTGCCTTCTGGTTAGAAATAAACAAATAACCATCATCCGTCTTTTGTAAAATGACCACCCATTGCCCCCCCTCATACTCTTTTTCGTATTTCAGTATGAGTTTGTTATTTGACTCCCAAGTTCCGGAAGTAACCATACACCAATCAAAATTCGAGTCTCCCATAATCAGATAGTAACTGTCATATTGCTCCAAATAATAGAAACTGTCCAAGCCTGTCTTTTTTGTCTCCGCCAGACTTATTCCCATTTTTTCCTGCAAAAAAGCATCCATTTCATTTGCTGTGATTTTTATGATATCCAAATACGGGGCATCACTACATAACTCTGTCAGCATTGACAGTTCATCCTCCGATACTTCGCCAAACGCTCCTCCAACGCCATTATAAAATAACTCAAACAAGTTAATTTCATCTGGTTGACTATACTCGCTGGATAACAGCATATTGTTCATGTTCGTTATGTCACCATTGAAAAATTCTGTGTTAAACACAGTAATTTCCTTTTCGGAAAGAGTACCGGAAGCCATCTGGCATCCTGAAAACATCAAAATCATAAAAGACAAGATAACCGATAATGCAAGTAAATCCATAACTTTTGTCAATATTTTCATTCAAAATCTCCTCCGTTTCACTTCTCAAATTTCTCGCCATTATAGACTCTTCATGGGCACCACTCCCATCCATAGTTGCAAAGCAGATTTCCCCACCTGCAATACACATTACATTTTTCTACAAACTGATAATTCTTTTCTGCCGATGTTGCCGTTTTAATTTCTCCATTAACACTACACGTCATTGTAACTCGATATGTACCTCTGGAAACCAGATATATTTCCAAGCCAGATGCTGTTATGGTATTGCTCGAACCTTCCCATGATTCCACATTGACCCAGCTACCAGAGACCTTTTCCTGGAACATAGCTTTTACATACATTTTTCAAATGATTTCTGCATTTCCCTATCAGCATTGTGATTACAACTATTAAAAATATTATATTTAGCTCCAAGAAGTAGCTATCCTTTTCAAATATAGTGCAAACTATTCCGATAAAAAAATCCAAGCATAAATATTTCATCAGCTTTATTTTAAAACACTTGTTCTCTTCTTCGTTTATCTCCCTGTTTCTGTTCTCAACTGGATATAACACATACACAAATACTTCCAGGGCGAATAATACAATAAGTGAAACAAATTCATGTAAACAGAGATTCTTAACTACAAGCAGAGTAGTAATATATGTTAAGCATGACAAAACAAAGCATATCCAGAATTTTTCCAAATGCAAACCACCTGCATAGGAACGCAATGGTGAGAAAATCACAAAGAAAAATATCCCTTCTAAGACCATATCGAGTTTCAGTGCGATGAACAAGCTTGCAACCAAAAATAACCCAACTTCCAAGGTTATGACAAATCCATATTCATAGACTTCCCGATCTGCTTCATCAACCATGCTCTTTTTGATAACATAATCTGTCAACAACTTTGCTACTTTTCTCATTTATTTGTTTTTCCTGAATTTCCTCACTTCTTCCGGCTGTTTAGGCTGATGGTATATGAGTGCACATCTGCTGTTTGCAGCTTTTGATAACATTCCATCAGCAACGGATGTTAATGCTTTTGCTAATACAGTTTTCTTTTCATTTTTCTTCATTATGTATACCCCATTAATGAACTATTTTTGTAATCATATCATATTCCCCGCAAGATAATCACTAATATGTCAAAAATACGGCAATAGCTGTCAATTTTCCAGTAGCTTCATGACAACGGTCATCCGTCTTTAGGATATCTTTAATTTTATCCATGAGTTCCGAGTTGTAAAATATCAGACCGAAAGTATATCAACCTTGCACGGGGTTCTAAATTTATAAAAGAATTTTCAGCACTTATCGGCCTGCCGTTATGTTCCTACTTTTTAAACGACGGAGACATCAGAAAAAATGCTAAGCCACAGGTTTTAATCCGTGGCTTAGCACCATATTTTAAGATTCAACTCCCAAAGTCAGGTATCATATTCCCCTCAAAATAATCCCTAATATGTCAAAAATACGGCAATAGCTGTCAATTTTCCGGCAAATTCATAACAACGGTCAGGCAAAATACAGAATCCTGTGCTTCCACTAGAATTTCGCCCTGGTACTTTTCTGCAATTCTTGCTATGGAATTTAATCCATATCCATGTCTGCCGCTTTCTGTTTTTGTGGATTGATATTTTCCGCTTCTGTCGTTTTTTAAGACATGCTCATATGGATTCTTTATCAGCATGACCAGCGCCTGCTTTTTCACTCCCATGGATATTTCTATCACCTTTTGGTGCTGCCTGCAGTCCCGGACAGCTTCTATTGCATTATCCAGTGCATTTCCCAGTGCTATGCCAATATCACATGGTTCCATGGAAAGCTCCTCTGGAATAAATATTTTTAACTGAAATGTAATCCCGTATTCCTTAGCAACGGCATATTTGAAATTAATCAGACAATCAATGGTACTGTTGCCGGTATTGGAAATGTTTTCGGAAATATTGCTGTTTTTGATAATCTGATTCAGGTTTCTGATTACAGACTCTTTATCACTGTTTTCAACGCTGTTTTTTAAAACAATAAGTTTATTCAGCAGATTGTGCCTGTCCTCATAAAATTCCTCCAACATCTTTTTTTGCGATACCGTAATTTTTTCGATCATATCAAATTGCTGGGCATAAACTGTATGTTCTTTTTCATAAGCAAAAACTTTATTTATTTTTACATACAATTCAAAAATAATGACATTAAATAAGATAAGAATGCTGATAGTGATAACAGCAAAAAAGGACTTTCCTTCTGAGCAAAATTCATTGATTGCAATGACTATGCTTCCCACTGGCACCAACAGGAGAAAAAAATAATATTTTCCCGGTACCGGACTCTCCTTTCTTTTTTCTGCCACCATCGACAGTGCATATACAGAAAGGATCATCAGGATGTTCGATAATACCAACCCAATAATATCCCTTTGCTGGCTTTCCCCTATGTCAAAGCTATTGATTAGGGAAAAGACAAAGACCTCAATCAACGACCAGCCTGCATAGAATGTAGCCAATAAAAAGTATTTTTCCTTTCCACGGCTTTGGTAGGCAACCATCGCTATGGACAGAATCAGTAAAATGTTCAGAATGGTTGCAAAAATTTGCAGGCGCCCATTATGATAACCAAAGAAAAATTGGAATATGCAATAAACAATCCACAGAGAAACAGAAAGTATACTATTCTGCTTTTCTTCAAAAAAGCTTCCCCAAAATCTTTTTACAATCCATACGGTTGCGATAACAATAGAAATATTTAATAGAATATCTTCTATTTGATTATACATTGATTTCCCCTCCCAGAAGATGGCTGTATTGTTGGTTAAAGTATTTCTGCCGTTCTTCGCTTATAGGCAGTTTCTTCCCATTTACCAACGTTATTTCTATTTTTGTCCTTGATCTAATCAAATAATAATTTACCAGATAAGACTGATGTACTCTCAAAAAAGGTATTTTTCCATCTGACATTTTTTGTTCTATCTCTGACAGTTTCCCGTTAAATGTGTAATGCTCCCCGTTTTGCGTATATATTGTAGCTTTCCTGGCATTGCTTTCAAAGTATAAAATCTCTTTACATAGAATTTTATATTCTTCATGCTTATAAGAAAAGGTAAAATAGACCATTTTACTGCAGACTCTCTGATAAGTTTCCAGAAATGTCTTTGTCAATATCTCCTCATCGATTGGTTTCTTTATAAATCCAAATACATCCAACCGGAACAATTCCATCATATATTTATCATAGCCTGATACATAAATCAGAAGTACATTATCATCCACCTTCCGTATATTTTCAGCCGCAGTGATGCCATCGCCACCCTTCATCTGAATATCCAAAAAGATGATGTCATACTTTGTTCCTGATGTAACCTGCCTTTTGAGTTCCCTACCACTGTAAAAAACATCAATATTCACGGGAATGCTTTCCCGCTTGCATACTTCAGAAATTATATGCTCTATCTGATTCACAATTACATTTTCATCATCACAAACAGCAATTCTTATCATGTGCACTACCTGCATTATACTTATAAAAGTGGACACATTGGTTAAATAGACTTACTATTAACATAGACACCAAAAGGAGGTATCTTTTATGTCCACAAAACAACATTACGATGAGGATTTCAAACGAACCCTCGTTGAGCTTTACCACAATGGTAAAACTCAGGCCTCTCTTATCAAAGAGTACGGCGTATCTCAAACTGCTCTTTCCAGATGGGTCAAACAGTATTCAACTGTTGAAACTGATGACGGTGAAGTTCTTACTGCAAAGCAGGTGAAAGAGCTTCAAAAACGTATGGCTCAGCTGGAAGAAGAAAACCAAATACTAAAAAAAGCGATTGCCATATTCACGCCACACTCAAGCAACGATTAGATGCCGTGCATAAGCTGCGTCATCAATACGATATCAAAACTCTTTGTCGAGTTCTTCGCATAAATCGCAGTACTTATTACAAGCACTTTTATTCAGATTTAGCACCTCGTACAAAAGAAAATCCGTTGATTCGTAAGCACCTTTTACAAATCTATACTGATTACGATAACTCTCTTGGTGCTTACAAGATCCGTCGTGTATTAGAACGTGATTATGGCATAAACATCAGTCTCGGCAGAGTGGACCGCCTGATGAACACTATGAATCTACCAAAACGTTCCACAGAAAAACCAAAATGGAAAGGTGCCTGGAAAGACAATGGTCCTTGTGAGTAACACTCCCTTTTGAAATCGAGACAGATTCACGTCCCCTCTCGCTTTTAAAATTTCTTACCGCACTTTGGGCAATACTCAAAATTTTCTGCTGTCTCATACCCACAGTAATTGCAATGTTTATAGTTATACCCATAGGTCACTTTTGAAATTCTCTGCAAATGCTCCGGGCGAATCAGTACCTGCTCTCCCCGGGCAATGGCCTTTCCCATCTCCGGATCCAGTTCATACAGCGTATTACAGCAGCTTGTCCGCACATAATAGTGCTTATTCCACTTAATACACGGTATGAAAAACATAGCCCGTCTCCTATCTCACCAGTCCCATGTTGCTTCTGTATTCCTCATTCAGCTGCCGCAGTTCCTTCTCCCCGTTAATGTACGGTTCATAAAATGTATCCACGGAACCACCGCCCAGATTATCACAACCGTTGCAGAAGTCACAGGCTCCACCGCACTGGTTCAAACCCTCCTGTATAATGCGGATCCGCTCTTCTCTCGTTGTATCTTTGATCAGTATACTTTTGATCTCCATATGCCATCACCTTTCCTGATTTATCAATACTATATATCAATAATAATGAAACTGCCTGATATGCGATAACTTTATTTTACCACACATCAGGCAGTCTGTTATCATTTTATTTCTTTACCCCGGCAATATCATCCGGATCCCGGCCTTGATAATTCCGATCCCTACCGGTATTAAAATGATTGTACAGCAGAAGATCACTCCCACGCCCGACAGGATGAGGCCGATGGGCAACAGGATCAGCAGCCACACACAGGCCTTTAAAATTGCCCCGGTAATCTTATATGCGATTCCGAATAAAATGGTTAACAGCAACAGACACAATATAAATGAAATCATAATTTTTCTCCTTTCCATAATGTAGGCCACATGCTTCACAGAAAAAACTCCTGTCTTTGTAGCTATTATATCCGGTTGTCCCACCATTTTCAGTACGTAATGTTGCACGATAAGTCATCCTAATATAGGAAAAGGACAGAGGATATCCTCTGCCCTTTTCTAGGCTGTTTCTATGCTGTTTCTTCAGGAATGGTCCCGGAACATAATGCATTCCTTCACTGTTTCCAACAGCTTCTTTTCATCCATCGGCTGTTGATAATGTCTTCCGCAAAGGCATTGGCGCTCATGGCAATGATGGGGACATTTCCGGCATCCGACCGTTTCATGGACCGGATCCTGCGGGTGGCATCCCAGCCATTTAGCTTCGGCATCATAATGTCCATGAAGATCACATCGTAATATCCCAGCTCAGATTTTTGAACTTTTGTACCGCCTCTTCTCCGTCTGCAGCGCACTCTACGTGGATCCCGTAATCCTCCAGCATGAATTTTGTGATCTCCATGTTGAGTTCATTGTCCTCTGCTAACAGCGCCCGCAGACCTTCCACCGGGATTTCCTCATAGTTTACGTTCTTCTCCTTCTCCACCGGTTCCCCGATTTTGAACGGAAGTGTCATGGTCACAGTAGTTCCGACGCCTTTTTTACTCTCTATGGCAATGTCTCCATCCAGCCTGTCCACGATTTTCTTTGCAATGGCAAGTCCCAGTCCTGTGCCTTCGTACCTGGATCTGCTGGTCTCATTCTCCTGCGTGAACGGTTCAAAAGCATGTTCCAGAAAGGTTTCACTCATGCCGATACCAGTATCGGCACAGCCGAATTCATAGACTACCCGCTCCTCGTCCGCATATTTTTCTGCACACCAGACACGCACACTGCCGCCCGGTCCGGTAAATTTAACCGCATTATCAGAAATATTGGTCAGCAGTCTCTCCACATAGATCGGATTCCCTGCCAGATCCATATGGCGGATATCACTCTGTTCCCAGTCAACAATATATTCCACATTCTTTTCTGCCGCCTGCTTCTGCTTGCCGAGGTTAACCCGGTTCAGCAGTTCTGCCAGATTAAACGGAATCTCCTGTTCCACTACACCTCCCGACTCCAGTTTGTTCATATCCAGAATATCATTCACGATAGAGACCAGATACTTCGATGAAGTCATGATCTGTTCCCGGCACTTTCTCTGTACCTCCAGATCATCCGGATAACGGTTTGCCAGATTCAGCGTGCCGATAATGCCATTCATGGGTGTCCGGATATCATGACTCATATTTGACAGGAAACGGGCCTTCAAAGCTGCTGCCTTCCTGGCTTCCTCCACCTGATACATCAGTTCATGTTCCCACTTCTTGGTATCGCTGATGCTGCGGATCAGGCAGAGCACATGGGTCAGTACACCGTTTTCGTCTCTCTTTTTTTCCACAAAACGGAGTCTGTGCCAGTCGCCATCCTTCATCCGGTATTCTAGGACTAACGTCTCTTCATTCTTCATGCGTTCCGGCAGGGTCTTCAGATCCACAAATTTGAAAAATGCCTCCTGATACTCCTCCGCCACGTATTGTCTGCATACCTTTTCATTGCTTTCCGACAGCTTTCCCGATTTCGTGAACTTCAGATGCTCGGTATCCCGGTTATTGATCTCTTCGAAATAATCTGCCTGAATATCGATCCGTGAAATATACTGGTAAGTTCTGGCGATGGAGGAAATGATCTCGTTACTCAGCTTCACTTTCTCCAATGTGTCCTGTAACTGCTTCTGGATTGCTTTTTCTTTGTACAGAATGCTGTCTATATTCCGGCAATAATTTATTCAGGATGTCATTTTCGTTCTGCTCATAGTTTAAAGACATCGTTTTCCCCTTCTACGGCACAATAAAAGCCGTCTGCCAAAAATGTGCACTGACAGACGGCTCACGATAAACATACTCCCCTACACTCAGGAATCTGCTGCAACCGGCTGTCATAGTCTGATTTTTCTCTATGTTCAGACCTTAGACCCATCTGGCTTTGTGTCCCCGTTTTTCAGCGGGTTTACTAAATAGATATTATTTTTATTACATTTTCTCCGGAGCTTCGAATCCCAGCATATCAATACAGGTCTCCAGGATATCTCTGGTCAGCACTAAAAGTGCTACCAGTCCCTGCTTACGCTCCTCATTCTCTTCACCTAAGATCTTGGTCTCATGGTAGAAGTGGTTGAACGCATTGGCAAGATCGTAAATATAGGCACATACCTTATGGGGTGCCAGTTCTTCTCCAGCGGTAGCGATCATGGTATTGAACTGTGCCAGTTCCATGGCAAGCTCTTTCTCGGACGCATTACCGGGCTGCTGTAATTTTACAGCGGTCAGGTCTCCGCCCTGCTCCTTGTATTTATTCAAAATAGACTTGATTCGCACAATGGTATACAGGATGTAGGGGCCGGTATCTCCCTCGAAGGAGGTGAAACGGTCGATATCAAAAACATAATCCTTGGATGCCTGATTGGACAGATCACCGTATTTTAACGCGGAGATAGCTACCACGTCCGCTACCTTTCTCGCCTCGGCATCTTCCATATCGCGGCCTTCCTTGATCTTTTTGTACATCTCATCCTGGGTATCCTTGATCAGGTTCTCGAGACGCATAACACCGCCCTGTCTGGTCTTGAAGGGTTTGCCATCCTTGCCGTTCATGGTGCCGAAGCCTAAGAACTTCAGCTCCGTCTCAGGCTCTACCAGCTTTGTCTTGCGGGCACAGCGGAATACCTGCTCAAAATACAGTTCCTGACGCTTGTCTACCACATAGATCAGCTCATCGGGATGATACAGCTTCATACGCTCCATAATGGTAGCGAGGTCTGTGGTATTGTACAGGGAGGCTCCGTCGGATTTTAAGATCATGCAGGGAGGGATCTCCTTGGTGTCGGTGTCTTCCTTGACATCCACTACCAGCGCACCCTCGCTTAAGTGTGCATAGCCGTTGTCCTTCATATAAGCGACCATCTCGGGGATGATGTCATGGACATCGCTCTCGCCCTTCCACAGATCGAATTCTACATTTAATTTGGAATAATTCTTCTTCAGGTCGTTCACAGACACATTGATGATGTGCTTCCACAGGGCACGGTAGCCTCTGACACCGCTCTGTAATTTGAAGGTCGCTTCCATCGCCTTTGCCTTGTACTCGGGATCTTCCTTGGACTTAGCGCTGGCTGCGGGATAGATCTCCTCCAGTTCACTGATGGTAAACGGTGCCTCTTCGGGGTATTCCCCGGTGTAGTTCTCATCAAAATATACCAGCTCCGGCTGTCTCTCCTGTAAACCGGTGATCACCAGACCCATCTGTAATCCCCAGTCACCGAGATGCACATCACCGATGACCTCATGACCCACATAACGGCTGATGCGCTTTACGCTCTCACCGATCACTGCGGAACGTAAATGTCCCACATGCAGAGGCTTCGCCACGTTGGGTCCGCCGTAGTCGATGATGATCTTCTTGGGATGTTCCGGCTTCTCGAGACCGAATTTTTCATTTGCTTCCATGCCCTGTAAATAGGTGAGCAAAAATGCCTCGCTGACCTTCAGGTTCAAAAATCCGGGGGCTACTGCCACCACTTCGGAAAACACTTTGCTGTCTGCAAGCTTTGTTGCCACATCGTTTGCGATCATGATGGGGGCTTTTTTATACAGCTTTGCTCCCGCCATGGCGCCGTTACACTGATATTCGCACAGGTCGGGACGGTTGGAAAGCATTACTTTTCCAAGATTCCCGTCATAGCCGGCTGCGGTAAATGCCTGCTGCATTTCCTCTGTCAGCATTTCTAAAAATTTCTTCATGTCAGTCAATCCTCATACCTTTCAGTAATCTGCCGGTATTCCGTTACTGCCTGTAATGTACCGGAATATCTTGTACAGTCACATTTTCTATCTCTCACGCTTCTGCGCTGTTTTCAATATTTCTACTATATCCTAAAATCCATTATCCCGCAAGACGCAATTACGCATTTATAACCTGTGCTTCCCGCTCCGCCTTGGAAAAGGCACAGCCGCAGTAATTCTGCCGGTACAGCTCATACTCTGCGGACAGTTCGATGGATCTCTTATACCCGTTCTTTTTCTTGAAATCCGAGGGCAGCCAGGGGATACTATATTCCCCGGACAGTGCCTGTCCGATCTCATTGATCTTCGCTGCATTTTTCAGAGGGCTGATGGTCAGGGTCGTGGCAAAATAGTCATAACCGCCAGTTGCCGCCAGCTCCGCAGTCCTGCGCAGCCGCAGGTCGAAGCAGCGCAGGCACCTCTCTCCCCCTTCGGGACAGTTCTCATAGCCCTTCGCCATCTCATAAAAACGCTCCGGTTCATAATCTCCCTCCACGATGTCGATGGGCCAGCCTTTTTCTTCTTTATTATAAGCGTCGATCAGACGCTTCTGCTCCGCCACGCGCTTTTGGTATTCTTCCGAAAAGGAAATGTTGGGATTGTAATAAAATACCGTGATCAAAAAATAACGGCACAAATATTCCAGACAATAACTGCTGCAGGGTGCACAGCAGCTATGCAGAAACAGGCGGGGCGGCCGGTAATCCGACGCTGCCTCGCCCTTCTCCTGTAAGGTATTTAAAATTTTCTCTAATTCTTTCTGATAATTTACCTGATTCATACGGTTCTCTTTTCATTTATACTCTAGCATTACGCTCATTATAGCATATTTTTTTAGAGATGCCGCAATCATTTTTTCGAAAGCTCCTCCGCTACACCAGACTGATCATCCACTTCTTTTAAAATACATTCCACGAACTACAGCAGATAAAATCCGGCGCTGCCTCCGGGCACAGTAACCTTTCCGCCTGCAAATGCAGCTTCCCCACCTAAGGTATACAAAGCTTCCTTTACCGCATAGTCTCCGTCGAAGCTGACCTCTCTGTCCGCCGGATTGATAATGATCAGAATCTTCTCCTTGTCGTCACTGCGCAGGTAGGCCAACGGATACTGATCAGCCTCAGCATAGACGAACTCAATCTCTCCGCGGCTCTGCAAGGCGCTGTGCGCCTGACGGATGTTAATTAACTTCTGGATCTCATGGTACAGGGAATCCGGATCTGCCATCTGCGCCTCCACCGTGGGACGGTCAGTGGCTTCGTCCTGTTTTACATAGAGCTTTTCCTTCGGTGCCGCACTGAAACCGGCGTTGGTGGTATGATCCCACTGCATGGGCGAGCGGGAACCGGTGCGTCCGTAACCGCCCTCTACGGAGTGCAGATTTTCCACATAGCGCATACCAATCTCATCACCGTAATACAGGAACGGTGCACCTGGCATGGACAGAAGGAATGCAAATGCCACCTTTAATTCCTCCCCATGAATGCTTCTCGCCAGACGATCCATATCATGGTTGCCGGAGGGAATACAGATCAGACCCTTGCGCTGTGCCTTTTCATAATTTTCCTTATATTTCTCCACGAAGGCTGCCACATCGCCTTTACCTCTTCCGGAGAAGAAAGGCTCCTCGCAGCGGAACAGATCGTTATAATGAGACGGTCCAAAATGAAGTAAAAAGTCCATATGGAAGCCGCCCTGCAGGGACTTGTCCGGTTCTCCCCACTCGGATACCAACACTGCCTCGGGGAACTCTGCATCCAGGAACGCTCTTACCTTTCTCCACAGAGCAATGTTTCCCTTGCCGTCCTCATCGTTTTTCACCAGAGAACCTGCCATATCCACACGGAAACCGTCACAGCCCATGCCGATCCAGAACCGCATGACATTTTCCATCTCTGCAAGCGTCGCCTTAGGACCCGGATCATCGGGATCCTGCTGCCAGTCCTGTGTCTTTTTATAAAATCCGTAATTGAGTGCCGGCTGGTGTGCGAAAAAGTTCACGATCACTGAGCCCTCTCTCTCGGAGATACCGCACAGACTTCCCATATTCTCCAACTGTCCCCAGGTGCTGTCGGTCCAGATATAACGATCAGTAAATTCATTACGATCTGCCTTACAGGACTCCTTAAACCAGGGATGTGCCACGGAGGTATGTCCCGGCACCAGGTCTAACAGGATATGCATATTCCGCTTGTGTACTTCGTTAAACAGGCGCTTCAGGTCCGCATTGGTGCCGTATCTGGGAGCTGCCTGATAGTAGTCCGCCACATCATAGCCTGCGTCTCCGAAGGGTGATGCAAAACAGGGGTTCATCCAGATTGCATTGCATCCCAGTTCCTTAATATAATCCAGTCTTTCTATGATACCCTGAAAATCGCCGATACCGTCACCGTTGGTATCCAGAAAAGACTGGGGATAAATTTCATAAAAGATTGCATTATCAAGCCATTTTGCCATAGTGTACTCCTTCCTGTGTGCTTTATTTTTATTGCAAAAAACGTTTTCCGATACTTTCTTTTAACATACCACAGAATGGCTACTTGTACAACTGCGAAAAAACATCTATAATAAAATGATGCCAGGTTCTAAAGGTCTAAGCCCATATGAGCTTGCTCATAGGTGGGTGAAAGACCTTGAGACCCGCCCCGATATGAGCATAAAAGGGAAGCGTAAGCTTCACGATATGCGAATAGCGGGCAGGGTGCTATGTGCCAGTGGCACATGTTTAGCACGGACCGAAGCGGAGCGTAGAAGTGAGAGTGCGTAGCACAAAACAATCCGCAGGCATCCAACTAGGATAAAATAAGAACGAGGTCTATCATGTTAACACAAAAAGTAAGCACCATCGATGAACTCCTGCAGTTCGTCAGTACGTTACGCCAAAAGCACGGCGTCCGCCTCTGGTTCCGCGGGGAAGAGAATGCGGATCTGACTTTGATCCCTTCCATCCAACGAAGCCAGAAAAGGCTGGACTCCGAACGCTATATTGCCAATGATTTCTATATCCGGGCGAGACAGATCCTGGACAATCCTCCCGACAAACACAATTACGCCGGCTGGGTCTCCCTGATGCAGCACTACGGTCTGCCCACGAGAATGTTAGACTGGACCCAGTCTCCCCTGATCGCCGTATTTTTCGCCACGGAGACTTACCGGGAGACTCCGGACACCGATGCCTGCGTCTGGGTACTGACACCGGGTCTGTTGAACGAGAAGGAAGGCTTCGGCAACTGCATCTATCCCATTGATGCGGACACCACACAGGAAATGCTTCTGCCCGCCTTCAAACACAACCACCACAATCCGGAATTGAAAAACAAGATCCTGGCTTGCAGCTCCACGGAGAACAACCTCCGCATGTACTCCCAGTACTCCAACTTCACCGTACATAACTCTCTGGAACGTCTGGAAGATATCTGCGATGAAAATATGCTGTATAAGATCATTATTCCCTCCGGGCGGAAACAATACTTTATTGAAAGTCTGCGGGTATTCGGCATCTCCGAGAGCTTCGTATACCCCGACCTGGATCATATATCCAGCGATTTGAAAGATTCCTATGGAATCTGAAAATCATTTGCGATTTTGAAGGACTCCTATGGGATTTAGATTCATTAATTAAGAAAGGAAATATACACATGAAAATCGTATTACAGCATCTGACCAAGAAATTCCCCGCCCGCGGTCCTGTCCGCGGCAGGAAGAACCGTGAGGATGTCATTGCCGTGAATGACTTCGACTTCGAGATCCCCGACGGCAAGCTGATCGGACTCTTAGGTCCCTCCGGCTGTGGCAAAAGTACTGCCCTGAATCTGATCTGCGGTCTGCTGAAACCCACCGATGGCAAAATCTTTTTCGGCGAAGATGATGTCACCGGACTTCCTCCCGAGAACCGCGGTGTCGGCATGGTGTTCCAGAACTATGCCCTCTACCCCCACCTCACTGTGGAGAAAAATATTCAGTTCCCCTTAGAGAACCTGAAGGGTGCTGACAAGCTTTCCAAAGAAGAGATGAGCAAGCGCGTGCTGGAAGCAGCAAAGCTGGTACAGATCGACCACCTGTTAGAGCGCAAACCCAATGAGCTCTCCGGCGGTCAGCAGCAGCGTGTTGCCATCGCCAGAGCCTTAGTCAAGCTGCCTCGCGTTCTTCTTTTGGATGAGCCCCTCTCAAATCTGGATGCCAGACTCCGTCTCCAGACCAGAGAAGAGATCCGCCGGATCCAGCAGGAGACACAGATCACCACCATCTTCGTTACCCACGATCAGGACGAAGCCATGAGCATCTCCGATATGATCGTCGTGATGAAGGACGGTATCGTACAGCAGATCGGCAAGCCCCAGAACGTATACGATGATCCCGTGAATCTGTTCGTTGCAAAGTTCCTCGGCACGCCTCCCATCAATGTATTTTCCGGTGAGGTAAAAAATGAGCAGTTATACATTGGCTCCGAGGCTGTCCTGTCCACTCCCGGAGTAGCGGACCAGCCCGTGCATGTCGGCATCCGCCCGGAAGGCTTCATCTTAAAAGAGGACGGACCTCTCTCCTGCGATCTGGTGCGTCTGGAGGTCATGGGCCGGGATGTGAGCATTGTTTCCACCCATGAGAAGTCCCAGAACGTTACCATCCGTTCCATCATTGATGCGGACGAAGGGAAATCTCTTCCCACCGGAAAAGTGCATTTCGCCTTAAAACCCGCAAAAGTATTCCTCTTTTGCACCGACACCGAAGAACGCATCCGTTTTTAATATTTTATCCGATTTTGCAGTCCGGCGGTATTCATGGGCTGCAGAAAGAATTGAGGTTTCTTATGGAAAAACAAAATATGAAAGCCTGGCTCTATCTATTGCCGGCATTCCTGTTTCTGGGTGCTTTTATGATCTATCCTCTTATCGACGTATTCGTGTACTCCTTTGAAGAGGGTTACAATTCCGCATCCCAGACCTTTTACGGCGTAGGCATGTACAATTACTCCTATGTGCTCCACGATCCGTACTTTTTACAGGCACTGAAAAATACCTTCATTCTGGTCATTATCACCGTTCCGGTCTCCACCGGACTGGCACTTCTGATCTCCGCCGCCCTAAGCTCCATCAAGCCTCTGCGGGATCTGTTCCAGACCATATTTTTCCTGCCCTACGTAACCAATACTCTGGCGGTCGGTCTGGTCTTCATGATTCTTTTCAAAAAGACCCCTTACTCCGACGGTCTGATCAATCTGCTGATCCAGTTTTTCGGCGGCAGCTCCGTGGATTTCATCGACGGACCCTACTGGGCGAAAATGTTCGTGCTGTGCTTTTACACCATCTGGATCGTTATGCCTTTTAAGATTCTGATCCTGACCAGTGCTCTCGCCAGTGTAAACCCCATGTACTACAATGCGGCACGAGTGGACGGCACTTCCCGTTTCCGGATGTTCACGAAGATCACTCTGCCCATGATCTCCCCCATGGTATTCTACCTGATCATCACCGGTTTTATCGGTGCATTCAAGGCCTACAGTGATGCTGTGGCACTCTTCGGAACGAACTTAAATGCCGCAGAAATGAATACCATCGTCGGCTACGTCTACGACATGCTCTATGGTGACAGCGGCGGCTATCCTTCCTATGCTTCCGCGGCGGCGATCCTGCTGTTCGCCATCGTCCTGACTATCACCTGCATCAATCTGCTGGTCAGCAAAAAACATGTCCATTATGTATAGGAAAGGAGGTCTTTGTGATGTCTGATGTTACATCTGATTATGAAAAAATCGAGAAACGCACCCGGATCCGCGGCAATATCCGCAATGGGATCGTCTACTTTTTTCTGTGTCTGTGGGCACTGATCGTACTGTTCCCTTTTTACTGGATGGTACTGACCTCCGTAAAAAGCTACGGCTCCTATAATGCAGAATATATTCCGAAGTTTTTCACCCTGTCTCCCACTTTACAGAACTACGTGGACGCTTTTACCACTGTTTCTCTGGGAAGATACCTGTGGAACACTTTGTTTTTCACCGTGGTCACCACTGCCATCATGCTGGTGGTCATCACCCTGGCAGCCTTCGCTTTTGCAAGGTTGAACTTTGCCGGAAAAGATCTGATCTTTACGTTATTTTTATCTCTGATGATGATTCCCAATGAACTGGTGGTCATTACGAATTTCACCACCATCACGAATCTGGATCTGCGCAATACCTTCACCGGTCTGATCCTGCCTTCCGTGACTAGCGTATTTTATATCTATCTGCTACGGGAGAATTTCGCACAGATTCCGGACGAGCTGTATTATGCCGCCAAGGTAGACGGTACTTCCGATCTGCGATATCTGCGCAAGGTCATGGTGCCCATCTGCAAGCCCACGCTGATCACCATCGTGATCCTAAAGGTTATTGAATGCTGGAACTCCTATGTGTGGCCCAGACTGATCACCGATGATCCGGATTACTATCTGGTATCCAACGGCATCCAGGAGATCCGTGAGAATGGTTTCGGCAGAGAGAACATCCCCGCCATGATGGCTGCGGTGGTCGTGATTTCCGTCCCTCTGGTGGTGTTGTTCCTCGTATTCCGTAAAAAAGTCATGGCAGGCGTTGCCAGAGGAGGTACCAAAGGATGAGTCGATTCAGCAAAAAACTGGCATTATTATGTGCCGTGGGCACTCTGTCTCTGTCCCTGACCGGCTGCCATGGTTCGAAAGGCCTGCCGGAATTCACTGTTCCTGAGGAGTTCGATACTTCCAGGAACTATGAGATCACCTTCTGGGCGAAAAATGATACCAACAAAACCCAGACGGAAATCTACAAGAAAGCCATTGCGGATTTTGAAGCCCTGTATCCCAATATCACGGTGAACCTGAATCTATACACGGATTACGGCAAAATTTACAACGATGTCATTACCAATATTTCCACCAATACGACACCCAATGTCTGTATCACCTACCCGGATCACATTGCCACCTACCTCACCGGGCAGAATACTGTAGTTCCTCTGGATGACCTGTTTGCCGATGAAAAATACGGTCTGGGCGGCACAGATCTTGCCTATGACGGTCCTGCCAGAGAAGAAGTCATTCCTCAGTTTTTGAATGAATGCTCCATCGACGGTCATTACTATGCCGTTCCTTACATGCGTTCCACCGAGGCCTGCTACGTGAATAAGACCTACGTGGAAAATCTTGGATATACTCTGCCGGATGTACTGACCTGGGACTTCATCTGGGAAGTCTCCGAGGCTGCCACCGCCCAAAATGCGGACGGCACCTATGTGGTCAACGGGCAGAATGTACTGATCCCATTTATCTACAAGTCCACCGACAACATGATGATCCAGATGTTAAAGCAAAAGAACGCGGGATATTCCACAGCTGACGGCAACATTGAACTTTTCAACGATACCACCACGGATCTCCTGTACGATATTGCCGGACATGTAAAAAGCGGTGCCTTTTCCACCTTCAAGATCTCCGGTTATCCTGCGAACTTCCTGAATGCCGGGCAATGTATTTTCGCCATTGATTCCACTGCCGGAGCCACCTGGATGGGTACGGACGCTCCGCTGTCGGATATCAGCGAGGATTCTCTGGTGCAGTTTGAGACCGCCGTGCGGATGATTCCCCAGTTTGACCCGGAGCAACCCGAAATGATCTCCCAGGGTCCTTCCGTCTGCGTCTTCAATAAATCAGACTCCCAGGAAGTACTGGCATCCTGGCTGTTTGCCCAGTATCTGCTCACCAACGATGTGCAGATCGCTTATTCCGAGACAGAAGGCTATGTACCTGTAACCTCTAAAGCACAGAACTCCGCAGAGTATCAGGAGTATCTGTCCGAATGCGGTGCGGATAACAGTACGCATTATGCGGTGAAAATTGAGGCTTCCAAGCTGTTGCTTGACAACGTAGACAACACCTTCGTTACACCGGTATTTAACGGTTCCGCATCCTTACGTGATGCTTCCGGACAGTTGATTGAAAACGTGGTGAAGTCCACCCGCAGAAAAGAAACTGTGGACGATGCCTACATGCAGAAGCTTTACAGCGATGTGGAGAGCCTGTACCGTCTCGGTCAGGGAAGTGATGCCTCCTTCGGTAAAAAGGAACTGGGTGCCATGCCCCGGGCTTCCGTGATCCTGTTAAGCACACTTGTAGTCACCTGGGTTCTGATCCTCCTGTATGTAGGGCGGGAATATTTAAAAAACAGAAAGAAGTAATTTTTCAGCCCCATTCGTAAGATAATATCTGGTGGTATTATCCTGCGCATGGGGCTCTTTTTGCAAAAAATCTTGATTTATCTTGCATTTCAGGTATAATGGAACTGTTCGGTGTCTGAATGCGCCGGATAAATTGAGGAGATGTCTGTGTATCTGCACAGACCCATATGCGCCACAAGCGCAGGAATGGAGGATTATTATGAAAAAGAAGACACTTGCATTAACCATGGCTATGGCTCTGGTTCTGTCTCTCGCTGCATGTGGAAACAGCAATGCAGACGTTGCTGCTGAATCTACCGCTGCTGCCACCACTGAGGCTGCTACCGAAGCTGCTGCTACAGAAGCTTCTACCGAGGCTGCTGAAGCTGTTGCTGACGAGAAGTCCGAGGGTGTTATGACCTACGAAGAGTACATGGCTGCTGATCTCGATTCCGAAGTTGTGATCGAGGCTTATGTTCAGGCAAAACAGTCCTGGTGGGAAGACAAGGCTACCCTGTACACCCAGGATCAGGACGGTGCTTACTTCATTTACAATTCTGTATGTTCTGAAGAGGATTATGCAAAGCTGGTACCCGGTACCAAGATCAAAGTAACCGGTTATAAGACCGAGTGGTCCGGTGAAGTAGAGATCGCTGAAGGTGCTACCTTCGAGATCGAAGAGGGCAGCTACATTGCTCCCGTTACCGATGTTACCGATCTGTTAGGTACTGATGATCTGATCAACTATCAGAACCAGTTCGTAGCTTTCAAGGGTATGACTGTAGAAGCCAGCCAGGATGCCACCGGCAATGACGTTGCTTTCCTGTACAACTACGATGGTTCCGGTGAAGACGGTAACGACCTGTACTTCAACGTTTCTCTGAATGGTCAGACCTATACCTTCACCGTTGAGTCTTATCTGTGCGACAACACCACCGATGTTTACAACGCAGTAAAGAACTTAAAGATCGGTGACACTGTTGATATGGAAGGCTTCCTGTACTGGTACGAAGGTGTGAACCCTCACATCACTTCCGTGACTGTGAAGTAATTTCATCAGATATTAAGCTATATTGGCAATAAAAAGAACTGGCTTCCCAGGAAGACAGTTCTTTTTTATTGTCCACTTATATGCTTTACTTATCTGTTGCCAGGTACACCTGCGCATACCTATCTTCTCTCTGCCTGTCGGAATTCTTCTGCCTCCATCAGCGTCTCAGCGATCTCCTTCTCTGGCTCTACTATCTATGCGAAGCGATCAACCTTTATTTTCTGCTCTCCAGCCATTGTTTCGCGATTTGGAATCCCTCCATGGGAACGCAGAATCGCTGATCTCTAGGCGGCTGCAATGCGGTATCCAGTTCCTCCATATCGAACCACTCCACACTCTCCACTTCCTCTTTTTGCAGGATAAGCTTCGCAGCATCTACCGGCTTAGTGTACATATAGACGAATGCAACCTCGTTGTCCCGAAACATTTTTCCATGAAATTCCTTTTCGTATTGAATATCAAAACATCCGGCGAATTGCAGTTCCTCTTTAGATGCCTGGATTCCCAGTTCTTCGTGAAGTTCCCGTATTGCAGATTCCTCCGGCTCGTCCCCCGCCTGAATATGTCCAGCGGAAGAAGTATCGAACCTCCCCGGAAAGCTGTCTTTTTCTGCAGAGCGTTTCTGCAATAACAACTGTGCCTTCCCATCCTGTTCTCTTATGATCCAGATATGGGCGGTTCTGTGGCGGACACCCTTTTTATGTGCCTGTGTGCGTTCTATGGTCTCCCCTGTGGGAATGCCTTTTTCATCTACGATGTCAAAAAATTCCATGGTGTTATGGCTCCTTTGTGTTTCTTTGTAGCTTTCCTATCTAAGATCTAATACCATCAAATCAAAATCGTAGTATTCCCCGTCGATCTTAAAATATGCCGGCGAGGTCCCGATTTTCCGGAAGCCATATTTCTCATAGACATGAATAGCTCGTATATTATCGCTTCGAACTTCCAGATTGATCAGTTCTATCGTATGTTCTTTTGCATACATAATGCATTTTTGTAACAGCGCCCTGCCAATTCCCTGCCCCCATTCCGACTTGACCACAGAGATTCCGAATTCGGCGCGGTGGCTCATCCTTCTGGAAAATCCGCTTAGACTGGCATCTCCGATAATCTCTCCATTTTTCCATACTACATAGAGAACGGAATGTTCCTCCTTATTTATATTCTGTATAAATTTCTCTTCCTCTTCTGTCGAAATAGGAAGCCCTTCTTTTCCAAAGGACAGATAATCTGTCTCTCCACCTACCTGCGCTAAATATGCGATGATCTTCTCCGCATCTTCCGGTGTAGCTTCTCTGATATCAAATTCTTCCATAGCTGCCTCCCCTTCGCAAGATTACAAATTTTATTCATAATCAAAGATAGTCTTGGACTGAATAGCATCTCCGTATTTTGCCTTCCATTCCTGATGGGTCGCAGAAGCATCGTACACAGGCAGTGCCTCCGGATCCATCTCCATTTCGATCATCAGGTCATGCCGGTTCGGTCTCGGTGTCACATTTTCATAAATGTTCACCGTATGAACGCCTTCTATCTGCTTCGTCCGATTGAAGATCTTCTTGATGTCCGCAAGCATCTCCCTGCTCGCCGCATCCTCCCGGTTCCATATATTATCTTTAAATTTTACAATGATCAGGTGCTTCATTTTGCATATCCCCCTTATTTTACTATTACTGATATGTTTTATCCTACCACGGCATCCCATTTGCTACAACCAAAATATTCCTGCAAGATCATTTCTACTTTGTCTGCATTCAGAGGACACTGCTTTGTTTCATAGGTGAGAATCAGATTTACCGAAGGAATGATACCATGTCGGCAATATAGCTTTATTTTGTCACAAGCATGATTGCAATAATCCGGATTATCCATCATCCCAAAGTGCTCCCAATAGAAATATTGTCCCGTAAAGGGATGTCGTATCACGAAATCTGGATATAAAATTATTCCATCCAAAACCAGTTTTTCTTCATAGTGAAACGGTATTTTATTTTGATATAGCATTCTGTCAATAATTGCTTCTGATTTAGACCGCAACATCTTCCCATGCGTTCCTTGTACCAATAAATTTTCCGGATGCTTTGTACATTTTTCATAGGGTTCCTCCTGCCACCGCTCCAGTTCCTTATCCAATGGTCTGAAATTCTTAGCCAGCAATTTTCCATATTCCGGATGATTTAATAGATGTTCGGAGTTTATTTTCATCTTGTCTGTCTTCTTCAAGTAGGCTTCCCATCCCGCTGCTTCACTCTCCAATTCCTTTTTTCTATACTCATAGTATTTCTTCAATGCCAGTATTTCTGCCTGATTTCTTTCGGTTTTCGGAAGATAGCGTATTCCATTTTCCTCTTTTACTTTCCATTTGTAGCGGTTTTCATTTTTGAAGCATTGCAATTCTCCTTGCGGAAATTTTTTGTCCAATTTTGTTATCTTTTCTAATTCCTTATTAATTTCTTCTATTCTGTTTTTTATATTTTCGCGTGTAGTTTTCACTTTTCCTCCTTCTGCACACTGGCTTCTTGACTTCTCTGGGGCTTATTCTTACTTTTCTTTCTCCTACGCCCCAGCTTCTTGACTTCCCCAGGGCTTGTTCTTACTTTTCTTCCTCTCACGCCCCGGCTTCTTGACTTCTCCGGGGCTTATTCTTACTTTTCTTTCTCCTACGCCCCGGCTTCTTGACTTCTCCAGGGCTTATTCTTACTTTTCTTCCTCCTACGCCCCGGCTTCTCGATTTCCCCGGGGCTTATTCTTACTTTTCTTTTTCCTACGCCCCAACTTCTTGACTTCCCCGGGGCTTATTCTTACTTTTCTTTCTCCTACGCCCCGGCTTCTTGACTTCTCCGGGGCTCATTCTTACTTTTCTTCCTCTCACGCCCCGGCTTCTTGACTTCCCCGGGGCTTATTCTTACTTTTCTTCCTCTCACGCCCCAGCTTCTTGACTTCCCCGGGGCTTATTCTTACTTTTCTTCCTCTCACGCCCCAACTACCTAGAACCCCAACGGCTTATTTTCTTCTCAGATACCCTTGCAACCGGTTTCCGTGACTGTCGACGGTTACTGTCAGGGCTCCATAGTCAGTGGTGAGGTACCAGGGGACCTTAGCATCTTCCAGGCGCTGTAGCGTCGCAGCATGGGGATGGCCATAGGAATTGTTACGACCACAGGAGATAATGGCGGCAGCGGGGCCGGCGGCGGCAAGGAACTCAGAACTGGTGGAATAGCCTGAGCCGTGATGCGCTACCTTCAGGATGTCTACCTTGAAGCCACCTTGTCTCCGTGATTCCCACAACTCCTGCTGTTCTCGCGGTTCCTGCGATTCCTGCAATTTCCGCGCATTCTGCAAAGCCCGTGATTCCTGCGCTACCCGTAACGTCTTCGCTTCCTGTAACGTCTTCAACGTCTGCAATTCCTGTGTCAGCTGCTGCTCCCCTTCGCCTTCCACATCCCCTGTCAGGAGAATGCTTAGCTTCCCGGCACCCACGCCAAAGTTTTTCCTTTCACCGGTATCACCATGACCGGTTCTCTCACCAGTAACTCCGACAGCAATGCTGCCGGTCTCACCGTAAACTTCGCTAGCAGCTCTTCCGCCCTCTCCACTTGCTTCCATCCCCTCTGCCGCGCCCCACTTCACTGCTTTCGCAAATACCTCCACGTAGAAGCATTCCGAATAGGCATTGGCATCCGCAAGAGTCGTATTCTCCTCCGGGTGCAGACACCGCAGCCGGAGTCTACTATCCCTGATCTCATCGCCACATTTTATGTAACTTACCGGTACTCCGGCATATTCCGCGGCAACAAGCAATTTTTCAAAAGCCTCCCTGCGCTCCGCTTCCGTAATCGCAGGCAGAAACATCTGCTCCACGGTAATTCCCCATTCTCCACCGTTCTCCAGCAGTTCCAATATGCCATTCATATGGTCTTCATCTGGGTGCGATACAAACACACCGCGTAGAGACTGGATTCCCCGGCTCTTGAGATAAGGCTTCAACACATATTCACCGATTTTCCTCCGACTGGTACTGCCGCAGTCAAAAAGATATGCCCCCTGCCCGGTCTCCACCACGATACCGTCTCCCTGTCCCACGTCCAGAAAAGTCACACGGCTTCCCCGATCAAAATTGCCGGTCAGTAAACCAACTATTAATACTAAAATCATTGCGGCTACAATTCGGCACATAACTCCGTTCCTATATGTCATCACTCCCTGCCATGTATACCAAAAATTTGCTAAAACATGCCGCCATCTGGTGGGACATATTTCAGAGTACCTGTCAGAATGCTGCATCTTTTTTCTGTTACTCTCTCTTTTTCTACCCCTACCGCTATCATCCACTCCGCGTGTTTCCCGACGCTGCCTTTCTCTTTCAGCGCAGTGTCCGTCTCCATGATTATTTTCCGCCACATAAGCTGCATAAAGTCTTTGTCGCTTCCATTTTTCCGCATAATTCCTGCCAATGATCAATACAAATAGCCCACTATAATAAACGATCATCTGCCACTTTGCCGGGCGGCCCACGCACCATACCGCTCCCGGCAGTTCTCCGAACCGTTCGCAGATCCATTCATACCACCACAGGATCAGACAATCCACCGTCCCTGCAATTCCCAGTCCAGGGATCAATGACAGGATTCCCCCTGCCATCACCACACTCATAAAGGGCAACACCAGCAGGTTCAATAATACCGAGTAGACAGGGATCTCATAAAAGAACCAGAGCTGTATGGGCAGCGTAAAAAGAATAACTCCGGCGCTGGCGGCAAAACCGCTTTTAAGTGCTGACACCATGTGCCAAAGCCTTTCATACACCACCTTCCGCCAGCCTTCCCGGTACTTGTTCCTCTCGTAAGCGGAATCACCCAGAATATCTGTCACGGTCAGAAGCCCTGCCACCACGCCACTGGCCGTTTCCACACCGGCATTATCTTCCCTACCATCCCCGGCAAACACCGGTGTCAACAAGCAGATCCCCAGCACCGCCCCAAAAGACATCAAAAAGCTCACATCCCCAAGCCGCTCCGGTTGCTGCAACACCAGCAATGCCGCCAACAGCCCCACACCTGTCAGCATATCGTAAGTCCTTCCCACGAATATCCCCAACATCTGCAGCAGATACATTCCTATGGCACGGCTGGCGGACACACTCATGCCCACCATCATAACGTACAGAAGCAGTGTCATGGCACCTCCCGCTGCTGCCACTCTGACCGGGGCCCCCAGTCTCTTAATCAGCCGGTAGCATCCCATCCCCAGCAAAGTAATATGCAGCCCCGAAATGCTTAAGATATGGGCGATCCCATTCCTCTGGTACAGCGCCTTTACCTCCGCATCCAGTTCTTCCTTCTCCCCCAGCAGTAATGTCTGCATAACGGAAGCCTCTTTCTCCGGGAATACCTTTGCCAGTCTGTCGTGTAATCTCCTTCGAAAGGCAAACAACTTTTCTCTCAAAAAGCTATAGTCCTCCTCCGCTGCCAGAACCTGTGCTTTCCGCACTCTGCCACCGATGCCCTTTCCCGCAGAATAGGCCCTCACGTCAAATTCCCCGTGATTGGTCGCAGCATCGAAGTGCGAAAAAACGCCTTCCAGAACAATATGCTGGCCCAGTCTCAGGCTCTGTACCTCCTGTGTGTTTGTCAACTCACATTGTAATTTTCCAGAATAGGAATATTTTAGATTGTTTTGAATAATAGAAATTGATTTCAGAATAATCGTTTCAGAAGTTCTTGTGTCTATCCGTCCCGTGATCCTCACCGGACTTCCGTCAGGCGGCAGTACGCCGGCATCCCCGGTGTCTGCCCCCGTCAGTATTCTTCCTATGGTGAGCACTATCACGAGACACAGACACGCCATAAAAAGCGGTCGTCTCATTAAGCTCCCTTCCGCAGGCAATCCCGCCTGCCCACAGTCAGGACTGTTCCGACAGTCCAACGCAAAAACAGTCCTGTCCCGCATAAATTCAAAATTTACTGTTCCAAAGTCGTTACATAATCCAGATTCCGTTCAAAAGTGGAATTGCTGAAGGTAGATGGCACTTCGCCGTTGACCAGGATCTGTACTTTATTGATATTATCCAGTTCCACCAGGGAATTCACGATGGAGTAAACTGCTACCTCCGTGGAAACATTGTTCACCACGGTCAGGAAGCTGGAATCCAGATTCACATAGCAGATGCCATCTTTGGTCAGGATATTGATGATCTTGGTCTCCGGATTGATCACCGGGTACAGACCCTCAATCTGTCCGCTGGGTCCCGCGATCAGTTCCTCCACCACGAATCGCTCCAACGGAGTATTGGTGGAATAATGCTTTTCTCTGTAGGCCGCGATCAGCTTATCACCGTCTGCATTGGCAAAATACAGCTTTACCTTCACCAGTTCATAGGTGTTGATCTCGTTACCGTCATTATTGATGAACTGCTCGGCATTCATCCAGCCTACCAATTCCCCTGCATTGTCATATAACTGACTGCCTTCCACGGTAATCGTCACATATTTCACATTGGACAGCTGCGTCAGTGTCCTTACAACGGCCGCCCGCACCAGTACTTCTGTGGTGACCGAAAGTTCGGAATATGCCTTATCCACATTGATCACAAGTTTTCCGTCTTCCACTTCATAATCCAGAACCTGAAATCCCATGTCAAAAGGCGCCTTATATTCCAGCTTTTCCGGGGTGGTGGAGAGAAATGTCATGGTCTCTTCCAACTGTTCCTCCGATGTCTTGGTGTTCAGATACTGGTCATGAACCTCAACCTTCGTCTCTGCGGTATTTACATAATACACCGATATCTTTTTGCCGGTCTCCGGCTCTCTCGTGCCACAGCCGGTCAGGACTGCCAGCAACATCAGAAGCATACCGGTCAAAACATATTTTTTAACTCTCTTCATAACTACACAATCTTTCTTACAACAGCTCCGTCTAAGAGGCGATATATGTCAGCGGGATCTTCACCAGGAAACAGGAGCCCTGCCCCTCGGTACTCGTCACCGTAAGGGATCCCTTGTGCATCAGGACGGCGCTCTTGGTGATCGCCAGTCCCAGTCCCGTTCCGCCGATCTCTCTGGAATGAGACTTGTCCACACGATAGAATCTCTCGCAGATATGTGCCAGAGCCTCCTCCGGGATACCTATTCCGGAATCACTGACTTCAAAGGTAAAATACTGATGATCCGCATCCAGTATCACCTTCACCCAGCCATGATCCTTATTGTATTTGATGGCATTCTCCACCAGATTCGTCATGATCAGGGTCATCTTGACTTCATCCACCTCTGCCACCACAGGACGGACGCTTTCAAATACCACTTCCACATCCTTCTTCCGGGCGATGGGCCGCAGTCTCTTTAAGATCAATTCCGTCAGATCATTGATGTTCAACGATACAATATTCAGATCCTGTACCTTTTTATCCATTTTTACCAGTGCCAACAGATCCGTAATGATCTGGTTCTCTCTGTCAATCTCGGAAGCAATGTCTTCCATGAATTCTCGATACAGCTCCGCCGGTACATTTTCCTGTGCTAGCAGGGAATCCGACAATACCTTGATAGATGTCATGGGTGTTTTCAACTCGTGGGACACATTTGCCACAAATTCCTGTCGGGAATCGTCCAATGCCTTCATCCGCTTCAACAGCTGGTTGAACGCATCTACGATATGTACGGTCTCCACATAATCTGGCACAGAGATCGTCTCATCACTGAAGCCTTCCTTTACCGCATTGATGGCCTGTGTGACTCTGTTGAAAGGTCTCGTCAAAGCTCTGGACAGTATGATAGCCAGTGCCAGGATTGCCACCATCATGATCACTTCCAGAATGTACGCCTTACGATTCAGCACTTCCCTGGCATTTACGATACTGTCATTGGAAATGCTGGTCAACATAACACCCCGGATGGCATCCGGATTCCTTTTTCCGTTTTCGTCCGTAGTGTTTGCCGTGGTATCCATGATGGGAGTGGTCATTTCTATGTAACCGTGCTCCGGGTCATAATGGGAAATGTTTTCCCCCTGAAAACATTTGATGACCTCCTCGGAAATGATGGTCTTTCCTTCACTGATGCCGTAGGTATCTTTTTCCACCTTGAAATTCTTGTTGATGATCATAACGCGGCCTTCATACAGATTGGACAGCATCTCCAGTTCCGCATTGATGACTTCTCTGGAATTGCCGGTGTCCTCTCTGACACCATGGCTGCTTAAATAATTGTTGCTGATCAGATGATTGGCCAGGATCATCAACTGGTTCTGTACCACTGTGGTCCGCTGTTCCACCGCCAGATCCTCGTAATTGCTCACGATACCGTGGCGCATGGCAATACAAGGCACCAGGCCGATCACCAGCGTCAGCAGGAAGATCCTCGCCCGCAGACTTCGAAGCGCGATCATGCTCTCCAGCTTTTCCCATATAGTTGCAAAACGTTCTTTATTCCATTTTTTCACAGTATAAAAACCTCAGTTCCGAACCTCTCCACGCCATTCACAAAACCGCACGATAAATCGTGCTCTCCGCTGCTTCGCAGCTACTTTTGTTCATTTGCGTGGCGGTGGCTCTATTCGAGCCACCTTCAAAGATAAGAGAAATTGATTCTTACATGCAAGCATGGCGAATCATTTCTTCTTATCTTTGAAGGTTCTCATAGTCTCACTTATTATTAAAGTAGTACCCGACGCCCCATTTGGTATGCACGTATCTGGGCTCGCTGGGATTGGACTCGATCTTCTCACGCAGTCTCCGGATATGTACATCCACTGTACGCACATCACCGGGATAATCCGTACCCCATACCAGCTTCAACAGATTCTCCCTGCTGTATACCTTGTCGGGATTCAGCATCAGAAGTTCCAGCACTTCGAACTCCTTGGCCGTCAGTCCGATCTCCCTGCCCTGGATGTAGGCTCTTCTGCCGTCACGATCCAGCTTCATATCGCCGCTTTCCAGAATACCGGTGTTCTCTGTGGTTCCTTTTTTCGGCTCCATTCTGCGGAAGATAGCTTTGATCCGGGCTTTCACTTCCAGAATGTTAAAAGGCTTGGTTATGTAATCGTCCGCGCCGTATTCCAGTCCCAGGATCTTATCCATGTCATCACCCTTGGCGGTCAACATGATCACCGGTACATTGGAAAATTCGCGGATCTGCTGGCAGACCTCAAAGCCGGTCAGCTTCGGCAGCATGACGTCCAGTAATATGATGTCATATTCCTTGTTATGCGCCATCTGCAATGCTTCCTCACCGTCATAAGCACAATCCACTTCCATGTTGTCCTGTTCCAGACTGAAACGGATTCCCTTCACGATCAGCTTCTCATCATCCACTACCAGCACTTTCTTGCCTGCCATCTTTCCTTAACCTCTCTATCCCTTACTTTTCTCTTCACGGTCCCGGCATAAGCCCTCATTGTACCGTGATCTTATCACACAATTTGTCATACGCGTTCTGTTTGATCCCGGGTACCTTCATAATGTCTTCTTTCGTCTGAAAGGCTCCGTTTTGCTCCCGGTAGCGCACAATATCTGCCGCCCGGGAAGCTCCGATCCCCGGCAGCGCACACAATTCCTCCGCAGGTGCCGTGTTGATATTCACAAGTCCCTCCGCCGTCGCTTTTACCTCGGCTTCCAGAGTCTCCGCTTCCTCCAACGTTGGAAAATACAGCTTCTGACCATCCGTCACCGTTTCCGCCAGATTCACATAAAAAGGATCCGCCTCCGCTGTCATACCTCCGACCAGTCGCAGGGCTTCCTCCGCTCTGCTGCCCTCCAGCACTTCCACGACTCCGGGATCCCGCACTGCGCCGCAGACATAGACATATATTATCTGCGGTTCAGCCTTTGCCGGTTCCTGCACTGTCACGCTGCTGCCTGCAGACTCCGCTGCCTGTTCCACCGCTTCCAGTGAGGGAAATTCCGCCACATCTTCTCCGGATGGAATCAGCACAATGGCCTCATCCTTCCTCTGACAGCCGGTCATGAACATCACCAGACTGAAAACCATTCCGATCAAACCTGCATATTTTGTTTTAAAAAACCTTATCGAAAACATCATAGTCCCCTTTCCATTTTCCTGATTCCTTCACAAAATTTCAGGGGATTGCCTCTCTATGCTGTTAACTTTCATTGTACTGGAATCACACGGAATTTACAAGCCGTTTTCGCATTTGTGGTAACGATTCAGAACCCATTCGCAAAATTGCCGCTACGAGGATAGCTCTGGATCATTTCCACTTGAAAATCACAATACCCACAATCGCCACGGCCATGCCGATGGCTTTCCGCCACTCCCAGGGCTGTTTCTCCACACCGAACCATCCGAACAGTTCGATAATATATGCTACAGCAAGCTGAGCGACCACAATAAGCATTACCGCTTTGGCCGGTCCCAGGGCATCCATACTGCGGATCACAGTGTAGGTGATAAAGGCTCCGATGGCCCCTCCCAAAAGCATATATCTGGGCTCCACCTGCGCTATCTTCAAGAATGAAGTCCGCTCCGTACACAGCCATGCTCCCAGACATACCAGCAATGCTGTAAACTGCACAAATGCACTGGCGGTCCAGATGCCGGTGGATTTCGTCACCTGGGTGTTGAACACTCCCTGGATACTCATCAACGCACCGGAAACTAAAGCAATCAAAAAACCGATCATAGGATTCTACCACCTTTTCTTTTTAGTAGTAGTCTATCCTGTGACCGGTTCGTTCATTCATATTTTATTGTAACGGTTTTAGTTCTCTGTACCACCTACCTGTCCGGCTATGGTCTCGTCCAGCTGCTGTACCAGAGTAGTCACGTCGTCACCGTTCCATACCTTGGAAAACAGTACTTCCAGCTGCATCCAAAAATTTCCCGTCTCTAGCATCTTCGGCAATGACACACTGTCCGCATACTCATCGGCAAAGATCATAAGCGCACCGTTGTCTGCATTCTCTGCCGCCTGAAGACTTGCCGGCATTTTGCCGGAGCGTTCATACAGGCCGTCCGCATATCCTTCTGCCAGATACGCTGCGAAACAGTCCGCCAGTTCCTTGTGTTCCGAATAGCTGTTGATGACTGCCGCTCCCGTAACAGACAAAGATCTGCTCTGCAGTTCGGCGCTGACATCCGGCATACGGGCAATTCCGTAATTAAATGCAAGGCTGCCGTCCGCTTTTGCCTCTTCCAGCCGTTTGATCACATCCGTGGTTCCGATGGTGAACATGGTCTTGCCATCGATAAAGTCCTGGATCACAGAATCATAAGTCACCGTATCGGATTCAATAAAGAAGAACTGGTTCAGTGCCTTGTACACTTCCAGACACTGAATGGTCTCCGGATTATTGATATCAATATCATTTCTGTCATCCCCGGGATCACCGCCTACGATCATGTAGTTGCCTACGATCCAGTAGTTGTAGAAAATATTGTTCACGTCCCATTTCATGACACCTTCCACACCTTCCGGTGCATCAAAGGTATCTGCAATATTCAGCAGATCATCCACTGTGGAGGGAAGTGATTCCGCGAAATACTGCTCTGCCAGCGCATTTACCGCTGCCTCATCCGTTGTCACCTGTTCCGTGGTCTGGTCTTCCGGAAGAGAATCTTCCTCGATGATCTCTTCTCCTTCCCCTATGGGTTCATCATTCTCACTGCTTCCCGCCAGTTCCTTCTCCGCCTGCTGGGTTGCCCAGGTTCGAAGATAATCTTCATTATATACCAACGCACTGGTATCAAAATAAACCGGGTAACCGATCAGCTTCTGATCATAGGTTACCGCAGACAGAGCTGCCCGGGAAAAATGGTCTGTATTGCAGATTCCCACAGTGTCAGGCACTTTCGATGCCAGTCCTGCCAGATAAGCCTTTTCCAGAGAGTCACTGCTCAACAGGTAGATATCCGGTATCTGATCGGAATGCAGGGTCTCCTGATTGATAGCTTCCAGATATTCACTGTCAGAAGTAAGTACGGGAATCACACGGACTCCACTGTTCTGTTCTCCGAAGGATACTGCTGCCGCATTGATATAACCGGACAATGCCTCATCGGAATACCAGCAATAGATTGTCTCCTTTCCTCGAAACAGTTGCAGTCCGCTTCCGCTCTCCTGTGTCTGACTCATCTCCTGCGTACTTCCGTAAACAGCTGCAGCAGCCATGGCAATCACAGCTGCTGTAGCGATAATTCTTTTTTTCAAAAACATAAATTCACCTAAACCTCTTATTCGATACAGGTGTCCAAAATAGCAATCATTTCGTCCACATTTTCCCGGGTAATCACGAGAGGCGGTACGAAGCGGATAATGTCCGCACCGGCATTGATCAGAATTAATCCCTTCTCCAATGCTCTGTTAATAATGTCTCCTACCGGATGGTCAAATACCAGTCCCTGCATCAGTCCCACACCACGGCGTTCTTTGATACAGTCATACTTGTCTGCCAGTTCGTTCAGACGCTGTTCCAGATAGGGAGCCACCTCTCTCACATGTTCTATTATATGGTCCTCTTCAAATAAATCAAGCACTTTTTCCACTGCTGCACAGGCTAAGGGGTTACCGCCGTAGGTGGTTCCGTGATCTCCCGCTGTCAGAGAATGCTGTGCTACTTTCTCCGTCATCATAAATGCACCTACCGGTACACCGCAGCCCAGTGCCTTGGCAGAAGTCATGATGTCCGGCTTCACGCCGAAACGCTGCCATGCATACATGTAACCGGTACGTCCCATGCCGCACTGGATCTCATCCAGAATCAGCAGGATATCCCGCTCATCGCACAGATCACGAACCTGTTTTAAGAACTCTTCATTAGCGGGACGCAGTCCGCCCTCGCCCTGTACAGTCTCCATAATGATGGCACAGGTCTTGTCTGTCACCTGATCCAGCACACTCTGGAAATCATTCAGTTCTGCAAATTTGATATGTCCGATCATGGGCTGGAACGCCTCACGATACTTGGGATTGCCCGTTACTGACAAAGCTCCCATGGTTCTGCCGTGGAAGGAGTGATTCATGGCAATGATCTCATGGTCGGTACAGCCATCCTTCAGATACGCATATTTTCTGGCAGCCTTAATGGCACCTTCCACTGCTTCCGCACCGGAATTGGTGAAAAAGACACGATCCATGCCGGATACTTTTTTGATCTTACGAGCCGCCTCGATGGCAGGCACGTTGTAATAATAATTGGAGGTGTGGATCACCTTGTCGATCTGTGCTTTCAGCGCATCGTTGTATGCCTTGTTCTGATAGCCCAGGGCAAATACAGCGATTCCCGCTACGAAATCCAGATATTTTTTCCCATCGGTGTCATACAGATGTACGCCTTCGCCCTTATCCAGAACGATCTGATAACGGTTATAGGTATGCAGCAGGTCTTTTTCCGCCTCTGCAATATATTCTTTCATGGTGTCGCTCATTTTATTTTTCCTCCTCATCGGATACGATCGCAGTTCCGATACCCTGATTGGTGAAGATCTCCAGCAACAGGCAGTGTGCCAGACGTCCATCCAGAATATGCACACGGTTTACACCGTTGCGGATCGCAGAAGTACAGTTGTTCAGCTTCGGCAGCATACCACCGCCGATGTAACCGTCGTGGATCAGTCCCTCTGCCTCGGAAGCTGTCAATCTGGAAATAAATGTGGACTTGTCATTGATGTCCTTGTACAATCCCTCGATATCCGTCAGAAATGCCAGTTTCTCCGCATGTACTGCTTTTGCGATAGCGCAGGCCGCATCATCCGCATTGATATTGTAGGTGTGATAATCCTTGTCCAGTCCAATGGGAGCGATGATGGGCAGGTAATCCTTCTCCAGCATGTCAAAGAGAATATCCGGATTCACGCCGGTGATCTCACCCACATACCCGATGTCCTGACCGTCGGAATATTTTTTCTCTACCTGAAGCAGGCCGCCGTCTTTACCGCTGACACCTACTGCTTTCACGCCCAGCTCTTCCACCATGGTCACAAGGCTCTTATTTACTTTGTTCAGTACCATTTCCGCGATCTCCATGGTCTCCTCATCGGTGACACGCAGACCGTTGACGAACTTTGCCTCTTTTCCGACCTTGCCGACCCAGCGGCTGATCTCCTTACCGCCACCGTGAACGATGATGGGCTTGAAACCTACCAGTTTCAACAACGTTACGTCCTTGATGACGTTTTTCTGCAGTTCCTCATTGCTCATGGCGCTGCCGCCGTATTTTACCACGATGATCTTACGGTTGAATTTCTGTATGTAAGGAAGCGCCTCGATCAGCACCTCTGCTTTTTTCATTACCTGTTCCATATCTTTTTCCATTTTTATCCTCATTTCCGCAGATACCGTGATCCGCCTGTCATTTATCTTTCCGGTCGTTCTTTTTTAGGAACGATAGTCCGCATTGATCTTCACATAATCATAGCTTAAATCACAGCCCCATGCGGTAGCTTCTGCCTCACCCATATGCATATCCACCAGCGCGGTGACTTCCGGATCGGAGAGGATCTTCGTGGCCTCTTCCTCGCTGTAATCACATGCCACACCATTACCGAAGATATGAATCTTGCCACTCTTGCTCTCAAAATACAGATCCACATTTTCCGGGTCGAATTTGGCTCCGGAATAACCCAGTGCACAGAGGATACGTCCCCAGTTGGCATCATGTCCGAAGATAGCTGCCTTGGTCAGAGAAGAACAGATCACGGATTTTGCCAGAGTTCTGGCATCTTCCTTGCTGACTGCGTTTATTACTTTGGTCTCGAACAGTGCTGTGGCGCCTTCGCCATCTCCTGCCATTTTCTTTGCCAGGAATGTGGTGATCTCATGCAGTGCCTTGCAGAAGTTGTCGTAATCCTCGCCCTCTGCGGTAATCTCCTCGTTGCCAGCCATGCCGTTGGCCAGCACCAGCAGTGTATCATTGGTGGAAGTATCTCCATCCACGGAGATCATGTTGAAGGAATCCACTACATCTGCGCTGACGCACTTCTGCAGCATCTCCTTGGAAATTTTCACATCTGTGGTTACAAAACCTAACATCGTGCACATATTCGGATGGATCATACCAGAACCCTTGCACATACCGCCCAGAGTCACAGTCTTGCCACCGATCTGTGTCTCGATGGCGATCTCCTTGGAAATGGTATCGGTGGTCATAATGGCATGGGCTGCATCGGAGCCAGCCTCCAGAGTATCTGCCTTGGCTGCCACCAGTTTCTCGATGCCAGCGGTGATCTTGTCTACGGGAATCTGCATACCGATGACACCGGTGGATGCAACCAGTACGGCATCGGTGGGCACGCCCAACAGTTCTCCGGCACATTTTGCTTCTGCTTCACAGCAGTCCAGTCCCTGTTTGCCGGTGCAGGCATTGGCGATTCCCGAATTGACTACCACTGCCTGTGCAAATGCAGAATGTTCCACGATCTGCTTATCCCACAGTACAGGAGCCGCCTTTACCACATTGGAGGTAAAAGTACCGGCTACGGTACAAGGTGCCTTACTTACAATCAGTGCCATATCCTTACGATTCTGATATTTAATGGCAGCCTCCACACCTGCTGCCTCAAAGCCTTTTGCTGCGGTCACACCGCCCTGGATCTGTTTCATGTTGGAATAATCTCCTTTCGCTTCCGTTTTATTTATGATGTCGGGGTCAAAAGCCCCCGACTTTGATGCCTACGGATTGCTTCGTGCTACGCACTTCCACAATCCTACCCTCTATTTATTAAACGCCGTAATGTTCTCTTCATTCAAAGTAAAGTCGTAGTAGTTCAAGTCTTCCCGCTTTGTCCATCCAATGCATTTCCAGAAAGCGTTTCCGATGTCATTCTGGGTAAAAGCGATCAGGCTGACCTTGTTGATATGTTCCGCTTTCAGAGCATTCATGCAGTGGACGACCATGGCTTTGCCGATGCCAAGTCTTCGGTAATCTTCTCTGACACATACATGGTACAGACAGCCTCGTCGTCCGTCATGGCCGCAGAGGATGCCGCCCACTACGGCTCCATCCTCCCCGATGGCTACCACACTGGTGCCGGGATTCCGGTTGATAAAACGTTCCACACCTTCTCTGGAATCATCGATGCTCCGGATACCGAAACCGTGAATGGTCATCCAGAGGGCATGCAGACCGTCATAATCTTCTATGGTCATGGGTTTGATCGTAAACTGTTTGTTCATGTATGTATTTTATCCTTTCTAATCCTTTCCGTAGCTGCTTTAAGGGAAGCAGGGAACCAGCTCCAGGCCTTCGCTCTCAGGAAGCCCGAACAGCAGGTTCATGTTCTGTACCGCCTGTCCTGCGGCACCCTTTACGAGGTTATCCAGTGCACCCATCATAATGATACGGCCGGTACGCTCATCGATGACAAAATTGATGTCCACGTAGTTGCTGCCTTCCACCCACTTGGTCTCGGGGCAGCTGCCCTTATCCAGCACACGGACGAATTTCTCGTTTGCATAATATTTATCATAGACAGCTTTTACTTCCTCATAGGTAGGAAGTGTACCGTCCGGTTTTCTCTTCAGTGTTGCATACTCGGTTGCCAGAATTCCTCTGTTCATGGGTACGAGGTGCGGGGTAAAATTAATGGTCACCTGGCAGTTGCCCGCATAGCCTAACTGCTCCTCGATCTCGGGGGTATGTCTGTGGCTTGCCACGCCGTAGGCTTTCATGTTCTCGTTCACTTCGCAGAACAGGTTGGGCACCTTGGCGCCTCTTCCTGCACCGGAGGTACCGGACTTGGCATCCACGATCAGGGTGTTCACATCAATCATGCCTTCCTTGACCATGGGATAGGCCGTCAGGATCGAACAGGTTGTGTAGCAGCCGGGGTTGGCTACCAATCTGGTCTTCTCCGTGATCTTGTCACGATTGATCTCGCAGAGTCCGTATACTGCTTCCTCAATGAACTGAGGAGATTTGTGCTCGATGCCGTACCATTTTTCATAGGTGCCCACATCCTTGATCCGGTAATCAGCAGACAGATCCACGATCTTCACCTGAGAGAGAATCTCCTCTGTCAAAAGGCCCGCCAGAAATCCCTGAGGGGTTGCGGTAAAGATCACATCTACCTGCTTCGCCAGTTCTTCCAGATTGTCATCCTTGCAGATATCCTCCACCAGCTGGAACATGTTCTGGTATACCTGATAATACTTCTTATCTATATAGCTTCGGGAACCGTACCATACGATTTTGGCATCCTTGTGGTTTAACAGGATCCTTACCAGTTCTCCTCCGGCATAACCGGTTGCTCCGATGATTCCTACTCTGATCATTTTTCTACCTCTCTTGTTTATGTCATCGTTTTTTATTTCTGTCGCCGCCATACTTGTGTCAACGAATTGCTTCTGTCGCCGCCATACTTGTGTCAACGAATTGCTTCGCAGCAAGCTGCTCACGCAATTCTATTTTTGAACTATTCAGAACCCCATTCGCAAAATCGCTGCTACGCAGCTGGATTTTTGCTCATGTGGTTACTTCGTCATATAAATATCATCACATATTCTTACGAATGCAAGCATTCGACGAATATGTACCGATATTTATCTGACTCTGAATAGTTCCATGATACCACTTTTTGTCTAAATGTCTACTACTTTTTTCATTTTTATGCACGTTTCTCGGATTGTTGTGTATATTTATGCATATATTCATACTATTTTTATGGTTTTATGCATTATTGTGGAATAATATTCATTCTGTTTTCCGCGTACTTTTCTTTCCTATAAAAATCTGTTACAATAACTATGCTGTACTTTCGTTTGCAGCATATCTATTTTGTGGCTCTTTATGGTCTGTTTTTCCCGGATCCAAAGAGCAGAAATGAGGAAATTATGGCTTTTGACGGCGTTACCATTGCCTGTGTAATATCAGAATTAAAAAAAGAACTCATCGGCGGACGATTATATAAGATCGCCCAGCCGGAAAACGACGAACTGCTGTTGACCATCAAGCAGCCCACCGGACAAAAGAGACTGCTTCTGTCCGCCAGCGCTTCCCTGCCCCTGATCTATCTGACGGAGAGCAACAAACCCAGTCCCATGACGGCCCCCAACTTCTGTATGCTGCTGCGCAAGCACTTACAGAACGGCCGTATCGTGAACATTTCCCAGCCGGGGCTGGAGCGTATCGTGCATATCGATATTGAGCATCTGGATGAAATGGGGGATCTGCGCCACAAGACGCTGGTCATGGAGCTGATGGGCAAACACAGCAACCTGATCTTCTGCAACGATGACAATACCATCATCGACAGTATCAAGCGGGTATCCGCCGCAGTCAGCAGTGTCCGGGAAGTCCTGCCCGGCAAGCCCTACTTCATCGCCCACACCCAGGATAAACTGGATGCCCTGACCTGCGACGAGACTACTTTCCGGGAAACCCTTGCCGCCAAGCCTCAATCGGTCTTCAAGGCAATCTACGGAAGCTTCACCGGTATCTCCCCGGTACTGGCACAGGAACTGTGCCACGAGGCAGGCATCGACGGGGAACGCCCTACAGCGGCATTGACGGCAGAGGATCATCATGCCCTGTATGAAGTTTTCTCCAAAATGGTCACTTCTATCAAGGAAGAAACTTTCTCCCCCTGCATCGCTTACACCGGCACCCGCCCCGTGGAATACGCGGCGGTTCCCCTGACCATGTACAGCACCGGAGCGGATCATCTGGAATCCTACACCTCCATGTCCGCCCTGTTGGAGCATTTTTATGCGGAGAAAAATACCCTGACCAGGATCCGTCAGAAATCTTCTGACCTGCGCCGTATCGTGCAGACCGCTCTGGAACGGGATATTAAAAAATACGATCTGCAGCTGGCCCAGATGAAGGATACGGAGAAGCGGGAAAAATACCGGATCTACGGAGAACTGTTGAATACTTACGGTTACAGTGCAAAGCCCGGTGACAAATCTCTCACGGCGGTAAACTACTATACCAACGAACCGGTGACGATCCCCCTGAATCCTACTCTTTCCGCTACGGAAAATGCGAAGAAATATTTTGACAAATACGGAAAGCTAAAGCGTACTTATGAAGCATTGTCCGAACTGACTACTCAGGTAAAAGAAGAGATCGACCACTTGGAGACCATCAGCACGGCCCTGGATATCGCCCTGAAAGAGGAAGATCTGGTGGAGATCAAGGAGGAACTGACCCAGAGCGGCTACATCCGCAGAAAGGGCGGCACGAAAAAAGCAAAGATCACCAGCAAGCCCTTCCATTATCTGAGCAGCGACGGATTTCATATTTATGTGGGAAAAAATAATTTCCAGAACGATGAACTGACCTTCAAATTCGCCAACGGAAATGACTGGTGGTTCCATGCCAAAGGTATTCCCGGCTCCCATGTAGTGGTAAAGACCGAAGGGAAGGAACTGCCGGACCGGACTTTTGAAGAGGCCGGCCGGCTTGCTGCCTACTATTCTAAGGGCAGGGAGCAGGAAAAGGTGGAGATCGACTATGTCCAGAAAAAACAGGTCAAAAAGCCGGCCGGTGCCAAGCCTGGCTTCGTGGTCTATTATACGAACTACTCTCTGATGATCGACAGTGATATCTCCGGAATTGAAAAGATCAGCGACTGACTTTTGACGATTCCGGCGCATCTTATATGGTCGTTACCGTACTATGCATCAGATAGCATATTTTATGCATAAATATACTGTATATTTTTCATTCTATGCATTTATGTGCATATTTTAATTTGTTTTATTCATATTTTTGATTTATTTATGCAACTTTTCTGCTTGCTTTTGCGATTATAATGTTGTATAGTAATTGTCAGAGCGTAACACACGATCCTGGCATCTGATACTTACAGATTGCTTCGTGCTTTGCACATCGCATTTTCAGGGCTTTTGCCCCTGGCATCATACACACTATAAAACGGAGGATTTTATCATGAAGGAAAAAGTAGTTTTGGCTTATTCCGGCGGTCTGGATACTACCGCTATCATTCCCTGGCTGAAGGAGAATTTTGACTATGAAGTTATCTGCGTCTGCGTAAACTGCGGACAGGCAGAGGAGCTGGACGGTCTGGAAGAGAGAGCAAAGGCTTGCGGCGCTTCCAAGCTGTATATTGAAGACGTTATCGATGAATTCTGTGATGATTATATTGTTCCCTGTGTACAGGCTCATGCCGTATACGAGAACAAGTATCTGTTAGGTACTTCCATGGCAAGACCCCTGATCGCCAAGAAACTGGTAGAGATTGCCAGAAAAGAAGGCGCTGTAGCCATCTGCCACGGTGCAACCGGTAAAGGTAACGACCAGATCCGTTTCGAGCTGGGCATCAAGGCTCTGGCTCCCGATATCAAGATCATCGCTCCCTGGAGAAGCGACAAATGGAACATGGACTCCCGGGAATCCGAGATCGAATACTGCAAGGCTCATGGCATTCATCTTCCTTTCTCCACCGATTCTTCCTACAGCCGTGACCGTAATATCTGGCACATCAGCCACGAAGGTCTGGAACTGGAAGATCCCGGCAACGAGCCTAACTACGAGCATCTGCTGGTACTTGGTGTGACTCCCGAGAAGGCTCCCGATGAGGGTGAATATGTGACCATGACCTTTGAAAAGGGTGTTCCCACTTCCGTTAACGGTGAGAAGATGAAGGTCTCCGATATCATCCGTACCCTGAACAAGCTGGGCGGCAAGCACGGTATCGGTATCGTAGATATCGTAGAGAACCGTGTCGTTGGCATGAAGTCCCGTGGTGTCTATGAGACTCCCGGCGGTACCATCCTGATGGAGGCTCACCAGCAGCTGGAAGAGCTGATCCTGGATCGCGATACCTATGCATTCGAGAAGGAAATGGGTGCGAAATTCGCCAGTCTGGTATACGAAGGCAAATGGTTCACTCCTCTTCGTGAGGCAGAGCAGGCATTCATCGAGAAAACCCAGGAATATGTGACCGGTGAAGTAAAGTTCAAGCTCTACAAGGGCAACATCATCAAGGCCGGAACCACTTCTCCTTACTCTCTGTACAATGAGAACCTGGCTTCCTTCACCACCGGTGATCTGTACGACCATCACGATGCAGAAGGCTTCATCAATCTGTTCGGTCTGTCTCTGAAGGTTCGTGCCATGAAGTTACAGGAGAACGAGAAGAAACTTGGTAACTAAGAATTAAAATAATGAGGTGTCTATGATAACTGCACAGACTATAATTACTGTGGTGATCCTGTATCTGGTGATCATCAATGTTGTGGGATATGTGATCATGGGTGTCGATAAAAAAAGAGCCATCCGGGGTGCCTGGCGCATCTCGGAGGCTTCTCTTTTTTTCACGGCGCTTTTGGGTGGCAGTCTGGGATGTATTCTGGGTATGCAGCACTTCCGTCATAAGACGAAGCACTGGTATTTCAAGTACGGAATGCCGGCGATCCTGGTGGTACAGGTACTGCTTTTTGCCCTTTTATTCAAATAGGAAATATGCTATACTTCTTTTATAAGATGTCGGGGTCAAAAGCCCCCGACTTTGATGCCTACGGATTGTTCCGTGCTACGCACTCCCACAATCCTACCCAATATTCGCATATCGTGGGATTATCATCCCACTTTTATGCTCATATCGGGGCGGGTCCTAAGGTCTTTCACCCACCTATGAGCAAGCTCATGTGGGCTTAGACCTTTTGACCCTGGCATCTTTATATGAGATAAAGTCCGGGAGGTATCGATATGCATATAGCAGTGTGTGATGATAATGTAGCCGACAGAAAGCAGCTGGAGCGTCTGTTAAAGCGGGAATCCGACAAAAGAGCAGCGTCTACGGGTATCATTTATACCGATTCTTTCGGTAATTCTACCTCACTGCTGTCCAATCCCATGCAATACGATGCCTTCTATATTGATATGTGTCTGACGGAAGGCATCACCGGTACAGAAGTGGCAAATGCGCTGATTGCCCAGGGGGTCAACGCACCCATCGTGCTGTGCTGTTCCAAGATCAATTACAGGGAACAGACCTATCCGGAAAATGTTATTTTTCTGGACAAGCCCATCAAAGTAGCGGAACTGGGACAGAGTATTGACCATGCTCTGGATATTATGTCTAAGGCAGTTCCTCTCATAGAGCTTCGAGAGGATGAAGATACCGTCTATGTCACCGAACCGGACATCCTCTACGCCGAAGAAGAAGGCCGGAATGTCATCGTCACCCTGAAGGACGGCCGCACCGTAAAAGTAGCCACCACCGCTATCAATTTGTTCTCTCAGATAGAGAATCACCCTACCTTCTTCGCTCCCACCGTCAAGACGATCCTTAACGGCAGATACATGGAGAAGCTGGGCTTCCGCAAAGTCATCATGTGCGATGGCAAAAAATTTGCTCTGCACAGAGACTGTGTTGCTTATGCGAAACAGCTGCTGGCGGAATATCATGCGTAAAAAAGACTCCACTCTCTCGAATGAAGTCTTAGAAAATTTGAACTCGAAGTTCTCAGAAAATCACCCGTATCGTCGTTCCTTTTCCGGGTTCACTTTCCAGTTCCAGTTCAGCGTGGCTCTTGGCGATGATATGTTTTACGATAGCAAGGCCCAGTCCCGTGCCGCCGGTAGATTTGGAACGGCTCTTGTCCACGCGGTAGAAGCGTTCGAAGATCCTCTCCTGATGCTCCTTGGAGATGCCGATGCCGGTGTCTTTTACCACGAGATTGGTATGTCCTTCTCTGGAGTAGGTCTGTACATCCACACTTCCTCCCGGATTGTTATACCGGATCGCGTTATCACACAGATTATATAAAAGTTCTTCCATCATCTGACGATTGGCTGTCACATAGCATTCCGTGCCGTTCAGCGCTATGGTCACATTGTGCTTCTCCGCACTCATTTCCAGCATTTCCACACAACTCTGCGCCATTTCATGAAGATTCAAAAGCTCCGTATCCGCTTCCTCTTCCGTTCCGTCCAGCTCCGACAGCCGGATAATATCGTTGATCAATGTCAGCAGGCGGTTGGCACTGTTGTGAATTCCGTGGGCGAAACGCACCGTATCCTGCTCCGAAGCCATGCCGGTCTCGATCAGCTCCGCATAGCCAGAAATGGATGTCAACGGGGTCTTCAGTTCATGAGACACATTTGCACTGAATTCCTGCCGCATTCTGGCATTTTTCATAATGTCCTCATGCTGTTTGCGGATCATGGTCATGAACGGTGTCAGTTCCTCATAGGTCTGCATCTCTGTACATTCCCCGATATTCTGTGCCAGTTTCTCAATGGGAGCCACCAGCTTCGTGGTCAGCACTCTGGCCGCCACCATGCACAGCACCAGCAGCACCACAAAGATCCCCACCATCATGGGCAGCGCCTGACTGAAAATGCTGTAAATGCTTCTGGCATCCTTGGACAGTCGCAGGATGCTGCCATCTTCCAGACGGATGGCATAATAAAAGGTGGACTGGGACAAGGTCTCGGAATTCCGGACTGCTTCACCTTCGCCGTCCCGCATGGCTTCCTGGATCTCCGGACGGGAAGCGTGATTCCCCATGGCCACAGAATCTGCCTCATTATCATACAATACCTGTCCGTCACTGCCGATCAGCGTCAATCGCAGATCCGATTCCACCGGCACTCCGTTTTCCTTGATCTCTTCTACCGAAGAACAGCTTTTTAACAGGGAACCATAGCTTTTCAGATCCTCCAGCACCTGTCTGCGGAACAGATCATAATACACGACTGTGATCAGTACCATGGTAAGCAAAATCGTTACCGTGGCAATGAGGATCATCATTTTGTTAATCTTTTTCTTCATCTTCTGTTACGCTTTCTCGCCGTTCATAATGTATCCCACATTACGCACGGTCTTGATCAGACTGCCCTCTTCCTTCAGTTTCTGCCGCAGCGTCTTGATATGCATGTCCAACGTCCGGGATTCTCCCTCAAAATCGATTCCCCAGACGCGGTCCAGGATCAGTTCTCTGGTGGTCACAATGCCCGCATTGGTCATCAGAAGCTTTAACAGCTCATATTCTTTGTAGGTCAACTCCACAGGCTCCCTGCCTACCGTGACAGAATGTTTCTCTCGGTCCAGCACAATGTTCCCCAGCTTCAGCACCTTATCTTTTTCCTGACTCTTCTGACTTCTCCTGAGCATTGCCTTTACCCGGGAAATCAGTTCCATGACACCGAAGGGCTTCGTAATATAATCATCTGCCCCCAGATCCAGTCCCTTGACCTTGTCGATCTCCGTGGTCTTCGCCGTGACCATGATCACCGGCACCAGCACCGTGTCCTGTCTGGTACGCAGCTTTTTCACAATGCTCAGACCATCCTCGTCCGGCAGCATGATGTCTAATAAAATCAGATCCGGTGTGGTATCATTCAGCGCCTCATAGAAATCCATGGCGGAATCAAAACCTTTTACATCATAGCCCACATTGGCCAGGGCAAAGGTCTCGATCTCCTGAATATTTTTGTCATCCTCTACTACATAGATCAAAGCCATCTCACAGCACTCCTCTCTGACTGTGCTTTCTCTTCTTAACTATACCTCGGTAAATCCTCACTCCGCAAGCAGTTTTGCATTCTTTTCCGCAAGACGTTCCTGCTTTGTGGGCGGTAACTGGTATTTCTCACGGCATGCCAGCACTTTGCTCTGGAAGTCCTTGTTATCTTCCTGGCGCAGTTCATCCAGGTAAGCGTGGGTATCGAATTCATCCTCATTCACCTGTACCAGACAGACTGCAATATTGGAGCAGTGGTCGCTGACACGCTCAAAGTTCGTAATGACATCGGATAAGATGAAGCCCAGTTCAATGGTACATTTTCCCTTACGGAGTCTGCGTACATGGCGCTGCTTCACATCCAGGCTCAGTCCATCGATGACTTCCTCCAACGGCTCCACCTGTCTTGCCAGATTCAGATCTCCGTTCTTAAAACTGGTCATGGTAAGATCCAGCACATCGTGTACCGCTCTCTCGAATACCTTCAGTTCCTCCTGCGCCTTCTCGGAGAATACCAGCTGCTTGTCATGCATCTCCTGTGCCGCTTCCTTGATGTTGCGGGCATGATCGGAAATTCTCTCAAAATCGCCGATGCAGTGCAGAATCGTATTTAAAGTCTCACTATCCTTATTGGAAAGCTGTTTGGAACTCAATTTCACCAGATAGGTTCCCAGTTCATCCTCGAAGCGGTCCACATCCGTCTCCATCTGTGCCACCTGCTCTGCTTTCGCCTCATCGAAATTATGCAGCAGCTCCATAGCCAGATCCATGGCTTCCCTGGACTTATCCGCCATCACAGAAGCCACCAGTCTGCTCTGCTCTACGGCATAGGCAGGCTTCTCCAGGAAACGTACATCCAGTAAGCTTAAAGTCTTGTCTGTCTCGGACATTTCCTTCACGTCCTCATGGGTCGGCAGCGTCAGGCAGGCCAGCTTCACCAGACCATTGGAGAAGGGAAGCAATACCAGCGTAGCCGCGATATTGAAGCAGCTGTGAACTACTGCGATTCCAAAAGGTGTTGCCACTTCTCCCAGAAAAGCAAATGGATGAATGGCATTGACCGTATAGAACACTCCAAGGAACAGGATCGTTCCGATAATATTAAAATACAGATGAATCAGAGCCGCACGTTTTGCATTGCGGGAAGCACCGATACCGGAGATCATGGCGGTAACACAGGTACCGATATTCTGTCCCATGATAATGGGAACTGCTGCGCCAAAGCTTACCGCTCCAGTCATGCACAGTGCCTGCAAAATACCTACGGATGCGGAAGAAGACTGGATCACCGCTGTGAGAATGAGTCCTGCCAGCACACCGAATACGGGATTTTGGAACTCGATCAGCAGATTGGTAAACTCCGGTACCTCTGCCAGCGGTGAAACTGCTGCGCTCATGGAATCCATGCCAAACATCAGAATTGCAAAGCCCACCAGGATGGTTGCCGCATTTTTTAATTTGTCTTTATGGGAAAACAGTAAAATACCCACACCCACGATTGCCAGAATCGGCGAAAAAGAACTGGGCTTGAGCATACGGATCCAGAAAGCATCGCTCTCAATGCCCGTCAGACTTAAGATCCAGGAGGTCACCGTGGTACCGATGTTGGCACCCATGATGATACCTACTGCCTGTTTCAGACTCATAATACCGGAATTGACAAATCCGACTACCATAACAGTGGTAGCGGAGGAGGACTGGATCACACCGGTGACCACCGCACCCATGAGCACTGCCTTTAACGGGTTGTTGGTCAGTTTCTCCAGAATGCGTTCTAATCGTCCGCCAGATGCCCGGGACAGTCCGTCACCCAACAGATTCATTCCATACAGGAATAATGCAAGTCCTCCTACCATCTTCAGTAAATCAAAAAAGCTCATACTCTAATCCTCTCATTTTACATAACATACTTTACATTTTTGGTTTCTATCTACACTTTATCTTGCTTATGTAAAATTCGTTACCAGTGAATGTAAAATTTATGTAAAGTTGTAACGATGCAGAGCCATGAACCTTGCCGGATGCTCGTCGAATGCTAGCATTCGTAAGAGCATATGACAATAGTTCTTTGGCGAGCAAGCCTCAATGAGCAAAAGGAACGCTCCGCAGGAGCAGTTTTGCGAATTGGGGCTCTGCATCATTACCGAGATTATCGAATCCTAATACAATCTCGCACCTTCCATATCTCCGGTCATGCGGAAGATGGCCCACTCTGCGATATTTACCGCATGGTCGCCCACTTTTTCCAAATACTTTGCCATCATCAGATAATCCACCACACGATCCGCATCCAGGCTCTGCTCTCTGATAGCCTGCATCATTCCCGTTTTGACTTCGTTGAAGAGATCATCTACCACATCATCATGTTCTACTACTTTTCTTGCATTTGCCTCATCACCTTCCACAAATGCCTCCACCGAATTGTGGATCATCTCCTTGGCTTCTTCCATCATCTCCAGCAACAGATGTTCCTGTTTTCCTTCGGGATTCATGTTGCCCATACGCAGGTACAGTTCCACAATATCTGCCACATGGTCTCCGATCCGTTCAATATCCGGTACCACTTTCAGCGCTGCGGATACCAGACGCATATCTCTGGCCACCGGCTGCTGTCTGGTCAGCAGGCTCAGACACATAGCTTCTATACTTCGCTGCATATCCACCATGGTATGATCTGTATTCAACAGCGTCTTCAGAATGTCTTCTTTGTTCTCACGAATTCCATACGCCATACGGTCATAACTGATCTCCGCATGCTCTCCCATCTCAGATACTTTATTTTTCAAAGTCTCAAGATCCTGTTCAAATAATACTCTGGGTGACATCTCCCATTCCTCCTATCTTCTCATCCAAAATCATCCAAACCGTCCGGTGATGTAGTCTTCTGTCCGTTTGTCCTGAGGTCTTGCAAAGATCTCGGAGGTTGCATTTTTCTCTATGACTTCCCCTACCAGGAAAAATGCGGTGTCATCCGACACACGGGCTGCCTGCTGCATATTGTGGGTTACGATGACCACGGTGTATTTTTTCTTCAGTGTCTCCATCAGTTCCTCGATCTTTAGCGTGGAGATCGGGTCCAGTGCGGAGGTGGGTTCATCCATCAAAAGTACCTCCGGAGATACTGCCAGTGCTCTGGCAATACACAGTCTCTGCTGCTGTCCACCGGACAGTCCCAACGCGGATTTGTGCAGGCGATCCTTTACCTCTTCAAAGATAGCGGCACCCTGCAGAGAACGCTCCACGATTTCATCCAGTTCCTTTTTATTCTTGATGCCGTGCAGTCTGGGACCGTAGGCGATGTTGTCATAAATGGACATGGGAAAAGGGTTGGGCTGCTGGAATACCATGCCGACCTTTTTACGAAGCAATGTGGTATCCACCCGCTTATCGTAAATGTCCTCTCCATCCAGAATTACTTTTCCTTCGACTCTGCAGCCGTCCACCAGGTCATTCATCCGGTTCAGGCAACGTAGAAAAGTAGATTTGCCGCAGCCGCTGGGACCGATAAATGCGGTAATGGCGTGGTCTGCGATCTCCATATTTACATCTTTCAGTGCGTGGTTCTCTCCATAATGGAGATTTAAGTTTTCCACGGATATTTTACTGTTAGCCATATATTTTCTCCTTCTTGTGATTTCTCTTACTCTCGTCTCAGCTTATTCGCCGCCAGCTTGGTCAGGAGGTTCAGGATCAATACGATAATGATCAGAACACAACCGATACCGAAAGCATTATCATACTGTCCCTTCTGCATCTGTAAATACAATTCGATGGTCAGAGTACCACCAGACTCCATGGCCTTGTGAGCCAGCTTTGCCAGATTGTCTCCGAAAACTCCGGTGAACTTCGGCAGCTTGTAGTCGCTTCCCGCAGTGAACAACAGAGCCGCAGACTCTCCCACGATACGTCCCAGTGCCAGAATGATACCGGTGACGATACCTGGCATGGAAGACGGCAGAAGGATCGTCCGGATCATATGCCATTTCGTGGATCCCATTCCCAACGCACCGGTACGATAACTGTCCGGCACGGTGCGCAATGCTTCCTGCGTATTTCTTGTGATCAGGGGCAGTACCATCAATGTCAGGGTAAAGGAACCGGTGAGCAGTGAATAGCCGAAGCCCAAAGTCTCTCCGAAAAAGATCATACCGAACAGGCCGAAAATAATAGAAGGAATACCGGACAGTGTCTCCGTGGTGAACTCAATGATGGAGACCAGCTTGCCGGGTTTTGCATATTCATTCAGATAAATGGCACTTCCCACGCCGATGGGGGTCGCGATCAACAGAGTGATCACGATGATGTACAGGGTATTCAACAGGTTGCCCGCAATACCGGTGGTCTGCTTTCTGGCACTGGTCACCGTCGTTAAAAATGCCCAGTTAACGGTGCGGATGCCCTTTACGAAGACATACAGGATAATTCCCAGTAAAAGTGCCACCGCCAGTGTGGCAGAGACATAAATGGCTGCCAGCAAAAGCATGTCTGTGGGGCGTTTTCTTTTTACATATAAGGTGTCCTTATTCATTGTCATCCGCCCCCTTTTTCAGTATTTTATTCAATACGATATTGATGATCATAATAAATACAAACAGCACCAGTCCGATGGTGAACAGCACCTGTCTGTGCAGTCCGGAAGAATATCCCATCTCGCTGACAATAGCTGTGGTCAGGAATCGCACGGAGTTAAATGGCAACGGCACATTGACGCTGCTACCGGATACCAGTGTGATCGCCATAGCCTCGCCGATGGCACGTCCCACTCCCAGAACGATAGCCGTCACGATACCGGATTTTGCTGCCGGAAGGATGGAGCGGAAAATAGTCTGTACATGGGAGGCTCCCAGGGCCAGAGAGGAGGATTTGATTCCTGCAGGAACCGCCCGGATGGAAGTCTCACTGATATTGATCACAGTGGGCAGGATCATGATCGCCAGTACGATCACGGCTGACAGCAGGTTTGCACCGCCGGTGAACTGGTGTGTCGTGGATCCCTGGAAGATCAGTCTTTCTAATTTATACATGAGAGGATTCAGTAAGTAGATTCCTAACAGTCCGTAGATAACGGAAGGGATGCCAGCTAACAGCTCTACCGCAGGCTTTACAATGGCAGCTAAGGGTCTGGGTGCCACCTCTGCCAGGAATACTGCCGTCAGCACGCCGATGGGCACACCAAGCAGGATAGCCAGCGTCGTACCGACGATGGAAGTCAGGATAACCCACAGAATACCGAATTTCGGATCTGCCGCCGTTGGCATCCATTCCGTGCCGAACAGGATCTCTCCCAGACCTACTTTCATAATAGCGGGGGTACCGCTGATGATCATATATAAGGTGATAGAAACTACCGCCAGTACGGCGAAGAAGGCACAAATGGTAAATACTATTTGTGCCACAGTTTCAACGACCGCTCTATTTTTTCTGTTTCCCATTACGGAAGCGTGTGTTCCACTATTCATCGCTTTTTTCCTTTTTCTGTGTCGGGCTATTATTTTACTGTGATCAGACCAACTTCGGAAGCAACCTGCTGTCCTTCGTCACCCAGTACAAAATCGAACCATGCCTGTACCAGATCGTTCTGCTCGGAGATCTCACCCTTGGTAGCCATTACGAAGGGTCTGCTCAGGAAATAGTTACCGGCCTTGATATTCTCTGCGGTAGCTTCTACACCTTCCAGGGAAAGTGCCTTAACACTGTCATCCAGTGCATCCAGGGAAGCGTATCCGATAGCTCCGGGAGTAGATGCCACTTTTGCGATCACAGCACCGGTGCTATCCAGTTCGTTTGCATATTTGCAGCCGTCTACCAGATCAACCAGCTCTTCGAACGCGCCTCTGGTACCGGAACCTGCCTCACGACCGATCACGATGATAGGCTCATCTGCACCGCCAACTTCTTTCCAGTTGGTAACTGTGCCATTGTAAATGTTGGTCAACTGCTCTTTGGTCAGATCTGCTACTTCGTTAGCAGGGTCTACACATACTGCAATACCATCGATAGCTACTACGTTCTCTACAACGCCTGCTGCCTTTTCCTCATCCTTTAAGCTTCTGGAAGAGTTACCGATATCTGTGGTTCCGTTGGTAACAGCTTCAATACCCGCACCGGATCCTACGAATTCAGCGGTTACAGTTACATCAGGATGTTCTTCCATGAAAGCTTCGCTCAGTGCATTGGCTAATTTCTCCATAGAAGTACTTCCTACCATGGAAATGCTGCCGGACAGATCTGTGGTGGTCTCAGCAGGTGCTGCTGCGCTGCTCTCTGCCACAGTGCTTTCTGCTGCGCTGCTCTCTACTGCGGAAGGCTGTGCTGTGGCTGCATCACCGTTACCGCATGCAACCAATGCGGTTACTGCTAATATTCCTGCTCCGATCAGAGCTAATAATTTGCTGTGTCTTACTCTCATAATAATGTCCTCCATGTTTTTGTTTTTCTTTCTCTTGATTACGCAATCATACTAACATGGGGGAAATTCACATAATATCACAGTCCGGTAATTTATTTGTAAGAATTAGGTAAAATCAGATGCTCTCCAGAATGCCGTCGGCAATAGCCCGGGCGATCTCGTCAAACCGGCTGTCAAAGAGTTCGTTGTCCGCATCCGTATTGATAAATCCCACTTCTATCAGCACAGCCGGCATATTTGTGCTGTTGAGCACCACCAGATTCGGTCTTTCATTCACTCCCAGATTTACGAACCCCACCTGCTCCAGTCCGGCATTGATGTTGTACGCCATCCTGGCTGCCGCTCCATAGCGGTTGTAGACTAAACTCTCCACTCCACTGTACTGGTTCGGATAAGGACTGGAATTGCGATGGATCGAGACAAAATAATCTCCTCCCACCTCATTTCCCTCCTGTGCCTTCTGATAGGGGGACTCATAGATATCTGTGGTCCGGGTGTAATACACATCCACTCCGTTTTCTTCTAAGATGCTTCCCACCGCCAGTGTCAGTGCCAGCGCATCCTCACTTTCTTTTCTTCCATTATAGGTGGCCCCGGGGTTCGCACCACCATGCCCCGCATCCAATACAATCAATGACATAAAAAAACTCCCGCATATCCTTTTGTTTCATGATATGCGGGAGTTTCCCCATTTAGATATTTTTTGCTTACTTTAAAATTGCTGCCGTCACTTCCTGCGGAATCACAAATTCCGGTGCTCCCATAGAACCGGGAGCCACTTCGTATTCGTCAAAGGCAATGACCAGTTCGTCTTTTTCATTAAAATAGAAGTTCGTCTGCTCCGTGATCCCCTGAAAATTGAATTCCGGCATATCGTCATTATCCAGGAAATAGATCACGCCTTCGTCCGCCGCCATCTGCTCCTGCATCTGGGTCTTAATGTTCTCGCTGATCGCGGAAATATAGTCGCTCCCTTCCACAAACAGATCTTCCAGTGTCACCACATTTCCCGTCTGTTTATCAATCGTATAAAACTGATTATTCTCGTAGCCGCTGGCTTCCGTCTCCAACACGCTTAATTTTACGGTGTAATACCTCTCATTGTCCGTAACGACCTCCTGGGACACATGCAGACCATGGTATCCTTCCTCGGATAAGGTATCCTCGAACTGACGGATCAGTTCCTCTACCGTAGCCTCCATATCCTGGTTGACCGCTTCCACACCGTCTTCCGACAGATTTGCTACCGCAGCCTCCTGTCCGACACCTTCCACACTTCCGGCTGCTGTGCCCTTAGGAGTGGCTGCCACTTCTCCAACGGAAGCACCTTCTCCTGCGTCTTCTCCATAGTTGATCTGTGCAAGTTCTACTTCAGCATCATGGTTCTCGTCACTGTAATTGTACTGCCGCACTGTTACCAGCCTAAAAAAGCCACCCAGCAACGGAATATTTTCCATGGCATGGGCTATCTGTATATTGGTATTTGGCAGTGCGATCATCACGACTGCTGCAGCCGCCACTGCTGTCCATGCAGAACGCCTTCTGGCGTGCTCTACTCTTTTTTTCTCCATCCGGGCTCTGTCGATACCTGCCTGCAGCCGTTCCCGTCCCGCTTCGGGTATTATCATATTCTCATACTCCTCTTTTAATTGTCTCAACTGTTCCTGTTCTGTCATATCTATTCTCCATCTGCCCGGTCGGTTCGGACCGGTCATGTTATCTCTTCCTATATCTTCCTATATCTCTTTGTCTGTATCTGTCTTATGTCCTGCCTATATATGATGTCGGGGCAAAATCCCACGACTTTGACTACGGATTGCTCAGCCCATGCTGCCCTCGAGGTTCAGCCGCAGTTTTTTCATCACCCGGTACAGCCTGCTCTTTACCGTACTCAGGTTCTCATCCAGGATCTTCGCGATCTCCTCCAGCTGCCTGTCCTCAAAAAATCGTAGGACTACGATGGCACGATCCTTTGGGTCAAGATTTTCTATTGCGCGCTTTAAATCAATATTTTCATAGATATCTTCACTTGCCGCCTGGATCTCCTCCACATCCACGCTCTCCTTCCGGCTGCGCAGGAAGCTGCACGCCTCGTTGATCACGATCCGGTACACCCAGGTCTCCACGTATTGCGGCTCCTTCAGGCTGTCACTTTTTAAAATAGCTTTATAGGCTGCTTCCTGTACAATATCCAGCGCGTCCGCTTCATTATGTACATAACTATAAGCAAGACGGTAATACTTCTCATACCCTTCCGTCAGGGCACGCTCCACCGCCTGTTCTTTTTTTCTGTCCGACATATATCCTTTCCTCACTTTTGAAAACTGCATGCAATTATTTTTCGGTATTTATTGTAACACATATTCTTTTGATATATTCTACGATTTTGACGCTGTATTCCCGCAAAAAGTTTCACCGACAAAAAATATTCCAGACTGAGGTTTTTTTTCTTTTTTCTTTTAGTTTCTTTTTTTCTTTAGTTTTTTTCTTTTTTCTTTTTTTCTTTTAGTTTTCTATCATTTTTGACGCAAATAAGCGGCATACGTCTCTTCATCAAGACATACACCGCTTTTCATGTTTATACTGTTACACCCTTTGCCAGTACGCTCCCACATTCCCACTTTTATTCAATTACTATGTCAGATACTTATTCTTCCTCAGAACCACTCTTTTTTCTTACATAGAATACAGCTCCAAAAACATTCAGTATAATACAGATACCTATAATAATGATTATCGTATTATTCCATGCATATTTTGAAGTGCTGTCATCTGTCTTAGGTGCAGGAATGGTTTCATCAGATTTGTTGTCTGCCTGACCGTTATCACTCATAATCTTGGCATCAACAACAATCGTGTAATCTGATGCATGGGTAAATACAAGTTCCACATTTCCATCCGGATCAATCTGTCCGGCGCTGATAAATTCCAGTTCTCCGGTCTGTTCATTGTAGTAGAACAGGTTCGCATACAGTCCTGCATTCTTTGATTCCATGTTGACGGTCAGTGTGGCTGCAAATCCAAACTCTCCGTCATAAGCAAGAGTCAGATTCAAGGAAGAATGTTCCCCGGTCACGTTATTGATCACATCCACAGGAATGGATTTTCCGGCGTCGGCTCCGACTGTCACATCAAAATCAATATCTCCAGCTGCATCAGTAATATCCTTTCCATAAATCTTCCAGGAAAGACCATTTCCCATATCCAGAACAAGTGTTGTATCTTTGCCCTTGATACTGTCAATTACATCTTTCGGTACTACAGTTGTTCCGTTCATTGCAACCGTTACCGTATCGCCTGCCTTAGCTTCTTCAAGCTGTGGCTTGATAACATCCCAGCCTTCCTTGCCGCTGTCGTCCTTGATGTATGGCTTAATTGAATCTCCTTTTCTCTGCAATTACCGGTGTTGCTTTAGTTACTTTAACAGTTATTGTTCTAGTTACGGTATTGTAGTTGTTTGCGTCATTAGGTGTAAATACTGCCTGATCTGATCCACTTTTTCTGCCATAGGCATCCTCCTTCTTCCTGAAATAAAAAGATCCGACCAGATTAGAACCTAATCTAATCTGAACGGAATACTCATTCAGGCTTGATATTTTCCAAGCAGAAATATTTTTTATCATCACCCTTTTGTTAGCTACAAGAATTTACAACCTTTTACACCAGCTGCATTATAGCTTTTCATTCCTGTTAGCAAATCTACAATAATTTTACTGTTAGCAATTTGCATTTTCTGTTAGCAAAAATGCTCATTTTTTGATTTGCTGTTAGCAGAAAAACAACAAAAAAACGGCAATGATTTTTCTCTCATTACCGCTTAAAATAGAGCGTTCCCTATAGGAATCGAACCTACAATAGAGTCTTAGGAGTTCATCCTGGTACAGAAAACAGCTTGCATTCTACGTCAATCAAAGTCATTCAAAGCCTTGATTTTACTGCTTTTTCTGTCAATTTCAGAAAAGATAAGAAAACCTGTTTTCATCTGAGGAATTACAGTTTGGGTGGAAAAATGGTGGATTTTCCACCATTAGGGTAAAGCCAACCTGTTCCTTCCAATTATAAATGATGACTACCATTACCTGACATTTTACAGTAATGATTATTTGGTTTTCTTATTAGATCTATGTCTATTATACCGTGCTTGCGGTCAACTGTCGATAACAAATTGACCGCAAATGCATTATTTTTTCACAAATTAAATCATCTATAAAAAATTGCAACAGATACCAGAATTATATTGTCTTGGTTTCTATTTGTGATGGTTATAAGTCAATTTATAAGTGGTATTTTCTTCTATACTTAATGATGAAAGGAGGAATACACAATGTCTTTTACTAATCAATCCGCAACAGAGCTTTTCAAATTGGGAAATAATATTCATGCTCTACGCCAATATAGGAATTATTCCCTAAAATATCTTGCAAAACTTTCAAAATACGATCGAACTTGTTTATCCAACATTGAAAAAGGTGTGCAAAATCTTGAATTAAATTCTGCAATGAAAATAGCAAAAGCATTAGACATTGCTTTTCCTTTACTTTTCTCATCAGATTTGGGAAGTGATCCAAGCAAAGCAAAACTTCAACCCTACTTTGCCGATGACTTTCTCTTAGTTTTTACCAATAATTTCAAAAAGAATATGCTCAGGCTCAGACGAGATCATTTATATGTTTATACTCAGTCTGGCGTTCATGAAACTATTATAAGTCGAATTATAACCGGCGTAGAAAAGAACCCAACAATTTTTACACTGATAGCTATGGCCCATGCATGTTCTTCAGATTTAGAAACGATGTTTAGTAGAAATATGTAAGGAGGTATCTAACATGCTCTTTTCTCCATACCCGGACGAATCCAAAAGAATTGACCTTATTCGTAAATTTCAAGGTACAGATTATGCACTACTAAGACTCACATTCACAATGATTGACAAAAATAACATTGATGCAAATGGTATTTTTCGAGATATGCTTTTCAATTATAAAATCGTAGACTATGAAAAGCTTGGTCACGGTGGAGACTTAGGTTTCAAAGTTCCTGCACTTTTTATACAAGCGGGCAAAGTAGAAGAAGTTAATCTCAAATTTTATCGGGTAAACAATGCTCGTGGAGACAGACGCTTTTCGATTGGACACATTCGCCGAAGAATGCACCAATACGAAATTAATGTTGGGGATCTTTTATACTTCTCAGTATTTAGAACGCCCAGCGGTTATGCCCAAATTTACTTCATTAACCTCACCCATAACTATCCGTCAGAAGCAGAAATTTTTAACGCCATTGGTGTAGACGCTATTACATCCCTATTTTTCAAAATTCGCCCAAGGCTTCAGGAAATTATTTTTGGGGGCTGGTTCAATAATTCAAAAGGTTATGGACCGATTGATCCCAAAGATGTTGGAGATACTTTAGAAGCTTTGCTTGGAATTGATACTAACAACCGAACCAATGCTGATTATGATGGTTTAATTGAGGTGAAATCAAAAGGCGGCGGTCGAACGCTTGATACTTTATTCACGCTCAGACCTCGTTTTGAGGGAACACGAGTTGCAGCATATGAGCCAATAGATCGCAATCGTGTTTCAGCGTTTGCAAGAATCTACGGTTATGATTCAGATGCACATTTAGGATACCACAGCCTTTATATTACCATTGGATCCATAGAAGCACCTCAAAACAATCAGGGATTTTTCCTTCACGTTGATGATGAAAAGAGAATGGTAGATCTAATACGGAAAGACCCTATTTCCAATCGATATGAAATAACTGCCTTTTGGACGTTTAAGGACTTAAAAACGCAGCTCTTGCTAAAACACCCTTCAACCATATGGGTTCAAGCTGAAAGCAGAATGTTTGGTGACATGGGACAGTTCAAATATAATGAGATAGAATTTTCTAAAGCACCTCAGTTTGCAACCTTTCTTACCCTCATAAAAGAAGGCATTATCACATATGACTGGCGTGGCTACACAACTATTGAAGGAAAATATGCCGGAAAAAATCATGGTAATGCTTGGAGAATTAAACCGTATGCAAAAAATCGACTTTTTGGTCAAATTGAAACTATTAACTTTTAAGGATAAGAGCAAAAATGGCGCAAAATATTGTTGAATACTTACGTGAGCAAGCTGTAAGCCAACTATTCGATATCAGAACGCTCAAAACTAATCTTCCTGTGTTATCAACTACTTTTAATTATTTCCGTACACAAAAAAGTTGCCATTGAATTACAATGGCAGCTTTTTTCTTAACATAGGATCTCAATCCGATTCGCACATTTTTATTCTATCACCAAATCTTCCCTATGCTCCCAAGAGTTTTTCAAACCATGTATCTACTGCAAAAATAAACTTATCTACATCCTTCCGTTCTGCCAGCATTTCCTGCAAAGATTTATGATGCACATATTTCTCCACATACACCCAGCAGGCAATGCTGCTAACCTCTGTGATGATATCAGCGAATATCTTTTGCATACTCTGCTCTAATCCTGCTACCTCTTCTTTGGAAACAATATCATACAGATCTGGCTTCTGAAATTCACTGTCCCTGCAGTGTTCATGGATCTCATCCATCTCTGACTTTACTTTATTGCGCACGTCTTCCGGAAGTTTCATATACTCCCAAATAAATGAGACCACATCCGCTGAGGTATCTTTTTTCATTGGTGGTAACTGTATGTAATCGTTCTTTTTATCCATGTTCCCATTCTCCTACGAATTTTCTATCTTTTACTATTTTTGAGGATTATAAACCAAGTATGCAATGTCCCTGTTATTTTCCTGCTCATGATCTATATGAAGCCAAAAGTCACCTATATTGCCTCTTGTTATTGTAGATGATATTGGGTAAATACCTTCGGTCTCCATATTCATGAGAACATCACAATGATACGTCCAGTCATTTTCATAACCGGTAGACCAAAGTGCATCCGCAACTTTTTTGAGACAGTCCTGGCAGAGCTGTGCAGACAATCTTTCAGGATCTAAGACAGAGCTATCTCCATACGTCAATGTGGCTGTTGCAGTATGGCGTACTGGATCGCCTTCCACCATCCAGCTGCATTCATTCTCTCCATGTGTATTGATATTTGTGCTAAAACTGTTCGGTTCTTCCACGATCTTTCCATTATCATCATATTCATATACATTGGTATCCGCAATGTTCCATGTATTCAGGCACACCAACGCAATGCATCCACTCTTTTTATAATAATCAAAAATTCCCGGACGATTGGAACCGCATAAATAACAATTTTCCTTATCTATCATTGAAACAAAGTCTTCTGTCTCTGCCTTTGAAACTTCTGTATACAACGTTTCCATCTCAGAATTAGAATTAACTGCCCCTGATGCACAGCCACATAACAGCAGACCGCTGATAAATATAGGTATAAATTTTTGAATGATCATACTGCACCCCTGTTTATTTTTTTGTCTGGGATAACTGAATAGTGAGGCACTATTCAGTGAATTACTATTTACAGCCTCATTATATATAATAGCCCTATAAAAGTAAAGGAGATGAGCCTGTGGATTACGGAAGATTAGAATTGAATATTGACCGCATTCTGAAAGAGAGAGGCATCTCCAAAAATCAGATATGCAAGGATTTAGATATACCAAGAACCAACTTTAACAGATACTGCAACAACAATTTCCATCGACTGGATGCCGGCCTGATCTGTAAACTATGCCACTATCTGGATATTGAAGTCGGTGAGCTGATCACATACAAAAGGGCAGACTAAACACATCTGCCCACAATTTCGTTCTTAATCTATTGTTCTATATTATGATATCTTCATTGTCTTTGCAAGCGATGTAAGCAATGCTGCCATCTCTGGATTTTCCAATACCTTCGCCAACAGTTCTGCATCTATACCACCTGGTATACTGATGCTGTTATTCGGTACTGCTCCTGCCTGCCCATGCATATCCGGATTGAGATTTTCCTTATTATAAAATGCTTTTTCCATCATCTGAGCATTTCTCTTTCGATCCTCATCCATAATGTGTCCATATACTTCTGTTATCATGTCCGCCTGTGCATGTCCGGAATCTCCCTGGACAGCCTTGATATCTCCTCCGCTTAATTTGAGCTTATAGGTTACGGATGTATGACGCAAACTATGAAAAACAACATCTGGTAAACCTTCTTTGTCTATAATGTCCTGCATTTTTTCACGAAGATGGCTTCCACCGATTGGCATTCCAAAAGAAGTTGCAAGAACCAGATTATAATCTTTATATTCATTCCCTAATAGTTCCCTTGTCTGATCCTGCTCTCTTTTGAGCTCCATCAGACATTTTCCTACATAGCTTGGAATATATACTTTTCGGTTACTGGTTTCTGTCTTCGGTGTCTTCATAACAACAGCCGTTTTATTATTTCTCTTTTGAGATGGAAACACAGTAATAACATCCTTCTGATTAAGTTCTTCCATTGCAGCAATACTTACTCGCTCAATGATTTTATTGATAACGATGAAACACCGGTTCTCTTCTATAGCTTCTTCTGATATTTCTACACAATCCCAGGTCAGTGCCAGAATTTCTCCCAGCCGGAGAGTTGCAGTAAATGCCAGGTGAAATGCTGCTTCCAGCCACTTTTCATCACACGCTTCTATTGCCTGCATCAAAGTTTCAGCATCCCAGATCTCACGTTTTTTCTTTGTCCTCTTTGGAAGTGTCGCATCTACGGCCGGATTTTTTTCCATGATCCCCCATTTTACCGCCTGCCGAAAACAGCTCCGAAGTATCTTATGTATCTCAAATACAGTATTCGGGGTAACATTCCCCTCGTTTTTCTTATTATTAGCACCCTGAACCGCTTTCATTTTCCCCAGATCACGATAATATTTCTCTACGAAATGATTATTTACATCACTTACCTTTGCCTGCCCAATAACTGGCAGAATATAATTGTTTATCAGCCCCACATTCGCACTGTATGTAGAGACTGCCCACTTTTCCCTTCCATATAATTTCACATACTCCGCCAGCAGTTCCTCGATGGTGGTACATTTTTCAACTTTAAATGTACCAGTATCCATCTGATATTCTATTTCATGTTTGCGCTTTTCTGCATCCTTCTTCTTTCTGAAAGTTTCTGATTTCTGGTGTACCTTGCCTTTATCATCTTTAATCTTGTATACCACACTGAATTTTCCATCCCGTTCCCTGATAAATGCCATAAATCACACCACCTTTCTATTTTCATCCACCCATTCGAGAAATGGTATTCTCTCAATCCTCATAACATATCCTGCCGCCCTGCATGGGAACATACCCTTCAAAGCCCATTTTGCGACCGTACTTTTTGACACTCCTGCAATTCTTGCCGCTTCTTCCTTCGATATATACTGTTTCTGACTAAGAAATTTTCTGATCCCATTACCGGATTCATTCTTCGCCTGTCTGATTTTATACTGGTCATGCAGATTCAGAAAATCCTGAAATCCTCTTCTGGAAATCCATCTTTTATTATCAAACATCCTCATCTCCAACAGATCTTTATATTTTTCCTTTCGGATGAGTGTCAGAAGGTCTTCATTGGTCATTTTAAGCATTGCCGCCGCTTCCCTGAAAAGAATGAATTTTTCTTCGATCTCTTCAATCGTAGCCGGTCCGTCCACCTTATGGTATTCGTTTTGGTTCTCATACCAGCTGTCAAAAATTTCTCTGGGGATTCGTTTCCTATAATTTACCGTGACCGTTGGAAGACCTTTTCTGTTCCACAGGTCATAGATCGTCCCATCATATTCCCCAAGCATGTTTGCAACATCCCTGAAAGAATACGATGCAGCACAAAGCTGTGCTCCTGGTTTCTCACCCGTGACCTTCTTATGCTTTGTCTGATTCGCATACCACTTTTCAAAACTTGCAATATCAACACGCATGGTTCCGTTAATGAGTTCTGTTTTAAAGTAATTCTTGTGTACCAGCCAGTAGCTTTCCGTCTTTTTAATTCCCAGAAGTTTCCGCATTTCAGGTACTGACATGGTCCGCTTCATCTCATCAGCATTCATCATCTATTCCTCTGTCTGTCGATCCAGCCATTCATCAAAACTGTTCTTTGAAATACGATACTTATTTCCGATTTTAAACCACCGGAATTTCTTCTCCTGTAACAGGTCATATGCGGTCGGCCGGCTTATTCCAAGCATCGTCTGAATCTCTTTCACTGTATAGCATCTTTTCTCTGATCCTAGACCTGCTGTTACTGTATCTGCCATATTTTCCTTCTTTCCGTGAATATATCACATTTTCGTCTATTCTCTTAGGATGTCTCTAAATCAGCCAATTCCACCCATTTTTTTGTCCATAAATCCTACAACCTGAGTTCTGATCCTGTTACGAATATTGTAGGTTTTCTGCTTTGCCGTCTCATATGCAATTCCTGACTGTGTTGCATATTCCATAAGGTTAATCTCCCCACGAAGATACTTTTCAAAGAAATCCCGTTTATCTCCCAGGATTGCAAGCTGTCCGGTAAAAAGCGCATAACCACTTCTCATGCTGCGGAGAACATACGCATCTTTCATGTATTCTTCCGCATGATCTACATCCTCCAGCACATCGCCAGAAAAATCACAGTTGATCAATGCTTCTGTAGTCATGACTTTTCTGATGGCTGCTGCCGCCGTAGGATCCCTGATACTGCTACCACTCTGGATTCTCACTCCCAGATCGCCTTTTGCCGCTCTGTGGTTATAATCCTTTTCGCACTCGATCATATAGCGGAGTCCTTCCGTATATCCATCAATGATTCCCATAAAATCAGAATAATGCCGGAAAATGATATCCACCTTCTGCTTTGAATCTGCCTTTACATATTTTCTTATAAAATTTCTGTCGTCCATGAAAAATCTCCTATTCGTGATTATTCAAGGATTACTTGCGCTTTCTTCCTTACATCCATTATTCTATACGAACTCTAACTGTATTTCGTTCCCCAAAGAATAGACTTCTGTATATTCCCAATAGACTTTTCTGTCTATTATTTAATCATGGCTAATGCCTTAAGCTGCATCAGTGCGATCTCCGTCAGACCACTTTTCTCAATCTCTTTTAGCACTGTCACCACTCTGGCATCTACTTCCGTTTCTTTATTTCCTTCCAGTAAATAAGAAGCACTGCAGTGAAGGGCGGCTGCCAGTTCCTTCAAAATGCTGCTCTTAATATCGATCTTGTCTGTCTCATATGCAGAAATCGTGCATTTCTTCGTGCACAATGCTTCTGCAAGCTGTTCCTGTGACATTTCTGCTGCCAGTCTCATTTCTCTGATTCTTTTTCCAATCGTTAATTCCATCTTTCTCTCCGTTTCCGGAGCCAAAACGGAAATACAATGAACCGGAATACAAAAGGAGCCTGCAAAACGCACTCAAATAAAACGATTTCTCGTCATATTTCCGTTTTGCAGGCTCCTGATAGTTCTTATGCTAAATCCAGCTCGTTTACAAACTCTTGCAAAATGAAGCCGGCTCTAAGGGTTCTCGGTCTTTCAGAAGCCATTCCTTCTGATCCTCTGCCCAGTCTGCCGGTACATCCACCAGCTCATTCTATTCAGTTGAATATTCTTATGATTACATTGCTTTCTTCTGCTGCCGAAATGCCATCATATCTGTGGAATACATGCTGTCAGTTTTTTCCTCTGGTTCTTTTTCCCGGTAATTCTCAAATAACTTCATGTAGATCTCATCCACAATTCCGACGATCTCTTTTCTGCATCTTGTACATGTGATCTCAACACTACAGTTGCCAGCCACCTTGAGCAGCTGTTTGCCACAGGATGGGCAGCTAACATATCTCATCTTAATTTTCTCATTCATCATCAAAGTCCTCCTGACATTGTACATTTACTTGTACCAATCAACGGATAAGGGAAATGAAAACCATTGATGATTGTTTGTTCAGGGCAGATGAGTTCCGATGTGCGAAGGTGAGCACCATCCATCCTGTTGCCTTCTTGCTGATCTTTTCTATTGGTAAATCCCATGAAAGAATTTATCGCGCCTCCATAAACCACATATTATTGTCTTCATAATATAGATGGCTTTCTTTTCCATCTACGATACAGGTATAGCGCAGTCCCGCGCCGCCGGCCCTCAGGCTTGCTGCCCTTCGTATATCCGTTACCCTCTGAATTTCATAGACATGATCGTCTTTCCAGACAAAGCTCTTCGGAAGCAGGCGTCCATCTTTCGTAAATTCCGCAGTAACATTTACGTATACTTTGCAGCTATCCATTATCACCACCTCCTGCCTATCCAAAATATCCATGCGGATGCACTGTGTGATCTGCTTTCGCATCACAAGCCGATAGGATTGTATCCTGATACATGAGCCCTCTTTGGATACTATAAAATCCAAACCTTTTTCGGATCGTATCAACTGCCATATCCATCTGCATCTGCTTTTCTCGTATTCTGGGATCTGTGAATAGATCCAGCTGTTCCCAGAAATTATCTGTCACCAGATCCATTCCTCGAATTCCTATGCTCCTCAATGGTGATTGATAAAAACCTCTTTCAGCGGATCTGGCTTCTGTTTCATCCGCTGGCAGTTTATAGCTTTCCTTGTAAAGCCTGTATCCTGCCTCCGCTATTTCTCTGGTGATATTGCTTGCATTTTCCAATTTCATCTGTTTTGAAAAATGAAACAGATCTTTGTCGCGGATACTGATCTCAACGGTCCGGCACCGGAAGCCATTCTCCCTCAGCCTCGCCGCCACGCTTTCTGCCAGAATGTATATCACAATTTTCACATCCTCATCTGTTTCCATATCCCGCGGTGTTGTTGTGCTGTTGCCTACAGACTTAATCGGTGCAGACGTATTTTCCAGTTTTACAGGTGAATCATCATATCCATTCGCAAAAGCCCATAGAATATTTCCCATCTTACCGAGCCTTCTATTCAGAAATCGTTCATCTGTCTCTGCCAGATCGCCGATCGTATGGATTCCCATGCTTTTCAGCTTTTTATTAGTGGCACTGCCTACATACAGCAGATCCGATACCGGAAGCGGCCATGCCTTTTCCTTATACTCATCCTTATTCATGGTTGTAATTGCATCCGGCTTTTTATAATCAGATCCGAGTTTTGCGAAGATCTTATTGAACGACACACCGACGCTCACTGTGATCCCTAATTCCTTTTTCATGCGGCTGATGATCTCCTGCGCAATCTGATAACCATCACCTTTGATGCTGACGCTGTCCGTAACATCCAGCCAGGACTCATCAATACCATATGGTTCTCTCTGGTCTGTATATTCGGCATAAATCTCTTGTGCCATTCTGGAAAATCTAAGATACAGATCCATCCTCGGAGGAAGAAATGTAATATCCGGACAAATCTGCTTTGCCTGCCACAATGCCATGCCGGTTTTTACTCCACACCGTTTTGCAGTATAATCTGCCGTCAATACGATACCATGCCTTGCTTCTGGATCTCCACCAACAGCAACCGGTTTGCCACGAAGCTCCGGATGATGAAGAAGCTCCACGGATGCATAAAAACAGTTACAGTCACTATGCAATATTGTTCGGCTCATCCACCCACCTTCTTTCTCTTTGTCAGTCTGTGTATCCGCTGTCTACAGTAGTCAATATAATACTATGCACACTGATATTCAAGTGAATTTTAATTCATATTATCTGTTCCAATGATATTTATGTTGAAATTTTAATAAAATAATGGTATAGTTGATATAGCTCCTACGACGAGATGACACTTATGACAGCATTAGAAAGGCAATCTATTATGAATGATTTGGGAAAGACCATAGCAAAACATAGAAAAGAGCACGGACTGAACCAGAGCCAGCTTGCAAAAGAACTTATAGATTACAACGTTCATGTAAAGCAGAACACAGTCAGTGCCTGGGAATCCGGTATCACACAGCCCAGTGCCAGACAGCTGCTCGCTATTTGCGAAATACTGGATATTTATGATGTATATACTGAATTCATTGGAAAGAACCCGATCAATCCATTCCGAAACTTGAATGAAGAAGGAATGCAGAAAGTCATGGATTATATCCATCTGCTTGAAAAAAGTGGTGACTATAAACGTGCAGAGATTATTCCGCTGCATCTGATCCGTGAAAGAAAAGTATTCTATACTACTGTTTCTGCAGGTACCGGTTCCTTTCTGGATGGAGAAGATTATGAAATGTATTCCTCCCCGGATATTCCAGAAGAATCGACTTTTGGTGTCCATGTCTGCGGAGACAGTATGGAGCCTCGCTACCATGACAGAGATCTTATCTGGATCGAGCAGACCGAACAGCTTGAAGATGGCGAAATCGGTATTTTCTACTTGGATGGAAACGCTTATGTAAAAAAATTCCAGAATAACAGAAAAGGAACATATCTCATATCACTGAATAAGAAGTATGCTCCTATTCCAGTGACAGAAAATAGTTCCTTTAAGATTTTCGGACGTGTATTATCTTAATCCTATAAAATGATTTTTACCAAAGGGGGATTGCTCTATGTACGCAGAAACAGTTATCTGCAAATTATATGAGGCACGAACAGATCTGGGACTCACCCAGCAACAAGTTGCTGACGGTGCAGACATGAACGTTCGTACCCTTATCAATATCGAGAAAGGCAGAAGCATTCCCTCTTTGCTTTATGCCATGAAACTGGCTAATTTTTTAAATATACCAGTTGATCAGCTTTTTGAATACAGAAAATGCAAATAGAATTGTTTAAATGTTCTATTTTCACTATAAGTTACAAAAATCATTATTGAGGATACCCTACGACTTTTCTATTTTTCAGGTAAAGAATCCTCTTCTGTCTCCGATTCCTCTATAAGTTTAAGATTTCTCTTTGCAACATAGCCTTCCCGTTGAATACCGTTCTCATCCGTAAATGTTATCTTATAATAATAATTTGTATTTTCAATAATTGTTGCTTCTACATTTTCCTTTAACTGTGCAACTATTTTAGCACCTTTTTGAGGCAATTCTTTTACATTACTCACTACATACGTCATGACTGGTAAGCCTACATTTTCTTGAAGATAAGGTTGTAAAAATATTCCCATATTAAAAGAAGAAAATTTATCGCAATATAATATTTCTTATATTTTTCTGATGCCCAATTTGCTATTCTTGCTTGGAAACCATCTGGATTATTGATTTGATCATCTATGGCATCTTGAATTTCTTGTTCATTTACAAAATCTGTCTCCAACTCCCTCTCTTCCGTTACAATTTTTTTCTCTTGAATAGAATCATACGCCGCATTAACAGCATCGCTAAAGCTGCCATTTGATTCTATGGTTTCAGAAAAGATTTTAGCATAATCTATACTTCTTAATTGACCGATTTGTTCAGAGATAATGCCCTCTGTAAATAATCTTATTGATTCCTGAAGACTTTGAATAGTACATGTTGTATCCCTAGGACTAACAGACATTAGCGATTTTGCAATTTTCTCAAATTTTTCCGTACTTATTTCCGCCATGTTTACAGAAGAAATTTGTTTACTCACTTGAATAATGGAGCTTATTGATTTTTGACAATAATCGGATAATCCTAAAGGTTTATATGCATCTGGCAATACTGATGGCATCACTTTTGATAAGTCTATGGTTTCATATCCTTTCCAAATATCTGCTATTCGATTATTCATGAGTTCGGCAGCTCCTGTTAAAGCCGCAGTATCAAAAGCTATAGTTGTAAATGTTTTTGAAAGTGGCATCAAAGATTTTTTTATTCTTTCAAGTGACTCTAAATATGAGTCATATGGTGTTTTTAAATTATAATTTTTCATATAATTGTGACCCCCTATTAAAGTATCCCTTCTGTTCTTGTATCTAATTATACAATAAATCTCCAAAAACATTTAAACAAGATTATCACAAATTAAAAACATCAACCAAATACAAATTGATCTTTGGCATATATATGATAAAATTATTTTTAGAAATGGAGGTGTTGCAAATGCTAGCAATGGCAGACGTCGATATCAATATGTTTTTTCCCATATTTGCACAAGCACATGTTCCTGTTGCTTTTCTCGTTCCGACACCAACAGGTTATGAAAAATCCATTATGGATGCAATAGGTACAGTAAGAGAACTTTTGTGTGAAGAAGGTATTCATGATTATTCTCTCCAAGGACAAGGACCTCAAAATAAAGTAATGGTACAATCATATTTTGTTTTCCATGATTGTTTAATAGAATCAGCTGCTTCACTTTATAGACCCGTGACCAAAAAAGGGGATCCCAGAATTTGGTTTACCAATCTACGAAAATACTGTGCTCCCTGTAATTTGCTTGCATTAACAGCAGCAAATGGAGCAATTTATGTATTTAACCTTTCTAATCCTCGTATCATAGACTCTCTGTTTAATGGTGGATTTGTAGCAAATATATTAAATGAAATCAAATATGCACATGAGTCTGTTGCCATAGAATTATTGAATAAAATTAAAAATATTCACAATATGGGTTATATTCCTTCAATCACATCTGGTGATCCGGGTGTTGGTGATACTTTGGAACACGCTCTTGGTATTCAAAGAAATAACATTCAAGCTCCTGATTATAAGGGAATCGAGTTGAAAGCAACCAGACTTTCAAGGGCAGGAAATAGAAGAGCCTCAACACGAAATACACTATTTACCAAAGTTCCTGACGAAGGCCTGACATATCGCCAAATTATTGATAAATACGGGAAATGGCAAATACCTCGTAATCAAACAGAACCCCGATTGCAGCTTTATGAAACTTTCAGAGTTTCAAGACCTAATGCTTATGATCTACAGCTTGACGTAGATGTTAATAATGACAGATTAGTTATGCTCCATATAAATCCTAATCTTTCAAGGAATTATGTGTCATCATGGATTTTAACAAATCTTAAGCAAACATTATTGGTTAAACACCGTGAAACTTTCTGGGTAAAAGCAGAAGCTATTATACGAAATGATATTGAATATTTTAGATATGATAGGATTTTACATACTAAAAATCCCAATACATCTCTAATTGCTCCTCTTTTAGAAACAGATAAAATAACTATTGATTTGGCAGCTCATTATGAGCCAGATGGCAAATGGCGAGACCATGGGATGTTATTTAAAATGAAACCAGAAGATATACCTCTCATTTTGAATGACCCCGTAGAATATGATTTAACAATGATGTGATATGAATGATAAGAATTGTATTATAGAATACTACAGAAAAAACGTCTGTACGGCAATAAATAATTACACTTTCAAGCAAGATGGCGTGTCACGTTTGGCCATGTCAACATGGGAAGCATGTATGCAAAGGCATATAGGGCTTACTCCGACAATGACATCTAAACAACATGCAGAAAAAATCTTTTTATTGGGAGAACACCTAAGAGATATATTCTATTCCACAAAAAACACTTCATCCTCAGGACGACAACAAGGTGAATTAAGTAGTGGTGGATATTTATGGGAAAGGTTAGTTGCCTACTATCTCAACTATTGTCTTGCAAACACAAGAACAGTTGTCTTTACAGGTGCAACAAACTTTGAAGCGATCAAAACAGCGGTGACTTTCAATGATATGGATTCCACATCGGAAGTTGATTTATTAGCTATCACATTCCCAGATGTTGCAGAGTTCACTACAGATATTGATTCCGTAAAACACAACTTACAAATTACATATCCTGCTACGGAGGAAATACCAACACAATTAGAATTTATTCATAATAATAGATTGGGGACAAAATCTTTTACAGAAAAGCTGACAAATTATCTGATTTGTGAAAAATATCCAGAGATTGGCATCCATGTCATCCAGTGCAAGACAAATTGGAACGACATTATACAAACTCCTATGTTATGGAGCTTAGTATATTACCTTTCCAGAGATAATATAAATTTACCTATATCATCAAATATTAACTTCGGTTCTGGATTATATACTCTTCCACGATTAAAAGATTTTTCTTATTGTTTTGTTTCTGTTCCGACACAAAACAATGGAGAATATGAAACAGATCCAACTAAAAAAGCAATGTTAGAAGCAAATTTTGAGGATAAGTTCTCAGAAACAAATTTGCCTGTTAAAAGAGCAAAATTAATAAGAGGTGGCTATTATTGGGGACTCCCAAAACACGGGACTATTCACCCCATTAGCGAACTACTTAATCGTAATCTTCATTCTGGATATACAGGTCACATTGTAGATAATATACAAGATGAGCCTGTGAAACTTTTTCTGTAAAATAACCTAAGTAAGGTCCTTCTATGATACAATAAATA